>LWDU01044219.1_pt1 | contig 104072 bp, 84 predicted proteins | sample 727161 | NCBI WGS metagenome assembly LWDU01 (sample SAMN04566230, study PRJNA314399) | hydrothermal vent metagenome | isolation source: deep sea hydrothermal plume seawater | place: Mexico: Gulf of California, Guaymas Basin | collected 2004-07-11 | reverse complement strand
CGCCTGGAAGCAAGCTTCCATCGTTTCCGTTCGACTTGCATGTGTTAAGCATACCGCCAGCGTTCAATCTGAGCCAGGATCAAACTCTTCAGTTTAATCTTTACTCTTTAGAACCATTGGTTCAATTTTTTTAAAAGCTTTTCTGCTTTTGTTTTTTATGTGCACTGCACAATTTTTATTGTACGAGTGCCCACACAAGTTGTTTGATTTTTTTTTAAAGAGCTACCACAAGAAAAAAGTTATTTTTTTATGCGGTGAAAGAAGGAAATTATACTTACATATTCTATTGCGTCAAGCATAATTTATATTTTTTTGTCAATTAATTTACTAAGTTTTATTTTAACATTTTTTTATATTACTTTATGCCTTCAGCTTGTCTTTGGATACTATTGTATTAAGCCATACATCGGCTAAATCTGTATCAACAATTTCATTATTATAATTAACCATATCAAGTCCATTATCATTCCATCCTTTAATTCCAAGCTTTAGTGATCTGACGTTGGTAAAATTCATACTCTGCAGTGTCAGAGCAGCAAGAGCTGATCGTTTGCCGGAGCGGCATACGGTTACTATATTTTGGTCTCTTGAATTTGCTAAAGACGGAACCGTTTCATCATAGTTCCAGACGCACGAACTTTCAAGAATTCCTCTTGGAATATGTATGGAGCCTTTAATGTGCATTTGGTCAAACTCATTCTGCTCTCTTATGTCTAGAATAATTAATTCAGAACTAGAAAGTATTTCATCCTCAAGAACCCAAGGAAATACTTCAGTTACTGCTATTAATGCAGTATCTACAAGTCTTTGAAAGTCATCCATCAGCTGAATCTATCTTTACAGCAACCCTGTTCAGTTATCATAACAGCTACCTCAACCCTAGAATTTAAAGATAACTTTTTAAGTATTGACTTAACATGCAGTTTAACTGTGCCATCAGAGATGCCTAATTCTCTACCTATAACTTTATTACTAAGACCGCTAGCAACTTGACACGCAACTTCCTGTTCCCTATTAGTTAAAGACTCAAAAGAGGATCCATTGTCGGATAACTCGTTCTTTAAAACTTTTGCTAGCACATGAGTCATATCTTTGGCCACAACTATCGATCCATTGACAATTTCTCCTAGAGCATCTACCAACTCGTCAGGGTCCATATCTTTTAATAGGTAGCCCTGTGCACCATGCTTCAAACAATCACGAAGATCAAGCTCCTCTGCGCTCGTAGTCAACATTACTACAGGCGTATTAATGTTCTGTGATTTTATTGACTTAAGAACCTCAATACCTGACATTTCGGGCATTCGTAAATCTAGCAAAATAATGTCTAGAGCTAGTTCAGGTATTTCTTCTAGGCCCTCTTTAGCGTTTGCAGCAGACTGTGCATTTATCTGCCTTGACTGTAGCAATGAAACCAATCCATTACGGAACAAAGCGTGATCATCAATAATGTATACATTCATAACCAATCCTTGAAGGTAACTGTGATTCGTGTGCCTTCATCTAATTCAGACTCGACATCAATTTTGGCTCCAATTGCTTCAGCCCTTTCTTTCATAATGTTCATGCCAATATTATTCCCCAATAGCTCGGCTTTGTTGTGATCTTTTTTAAATCCAATTCCGTCATCTTCTATTAGCAATTGACATATCGGCTCAGAACTTAGCAATATCCTAACATTTCTCGCTTTTGCATGTTTTCGAATATTAGACAAAGCCTCTTGTGTTATTCTCATTATCTGAATTTCAACCTCTGGTGGCACTCTCAATCTACCATGTACTTGAAAATAGGTAGCAATACCCTCCTCTGACTTAAACCTCTTAACAAGATTTCTTAAAGAAATCTCTATACCTTTAGGATCAAGTGGAACTCTAAAGTTACACATTAATTCTCTTAGCTCTTGGTTTGCTTGAGTTATATTACTTTGAATGCTAGATACCTTTTCACTGGTGTTTGGAATATTGCTACCTTTTATAGAATCTCCTAGAACGGTCATTTGTAGATTCAGGCTGTATATTGTTTGAGCCAAAGAGTCATGCATCTCTTGTGATAGCATCAATCTTTCCTGTGACAACTCCATCCTCTTTGTTTCTCTGTCTAGTCTTGCCTTGTCTAAAGCAACGGAAATATTATCAGAGATCGATTGAAGAAGATGCCTCTCATCCTGTGCTAGAGATGGCTCTGTATCGAAAAATAAATTAAATATACCCAAAGTTTTATTGTGATACCTTAGTGGAATAAATATGGTTCCAACTCTTGCCTGTTCGCAAGACTTTTCTCCGATACATTTTTCACAAGTATGTACACTAAACTGCACAAATGAATCTTTTGCTAGTGCAATTTCACCACAAAAGCAGTCTGAACTTAATATTTCCGAAACCTGCCCCTTCTTATCTATCACTCCTCTTACGGCGACCAACTGTAATTCTCCATCCGAAGTTAAACTTCTAGCTACACCTGAATGAGCACCTGTCATGTTTATATAAATATCTAAAAAATTTTCAAAAAGTTCAGTGGTTGAGTGCGTCTTATTGAGTTTGGAAGATATTCCATAAAGTGTTTCTAGTGAGGCTGACTTTTTACTCAACCTCTGTATCTGTTTGTTCAGTATTGTCTCCATATCGTCATAAAGATATTGGTTCTCCTCTATTAGATGATTAATTGCACTTGCAACTGGTTGGAATGATGTGTGTTTAGAATCTTCTAGCCTTGCGTTTTGGTTGATTTGATATTCCCTTACCCATTTCCGTAGATCATCAAATGGCAATAAAAAGTCTTTACGAATGATAGCGTATAGAAAAAGGAGAATAAAAAATATAAATGAGGTTAGTACACCATCTATTATATTTGGGTCATTATAAAACCCTGAAACCTTAGTAAACAGAATAGATGATACAACGAGAGTGATCAAAAAGTATAGATAAAATTTTATTCTTATATTCATATTAAGTTCAAACTAACAAAAAAAACTAAGCATATTACTTACCAATACAAAAAGATGAGAAAATTTCTCCCAATAAGTCGTCTGAGGAAAATTCGCCGGTAATACTGCCTAATTGAATACCTGCTTGGCGTAAATCCTCTGCTAGTAATTCACTGGCTCCGTTATTTAATTGTTCAATAGCGTTCTTGGTATAGGTGAGAGCTAACTCAAGTGCTATGATATGCCTTTTCCGTGCTAAAACGACATTTTCTCCTAAATCGTTCAATCCAGATATGCGTTCTAATTCTTTGCGTAACAAATCGATACCGGCACCATCTTTAGCTGACAGTGCTAATTGAACTTGCCCTAACTCCTGTGTTTTGGCTATAGGTTCATTTGTTAAGTCTACTTTGTTTTTAACAAGCAGTATTGGCTTATCTTGAACACCTGTTGGCAGAATTGACAGGTCAGCTTTTATATCTTGTGCATCAAAAACAACAATAACCAGGTCTGCCTTTTCAATCTCAACATGGGCTCTTTTTATTCCCTCTTTCTCTATCTTATTATCGCTTAGGTGTAGCCCAGCAGTATCTATAATATTTAGAGGGGCTCCGTTTATATGAATTGTCTCCCTTAATACATCACGAGTGGTTCCGGCTTCATCAGTCACAATTGCGCTAGACTGTAATGTTAGGGCATTTAGAAGTGATGATTTGCCAGCATTTGGCTTGCCAGCGATTACTATAAATAGTCCCTCTCTAAGTATCGCGCCCTTCTTGGCAGTAGCTAGTATTGATGCAATTTCTTTTTCAATATTAATTAACCTGTCATTAACCTGACTTGATTCTAAAAAATCTATCTCTTCTTCAGAGAAATCAATTGTAGCCTCAACAAAAACACGTAGCTCTGTTATTAGCTTTGTTAATAAGTTTACCTGCTTAGAGAACTCGCCTGATAGTGACCTTAAGGCTGACCTGGCTGATTGTTTTGAATTGGCAGATATGAGGTCAGCTATCGCCTCTGCCTGCACGAGATCCATCTTGCCATTTAAAAAAGCACGCTTTGAAAAATCACCTGGGTTTGCTACTATAGCTCCATTCACAATTGCAGTATCCAATAAGCTTCTCATTACCTCACTGCCGCCATGTCCCTGTATCTCAAAAACGTCCTCACCAGTAAATGAGTTCGGTGCTGGGAAAAATAATGCAACGCCCTTATCAATTACTTCAGAATCTTTATTGATAAATGATCCATAATGCGCGAACCGTGGCTTAGGCTTATAGCCCAGCATTTTTTTTGCAATCCTAAGTGCAAGTGGTCCGGATACACGAATAACCCCAACCCCAGCCTGCCCAATGCCACTAGCAATAGCGCAAATGGTATCAACACTACTCATACAGTTTTGCCTTTTAATATAGAGGTATAAATTTTAAACTAACAGACTTGAACTGAAAAGGTGTTTATATATTTTGTATTATTAATAGTTAAGATCTTGCTACATAATAATAGCAAAGATATGTACTAGGTTACCAGTTCACGGATAACTTCTAAACCCTTCCTTAATGTTTTCTCGTCTTTGGCGAAGTTTATTCTAATGCATTGGTGTTGGTGGTTCCATTCATGGTTTAAACCCATAAAAAAGTTATTTCCAGGAATTATATAAACACCAATTTCTTTGAGTTTAGAGTACAACTGCTCTGCAGTAGTTTTTAATTCTGGAAACCATAACCACATAAAAAAAGCTCCCTCTAATTTGTGCATATAAACTGGAAGGTCTGCAAATAACTCATTAAAAATAATTGCCGCATTCTTTGCTTTTTCAAAGTAATAAGGCCTAATAATTTCATTACATAGTGGCATAATCTCATTGTCCTTGACTAGTCTTGTCAATAGTCCCGGCCCCATACTGTTTGGCGCTAAAGTCAGAATCCCACTAATCCTTCTTAGAGACTTGATAGTTTCATGATTAGCAACCACAATTCCAGTCCTTAGCCCAGGTAATCCTAATTTGGAAAGGGACATACACAAAATCATATCTCTGTTCCACTTAATATTGGCATTGACATATATTGCTCCAGGAAAAGGCTGACCGTAAGCATTATCAACTATCAACGGTATGCTAAACTCTTGGGATAAAGTTATCAACTTATCTAGCTCATCATCACTTATAACGTTTCCTGTTGGGTTTGTAGGTCTAGATACGCACATAGCACCTACATTGTTTTTTTTGAGCTCCACAATAAGGCTATCAAAATTTATCTGGTACTTGAATTGCTTGTTATTTAATATTTGAATGTTTGGCTCAACAGACACAAACATTTCTGTACTCAATCCTTGGTCTGCATACCCAATGTATTCAGGAACTAGTGGTAGCAATATTTTTCTAAAGGAGCCGTCTTGCATATCTCCAGCTAATAAATTAAACAGACTAAAAAAACTGCTCTGTGATCCATTAGTAATAAGTAAATTATTCTCGTCTAGCTGCCAATCATTTTGATTATTCAGCATCTTAACTAGTGCCCCAACAAATGCCTCATTGCCTTGTGGTGAATCGTAACGACCTAAAATATTTTCAATTTCTGAATTATTGATAAGTTTTTGAAGTTCGTCTATAAATACTTCGTTAGCCTCGGTAATGAATGCAGGGTTTCCGCCACCCAGCATTACAACATCATCATTACCGCGCTGATTGGCAGACCCTAAGTCGTCCATCAACCTAGTAATTCCATTTTCACGAGAGAACTTGCTACCAAACTTTGAATATTTGATATTTGTCATACTTATGCTAATTATTTCAAAAGATTATAGGCAAGTTGAACCCAATAACTGGCGCCAACTGAAAGCACCTCGTCATTGAAATCGTATTGGGCGTTATGTAACATGCAACCTCCCTCTGGCTGATCATCAGGTACTGACCCGTTACCAACCCATATATATGCTCCCTCAGAGGCATTTAGAATAAATGAAAAGTCTTCTGAACCCATGCTTGGTGGCAAGTCCCTTATCACTTTACCCTTGCCAACAATAGAAGCAGCTGCTTTGGCGCATTCTTCTGCATGCTTTTTAGTATTAATAGTTGCAGGATAGCTTGGTGTAACAGTTAAGTTTGCTGATATGGCCATAGTTGAACCAATGTTTTGCACTATGGTCTGTATTCTGTCTTTTATCATGGAGCCAATATTACTATCCAAATACCTTAATGTTCCCTTGATATGAACAACACCCGGGATTACGTTATAGGCATTACCGGCATTAATCGCTGTAACGCTTAATACGGCAGAGTCAGTTGGGCCAACATTTCGTGAAACAACGCTCTGTAATGATGTAATTATTTGTGCAGCTGCAACAATTGGATCAATGCACTGGTCAGGCATAGCTGCATGTCCGCCTCGACCGGTAACAGTAATATCAAGCGTATCTACAGCTGCCATCACTTCCTTATCGTGAACAGCAAAGTAGCCTTTTTCAAGTCCTGGCCAATTATGCATACCGTAAACCGAATTACAAGGAAACATATCAAATAGACCGTCCTTAACCATAACTCGCCCCCCCGCTCCGCCTTCCTCGGCAGGTTGGAAGAAAAAGTGTACGGTACCTGAAAAGTCGTTGTTTTTCTTAAGGTAAACAGCTGCACCCATAAGCATTGCTGAGTGGCCGTCATGCCCACAGGCATGCATTTTGCCATCATTCATTGACTTATAGTCGAAGGTATTCAACTCAATAATTGGTAGCGCATCCATATCCGCCCTAAGGCCAATAGAGTTGCCAGATTTTTTCCCTTTAACTGTAGCAACAATCCCTGTAACTGCTAGGCCTCGATGAATTTCAATGTCGTTTGCAGTTAAAATTGATGCAATATAGTCGCTAGTAACTTTTTCATCAAAGCTTAACTCTGGATACTTATGCAAGTGATGACGCCATGTCACCATTTTTTCATATAAATCAGTATTTTGTATATTTTTTAACATATAAAAAATATTACCATTATTTAAGTACTATAAACATTTAAACACACCAATATTAATAAGTATTGCTAATTGGAAAGTTATGCTAGGACATTAAGCAATTATTAGTCGGGTCAAATGGAGACTCCTCAATAACTCTTGCCTTGTACCTTTCTCCAAGAATTTCTATCTCGAGATTAGTGCCTATATCTGTAAGCTCAGATTTGACGAGGCCCAAAACAAGGGACTTTTTGCAACGCCATCCATAACCACCAGATGTTGCTCTACCAACTATTTGACCATCTTTATATATTGCCTCTGATCCACGAGCATCTGCATCAGTAATGCCAAACACTTCCATAGTTACAAAGCCATTAATAGACCCTCTAGACTTCCAATCAGTTAACGCCTGTTTACCGATAAAGTTAGACTCCTTGCCTAATTTAACAAACCTATCCAGTCCTGATTCAAATGCTGAATATTCTATCGACATTTCTCTTGGAATTAAACGGTATGACTTTTCTAGCCTCATAGAGTCCATAGCCCTAATACCGAAAGGTTTTATGTCATAATCAGCTCCAGCCTCCATTAGCTTATCGAAAATATAATTCTGCATTTCGATTGGGTGATGCAACTCCCAACCTAGTTCACCTACAAAATTTACCCTTAGAGCGTCAGCAGTAGCATAACCTACATTGATTTTTTTACCCGTCAGCCACTTGAAGTTGTCATTAGATAAATCAGTATCCGTTAGCTTTTGTAGCACATCTCTTGACTTAGGGCCAGCCAGAACTAGTACACCAGTTTGAGTTGTGACGCGCTGAATTTTAACGCTTCCATCTGAAGGCGCAAGCTTAAATAAGTAATCGTGATCATGAGTTTCAAACGCTCCTGCTGAAACCAAGTAGTAGCTCTGGGGGGCGGTTTTATATACCGTAAACTCTGCCCGCACACCTCCATTCTTGGAAAGCATATGCACCAAACCTATACGTCCAATATTTTTTGGTATTGTGTTTGCAAATAAGGACTCTAACCATAATTCAGCCCCAGGACCTTTAACTATACATTTTGCGAAAGCAGACATGTCCAACAAACCAACCTTTTCATTCACATGTTTGCATTCATTGCCTACGTGCTCGAAGTAGTTTGAACGCCTGAATGAATTTTTTTCAACAATACGGCCATCATCTAGCGGCTTAGCATGATTTTTATTAAGTAAGACATTAGATGGATCTGCCTGGTTCAGATCTTCAGCACTAAGTGAATAATCGATACTTGGCATGAACCAGTTTGGACGCTCCCAACCATAAACAGAACCAAATACAGCTCCCAATGCCTTCATGCGGTCATAGCATGGAGCCGTCTTTAGAGGTCTTGCTGCCCCACGCTCCTCATCTGGGTAGTGCGGAGTAAAAACATTTGAATATGCCTCTTCATTTTTTTCTCTAAGATAGCCTCGTGTTGCGTAAGGGCCAAACCTGCGTGGGTCAACTCCCATCATATCTACCGTTGGCTCACCCTCAATCATCCATTCTGATAATTGCCATCCTGCACCGCCTGCAGCGGTTATACCAAAACTGTGGCCCTCATTTAACCAAAAATTCTTCAAGCCAGGTGCAGGTCCGACTATAGGGTTACCATCAGGCGTATAAGCGATAGCACCGTTATAAACATCCTTTACACCTACTTCACCAAAAGCTGGTACACGCTTTATACAGCAATCAATATGTGGCATTAAACGATCAAGGTCGGCATTAAATAACTCGTACTGACAATCATCACTTGGTCCATCTATATAGCAAACTGGTGCACCTTTTTCATAAATCCCTAAAATCATACCGCCCGCTTCCTCGCGCAAATAGTAGCCAGCATCAGATTCTCGCAGAACTCCCATTTCGGGCAATCCCTGCTTTTTCCTCTCCACAATATCTGGGTGAGGCTCAGTAACAAGAAATTGATGTTGTACTGGTATGACTGGTATATCTAGTCCAACCATTTCTCCCGTTTTTCTAGCAAAGTTACCAGTGCAAGAAACGACATGGTCGCATTCAATATCCCCATTATCTGTCTTTACAACCCAGCTATCGTTTGGCTGCTGCTCTATGGCTGTAACATTTGTGTGCTCGTATATTTCTGCCCCTCTAGTCCTAGCTCCTTTGCAGAGTGCCTGTGTTAGATCAGCTGGCTGAATATACCCATCATCTGGATGCTGAATAGCTCCAACTAGGCCATCAGTATTACATAATGGCCAAATCTCCTTAACATCATCTGGTGTCAAAAATTTAACATCAACTCCAACAGTGCTCCCAACACCTGCATAATATTTATATTCATCCATTCGGTCTTTACAATTTGCAAGACGAATATTTGAAACCACACTGAAGCCAACATTCATTCCTGTTTCTTTTTCAAGTTCATGATAAAAATCAACAGAATATTGATGCAACTTGCCAACCGAGTAGCTCATATTAAATAATGGCAAAAGGCCAGCAGCGTGCCAGGTAGAGCCTGATGTTAGGTCTTTCCTTTCCAATAACACAACATCACTCCAGCCTTTTTTTGCAAGATGATAAAGAGTCCCTGCTCCTACTACGCCTCCACCAATAACGACCACTCGAGCTTTATTTTTCATTAATGTCTCCTATAACTTTATACAATTATTTGATAGCATTCAGATACTTTTATCTAATACTTTATTTACAACCTTAATATAAATACTGACCAAACGGTCAATGATTAAATTTTAATAATATTGTATAAATAGACTTTTGTCAATAATATATAAGTATAAAGTTATTGGGATCGATTAAACCTTCACCCATAATGTACATTTATACATAATTTATAGCCATACAAATCTTTCTATTACTGGTAGAATTCAAAAAAAAATTTGTTTAGACTTTAAGCTATGGAGTTTTAATATGAAACTAACGATTATCAAATGGAGAGACATACCAACACAAGTAATGATCAAAAAATCTCGCAGAGAGGTTGAAAAAGTGCAACTTGATAATAGATTTATGATTGCTGTTGATGAAGCTGCTACTGTTGATGGGTCGACTGATTCTGATGCATATTTGGCTGACTGGAATAATCAAGTGATTAATATTCCTGATGGTGATTTAAAGGAACCAGTGAAAAATATGGCTTTAGAACTAGATAAATTATTTAGTCATGAAACATTACAAGAATATGTAAAGAATGCTGGCTTCAAGCCAAAATAACTCAATAATCTTCCTCAAAAAAAAATCTTCCTGATACTGGATGTAAATATATATTGACAAAAGTCTATTTATACAATATTATTTAAATTTAATCATTGACCGTTTGGTCAGTATTTATAATTTTTTTGGGGTTTGGCGATGAGTGATGAAGATGAATTTGAAGATGATTTTGATTTAAACGAGCTAGATGACAAGGAGCTAGTAGAACAAATTCAAGATGATTTGTATGACGGCCTTGATGAAGAGGTAACTGAGGGGACTGAAATACTTCTTTCTCGTGGCTGGGATGCGAATGATGTGCTTGGTGAGGCACTAGTTGGCGGAATGAAAATTGTAGGTGTTGATTTCCGTGATGGCATTTTATTCGTTCCTGAAGTACTAAAATGTGCTGGCGCTATGAAGGGTGGTATGAGTATTTTGCGCCCTATCCTTGCTGAATCAGCAGAGGATACATCACTAGGTAAATTTGTAATCGGAACGGTTAAAGGGGATATACATGACATAGGTAAAAATCTAGTTGGCATGATGCTTGAAGGTTCTGGCTTTGAGGTTATAGATTTAGGCATAAATAACCCAGTAGAGAATTACCTAGAGGCTATAGATGAACACGGGCCTGTAATTGTTGGGATGTCAGCATTGCTTACTACAACTATGCCATATATGGGAGTTGTTGTTGAAGAGATGGAAAAGCGTGGGCTCCGTAAAGATGTACATATAATGTGTGGCGGTGCTCCACTCAATCAAGAGTTCGCAGACGCTATTGGCGTCCCCGCTTATGGCCGAGACGCTGCTCGCAGTGCTGAAATGGCTGAAGATCATGTTATAAGTTTGAGAAATAAACGTGGGCACAGGTAAAGACTCAGATATCCAAGCCAAAAAAAGATTAGTTTTGGGCTGTGGTGCACTTGTTTATGACTTAGTAAGAATTACTAAGCAAAATCCCGGCCTGTCTGAAAGAGTTGAACTGCAATGCTTGCCTGCCAGTTGGCACAACAAGCCCCAATTAATTGCTCCAGCTGTAGATAAATACCTAGCAGAAAACGGTAGCAAATATAAAGATATCTTCATTGCTTATGCCGACTGTGGAACTGGTGGGTCACTTGACAAGGTGCTTGAAAAATATAATGCAAGAAGGATAGGTGGAGCACACTGCTACGAGTTCTTTGCAGGCTCAGATGTATTCTATGAATTGCATGAAAAAGAAATTGGAACGTTCTACTTAACGGACTATTTAGTTAAGAATTTTCAAAGATTGATTATTGAAGGGTTGGGCCTAGATAAATATCCAGACCTGTTTGAAACGTACTTTTCTAATTACAAAAAATTAGTCTATTTAGCGCAAACGGAAAATGAACAGTGGCAAAGAGATGCATCTAAATATGCTGAAGACTTCGGCTTTGAGTATGAGTACCGTTTAGTAGGAACAGGAAGCCTTGACGAAGTTTTCAAAGATATTGAGCTAACTCCTCTAACTTCTAACTAACAAAATACTATGTACAGAGCGAGACTATTTGCTAGTAAACATGCTAGAACATATGAATCGGTATATAACCTTTTATCGCCGATTATTCTGCGCGCACTTAAGGTTATACACAAGCTCTCAAAAAATACGTTAGATACTCCAATTACTTGGCTTGAAAAGAAAATAAAAGGGTTCCTTTTTGATTGTCAAATGTGTGGTAATTGTGTACTTTCTAGCACTGGAATGACGTGCCCTATGAATTGCCCAAAAACCCTTAGAAATGGTCCCTGTGGAGGGGTTCTTGAGAATGGTAATTGTGAAGTCAAACCAGACATGGAGTGTGTATGGGTGAACGCCTGGAGAGGCTCAAGAAAGATGAGAAATAATCTTGAAATTCAACAGATACAGTTTGCGGTTAATCATGAGCAAGAGGGTAGCAGTGCCTGGATTAGGCTAGCCAAACAAGAGATTGAGATTAAAGACTATGAGCACTGAAGATTCAATAAAAATTAATCCGGAGTTTATATATCACCCCGGTAATCCACTACCAGAGATAGAAGGCCATGTCTCATGCGGAAGATTTGAGCGCATTTTGAGGAGTGGTAAATTTGCTGTTACCAGTGAACTTGCGCCTCCAGACTCTGCAGACAGAACTGAAGTATTCCACAGAGCGGCATTGTTTGATCAGGTCGTTGATGCAATAAACGCTACTGACGGTTCTGGAGCAAATTGTCACATGTCTAGCGTTGTTGTTTGTGCTTTGCTGAGCCATATTGGTTACTCTCCCATACTTCAAATTTCGTGCAGGGATAAAAATAGAATTGCAATACAAGGTGATATATTAGGCGCAGCAGCTCTTGGAGTTGGCAATGTGTTGGCATTAACGGGTGATGATGTTTCTGCAGGCGATCAGCCTGAAGCTAAACGTGTTTTTGACTTAGACAGTATATCTTTGCTTATGACAATAGTAAAAATGCGTGATGAATCTATGCTGCTGAGTGGAAGAAAGCTGTCTCATCCTCCTAAAATGTTTGCAGGAAGTACAATCAATCCGTTTGTACCTCCAGTTAAGTCAAGGATTATGCAGCTTGAGAAAAAAATAGATGCCGGTGCAGAATTTATTCAAACACAATACTGCTTTGATATGCCTATGCTGACTGATTTTATGTCAGAAGCTGTTGACAAAGGACTAACAGAGCGAGCATTTATCTTGCCAGGTGTTGGAGTATTGGCATCTGCTAGAACAGCAAGGTGGTTAACAACCAATGTACCAGGTGTTCATATACCAGAAAGCATAATAAAACGCTTAGATAGTGCTAAAGATCAAAAGAAAGAAGGTCAAAAAATTTGTATTGAGATTATGCAACAGGTAAAAGAAATTGAAGGCGTCAGCGGTGTACATGTTATGGCATATAACCAAGAAAAGCATGTCGCTGAAATAGTAAAAGAGTCTGGTGTCTTAGGGGATAGAAAACCCTGGGCGCCTAAAAATGAATATTAATGAATTTATGGAGCAAATCAACAATGATTACAACTACAACATTATCTTCTCATAAAAAAGAGGTGACAATTGGCTTCGGCCATCCTTTCGTTATGATTGGGGAGCGTATAAACCCTACAGGAAGAAAAATTCTAGCCGAAGAAATGAAGGCTGGTGATTATTCTAGAGTTGAGGCTGAAGCATTAGCACAAGTAGAGGCTGGAGCTCAAATGTTAGATATAAATGCAGGCATACCTCTTGCAGATGAGCCGGCTATTCTAGCTGAATCTATTCGACGTGTGCAAGCAGTTGTTGATGTGCCTTTGTGCATAGATTCATCCATTATCGAGGCTTTGGAGGCAGGACTAGCTGTATATCAAGGCCGACCTCTTGTAAACTCTACTACGGGTGAGGTTGAGGTATTAGAGCGAGTACTGCCACTAGTTAAGAAATATGGCGCTGCAGTTGTAGCTATATCTAATGATGAAACAGGCATAAGTCAAGACCCAGAAGAGCGATTTAAAGTGGCTAAAAAGATTGTTGAACATGCTGCTGATTATGGAATTAAAGCTCAAGACGTTGTTGTTGATCCACTGGTTATGCCTATTGGTGCAATTTCACAAGCAGGAAATCAGGTGTTTGAGCTGGTACGTAGGTTGCGCACAGAACTCAAGGTCAATACGACATGTGGGGCATCCAATGTTAGTTTTGGCCTGCCGCAAAGAAATGGCATCAATAATGCCTTCTTGCCAATGGCTATTGCTGCTGGCATGACATCAGCAATTGTTAATCCACTCCATCCGGAACTGGTGCAAGCCATAAGAGCGGCAGACGTACTAACTGGTGTAGATGATGGTTGCGGTAGGTGGATATCAAATTATAAAGATAAATCCAAGGAAGGAAATGATGCTAGAGAAGGTAGACGTAGAAGAAGGCGTGCATAACCTAAGGGGGTTATATGACTAAAATTTTATACAAGGGTTCTTGTGTATGTGGCAAAACGAGTTACAAAGCTTACAATTTAAAAGATGTCTCTTTTTGTCATTGCGCTCAATGTAGAAATATGACAGGTCATCATATGGCTAGCTGCCAAGCAGATCGTAATAATATTGAAATTGAAGGCTCGGTTAAGTGGTTCTATACTCACGATAAATCTCGTCATGGTTTTTGTGAAAATTGTGGTTCACAAATGTTTTGGCAGAACGACAACAGGCCTACAATAAGTGTCACTGCTGGCAGCCTAGATGATTCAAAAAAATTAAAAGTTAGACATAATATTTTTATAGAAGAGAAGGGCTTATACTACGAAATAAACCAAAATGAAAAACAATACTCTGGCTATGGAAACAATAACTTTGCTGATGATTAAAGGGACTTAATTTGAATAATAAACGACAAATTTGCTTTACACCTTCTGGGCTCAAACACAAAGCCGACACTGGAATAACTATTCTAAAGGTTGCTCAGGATGCTGGTGTAGCTATTCGCTCACTGTGCGGTGGATATGGCCAATGCCATCAATGCTGGATTGAGGTGTCTGAAGGCAAGCACCCAAAATTTGGTGTCGATTGCATTGCTGAAAATTCAGGCGAGTTAACCCAAATTGAAAAGCAATTAATTAAAGATAACCCTCAATACAAAGGCATGAGGCTTGCCTGTCAGACTAGTATTGAGGGCGACTTAGTTATCGATGTTCCTGAAGGCAGCCAGGAACATAAAGCCTATATAAGTAAGAAAAATATTTCTCAAGATTACACTCTATCAACTGCAATTCAACTCATAGACTGCAAACTGGAAGAATCAACTCTGGATGAAAACCCATCGTCAACAGAAAACCTATTAGCTCAGCTTGAAAAGCAGGGAATTCATGCAACATTTGATTTCAGTTTATTGAGCAGTCTACAGGGCCTAATTCACAATAACAAAGGAGAACTGAGTGTTGCTGTACGAGACAGCAAAACGGTTGTTGCAGTCTATCCCAAGGCAGAGCACCAAATTATTGGTGCAGCTGTTGATATAGGTTCAACAACTCTTGCAATATATGTGTATGACCTCAAAACTGGAAAATTAATATTTGAGTCAAGTGCAATGAACCCACAGATTCGTTACGGTGAGGATTTGATGAGTCGTGTTTCTTACGTGATGATGAATAAGGATGGTGATAAAAAATTAACCAAAGCTGTGCGCAGTAAGTTAACTGAAATGTTTCATGAGTCATGCGAGAAACTTAATCTTGACTTAGACAAGTTATTAGAAATTGTTCTGGTTGGTAACCCAATTATGCACCATATTTTCTTTGGCATATCTCCAGTAGAGTTAGGTCAGGCTCCCTTCACTGTGGCAACAAGGGAATGGATGGATGTTGACGCTCAGGCTCTAGGTTTTGATTTATACCCAAAAACAAGGTTGTCGTTTCTGCCTCTAATTGCTGGCCATGTTGGTGCAGATACAGCAGCAGCATATCTAAGCCAGATGCATATAATGCATTCTCAGACAACCCTTCTGGTTGATATTGGGACTAATGCAGAAATTATGTTATCCAAAAATGGTAACGTATATGCGACCTCTTCCCCTACCGGCCCAGCATTTGAGGGTGCTGAAATTAGTTCTGGAGTTAGAGCAACACACGGGGCAATTGAGAGAGTAAGAATTGATAAAGATAATTTGTCGATTAGTTTTAAGGTTATTGGCATTAATTCTTGGTCTGATGAAGAAGAATTTAAGAGCTCCAAACAAGATGCTATAGGAATTTGCGGTAGTGGAATAATTGAGGCTATTGTTAGTTTAGCTGAAGCTGGAATAATTGATCAGACTGGACTATTCGTTGAATCAAGCGCTCCAGAACGTTTTTCTAAAGTTGGAAATACAACTAGATTTTTATTAGTTGACCAAGGAGATAAGTCTATATATATTGAGCAGGTAGACATACGTTCAATTCAACTCGCCAAGGCTGCGCTTTCTGCTGGTGTTAGTTTGCTTATGGATTATCTTGACTGTACAGAATTTGACCAGGTTCTTCTTGCTGGTGCTTTTGGTGCTCATTTAGATGCTAGATATGTTGCCATGCTAGATATTATTCCTAGTGCAACCGAGGAAATAATTACTACTGTCGGAAACGCCGCTGGTATTGGTGCCAGTGCAGCACTTTTGGATGTGGGTAAACGACAGAAAATTATTGACGCTGTTTCCAATGTAGTAAAAATTGAAAGTGCCAATGAACCTAAATTTCAGCAATATTTTGTAGATGCAATGAAGTTTTCAGTATCGCCAATAAAAGAACAAAAAGTTAATAAAAAGAGACGCAGAAGAGCTGCATCATAGGAGTATATATGCCAAGAGAGAGAAGAAGACGTAGAAAAGATAACGATGATACAAAGGCACAGGTCATACCAAAGCCACCAACGTATATAAAGCGAAAAATACCTCACTACAGTATCTTGAGTGACAATGAGCTTAGCATAATTGAAAACAATGCTGACACAATACTGGAGGAAATAGGTATTGTTTTCTCAGAGGACGAAGAGTCCCTTGAAATTTTAGCCTCTGCAGGAGCTAAAATTGATGGAGATCGTGTACGTTTTCCTAGAGGTCTGTGCCGAAAACTAATACAAGACTCGGCCCCAAGAGAGTTTAAACAGCATGCACGTAACCCTGAAAAAAGTGTCATGATTGGGGGCAATAACATGGTACTTGCTCCTGCGTATGGATCGCCATTTGTACACAGTCTAGACAAAGGAAGACGCTACGCAAGTATTGAAGATTTTAGGAACTTTGTAAAGCTGGCATACATGTCAGATAACCTTCATCACTCGGGTGGTACTATTTGTGAGCCCTGTGACTTACCAGTTAATAAGCGGCATTTTGACATGATCTACAGCCATATAAAGTATTCTGATAAACCATTTATGGGGTCAGTTACTGCTTCTGATAGGGCACAGGACTCTGTCAACATGGTTAAGATAGTGTTTGGAGATGAGTTCGTTGACAGTAACTGTGTATTAATCAGTCTAATTAATGCCTCTTCCCCTATGGCTTTTGACGCAACTATGTTGGGCTCATTAAAAGTTTATGCGCGGAACAACCAAGCAACCATCGTCACTCCTTTCATTGTTGCCGGTGCTATGGCCCCTGTAACTGCAGCTGGTGTTGCTGCCCAAAGTTTAGCTGAAGGAATGGCCGGAATGGCGCTTACTCAAATTATCAGACCTGGAGCCCCGGTTGTCTATGGAAACTTTGTAACTGCGATGTCTATGAAGTCCGGTGCACCGACTTTTGGAACCCCAGAGGCAGGACACATGATGAACATTTCAGGGGCCATTGCTAGGCGATTAGGAGTTCCTTTTCGTAGCGGTGGTGGTTTTAATGGCGCAAAATTACCAGATGCTCAGGCTGGCTATGAGGCTGCAAACACGCTGCAAGCAACTATTAATTCAAGCGTAAACTTTAACCTTCATACTGCCGGCTGGCTGGAGGGTGGACTTTGTATGAGCTATGAAAAATTTATCATTGACTGTGATCAGGCTGGAATGATGCGTGTCAGCGTTGAGGGAGTGGATATGGGTGATAACGGTCAAGCAATGGACGCTATAAGAGAGGTTGGTCCGCAGTCTCATTTTTTAGGTTGTGAGCATACCGAAAGAAACTTTAAAACAGCTTTCTATATGTCAGATGTGATGGATGATAACAGTTTTGAGCAGTGGGTTGAGGACGGTTCAAGAGATACCGCCACCATTGCCAGTGAAAAATACAAACAAATCCTTAATAGCTATGAATTACCGGCACTAGATAGTGATATTGATAAGGCGCTACTAGATTATATTGAGTCAAGGAAAAGTAGCTTTGAAGACTCAAATATTTAACATTAAAATTGCATTTAAGTGAATTTAAATCACTTATTTTTGAATTTTATTATCAGCTAATTTTTTTAATTAGTGTGATAATAATAGTACTTATAGTGAATTATGACATAAAATTTAATATTGAAATTAATTCACTTTAAATAGAATTGAATATTTTGTAAAAATTTCTTAGGGGGAGTATATATGAGTTCATATAAAACGGATATTGAAATTGCTAGAGAGGCTACTGGCGAGCACATAAATGACATAGGTGCCAAATTAAATATTAATCAAGAAAACCTGGTGCCTTTTGGGCATGATAAAGCAAAAATTTCTTGGGAGGCTATAAACAACGTCCAAGGCAATAAGGATGGCAGACTGATTTTAGTAACCGCTGTTACCCCTACTCCTGCTGGAGAAGGAAAAACAACAACATCTGTCGGTCTAACGGATGGACTGAATAAGATTGGCAAACAAACCACGGTATGTCTACGCGAACCAAGTTTAGGTCCATGCTTCGGAATGAAAGGTGGAGCTGCTGGTGGCGGATACGCACAGGTTATCCCAATGGAAGATATTAATCTTCATTTCACTGGAGATTTTCATGCAATAACTTCAGCGCATAGTTTATTAAATGCCATGATTGATAATCACATTTATTGGGGCAACGAATTAAACATTGATACCAGAAAGGTACAATTTAGAAGAGTTGTAGATATGAATGACAGGTCTTTAAGATCAATAACTTCCTCGTTGGGCGGATCAACAAATGGGTATCCCCGTGAAGATGGGTATGACATTACCGTAGCATCAGAGGTAATGGCTATCTTTTGTCTATCTCAAAACCTGACTGAACTAGAAGAAAGATTAGGCAATATTATTGTCGCCTATACACGCCATACTAAACCAATTAGGGCTAAAGATATTAATGCTCACCATGCTATGACTGTTCTTTTAAAAGACGCTTTTAGACCAAACCTTGTTCAAACCTTAGAAGGAAACCCAGCACTAATTCATGGTGGGCCATTTGCCAATATAGCCCACGGATGTAACTCTGTGATTGCCACTAAAACTGCTCTAAAACTTTCAGACTATGTTGTAACAGAGGCTGGATTTGGTGCCGACCTTGGTGCTGAAAAATTCTTTAATATAAAATGCCGTAAGGCTGGATTAGTGCCAGATGCAGTGGTTCTAGTTGCAACCATAAGAGCTCTGAAACATCAAGGCGGAGTTGCTAAGGATAATTTAAATAATAAAAACATAGATGCTTTAGTTGACGGCTGCGTCAACCTAGGAAGGCATATTAGAAACCTCTCAAATTTTGGCGTACCGATTGTGGTAGCAATAAATAAATTTGTAACTGACACTGAAGCCGAATTTGAAGCAGTGAAAGATTATTGTGCACAGTTTAATGTTGACGTTAGTGTAACAAGTCACTGGGAGCATGGGGGCGATGGTGCATTAGATCTAGCAGAAAAAGTAGCCAAACTAGCAGACTCTGGTACATCACAGTTTAAAACACTGTATGACGATGATTTGTCATTATTTGCCAAAGTGGAAACAATTGCAAAAACAATTTATCAAGCAACCGAGGTTCAGGCAGATCAAAAAATAAGAGACTCTTTTGCTTGGTACCAAGATAACGATTTTGGGCACTTGCCTGTATGTATTGCAAAAACTCAATACAGCTTCTCAACTGACCCTTTATTATTAGGTGCGCCATCTAATCACTCGATGTCTATTCGTGAAGTTAGGCTTTCTGCAGGAGCTGAATTCATAGTAGTTGTTTGTGGCGCAATAATGACTATGCCTGGATTGCCTAGAACGCCTGCTGCTGATAAGATTAAATTAAACAAAGAAGGTCTTATTGAAGGGCTATTTTAATCATGTCAACAACTGGAACAGTTAAATTTAACATTCACAGGGTTAAAGATTCAACTGTTGAGGTTAAAAGTGACACTATTGCAATAGAAGAGCCATTAGAAATTGTACTAAAACACTATTCAGATAAAGCCTGGATTGAAGAGCCCCTAATGGTTACTATGAGAACTCCAGGAGACGACCGTTCATTGATTTCTGGTCTACTATTCTCTGAGGGGATTATCACTAGCATCGGTGATATTGACAATATAACTGCATTTGGATCAAACACCGGTAAACATAGCGTTAATAATTCAATGATTGTTACTTTAAACAAAGATAACCAAGTAAATATGAGCAAACTGCAAAGGCACTTCATGGTCAACTCTAGTTGCGGTGTTTGTGGCAAAGGAACTCTGAATGCCATCGAAATAGCGTTTGAACCAAATATAAATAAAAGTGTGCCCCAAGTAAGTGTTGACCTAATTCCAAATCTACCAAAACTGCTAAATACAAACCAAACTCAGTTTGCACAAACCGGGGGTGTTCATGCTTCTGCACTATTTGGAGCGGACGGTGAGATGTTTCATCTGGCCGAAGATGTTGGAAGGCATAATGCTCTTGACAAACTGATAGGCCACGCCAAAACTAACAACATATTGAATCCGTTTGAACAATTCGTCATGTGCTCTGGAAGGATAGGCTTCGATATAATTCAAAAAATATTAATGTCTGGAATCGGAATGGTGGTAGGTATAGGTGCCCCAACATCCCTAGCTATAGATTTAGCTAAAAAATTCGATATCACGTTAATTGGCTTTATAAAAAAATACAAGTACAATATATATAATGGTGAGTGGCGCATAAAGCCTCTTCACTAGGGAGATAAAATGTCTAGGAATATTAGCCTTCTGTCAGGAAAAAAACACCACAAGAAAAGCTTGTTCGAAAAAATTGCGTTAAGTCCTAGCCAGGAATCAGACAATAAAATTGCTCATGAATACAACATGGGTGTCTCAACAATCCATAGCACTAAAAGTTTCTATGACTTTCTAGACAAGGATTTCAAAACCAAGAAAGCTTTTGCATGTATAGGAAGTGCTTGCCTTTGTCGTGGCACCCAAGATACTGTTCTTAACACTTTAAACGATAAGTTTGGTTCAGAAAATGTTGGCGAGATGGTTTGTCTAGGTAGGTGCTACGAAAATAGCGCATTCCATTACGATGGCAAGAATTATTCTGGCCAAGACATCAATAATCTAGATCAAATTATTGATGGAAATCACATTAGCTCTGAGTACACAATGGAGTCATATGCTGACACTTCATTTTTGGTAGAGGAAGAAGTATTTTCAACTTATGAAAATTTTAAGGAGTTACTAAAAGATTGCTTGTCTAGCGATAAATCTGATTTAATTTCTACCCTTAAAGAGTCTGGACTGCGAGGTCGTGGTGGTGCAGGATTTCCAACCGGCATGAAGTGGGAATTTTGTCAGGCACAGAAAGAAACCACAAAGTACGTTGTTTGTAATGCAGACGAGGGTGACCCTGGCGCCTTTTCTGACAGATACCTACTTGAACAACAAGCACTTAAGGTGTTGTTTGGTATGATTGCTTGTGGTTACGTTATAGGTTCGAAACAAGGATTCCTTTATATTCGTGGTGAGTACCCAGACTCAATTGAAACAATTAACAATGCGCTTGTAAAATTGCGTGAACTCGACTTACTTGGTGACAATATTCTTGGGACCGGTTTTGATTTTGATATGAGCGTTGTTGCCGGTCAGGGAGCTTACATCTGCGGAGAAGAAACAGCACTTATTGCCTCTATTGAGGGTCGCAGAGCTGAAGTTGACGTTCGCCCTCCCTTCCCTACCGTTGAAGGTCTATATAAAAAACCTACAGTAGTTAATAACGTAGAAAGCTTAGCCGCAGTTGCGGTGATTTTTAAACTTGGCGAGATGCCATTTAAGAGTATTGGTAACGGAAAATCAACAGGAACCAAACTTATCTCTTTAGATGGTTATTTTAATAACTCAGGACTTTATGAAGTCAACATGGCCACCCCATTGGATTATATTATTGATGAAATTGGGGGTGGTTTCAATGATGATATTAAAGCGATACAGGTTGGCGGTCCACTGGGTGGAATAGTTCCAGTTGAAATCTTACGCACCCTTACATTAGACTTTGAAACTTTTGATGGGGCCGGTTTTCTTCTCGGTCACGCCAGCTTTGTTTGTATACCGCGTTCATTTTCAGCAGTCGAGTATGCTAAACACTTGTTTGCATTTACAGCTCACGAATCATGCGGTAAATGCTTTCCGTGCAGGCTTGGATCGACGCGTGGAAAAGAGATGTTACAATCGTCCTTGGATAATAACCAAAAATTTTCAGAAGAATTGATGAATGACTTGTTAGAAACAATGGAATCTGGCTCTCTATGCGCCCTCGGTGGAGGATTACCCCTTCCAATAAAAAATCTTCTCGAGCATTGCTCTGAAGAATTCGAACCTTTTATGGAGAAATAGTATGCAAAGTATATTTATTGATGATACTGAACACCCATTCGACGATTCGAGTTCGATTCTTGAATTTTGCAATAAGGCCCTAGGAAACAAAATTATTCCCACACTTTGTGACGACGATAACCTTAAGCCATATGGAGCATGTCGTGTCTGTTCTGTTGAAGTTCAGCACAATGAAGATGGCCCAAAAAGGACTGTAGCTTCATGCCATACACCAATTAGCCCTGGAATGAGAATATTTACGAACTCGAACGCCATCAAAGCTCTACGAAAAAATATTGTTGAATTGGTTCTTAGTGACCACCCTCCAGAATGTTTAACTTGTGAAGTAAATGGCAATTGTGAGCTACAAGATGTTGCAGCAAGTGTTGGGGTTAGACAAATCCGTTATGCAAAAGGCGAGAACCACCTTGATCGTGAAAAAGATTTGTCACACGCCTACATGAGAATGGACCTGTCTAAGTGTATAAACTGCTCTAGATGTGTTCGTGCATGCGACGAGGTTCAAGGTCAGTTCACATTAACCATGACTGGTAGAGGGTTCGAGTCAAGAATCACGACTGATAACGATATGCTTTTTGGTGACTCTTCTTGTGTTTCATGTGGCGCATGTGCTCAAACCTGCCCAACATCAGCAATTTCAGATGTTTTTCAATCAAAATCTGTTGAAGCCGACAAGAAAGTTAGAACGATATGCTCATATTGTGGTGTAGGCTGTAACCTTGAGGTGGCAGTTAAAAATAACGAGGTATTATCTATTCGTGCCCCTCAAGATGCAGTAAATTCAGGGCATACATGTTTGAAAGGACGATATGCATTTAAATTTTACAATCATAAGGACCGCTTAACATCGCCACTGATTAGAAGAAATGGTGATCTTGTCCCATGCTCATGGGAAGAGGCTTTTGATTTTATTAAGGACAAGTTTCAATCAATCAAAGCTGAGCATGGACCTGATGCGATTGCTGGTATTTCTTCAGCTCGATGCACGAATGAAGAAAACTTTATATTCCAAAAAATGATTCGTCAATTGGTTGGTACTAACAATATAGATTGCTGCGCTCGTGTTTGCCACTCTCCTACTGCTTGGGGTATGCAGCAAAGCTTCGGAACGGGCGCTGGCACAAACCCTGCAACCGACATTCCTTTGGCTGACTTAATGATTGTTATTGGCGCTAACCCAACTTCTGCACATCCAGTTACAGGGGCAAAAATTAAACAGCAAGCCCTTTCTGGTGCGACATTGATTGTCATAGATCCAGTAAAAACCGAACTCGCTCGTTTAGCTGATTACCATTTACAGTTAAAACCTGGCACAAACGTTGCCGTTCTTAACATGATGCAGTACTTCATTGTAGAGGCCGGCCTTGTTGATTATAAATTTATTGAAGAACGTTGCGAAGGTGGTCTTGAGTTTATAGAACAAATTAAGAAATTAGATGTTGACCAAATGGCACTTGTTTCTGGACTTGATAAAGGCTATGTTAAAGATGCAGCTATAGCTTACGCAAGTGCAAATAATGCGATGGAATTTCACGGCCTAGGAGTCACAGAGCACTCTCAAGGCTCACAAACCGTGATGTTGATTGCTAACTTGGCTATGATGACTGGAAATATAGGTAGACCAGGCGTTGGGGTCAACCCGTTACGTGGCCAGAACAACGTGCAAGGGGCTGCCGATATGGGCTGCCAACCACACCATGGCCCGGGGTATATGTGGATGGATCAGAAAGAAGTTCAGGACTATTATCAAACAAAATTCGACCTGCCAACACCGACCACTGCTGGTAAAAAAATTCCTGAAATGTTTGATGGTGCTATTGATGGTTCTCTTAAAGCTCTTTGGATTTTTGCTGAGGACGTTGTACAGACCGACCCCAATACACATCATGTTATAAAAAGTATGAATGCTCTTGATTTGCTTGTAGTACAAGAAATTTTCATGAGTGAGACTGCAAAAATGGCTGACGTAGTCTTGCCTGGAACTACTTTTTTAGAAAAAAGTGGCACATTTACTAATGCAGAAAGAAGGGTCCAGCAGGTTAACGCTGCAGTTAATCCTTTAGAAGGCTGTAAAACCGACGGGCAAATTATTGTCGAGATGATGCGTAAGTTAGGTTATGACCAGCCAGACTATGATGCAGCTGAAGTTCTTAAGGAAGTCGCAAACGTTGTTCCTTTCTTTGAGGGTATAACCTGGGAGGCTTTGTCTTCGAACCCTATGGGACTTCAGTGGCCAGTTAACAAGAAAGGAGAAGACACTCAGATTTTACATATTGGTGAGTTTAAGCGGGGTAAAGGTAAATTCCATTACTACGACTGGAGAGAAAGTGAGGAGCTTGTTAAGCACAAAAATAAATACCCTTTCATTCTTACGACAGGTCGTGAACTGCAGCACTATAACTGTGCAACTATGACAAGGCGGACCGCTAATGTCGAAATATTGCCTAAGGATGTAATTATGTTAAACCCGAAGGACGCTAAGGCAAAAAAACTATCCACCGGTGACAGGGCAAAATTACGGTCTGATCGTGGTGAAATAACCCTAGATGTGGAAGTAACTGACAGAGTAAAGAGGGGTGTCGTTCGTACAACCTTCCATTTCCCTGAAGTTCTAATTAATGAAGTTACCAGCTCTGTGACTGATGAAGAAACAAAGTGCCCAGAATATAAAGTTGTTGCTGTCGAGGTTGAAAAAGTATAAACATTACTAACTTTCTTATTAAAAAGATTTTTTTCTGTTTTTCTTAGTACAGGAGTTTTTATATTATCATGTCAAGTATTGACTGAATAGTCAATATTATGTATTATTGTCTATTTGACCATTTGGTCAGTTATTTTAGTTAGGGAATACAATGAATAAAGAAGGGACTCTATACAAGAAATTAATTGATGCAACATTAAGTGAAATATCAGAAAATGGTATAGAGATGCTTACTGCAAAAAAAATTAGTGAGCGTGCAAACACTTCTACAGGAATTATATATCATCACTTCGGCACAAAGGAAGAGCTAGTATTAGCAACCTATACAGAGCTAACTAGTGATTTAAAAAACAGAATAGATAAGGTTAGAAAAAAATACCCAAAAGACCCTGTCAAAAGGCTAAAAGAAACCATGCTGGTTAGTTTTGATAAAGACCTTATTAATAATGACAACAAGAGTGGATGGACGCAACTGTGGGCAAGCTCCGTGTGCGATGAAAAGATTAACAAACTAGTTGAAAGCTACTACGAATCGTTATATTCTGTGATTAAGTCTGACTTGTTAGAGTTCTGTGATGAAACAAGCGCTAGAGAATATTCTCTATCATTGATGTCCATGATTCATGGATACTGGATAGAGATAATGATAGCAAAAAATGCTACCGTTGAAGAAGCCATTAAGGCATCTAATAAGTGCATAGACAATGCGAGCAAGGTTCAGCACCTCAAATCAATAATATAACTTCTTTAATTAGCCATACACATACATGAAGTACTCAATATTTTCTTTATTGAAACAAGGCCTTAAAGACAACAAGGAGTGGCCAGAAGCTTGGAGTTCTCCGATAATTAAATCTAGATATGACGTTGTTATTATTGGCGGAGGTGGTCATGGCCTTGCGACCGCTTATTACTTAGCTAAAGAGCATGGCGTTAAAAATATTGCTGTTTTAGAAAAAGGCTATATTGGTGGTGGAAACACTGCCAGAAACACTACAATTGTTAGATCGAATTATCTTTGGGACGAGTCGGCAATGCTTTACCAGCACTCCCTTGATTTATGGAATGGCCTATCTCAAGACCTTAATTACAACGTAATGTTTAGTGCTAGGGGAGTATACAACCTTGGGCATACGCTGCAAGAAATGCGTGATATTGAAAGAAGAGTTAATGCTAATGTAATTAATGGCATAACTGCCGAGGTTGTTCTTGCTGATGAAATAAAAAAACGCATACCCCTTATTAATATTTCAAAAAATGTGCGATACCCAATTATGGGGGCATCCTATCAATCAACTGGCGGTGTAGCTAGGCATGATGCGGTAGCCTGGGGTTTTGCACGAGCAGCTGCAGCTCTGGGCGTTGACATTGTTGAGCAATGCGAAGTGACAGCAATGGATATTGATAACTCAAAGATTGTTGGTTTAAACACAACGAAAGGTTATGTTGCGACTAATCAGGTAGGTTGTGTTGCTGCTGGACACTCTTCTGTTCTAGCCGAAATGGCCAATGTCAGACTTCCAATTGAAAGCCATCCTTTGCAAGCTTTTGTTTCTGAACCGATGAAAGCGGTCCTCGATACGGTTGTTATGTCGAATGCAGTGCACGGATACATTAGTCAGTCAGATAAAGGTGACCTAGTAATTGGAGCTGGAATAGACAGCTATAATTCATATTCTCAGAGAGGTAGCCCACATGTAATTGAGCACACTGCTGCTGCAATTCTTGAGCTGTTTCCTGCTTTTAGTAGAGCCAGAATGAACCGTCAATGGGGTGGAATTGTTGACACTACACCTGATGCATGTCCTATTATTAGTAAAACAAATGTAGAGGGCCTGTACTTTAACTGTGGATGGGGAACTGGCGGATTTAAAGCAACCCCAGGTTCTGGGCACGTTTTTGCATCAACACTGGCAAACGACTCCCCTCACCCTTTAGCTGTCCCATTTGCTATCGAAAGATTTTATAACGGACACCTAATTGATGAGCACGGAGCTGCAGGTGTTGCGCATTAACCTTATCAAATAAAAAATATGTTAAAAATATATTGTCCGCACTGTCAAATGCACCTAGAAGAGGAAGACTTTAGTTATTCTGGTGAAGCTCTAATTGCCAGACCAAATAACCCTAGTTCGATTAGCGATGATGAGTGGGGTGACTATTTATTTATGAGAAAAAACCCAAAGGGGAGGCATGTAGAGCAATGGCAACACAGCTCTGGTTGTAGAAAATTTTTTGTAATCGAAAGAAACACTATAGATAACACTATCTATTCCAGTTACACAATGATACAGGCATCAAAAGAGATCAAACATGAGACGAATTAATCCAGTTTTGCCTAGCGCCATTATAAACAATGCAATAGAGATAGATTTTATCTTTGAAGGCCAGCAATTTAAAGGTTTTGATGGCGATACTTTAGCTTCTGCATTGAGCGCAAATGATGTAAAGGTTTTTGGTTATAGCTATAAATACTCCCGCCCACGCGGGATTATCGCCCCATACGCTGAAGAGCCAAACGCTCTCGTTAGTCTAGAACAGGGAGGACTATATACTCCAAATGCAAAAGCAACACAGGTGGAGCTTTACCAAGACTTGATAGCTTCTGCTCCCACACTTAACCCTAACTCTATAGAAAAAATCAAGCCACTATTCAAAGCATTTCATAGATTCATGGCTGCTGGATTCTATTACAAAACTTTTATGCGCCCACAAAAACTATGGATGCTTTATGAAAAAGTTTTGAGGAGCTTCGCTGGAATATCAAAAGCCCCTGTTGATTTTGACTCTGAACACTATGACCATATGCACCATAATTGTGATGTTTTAGTTATTGGAGGTGGATTAGCTGGGTTAACAGCAGCTATTGAAATTGCGAAAACCGAAAAATCAGTAATACTATTGGATGAACGTCCTAGCCTTGGGGGAACAACTTACGATTACCCAGATGAGGCAGTTGGAAGCACTAACCAGTTAGAATATATGAATAATATTATCTCCCAATTAGATACTTACCCTAATGTCGAAATTCTTTCTAGAACCACCGCCTTTGCTTTCCATGATGAAAACAATGTAATCGCTAATGAAATGCGCCAAGATCATAAGCCATTATCTGAACGAAATGCAAATCTAAGCAGACAGAGGCTTCACAAAATTAAAGCCGGTCACGTTCTTTTGGCTACAGGTGCAAGTGAGAGGCCTATTGCTTTTGATAACAATGACTTGCCCGGTATTATGCTGTCAACTGCTGGATTATCTTTACTAAATAGATTCTCAGTACTGGCGGGAGAACAGGTAGTTATTTTTACAAATAACGACTCTGGCCATACGGCAGCTAATTATTTTGCAAAGTATTCACAAAAAGTAACTCTGATAGATACTAGGTCAAATAGCCCTGATGTCGCATTAAATGGTAATGTTAGGTTAATTAATAGTAGCGTTATTATTAAAGCTAACGGTAAAAATAGTGTCAGTTCAGTAACTATCGGCGAAAGAGATCAAAAAAGCAATAAGAATGTATTAACTGAAACAATTGATGCAGACTTAGTTCTAGTAGCCGGTGGCTTTAATCCAGTAGTTCACTTAGATTGCCATACCGGATCTAACCCAATATGGGATGACAATTTGGTAGCTTTTGCCCCAAATCTAAGCAAACAAAAGCGCAGCGGCACCGGAGCGTTAACAGGCTACATCTATGCTACAGATGTCATAAATAATGCTAAAGAGCAAGCTAACAACATTATAAATAACTCAATAACGGCAACAACAGCACAAAAAAACTTCTTAAATACAGATAAATTTTTTAATGTTGAGTCTTTTGGTGGAAAGCAATTCATTGATATGCAAAACGACGTCACTACTTCTGACATCCAATTAGCTATTAGAGAAAACTATAAATCCATTGAACACATTAAACGATACACAGCACTAGGATTTGGCACTGACCAAGGCAAAACTTCCAACGTACTGGGTGTTGCAATAGCCGCTCAGAGTCAAAATTTAAAAATGAGTGAAGTAGGCACTACTACGTTTAGGCCGGCATATACGCCTGTAACATTTGGAGCTCTGGCTGGGCAACATATAAATGATTTATTCGACCCAGAAAGATACACCCCTATGCAGCCTTCACACATTAATAATGGCGCAATATTTGAAACTGTGGGCCAGTGGATGAGACCATGGTATTTCCCTAATAATGGAGACGGATTAGATGGGGCTGTGTTCAATGAGTGTTTAAAAACTCGTGAGTCTCTCGGGGTTATAGATGCTTCAACTCTAGGAAAAATTGAAATTCACGGGCCTGACTCTAGAGAATTTCTAAATAGAGTTTATACCAACTCATGGACTAAATTGGCAGTTGGATCTTGCAGGTACGGACTAATGCTTGACGAGAATGGAATGATAATGGATGACGGTGTAACTGCATGTTTGTCTGATGACCATTTTATAATGACAACTACAACTGGTGGCGCAGCTAAAGTTTATCAATGGCTCGAGAACTGGTTACAAACTGAGTGGCCCGAACTAGAGGTGTACCTTAGTTCAGTTACTGATCATTTTTCAACTACCGCTGTCGTTGGACCAAATAGCAGGGAACTGATGCTATCAATATGCTCAGATATTGACTTTTCAAAGGAGGCATTTCCATTTATGACTTGGAGAGCCGGCACTGTATGTGGAGTGAGTGCGCGTGTAATGAGGATTAGCTTTAGTGGTGAACTTGCTTACGAGATTAATGTGCAGTCTAACTACGGGAGGTTTGTTTGGGACTCTGTTCTCGAGAAAGGTAATAAATGGAGCATTGTTCAATATGGAACAGAATCTATGCACGTTCTAAGGGCTGAAAAAGGCTATATTATTGCTGGCCAAGACACTGATGGGTCGGTATCTCCAATTGATGCCGACTTGTCGTGGGTAGTGTCCAAATCTAAACAGTTCTCATTTCTGGGGGAGCGCTCTCTTTCAAGATCAGACACTTCAAGAGTAGACAGGAAACAACTAGTTGGCATTCTCACCGAAGATCCAAGTGAAGTACTATCAGAAGGTGCTCAAATATTAAATAGCAATACAAACAGCAATATGCTAGGCCATGTAACGTCAAGCTACTTCAGTCCCACTCTTAACAGGTCAATAGCTATGGGGCTAGTACGCGACGGATTAAGAAGAAAAGGTGAAAAAATTATTGTTGCTACTGCTAAAGGTAAGCGCAGCCCATCGACAATAGAGTCGTACGTATTTTTTGACCCTGATGGATTAAAAATGAATGGAAATGAAAGTGAGAATGTTGATGGATAATTTGGCAAAAAGTACAGTTCCAGTTTATGAGTCGGCCCTGGAGAAATACAATACAACAGTTGTTGGTGATCTCTGGAGGGTTAAAGAAACAAAAAAACTATCTTATTTAATAATTCGTGGAAAAACAGGTGACGATGATTTTGTTAAAGCGATAGAATCTCTGGGCTTGACATTGCCTGGCCCAATGAAATTCATAGAAACTGCTGAAAGGAAATTAATCTGGATAAGCCCCGATGAGTTTCTATTGGTGCTTGGTGATGTGCCTTTATCTGATTTTATTGAAAGTGCTGAAAAGGCATTCAAAGATATTTTTGCATACATAATAGATAACTCAGGAAGTTTTACTAATATAGAAATTTCTGGTAGCCGCCATCTCGATGTGGTCGCTAAACTATCGCCTTATGACTATCACAAACTTACAATAGGCTCTGTAATCTCAACTAATCTAGCTAAAGCTCCATCAATCATATACCGACCAAACGAGAACTCGTTAACAATATTGGTTCGATTCTCATTCGCAGATTATCTATGGCGTACAATTGAAAAGGCAAGCCTAGAATATACAAAATAATATTTTAACTATTGTCAAAATAATTTTGTAGAAACTCATCGAAGCTAATCTCATCTGAAAGTTCTATTTCTTTAACTTTCTGGCACGAAATATTTGCCTGCTCGTCTAGAAAACTGAAATGATTATCATCAATCTTACGTTTTAAATAAATATCTTTGCATTTCTTCGAAATTGTATCAGTGTATTCCCAGAAACCCTGATTATTCTCTCTCATATTTTCCAATATAGTTTCTGATGGGGTAAGGCTGGCGTCACTAAACCTTTTTCCAATATTTATTACGTCGTCAGAGTGTCTTTTACTTAACAGTGTAGAGCAGTGTGAAATTTTTTCAAGTATCTCCTTTCCCCACTCTTGTATAGTAATATGTTCCCCCTTTTTTATAATTTTTAACCCTGGCTTTCTGCCTTCATGGGCAACTGACTTGTCATTAATATCAATTTCATTCTGTTCTGAAGTACTAATTAATGGAGAATCTTCAAGCAAACAATAAAGTAGTAATGATTCCAAAAAATTTATCTGTTCTCTATCAATTCCTAATGGCGATAGTGGGTTTATATCTATCGACCTAAGCTCAATATAGGCGACCCCATCTTCTTTAAGAGCATCTAATGGCTTTTTATCTATATCTGCTGAAGGTTTTGGCCTAACTGAAGAGTAATACTCATTCTCGATTTGAAGAATGTTAGTGTTTAATTGTTGGTATTCACCGTTCACCTTGAGACCAATTTTCTCGTATTCAGAGCTAATATTTTGCATCCCTGCTTTTAGGCTATGTATGTAATGACCTAAACTATTATAACTCGCTTTAACGCCTGCCTCGTCTCCGCATAAATTTTGATACCCAATGTCGCCCATCCTGAGAGAGGTTGCATATGGCTCAAATAATGTGCTGATATTGAACTCTTGTAGTGAATGATCATGGTACCCTTTAAGAAATGATTTACAAACTGCAGGGGACGCCCCAAAAAGATAAGGTATTACCCATCCATAGCGTAGAGCATTACGAGCCATGCACATATATGAATCATCAATGAACTCTCGTAGTGTTTGGCTTGTTGAAGATAAGGAATAATATTTTTTCCAAAAATCTTGAGAGAAGGAATAATTGAAATGAATCCCGGCTATTGTTTGCATTACACTGCCGTACCGATTAGCTAACCCTCTTCTGTAAATCGTTTTCATCTTAGCTCTATTTGACTTACCGTATTCAGCTATCGGAATATAGGTCTCACCTCTTATTACGCATGGCATAGAGCCGTGCCAGAAGCTTTGATCGGATGGCAATTTATGATAAAGATAGCTCTGTGTGTTTGCTAAAAATGTAAGCACCGAATCACAGCCATTCAATGGCGGAGTAATGAGTTCAATTAGAGACTCGGAAAAATCAGTTGTTATATAGGGGTGTGTTAATGGGCAGCCTAGAATTTTAGGGTGTGGGATCTGGCTAATGCCGCCATTCTCTGAAACCCTTAAACCTTCTTTTTCAAGGCCCATCTTACTGGACTCAAAAATCTTTGAGTGGGGTTTTAATAAGCTTATTCTATCGCTAATATCCATTTCCATTGCAGATGCTAAAATAGAATTATTTTACCATCAGGAAATTCAATGAAAACAGTCAAAGCTGTGGTCGGCATTTTGAAAAATGATAACAATGAATTTCTTATATCTAAAAGGCATCAAAAAAAATTTATGGGCGATTACTGGGAAATTCCTGGTGGCAAAATTGATGGAACAGAGTCCCACTCTGATGCAATCAAAAGAGAACTCAAGGAGGAACTTGGAATTGTCGTAACGGATTTAAGCTTTATTCGATTTATCAACCACAATTATATTGATAGAACTGTGTGTTTGGGTTACTTTCTAATCAATAGCTATAAGGGGAACCCTTATGGGGCAGAGGGGCAACAAATTGAATGGATAAATATTAACAGTCTAAATAAATATAAGTTGCTTCCAAGCGTACATGAGATGCTACTGTCAATAACATTGCCAGAGACTTATTGGATTACTCCATCCGAGGGCCACTACAGCGGGTTATGGATGAAAAAATTTGATGAAAATATTTCTCGAGGAATAAAACTAATACAATTACGAGCTAAGGTTCAGCTTGATGATAATTTTGTGAACAGTCTGTATATTAAATGCAAATCAAGCGAAACTAAATTGCTTCTAAATACAATAAATAAAACTTACAATGAGAGCTGTGCAGATGGTTGGCATGTTACAACTAGAGAGCTTTTGTCTCTTGAATCCAGGCCTTGTTCTAAGGATAAAATTTTAGGCGCATCTGTCCATAATCTAGACGAAGCAATGAAGGCCGTAGAGTTAGGAGTTGACTTTATTGCTCTTTCCCCTGTTCTGTCAACAAAGACTCACCCAGGCACAACCCCATTAGGATGGAAGGTAGCTAAAACGGTGTCAGAAAGAATTCACATTCCTATTTATTTTTTAGGTGGCATGAAGCCTAAGCATCTAAATAAAGCTATCGAGTTTGGAGCAAAAGGAATTGCTGGGGTTAGTTCACTATAATAAACTTAAATGACTGTAAAACATATATCTAATAATCTAGTTAATTAAATCTCGAGTAAACTCCCAGTTTGAGTCATCAGATAGTTCATCCCTAAACCTGTACCCTTCTATATCAAAACCTTTTAAACCTTCTGGAATCAATATCCTATTGTCGATCATGTATTTAGCCATTAACCCTCTAGCCCTTTTGGCGTAAATTCCAATTATTCTATACTTATTATCCTTATTCTCTTTGAAGGCTATATTAATAACCTTGGCTTTTAGAGATTTTTTTTGTATCGCTTTAAAGTATTCATTTGATGCAAGATTAATGATAACTTCACTCTCATCTTCGTTTAGAGCGTTAGATATTTTATCCCCCCAAAACTGATACAAGTTATCGCCAATACTATTTTTTAACTTCGTACTCATCTCTAACCGGTATGGAGAAATCAAATCTAACGGCCTAAGAACACCATACAGCCCTGAAATCATTCTAATCTTTGTTTGCGCAAAATCTAAATCGTCTTGCGTTAAAGAATCTACATCAATTCCACTATACACATCTCCCTTGAATGACAATATAGCCTGCTTTGCATTTTCTAGAGTAAGAGGAGTGGAAAATGATTTGAACCTATCGTAGTTTAATTTTGACAGTTTGTCGCTGATAGACATTAGGCTTGCAATTTGATTCTGTGACTTATTTTTGAGTATCTGCATTAACTCTTCAGATTCTAAAATTTGTCTTGGATTTGAGTACGACAACATATCTGTGGAAGAAAAATCTTGGGTCTTAGATGGCGATATTACGAGTATCATTTATCAAATAATTATGTTATGAAACGCTTCATTCTACACTAATCTATTCCGTCTTATCCCTCTAACAGCGGGTATTTTGGCTACATTAGAATGCCTACTATGATAAAATCTACAGATTTTGTTTCGTGATATTTATTGTCGATAAATATATTTATGAATAAGAAACTATTACACCTTCCAAAAGCTCACGGACTTTACAATCCAAAAAACGAAAGGGAAAATTGCGGTATTGGCTTTATTGCAAACATGAAAGGGGAGAGCTCCTATCAAATTACTTTTGACGCCCTGGAAATGCTTTCACGTATGGACCATCGTGGTGGTTGCGGTTGTGAGCCTAATACTGGTGATGGTGCAGGAATTCTGACAAACATTCCTCAGCAGTTTTTTATTCGTGAGGTCGGCTCGCTATTTAATGCCAGTGTTGAATCTGGAAATTATGCTGTAGGTAATGTTTTTTTACCTCAGGATGACAAACAGAGGTCTCATTGCATGGCATTGGTTCAGCAAATAGTTGAGCAGGAAGGTCAAAGGTTTATCGGCTGGAGAGACGTCCCTATTGACGCTATAAAAGCCGACGTAGGTAAAACCGCTGTGGATTCTCAGCCCATAATAAAACAGCTCATCATTGACAATAACGAAAAGATTGACAAGGAAGCATTCGAAAGGGCGCTATTCAAAATAAGAAAACAGGCATCTCATGTAATAAGGTCAGATAGTTCACTTTCTCAGTCTTTACTGTTTTATATATGTAGCTTATCTTCCAAGATTATTATTTATAAAGGGATGTTGATGGGGTCACAGTTAAGTGATTTTTATAGTGACCTTTCAGACCCAAAATTTTCTACATATTTAGCTATGGTGCATTCTCGCTTTTCAACCAACACTTTTCCTTCTTGGGACAGAGCGCAACCTTGTAGATACATGTCCCACAACGGTGAAATTAATACCCGCCAAGGAAACTACAACTGGATGCGAGCTAGGGAGGGGCTACTTGAGAGTGATTTATTTGGCAATGAATTAGGTAAAACCTTACCAGTTATAGAGTTTGATGGCTCTGACTCAGGGAGCTTTGATAATGTATTAGAGTTCCTGATGATGAATGGTCGCTCTCTACAAGAAGCCATCATGATGATGATACCTGAGGCCTGGCAAAATGATAATAATATGAGTCCTGAAAAGAAGGCTTTTTATGAATACTTCTCTAACGTAATGGAGCCTTGGGACGGCCCTGCCTCAATAGCTTTCACTGATGGTAACTATATAGGTGCTGTTCTAGACAGAAATGGCCTACGCCCTTCAAGGTATTATATAACTCATGATGATAGAGTTATCATGGCTAGCGAGGTCGGGGTTGTTGATGTTGAAACTAACCAAGTTAAAATCAAAGGAAGGTTAAGGCCAGGAAAAATGTTTTTGGTCGACTTTGAAAGGGGCGAGCTCATTGATGATGACAGTATAAAAAAAGGCTTTGCATCAAAAAACCCGTATAGAAATTGGTTAGACGATCAACAGATACACTTATCAGAACTGAACTGCGACGAAAAACCACACGGCTTTAACCCGGACACACTAGTGCACCGTTTGAAAGCATTTGGATATAGCACCGAGACATTACAATTCATGCTATTGCCAATTGTTAAAGAGTTAAGAGATCCCGTAGGTTCTATGGGAAATGACTCTGCCCTAGCTTGCCTGTCAGATCAGTCACGCATTATTTATGATTACTTCAAGCAGTTATTCGCACAAGTAACAAACCCCGCTATGGACTCCATTCGCGAAGAGGTGGTAATGTCTCTTCGATGTTCAATAGGTCCAGAAGGAAACCTTTTAAAAAATAAACCTGAAAATGCACACAGACTAATCATAGATCACCCAATATTGACTAATGAAGAGGTTGCCGCACTAAAGGACTGTAATCATCGTGGATGGACATCAAAAACTATAGATATAACATATGATGTAAACAGTAAAAGCAAAACCTCAGAACTACTTAATGATATATGTCTGCAAGGCTCTCAAGCAATTAAGGAAGGACACAGTCTGATAATTCTTTCTGACCGCAATGTGGATCAAAACCGAACAGCAATAAGTGCGCTATTGGCTTCATCTGCCCTACACAGGCATTTGGTCGTAGAGCATGAACGAACTCAGGTTGGTATTGTAATAGAAACTGGTGAGGCTCGTGAAGTGCATCACTTCTGTTTACTTACTGGTTATGGTGCAGACGCTATTAACCCTTACCTAGCTTTCGAGGCACTATGGCAAGCAAGGAATGATGGCCTAATTAATGAAAAAGATGACAATAAAATTGTTCAATCTTACAGAAAGGGTGTCGCCAAAGGTATGCTAAAAATCATGGCAAAAATGGGGATTGCAACGCTCGAGTCATATAAAGGCGCTCAAATTTTTGAAGCGGTAGGTCTTGCATCTGAAGTCATGGATCAATGCTTTTTTGAAACTTTTAGCCGCATTGGCGGCGTTGGATTTGATGTATTACAGTCCGAGAATGAAGAAAGGCATAGGCTGGCTTTTCAGACTAACGTGCTAGATAACTTAGGCCAGTACCATTGGCGTAGCGGGGGTGAAAAGCATATGTGGGAGCCACATACTATTGCCAACTTGCAACTAGCAGCTAGAAATAATGATAAGGATGCTTACTGGTCCTTCTCCAAGAAATCGAATGACGAGGGTACCCGTAACTGTACCCTGAGAGGGTTAATGACCTTCAAAAAGGGTAGTCCGATTGATATTGGAGATGTTGAGAGTGTCAAAGATATAGTTAAGCGTTTTGCAACTGGGGCTATGAGTTTCGGTTCAATTTCTGCTGAATCTCATGAATCTTTAGCAATTGCAATGAACAGGCTTGGAGGAAAGTCAAACACTGGAGAAGGTGGTGAAGATTCTAAGCGATGGAAGCTTGATAAGAATGGAGACTCAAGAAGAAGTGCAATAAAACAGGTAGCTTCTGGCCGCTTTGGAGTTACCATTGAATACCTAAACCAAGCCGAAGAACTACAAATCAAGGTTTCTCAGGGAGCCAAACCTGGAGAAGGTGGTGAACTACCTGGCTCAAAAGTTGACAAAGAGATAGCCAGAGTTAGGCATTCAACTCCTGGTGTCGGTTTAATTAGCCCCCCTCCACATCATGACATTTATTCCATAGAAGACCTTGCTCAACTTATTTTTGACCTAAAAAGGTCTAACCCTAGGGCACGTATAAGTGTGAAGCTTGTCTCTGAAGTTGGGGTCGGCACTGTTGCAGCTGGAGTCACCAAAGCTAAATCGGACCATATAGTTATTGCTGGCCATGATGGAGGCACAGGCGCATCCCCACTAACATCTATAAAGCATGCTGGTCTACCGTGGGAACTTGGGGTTGCAGAGACACACCAAACACTGGTTATGAATGATCTACGTTCACGTGTTGTTATACAGACTGATGGACAACTAAAGACAGGCAGGGATGTTGCAATCGCCATACTCCTTGGTGCTGAAGAGTTCGGTTTTTCAACTGCGCCACTAGTAACACTAGGCTGCATAATGATGCGTAAATGCCACTTAAACACATGCCCTGTTGGTATTGCTACTCAAGACAAAGAGTTACGCAAAAAATTCAATGGTAAGCCTGAGCACGTTATCAACTATCTATTTATGGTAGCTGAAGAGCTAAGATTAATAATGGCAGATTTAGGATTTAGAACTGTTAACGAGATGATAGGAAGGGTTGATTTAATTGAGATGGATAAAGCGATAGAGCACTGGAAGCAATCTTCCATTAACTTAGATGCTTTGTTAACCCCAGCTCAAAAGCCTAGTAAAGATACTGTAGTATATCAAACCATTATGCAGGACCATCAACTCGAACTGCAGATCGACAACCTTGTGATTGAGAAATCTAAGAACTACATTGATGAAGGTAAATCAGTAGTGATTGATTTACCGATAAAGAATACAGACCGAACTGTTGGGGCTATGCTTTCTTCACATATTGTAAATTCTCGTGGGAACAATGAACTTACTGATGACTCAATACACATAAACTTCAAAGGCTCAGCGGGCCAATCATTCGGGGCATTCCTTGCAAAAGGTATTACCTTAGAGGTTGAAGGAGATGCCAATGATTATGTAGCTAAAGGACTGTCTGGAGGTAAAGTTATTATTTATCCTCCAAAAAATTCTACTTTTAAGGCTCAAACCGAAATCATTGCGGGCAATGTTTGTGGTTATGGAGCTACATCTGGTGAGTTGTACTTATCTGGGTGTGTGTCTGAGAGGTTTTGTGTCCGCAACTCTGGAGCAACTAGCGTGGTTGAAGGTGTGGGTGATCATGGTTGTGAATATATGACTGGCGGTATAGTAGTTATACTTGGCGAGGTAGGACGTAATTTTGCTGCGGGTATGAGTGGTGGTGTTGCTTATGTTTACAACCCTAATAAGACTCTAGAGTTGATGTGTAACCTGAGTATGGTTGATATAGACCCAATGGACATAGAGGCAGAAAAAGAGCTACATAAGTTCGTATCCAATCACACTAAATATACTGACTCTGACATTGGCAACAAGATACTAGAAGGGTGGGATCTCGAAGTTAAAAATTTTGTTAAAGTAATGCCGAAAGAAATAAAGATGGTTTTAGCAAATATTGCCAAAAAGAAGGAGATAGCTAAATCTACTGCTTGATTCTTTCTAATACTGTGAAATGATAACTGTGGTGGTTTGTCTCGTCAGGGTAATGTGACTCTCTACTAGTTTCAATAAACTCATTTCTATTGTATGTTGGAAAATAGGTATCTCCAACAAACTCGCCATCGACCTCAGTTATGTATAGTCTGTCTACTATAGGCAACATTTGCTCATAAAATGAAGCGCCCCCCATTACCATTACCTCACCATCTTGTTTTGAAATGCTAAGGGCCTCATCAATGCTGCCGACAACTTCACACCCATCGGCAATGAAATCAATGCTGCGACTTACAACGATATTTCTCCTGTGAGGCAAAGCTCTGCCTATTGATGTGAAGGTTTTGCGTCCCATCATTACAGTTTTATTTATTGTAACTCCTTTAAAATAACTTAAATCTGCTGGTAGATGCCATGGCAGTGTATTTTCATTGCCAATAAGATGATTGTCGTCCATAGCAACAATAATTGATAAACGCATTAGCTTTACTGTCTAGTAAAATAAACCTATATTTTACAAACAAATTACTTGTTATGCTTCAGTTAATTCTTGCATCTTCTTCCCCTTTCAGAAGTGAACTACTAACAAAACTAGATATAAACTTTTCGGTTACCTCGCCAGAAATAGATGAATCTAGATTCGAGAACGAAAGCCCTACACAGCTGGTATACCGGCTAAGCCAAGAGAAGGCTCTAAAGGTGGCTAAGAACGAGGATGGGATAATTATAGCAGCCGACCAAGTTGCAACATTAGGTAAAGGCGATAGTCCTCTTGATGAAATATTAACGAAACCACACACTCATGAAAATGCTATCAAACAATTAAAACAGAGTTCTGGAAATACTGTTACCTTTCTTACAGGATTGTCACTTTTAAACACAGATACTGGCAACCTACAGACTGTAGTTGAACAGTTTAAGGTGTTTTTTAGAGAACTTACTATTGATCAAATTGAAGACTATCTTGTTAAGGAAAGGCCATACAATTGCGCCGGTAGCTTTAAATCAGAGGCACTAGGGATTTGCCTATTTGAGCGCCTTGAGGGTGATGACCCAAATAGTTTAATTGGATTACCTTTAATTAAACTAATTAGGATGCTAGAAAATGAGGGGATCGAAATTATATCGAATAGCAACTCCGCAGGAAGCTAAATTGTACTAGTGCATTATCTTTACGCAAATGATTCTTCATTGCCCAAAAATAAGAACAAGTTTCATTGGGGCTCTCTATACGGTAGCGCACAATCTTTAGCACTTATTGAGCTAGCAAAAAAACAAAGTAAGGTAGTATTAATAGTCGCCAACGATATAGCTCAATACAATAATATATGCAGCTCTCTTGCTTTCTATAATTCAGACTTAGATATACTTAGGTTTGATAATTGGGAGGTTTTGGCCTACGATCACTTCTCTCCTCACCCAGACATTACGTCTAATAGGCTGTCCACTCTATCAAAAATGCAAGGCCTAAATAGTGGCATCATTGTAACAACTTTAGAGTCACTATCTCAGCGCCTATGCCCTTTGAATTACGTTAAAAGTAACAGCTTTAGTTTATCTTCTGGTGATAATTTGAATTCAGAAGAATTCACTGAGAAATTAGTCATGTTTGGATATAACAGAGTTAGTTCGGTGATGGAGCATGGTGAATTTAGCATAAAAGGGTCATTAATAGATATTTACCCTATGGGTTCAAGACTTCCTTATAGGCTTGATTTATTTGACCTAGAGATAGAATCAATTCGAACCTTCGACACATCAACTCAGCTCTCAATAGATGTTATTGACAAAATAGATCTTTTGCCAGCTAGAGAGTTCGCGACAGATCAAAACAGCATAGATCTTTTTAAAAAAAATTATATTAGTACATTCAATAATAACAAAGGGTTGATATATAGAGATGTCAGTGAATATCGCCTCCCAAGTGGAATAGAGTTCTATTTGCCTTTGTTTTTTAATGAAACCGATACACTGTTTGATTACCTTCCTAAAGAACCAATAATTGTTACGCATGTAGGTTTTAGTTCTGTAGTAGACATATTCTATGATGACATCGAAGCGAGGTATAAATATGCAGAAACTAGCCTAGACAGGCCCCCACTACCGATAGACCGAGTATTTTTAGATAAGGGTTATTTATATGGCACGTTAAATAAATACCAGCAATTAGTGGTTGGATCGCCCAAGATTGGCCCAAGTGTTTTAGGCTACAATTTTAAAAGTAAATTATTGCCTCCACTACAAATAAGATCACAAACTGGAAATCCTTTATCTAAATTGTTAAATTTTTCCCATAATTTTGAAGGAAGAATACTGATCGTTTGTGAGTCTCTTGGTAGGCAAAGTATCCTCTCAGAACTGCTTAATGATAACGGAATAAAGCCACACAGCGTAATAAACTGGAAAAGCTTCGTTAGCTCTGATGAGCAGATATGTATCACCAATGCAAGCATCCGGGACGGGCTTCTCGGGGAAGAGTTGGCAGTAATTACTGAGGATAACCTATTTGGCAAGGATGTAGTTAAACAGCACAGAAGGAGGAGGGCAAAACACAAGGACTTTGATGAAGCAATAAAGAGTTTAGTTGAAATTAATATAAATGACCCTATAGTTCATGAGAATTACGGTGTTGGAAGATACCTAGGCCTCAAAACTCAAATGTTCGATGATCGGCCACAAGAATTGTTAATTCTAGAATATGCAAACGGCTCAAAATTAATGGTGCCAATTACTTCACTTAATTTAATTTCAAGATATTCAGGGGCAACCGCTGAAAATGCTCCGCTACATAAATTGGGCTCTAATCAATGGATAAAAGCCAAGAAAAAAGCAAGTGAATCTTTGTATGATATTGCAGTCGAGCTTCTAGAAATATATGCTAAACGAGAATCGCAAAAGGGTTTTGCATTTCCAGGGCCAGATGATGCATACTCTTCATTCGTTACCAGTTTTGCCTTCGAAGAGACGCCCGATCAAATTAAAACTATGGAAGATGTGCTTACTGATATGCAGTCAGAAAGACCTATGGACAGGCTTGTATGCGGAGATGTTGGTTTTGGTAAAACTGAAATTGCAATGCGTGCAGCATTTTTGGCAATTGAAGCTGGAAAGCAAGTAGTGGTTCTTGTTCCTACTACCCTTTTAGCTAGCCAGCACTATCAATCTTTTAGTGATCGTTTCACAAACTACCCTGTTGAAATTGCTGCCATTTCAAGGTTTCAAACAAGTTTAGAACAGAAAAATATTGCAGCCAAATTGAAACAGGGAACTATAGACATTGTTGTAGGAACACATAAACTCATCCAGGGAAATATAACATACAGTAATCTTGGCTTAATTATTATTGATGAAGAGCATAGGTTTGGAGTAAAACAAAAAGAGGCACTCAAAAAATTGCGCGGCCAAAGCGATATTCTAACTATGACAGCCACACCAATCCCTAGAACCCTTAATATGGCTCTCGGTTCATTAAGGGAGCTCTCAATTATTGCAACACCGCCAAAAGGGCGTAGTGCTATCAAGACGTTTGTTGATGAGTGGAACGACGAAACTATTAAAGAGGCGTGCTCCAGAGAACTGCATCGCGGGGGGCAAATTTTTGTTCTTCACAATGACATAGACTCAATCGACAATATGGCAGAGAATATAAAAACGTTAATACCAAACATCAGAGTAAGAGTAGCACACGGGCAGATGCCAAGCAAAGAATTAGAAAATATAATGGGGGACTTTTACCATGGCAGGTTTCAGTTATTGGTTTGCACTACTATTATAGAAACTGGAATAGACATACCTAACGCTAATACAATAATAATTAATAATGCTCAAAATTTTGGTCTTGCTCAATTACATCAATTACGAGGTAGAGTTGGGCGTTCTCATCATAGGGCATATGCATACTTCGTTATTAAGTCGCACCAATCATTAACAGGCAATGCGAAAAAGAGGCTGGACGCAATTGAATCATTAGAGGAGTTAGGGGCAGGATTTATGTTGGCGAATCATGACCTTGAAATCCGTGGCGCAGGAGAGCTACTAGGTGACAACCAGTCAGGAAAAATAAACGAGATTGGGTTCAACCTTTATCATGATTTATTGAAGCGCACAATTAATGCTATTCGAACCGGAAAATCTATCAACCTTGACGACCCCATCAATCATGAAATTCAAATTGACCCAGGTATTGCTGCCATTATTCCAGAGACATATACACAGGACGTACATGAAAGACTTGTTCTCTACAAGAGAATATCTAGCGCTAAAAATGACAACGAACTTAAATCTTTGCAGATTGAGATGATTGATAGATTTGGACTGCTGCCGGAAGCTACAAAAAACTTATTTGCAACCACATCTCTAAAGATATATTCTGAAAAAATTGGAGTTGAAAAGGTGGTTATCTACGAGGACAAGGCGCACATTACATTTTCTGAAAATACAAATATTGAGCCGATTAAGGTTATTAACTTAATCCAAAAACAACCAAAAGTTTACCACCTAAAGGGCCAAAACCAATTGGTTTACAATCAGGAAATGCCTGACGACATCAAAAGAATAGTTTTGATAGATAATTTACTTAAAAAACTGGACTAAAGAAATATATATTTTTCTTCAATTGTTTTTTTGTCTAAAGTAGCTCATAAAGGGGCTGACTATCAATGCCAAAATAAAGATAAAAGCCACTCCTCCAACAATATCGCCAAAAAAATACGACTGTACAAAGCTAGCAATATCAATTTCTCTAGGAGGAAGGTCTGGGTAAAGAATAGAGTTTCTAAATGTAGTGTTAACAAATAATTTTAGTGATGTGTTATACACGGCAGCCAGGATAGCCAGAAATATAATGTGTTCGAAAATAAGCTTTTTGTCTTCATAAAAGCTAGATAACTTAAAAAGCTTCATAGTCTGAATTGCCAAAAGAGGGGCAATAGAGCCAGCAAATGCTTGTGACCAGTTCAAGGAGGAACCGGGCCATCCCCAGACAAAATATCCAGACAACAGTATTCCAATAAAGATCCCGAAAAAGACTCTATAACCAAAAAGCAAATAAGACATGGTAACTGCGCCTATCTGTAGCCACACCGGTTGCCCAACAAGGTCCTTTACACTACCAAATATTAAAGCGGATAGATAAACTACAAGTATTGTTACTAGGTTTGTAACTATGAATTCGGAAATATTGAATTTATCAATATTTGTTATTTTGTCCATACCCTTGTTTAAGTTATAAGGTATAAGCTATAAATCAATGTGAGCTAATTAACTAGGACAGAAAGATAAATTCATCTTCCTCTTATCTTCTGATGACTGTTCGGAACTAATCGTGCCATCATACTGTAACTTTGCTACTACACGATTAACGGTTGAAAGGGAAACATCGGCAAAATATGGATGCTTCATTATCTTAGATATGGTAGTCTTCTCTTCGCTAACAATAAATTCCAGGATCGCCTTTTCAACTTCAGAGTAGTCACGAATACCTAATGCATCTTCATATTCGAATAGCGATTGCCTTAATTGAAATAATCTGTCTAGTGCTTGCATAATTCAAATCATAATATAATAATTAATCTTTCATGTTACCATACAAATTTATTTAAAATATATATCAATTAAATACATTAAATAGATGTATTAATGCTATAATAAATTTGTCTTGGTAGAGTGTTCCAACAATAGTTATATAAACTGTTATATTTTTCATCTCCTTGATATAAATACATACTCTACCAAGGCATTAACATTTACTTATCTAAATAACGCTAACCTCTTCAAATTCAATTAGTTGTATGTTGCTATTTATTTTTTTCAGTTCTTAGCGACTTTGGCACAGGGAAGTGTGTAGATTCCTCTATACCATCAATCTCAATAACCTCACCACCTCCATAAGAGCTTAAGAAATCCACTACCTCTTGCACTAACAGCTCTGGTGCAGAAGCTCCAGCGGTTACTCCAACACTATTAATGCCGTCTATCCATGATTTCTGTATTTCGTCTGCCCCATCAATCAGATATGATGGTTTATTCATATTAATAGCAATTTCCATTAAACGGTTTGAGTTAGATGAGTTTTTTGAACCCAGAACGATAAGAATATCTGAGTATTTCATTATCTCCTTTACGGCGTCTTGTCTGTTTTGTGTGGCATAGCAAATATCATTCTTTTTTGGCCCATTAATGTGCGGAAATTTATCCTTAAGAGCTTTAACAACGAGCTGTGTGTCGTCTACTGAAAGTGTTGTTTGTGTAGTGTAGGATAAATCTATATCTTGATTAAAAAATAGCCCCTCTACATCTTCCACATCCTCAACAAGATGAATATGTTGGCCTTCACTTGACTGGCCCAAGGTCCCCTCAACTTCAGGGTGACCTTGGTGTCCTATTAAAACTACGCCGTGTTTTTTCTTTTGATTTCTCAATACCTCTTTGTGTACCTTGGTTACCAGCGGACAGGTGGCATCATATATCGTGTTACTTAGTGCGTTTGCGCTATTGCGAACTGACTGAGAAACGCCGTGTGCGCTAAAGATTATTACGCCTCCTTCAGGTATATCTTCTATATCGTCAACAAAAATAGCTCCCATCTTAGTTAATCTATTAACAACGAACTTATTATGGACTACCTCATGGCGGACATAAATTGGCTTGCCATGCAACTCTATGGCACGCTCCACTATCTCGATAGCGCGCTCAACACCGGCACAAAACCCTCTTGGATTAGCGAGTAATACTTTCATAGATTTATTTAATAGAGACCTATTTTAAATTAGCTAGTTAATTTTATCATATGCCAACTCTTATCTTTATTGCAGGACATTTTGATTATATTAAATTTATATATTACTATATAACAATATTCTCATAGTAAGATCACTCTAATATAATGAAATTATTATAGTAATAACATGCATTTCATATAGGTATATAATCGTGAAAACCTCTACAAAAAGGAGAGGTTTTTTTTGATTAATTTTAATAGGAGAATAGATATGAAATACACTTTACTTGGTAAAGTCATTAAACAGTCAGGACTGTTACTGGTTGCTGGCTCTATGTTGCTAGGAGTAACTACCTTACAAGCAGAAATTAAACCTGCCGTTGTATATGATACTGCAGGTAAGTTTGATAAATCTTTTAACGAAGCTGTGTTTAGGAACGGTGTTCTAAAATTTAAAGCGGACACAGGTATAAGGGTTACTGAAATTGAACCTACAAACTCAACACAACGAGAGCAGAGTCTTAAAAAGCTAGCGAAACGTGGACATGGACCTATTGTAGCTGTTGGTTTTTCTATGGCTAGTGCTATAGAGTCTGCCGCGAAGGCATACCCTGACACTCACTTTACAATTATAGACATGGTTGTCGGTCTTCCAAATGTACAGAGTGTTGTATTTAAAGAGCACGAAGGTTCATTCTTGGTTGGTGTGTTAGCTGCAATGAAGTCTGAAACTGGAGTTGTCGGTTTTGTTGGAGGAATGGATATACCTCTTATTCGTAGGTTTGCTTGTGGATATGAGCAAGGAGCTAAATATCAAAACAACAATATTGAGATATTACAAAACATGACAGGCTCTACTGGAGCAGCATGGAACAACCCAACTAAGGGTGGTGAGCTTACTCGTAGTCAAATCGAGGCTGGAGCAGACGTTGTATACGCAGCTGCAGGTGGCACTGGTATAGGCGTTTACCAAGCGGCTGCAGATCTGGGCAAGTACGCAATTGGTGTTGACTCTAACCAAAACTATATGCAGCCTGGTACCATGCTGACCTCAATGGTTAAGAGGGTTGGTGATGCGTCTTATAATAGCTGGCAGGCCGGCCTAGATGGCAACTGGAAGGCAGGATTTCAAGCACTTGGTCTAGCCGAGGGTGGCGTTGACTGGGCATTAGATGAGCACAACCGTGAACTAGTAACCGCAGCAATGGAGGCTAGAGTTAACGATGTGAAAGCTAAAATCATTGCTGGTGATATAACTGTACACGACTACATGTCTGATAACACTTGTGCTGCCCCTCAAGGAATTAATTTCTCTAATTAATTAATTCTTTAAACCCAAACCCTAGGCTATTATGTGGCCTGGGGTTTTTTGATTTGAATTGAAAGTAGCAAATAATTGTTGACATGAACAAACCACAATATGCCATTGAGTTAGTGGACATTAATAAACGGTTCGGAGCTGTCTATGCCAACAATAAGGTATGCCTGAACGTTGAAGAAGGCACTATTCATGGCATTATTGGCGAAAATGGTGCTGGAAAATCAACCTTGATGAGCATACTGTATGGCTTCTACCAGGCCGACTCTGGCCTAATAAAAGTATTCGGTAATAGTCTTCAATTTAAAGACTCCCATGAAGCTATAAGTTCTGGGATTGGCATGGTACACCAACACTTTATGCTTGTAGATAACTTCACTGTACTTGAAAATGTAATTCTGGGTACAGAAGGTGGAGCATTACTGCATGAAGGCTTAAGAGAAGCCAGGAAAGAGCTAACAAGGCTTGGTCAAGAGTATGGCCTCAAAGTAGACCTTGACGCTACAATTGAATCTCTGTCAGTTGGGTCTCAGCAAAGAGTTGAAATTCTTAAGGCGCTATACAAGGGTGCAAAGATATTGATTTTTGATGAGCCAACAGGAGTACTTACACCTCAAGAAGCCCAAGACCTATTTAGGATTTTTTCAGCCCTTAAGAACGAAGGGGTAACAATAATACTAATAACCCATAAGTTACATGAAATTATTCATATAACTGACAATGTTTCCGTTATGCGTGCTGGCAAAATGGTTGCCCAGAAAGTTACATCTAAAACCGACCGTGAAGATTTAGCTGAACTTATGGTAGGCCGTAAAGTTCTATTACAAGTCGACAAGGAAGATAAAGATAAAGGAGAAGTTTTACTAAAAGTTAACAAACTAAGTGTACTTGACGAGAACAACATATTTAGGCTAAAAGATGTTAGCTTTGAGGTTCATGCTGGCGAAGTAGTAGGTATTGCTGGCGTTTCTGGTAATGGTCAAAGCGCACTACTTAAAGTGCTATCAGGAATATCTAATATTACCCAAGGAAGTGTCGAAATACTAGGCCAAAAAATGGACTCAAAAAATCCAATTTTCCCAGACAAGTTAAGAGAACTTGGCTTGTCTCATGTTCCTGAGGACCGTCTAAGAATGGGCCTAATAAGTGAATTCAGTGCAAGTGAGAACTCAATAATTGGCTACCACAACGACAAACAGATTAATGGTAGGTTTATTATGAACAATGCTAAAGTAAGAAACGAATGCGCAAAACTAATGGAAGGTTTTGATGTTAGGCCTGCTGACCCTGACCTAAAGTCATCAAACTTCTCTGGAGGGAACCAACAAAAACTTATATTGGCTCGTGAATTTAATCGTAATCCCAAAATATTACTCATAGGTCAGCCTACCAGGGGGGTGGATATTGGGGCAATAGAGTTTATACATAAAAGAATTATTGAAATGCGTAATTCAGGCAAAGCGGTGCTATTGGTATCAGTTGAGCTAGATGAGATTATGTCAATAAGCGACAGAATTATCGTCCTTTGTGATGGACATATTAGTGGAAGGGTTGATGCAAAAAGTGCGGACGAACGTACACTAGGATTGATGATGGCGAACGCATACGATACAACAAATAATTTAGAGAGTAACTAATTAATAATTACAAAAAATGAATCGAGATACCCGCATAAACTGGATTAACAGGCTGATTTTACCGGTATTAAACGTACTGACAGCGTTTGCTGCAACAGCAATTATTTTTGTAATAATTGGTGTAGACCCAATAGAGGCTGCTGAAATATTACTGTATGGCGCTTTTGGATACCAAGAAGGCTTAGGTTACACACTATATTATGCTACAAACTTTATTTTCACTGGTTTGGCAGTTGCCGTAGCCTTTAATGCAGGTCTTTTTAATATCGGTGGAGAGGGTCAGGCATATATCGGTGGCCTCGGAACCGCGCTTATTATATTTGCAATTGACCCAAACACAAGTGCATGGATATTTATCCCTGCGAGCATTTTAGGGGGTTTATTGTTCGGAGCACTTTGGGCCTTAGTTCCTGCATACCTACAAGCGTACCGTGGTAGCCATATAGTAATAACCACAATAATGTTTAACTTTCTGGCTTCCTCATTGATGGTATATATGCTAGTAAATGTTTTGAGAGAGCCAGGAAATATGTCTCCAGAAAGCCAACTGTTCCCACAAAACTCCTGGTTTCCATTTATCCATGATTTGTCTACAAATTTTGGATTTGTGATGGAAGAGTCTCCATTAAATGTTTCTTTGTTTGTGGCATTATTCTTTGCGGTTATAGTCTGGATTCTTATTTGGCATACTCGCCTAGGTTACTCTTTACGTGCCACAGGTTTGAATAGCGAAGCTGCTATTTATGCCGGCATCAAGCCTAAGCGTATTATTCTTATAACCATGTGTATATCAGGAGCATTGGCAGGCCTAGTAGGTATAAATGAGTTAGTTGGCTATCAACATAGAATTATTATGGACTTTCACTTTGGCTATGGCTTTGGCGGAATTGCGGTAGCATTGATGGGCCGAAACCACCCTATAGGCATAATTATTGCAGCACTACTATTCGGAGTTCTCTACCAAGGCGGTGCTGAGTTAGCATTTGAATTAAGCAACATATCAAGAGACATAGTTGTTGTTATGCAAGGGCTCATAATTTTATTCTGTGGAGCGCTACAGTACATGTATAAGCCTTGGGTAATTAATGCATTAGCACCAATTCAAAAGGAATCATGATGGACGACCTACTCTTAACTCTAGTTCTTACATTTGATGCTGCACTCAGAGTGTCTACACCCCTCATACTTGCATCTATGGCTGGACTTTTTGCTGAGCGCTCAGGAATAGTAGATATTGGTCTTGAGGGGAAAATGTTGGCCTCAGCATTTGCAGCTGCAAGCGCAGCAACTGTATTAGGTTCTCCATGGATCGGGTTAATGGCTGGAGTTATAGTTTCATGTGGTTTGTCAATGCTACATGGATTTGCAACCATAACCCACAAAGGAGACCAGATTGTGAGCGGTGTTGCTATTAATATTTTAGCTGCTGGAATGTCCATTATTTTGGGTCTTGCTTGGTTCGGCCAAGGCGGCCTTACACCTACACTCACATATGATCAGAGGTTTCACTCCTTATCCCTTCCAGGAATAGATATTATGGACAACATTCCACTGATTGGCACAATATACAGGGAATTAATTAGTGGACATAATGTACTAGTTTATCTGGCATTTATTATAGTCCCGATAGTTTGGTGGGTAGTTTATAGAACTAGGTTTGGTTTAAGGCTTAGAGCGGTAGGTGAAAATCCAAAGGCTGTTGATACTGCTGGTCTATCTGTAACAAAACTTCGCTATAAGGCGCTTTTAGTTGGGGGTATATTGTGCGGTATAGCTGGAGCATACCTTAGTATAGCTCATAACGCCCAATTTACTCGAGACATGACTGCAGGGCAGGGCTTTATAGCCCTTGCGGCATTAATATTCGGCAAATGGAAACCATACACTGTCCTTTCTGCGTGCTTACTTTTCGGATTTCTTGATGCTGTAGCAGTTAGACTACAGGGTGTTGTAATTCCAGGTATTGGTGAAATTCCTGTACAATTAATTGAGTCAACGCCGTATTTATTGACAGTAATACTGCTGGCAGGATTTATTGGAAAAGCAGTTCCTCCTAAGTCGGTTGGAGTGCCATACATAAAAGAGCTATGACTATGACTACATCTGAACACATTTTCTTACTAAAAGATGCCATGCAAAATGCTTACGCTCCTTACTCTAATTACAAGGTGGGCGCTCTAATTATTTCAGAGACTGGTGCAATACATATAGGGTGCAATGTTGAAAACGCAAGCTATCCTCAAGGAGGGTGTGCTGAATCAGGGGCTATTTCGGCTATGATAGTGGGCGGAGATAAGAGAATAAAGCAGATTTATATAATGAGCGATGATGATGACGGTGCAACTCCTTGTGGAGGGTGCAGACAGCGAATACGAGAATTTTCTGACTCAGAAACATTGATCACTCTATGCTCTAGTGAAGAAATTATAGAAACATTGAGTGTTGAGGATTTACTACCAAAATCATTTGGGCCAGAATACCTAAAATGATCCGGTTTAATAATTAAAGTTGTAGCGTGGCTACATTAACTCTACACAAAGACCCATGAATACTGAAAACATCCAATCTGTTTTAGTAAGAAACCCAGGAATTGAATTTAATCCTGATATATTTTCCGGGATAAAGATCAATCGCAGTGCAGTAGAAAAGAGATGTTCAGATTATTCTGTACGAAGAAGCATAAAAAAACAAAAACAGGCTGCCTGGTTAATGAAGGTTATTAGTCTTATTGATCTTACCACCCTTTCTGGTGACGACACTAACTCACGCGTAAGAAGGTTATGCAGAAAGGCCTTGAGCCCATTGAATGAAAGGCTAGTTGAAAGCCTGTCTATTGAATCGCTAAATTTAACAACAGCTGCTGTCTGTGTATATTATGATATGCTGAATGCAGCAAAGAAGGCTCTGAATGGCTGTGACATTAACTTAGCTGCAGTCTCTACAGGGTTCCCAGCTGGACTGTCTCCCCTGCCACTTAGAATTGAAGAGATTAAGTACTCAGTAGCAGCTGGTGCAAATGAGATTGATATAGTCATAAGTCGAAGGCATGTTTTACAAGGGAATTGGCAAAAACTATATGAGGAAGTTAGATCATTCAGAGAGGCTTGCGGTGAATCACATTTGAAAACAATTTTAGCAACCGGAGAGATCGGCAATCTGAGTAATATAGCTAAGGCCTCACAAGTATGCATGATGGCTGGAGCTGACTTTATAAAGACCTCTACTGGAAAGGAACCTGTAAATGCAACTTTGCCTGTAAGCCTTGTTATGGCAAGAATGATTAGAGATTATTACGAACAAACAGGGTATATGGTTGGATTTAAACCTGCTGGAGGCGTTAGTGATAGCAAAACAGCTCTCCAATACATGGTTATGGTTAAAGAGGAGCTAGGAAGGAGATGGCTCGAGCCAGACCTGCTACGATTTGGGGCATCTAGCCTGTTGTCTGATATTGAACGTCAGTTAGACCACTTTGCAAGCGGTTATTACTCAACATATTATCGCCACCCATTAGCGTAAGGAGGAACTCATGACAATAATTGAATCTTTTAAAGAGTTAGATTACAGTCAATCAATGGAGTCAGACTCTTTAGCTTATGACTGGCTTAAAAAGTATGGAAATAGGTTTGGCCAATACATCGATGGAGAATTCACATCACAAGAAAAAGCTAAACTTATTGAAGTAATTAATCCTTCCGACTCAAGTTTATTAGCAAAAATTGAAATAGCTGATAAAAAGCAAATAGATGTAGCCGTCAAGGCCGCTCTAAATTCCCAAACGAGCTGGTTTAACGTTGGAGGACACGAGAGGTCTAAGGTTTTATACGCGCTTGCACGCTCATTACAAAAGCACGCAAGATTGGCCTCTGTGCTGGAAACTCTCGATAATGGTAAGCCCATAAGAGAGAGCAGAGATGCCGACATACCTTTAGCTATTAGGCACTTTTATCATCATGCTGGTTGGGCGCAATTACAAGACACTGAGCTATCTGGCTATGCCCCTATAGGTGTTGCAGCTCAAATTATTCCTTGGAACTTCCCGTTATTAATGTTGGCATGGAAAATTGCACCTGCCCTGGCTATGGGCAACTCGATAATATTGAAGCCAGCAGAACAGACTCCTCTCACTGCTATGCTATTTGCACACCTGTGTCACGATGCAGGAGTTCCAAAAGGTGTTGTGAATATTGTAAATGGCGCTGGTGATACTGGGGCTTATCTCGCAGCTCACCCGAAAGTGAACAAGGTTGCCTTCACTGGCTCAACTTCGGTTGGGCGTGAGATTAGAAAATCCACCGCAGGACAAGGAAAAAAGTTAACCCTTGAGTTAGGTGGAAAGTCTGCATTTTTAGTTTTTGATGATGCAGACCTTGACTCGGCTGTTGAAGGCCTTGTTGATTCTATTTGGTTCAATCAGGGTGAAGTTTGTTGCGCAGGATCCAGACTACTAGTGCAAGCATCTGTAGAAGACAAGCTTCATAAGAAAATAAAACAAAGAATGAAAAAACTACGCTCAGGACAACCTCTCGATAAGTCTATTGATGTTGGTAGTTTGGTCAGTAGGTCGCAATATGAACAGGTCGACAGTCTTGTAAAGAATGGCCTGGACAAAGGTGGGAATATCTATCAGCCCAGCAAGTCTCGTCCTGAAAATAACTACTACCCACCAACACTGATAACTGATATTGAGTCAAGCCACCCATTGGCTCAGGAAGAAATATTCGGGCCAGTACTTATATCAATGAGTTTCAGAACTCAGAGGGAAGCAATTGAATTGGCAAACAATACAAGGTACGGACTTACGGCTAGCGTTTGGAGTGAAAATATCAATAGAGCGATGGATGTCGCCCCAAAACTTAAGTCAGGAGTAGTGTGGATAAACAGCCACAACAGGTTTGATGCGTCATGTGGGTTTGGCGGCGTAAAGGAGTCCGGATTTGGTAGAGAGGGTGGCAAAGAGGGTCTTTATGAATACTTAAAACTAAAAGACCCTATTATAATTAAAAAAAATAAAGCAACCAAACCTATAAAGAAAGATCCAAAAAACAGTTCTATAGACCGCACTCTGAAGTTCTATATTGGTGGCAAACAGGTTAGGCCAGACGGTGGATACAGTATGGCTACATATAACGCTGACTCTAGTTTAGCTGCATGGATTGGAGCAGGAAATCGTAAGGACATAAGGAACGCAGTTGACGCTGCATGTAAAGCTAAAGGGTGGAGTTCTAGTACTGCTCACATACGAGCTCAAATAATCTACTACCTAGCCGAAAACCTTTCTACACGAATGGATGAATGGATAGAGCGACTACAGGTGTCTTGCGGCATTGACTGCAAATCGTCGTTAAATGAATTTAATGCTAGTATTAGTAGGCTATTCAGTTACGCCGCTTGGGCCGACAAGTTTGATGGTTTGGCACATAATGCTCCTTATCGTGGCGTAACTATAGCTTTACCAGAGGCTGTTGGCGTAATAGCACAGATTGCACCAGAATCACAGCCACTTCTAAGCTCTATTTCTTTAATTGCTCCAGCAATCGCCATGGGCAACTGCGTAGTTTTTATTCCTGACGAAAGTAATGCAAATATAGCTTTAGAATTAATTCAGGTCCTAGAAACATCTGACATTCCTCCTGGGGTAATAAATATAGTAAGCGGTGACAAGTTGTCACTCTCTGAACAGCTGGCTGGTCACGCTGAGGTTGATTCAGTATGGTGTTGGGCAGACAACTCCACTATTAGTGTTGTTGAATCAACCAGTGTTGAAAATTTAAAGAGGACATGGTGTCATCAAAACAATGACAGAGATTGGACAGTACTAAGACACGAAGAAGATCAAGAATTCTTACGCCAAGCAACAGAAATAAAAAATATATGGACTCCTTATGGTGATTAATAAGAGAACCAATTTTTTGCCACAAGAGATTATAAGAAAAAAGCGTGATGGAGAATCATTAACTGATTCTGAGATTAGTTTTTTAGTTTCCGGTATAACCGACCATACTCTTACAGATGCTCAGCTTGGAGCGTTCGCAATGGCTGTATTTCATAACGATATGAGTATGGAAGAAAGGGTAAGCCTGACTCTACATATGATGAATTCTGGTAAAGTTATGGAATGGAACGATCTGAACTTGAACGGCCCAATTGTAGACAAGCACTCTACTGGAGGTGTAGGGGACAAGGTTAGCCTGATACTTGCACCTATAGTTGCATCTTGTGGTGCTTACGTGCCAATGATATCTGGAAGAGGCTTAGGCCATACTGGCGGTACACTTGATAAATTATGCAGTATACCTGGGTACAATCCCGCACCAAGTGAAAAGAAATTCAAAAACGTTGTTAAAAAGGTTGGATGTGCGATTATAGGACAGACATCTGAACTTGCGCCTGCAGATCAAAGGTTCTATGCCACTAGAGACGTAACAGCGACAGTTGAATCAATAAGCCTGATAACTTCATCGATCCTTTCAAAAAAGCTTGCTTCTGGTTTAGATGCTCTTGTCATGGACGTAAAAACTGGAAACGGCGCATTCGCCAAAGAATATAACATGGCTAAAGAGTTAGCTAACAGTATATCCAACGTAGCAGCAAGTTCTGGAGTGCCGACCAGGTGCCTAATAACTGACATGAATCAGGTACTAGGTGGCAGTGTTGGTAACGCTGTAGAAGTAGTAGAATGTATAGAGGCCCTAACTAATCCATCTGATGCAAACAAGCGTCTGATAGATATCACTACTGAACTTGCGGCACAAATGATTCAATTAAGTGGTGTAGAAGAAGACATTGAACAAGCAACCAAAAAGGTATCCGACTCACTTCACAGTGGCGCTGCTGCTGAAACATTTTCCCGTATGATAAGCGAGTTAGGAGGCCCAAAAGATTTACTTCAAAATACAAAAAAATATCTGCCCAGTATGGAAATTATTCGTCCAATAAACTCTATTAATTCTGGATATGTGTATAGCACTAATGTTAGAAATATTGGTATGAGTATGGTCACTCTAAAGGCTGGCAGAACACGTGCATCTGACAGCATTGATTATGGAGTTGGTTTGACTAGTATTTTAGAAAAAGGACAATGGGTGGAGAGCGGGCAAGCTCTTGCTTATGCGCATGTACACACAAATGACGATTTTAATACTATGAAGGATGAGCTAATAAAGTCAGTTATAGTTTCTGACAAATCTCCTGATACAGAGCCATTGATATATGAAACAATATAATAAGATTAAGATTACATATGAATAGAGCAATAATTTTGGTTTTAGACTCTTTAGGGGTTGGCGCAAGTGCTGACTCGTATAAGTATGGTGACGACGGTTCTGACACTTTGGGACATATAGCTGAATACTGTGAATCAGGCAAAGCTGACAGTGTTTTTAGGCAAGGAATGCTCAATATCCCTAACCTACAGCGATGGGGTCTTGTTGCCGCAGCAAACAACAGTAGAGGGGTTTCTATGCCTTTGAAACAACACATAAACCCTAAAGGTGCGTACGGTTATGCGCGTGAAGTTAGTATTGGGAAAGACACTCCCAGTGGCCACTGGGAGATATGTGGACTGCCTGTTTCTTTTCAGTGGGGATTGTTTCCAGATAAAGAAAACTGCTTCCCGAGAGACCTTATACAAGAACTAATTGTGAAAGGTAAAATTAACGGAACCATCGCAAACAAGCATGCTTCTGGAACTGAAGTAATAAATGAATTTGGTGAAGAGCATATAAAATCCGGGAAGCCAATATGCTACACTTCTGCTGACTCAGTTTTTCAAATTGCAGCCCATGAGACGCATTTTGGTTTAGATAGACTTTATAAACTTTGCGAAATTGCTAAAAAGTTAGTTGACCCTCTTAATGTAGCTCGAGTAATTGCAAGACCTTTTGTCGGTGAAAATCCAACTAACTTTGAGCGTACTGCAAATCGACGCGACTTGACCACTCCACCAATAGGTCTAACCTTGCTTGACCATATTGTAAACTCAAAGGGAAATGTGGTTTCTATCGGGAAAATAAGTGATATTTTTGCCCATCAAGGGATAACACACAGTGTCAAGGGTGAATCTAACATGGTTCTAATTGATAAACTAATAGAGCAAATGAAAAAAACAAAAGAAGGTTTACTATTTGTTAACCTTGTTGATTTTGATAGCAAATTCGGGCACAGAAGAGATGTGCCTGGTTACGCTTATGCTCTAGAGCAGTTAGACTCAAGAATTCTAGAAATTGAATCTCACTTGGAAGACAATGACTTGGTGCTCGTTACAGCAGATCACGGTTGTGACCCAACAAGCCCTGGCAGCAACCACACTAGAGAGCATGTTCCTGTAGTTTTTTTTAGTAAACATATAAAACAAATGGACCTGGGGGAAAGGGAAAGCTTTGCAGACATGGGGCAAACCATAGCTGTTCACCTGGAAGTAGAAAGCTTATCGCACGGAAAATCCTGTAATCTACAATACTATTAACAATACTTCAATGAACAAAAAAATACAAGACATACCAAAAGTGGAACTTCATAGTCATTTGGAAGGAACAATCCCACCAGTGCTAGTTAGAAAAATAGCCAAACGCAATAAAATAAAACTAAAGGATGATCTTTTTACTGCTAAAGATTCATTCGCATGGAGTGACTTTGTGGCCTTTTTAAAGGCCTACGATGAGGCAAGTTTCTGTTTACGTAAGTCTATTGATTATGAAGATATAACGTATGAATACTATAAATCATGTGCTATCGAGGGCACTATATATGCTGAAACATTCATCTCTCCTGATCATGCAGACGCGGTCGGAATAAACTACAAAGAAATGATAAATGGTTGTGCTCGCGGGATTGACAGAGTAGAAAAAGAATTTGACTTTATAGGAAGACTAATTGTAAGCTGCGTTAGGCATCTTGGACCTGATCAGGCTGTAAAAGTAGCTCGATTAATGGTGGACAATCCCCACCCTTATGTTGTGGGCTTTGGGATGGGTGGAAATGAGTCTATGTATACGATGTCTGACTTTGCTCCTGCTTACAACATAGTTTCTGAAGCTGGCTACCCATGCACAGTACATGCAGGAGAGGTTTGTGGTCCAGAAAGCGTTTGGGATGCAATTAATAGCCTTCCTATTAGTCGTATAGGTCATGGTGTTAGGAGTGTAGAAGACGATAAATTATTGGTCGAGTTGTTCAAGCGAAATATAGCTCTTGAGGTATGCCCTGGAAGCAACTTAGCTCTAAATGTTTATCCTGACTGGGAAAGTCACCCCCTAAAACATATCCTTGAGTCGGGGATAAGTGTCAGTTTAAATTCTGATGATCCGCCATTTTTTAACACTAGCGTTGGAAAAGAATACCAAAACGCTGCAAGCTTTTTTGATCTTAGTGCTGAAAAGTTATATGAAATCTCGGCTATGGCTATTGAGGCTTCTTTTGTAGACGATCAGACTAAAGATAAACTCATAGCAAAAATTACAGGTTAATGATGTTTTGATTTTTTTGATATCACCTTTACCTGGAACGAAACATCGCACCCCGCCAATGGGTGATTAAAGTTAACTGTTATTTCTTCTCCAGATATCTTATCAATACAACCAACATATGAGTCTCCTGTAGGGGTTTTAAACTCAACAGCAGCATTCAATTCAACCAACATTTCTGTAGGAAACTCTGACCTATCCATAACTTGAATTGCTTCATCATATACAGGCCCAAAAGCTTCATCAGAAGTTAAAAGAAACGTTTGTAGCTTTCCTACCTTTGCCTGTTCAACACAAGATTCAAGACAACTATCTAGCTGCCCATCTCCAACCTTAAAATTTAAGGGTTCATTCTCGGACTCGTCGACAAGTGCGCCATTAGCATGAGAAAGCTTATACATAATTTGATATTCAGCCATATTAATTGATGATAACTATAATTAATATGTATTAAGACTCAATCAGTTGGAGCAAAGTGCGCTTAATATTTTATGTACTTTGTTAGTCAATTCTGACCTATGAACTATCATGTCAATTGCTCCCTTCTCAAGCAAGAATTCACTTCTCTGGAACCCTTCTGGTAGCTCTTCGCCCACAGTCTGTTCAACAACTCTTGGACCAGCAAAACCAATGAGCGCGTTGGGTTCTGCTATATGTATATCTCCAAGCATTGCAAAGCTTGCAGAAACACCTCCCATAGTTGGATCTGTAAGTATAGACACGAAAGGTATTTTATTGTCCGCCAATAGCTTAACAGCTAAAGAAGTTTTGGCCATCTGCATTAACGAGAACAGCCCCTCCTGCATACGCGCGCCACCTGAAGCTGAAAAACAAATCAATGGTGCCTTCGTTTTAATACTTTCTTGTGTAGCACGGACAAACTTTTCGCCCACAACTGATCCCATAGAGCCGCCCATAAATCTAAACTCAAATGCCGCAACGACAACTTTCATTCCATTTATTGTGCCTTTTTTTACTATTAATGCCTCCTTTTCATTTGTAGTTTTTTGTGCAGCGCTATATCTATCCTTGTATCTTTTCTGGTCCTTAAATTTAAGAGGGTCTGCTGCCTCAAGGTCTTTTGCTATTTCCACCCTTCCTTTAGGGTCTAGGAAGCTGTTTATGCGATCTCTTGCAGAAATTCGCATATGGTAATCGCACTGTGGGCAAACATAAAAGCGCTGCTTAAGTTCCTCTTCATACAGGGTTGTTTCGCATTTGGGGCATTTGCTCCATAAACCCTCAGGAATATTTTTCTTAACTACACTTGTAATTGATGGAAGTATTTTTTCTAGCCAGCTCATGGTTATCTCTCCACACTATATATTAATTTATAGAACTCGAAATTTCTTTAGCAAATTTAGAAACAGCATTAATCATTTTGTCTTTGTGTTTTGCATGCTTCTCAATAAACGACACAATTGACGAGCCTACTATAACTGCGTCTGCTGTTTTAGATACAGCCTTGGCTGTGTCTGTGTCCTTGATTCCAAAACCTACCCCTAATGGCAGGTCTATGTATTTTCTAATTCTTTCTAAGTGCTCATTGACAGAATTTATCTCTAAATTTCCTGCACCAGTTACACCCTTTAATGAAACAAAATAAACAAAACCTGAGGCTATCTTAGAGAGCAATTTTAGTCTGTAATCAGTAGTCGTTGGAGCAACAAGGAAAATAAAATCAATCCCGACTATATTTAGAAGATGTTTAAGGTCGTGTGCCTCTTCTGGAGGCATATCGACCACCAGGACACCGTCAACGCCGGCTTGAGAAGCCTGATTTGCGAAATCCTCATATCCAAAAACCTCTATTGGATTTAAGTACCCCATAAGAACAATGGGTGTGTATGTGTTTGACTTTCTAAATCTTCTTACGAGGCCCAGTACGTCTCTCAAGCTTATGCCATCAGCTACTGCCCTTTCGTGCGACTTAGCAATAACTGGACCGTCAGCCATTGGATCTGAAAATGGCACACCCAGCTCAATAATGTTTGCTCCATTATTAACTAGAGACTGCATTAACTCAAAGGTATTTTCAATACCACTATCGCCGGCAGTAATGAAAGGAATAAAAGCCTTACGATTATCCTGCTTTAGGGATGAAAAAACTTTATTCAAACGAGACATAATAATAAATTAAAAGTAATCTAATTAGTGAAATTTTATCACACTATTTATTCGTACTAAACTCATGAACACTATCAACCAGTGTCTTCATTCTTTCTGGATTTACATCGGGAGAGATTCCGTGACCTAGATTAAATATGTGCCCGGTATCTCCATTGAATTGCGCAAGTAGGGCTTTTACTTCCTCTCTAATCTTTTCGTCTGTTGCATATAATACGCAAGGGTCAAGGTTTCCTTGTAGAGCAACCTTCTCTCCTACCCTTGACTGCGCATCGCCCAACTCTACAGTCCAATCTAAACCAATGCCGTCACAGCCGCTTGCAGCTATTTGTTCTAGCCACATGCCTCCGCCCTTTGTAAATAAAGTTACGGGTATGATCTTGCCTTCGTGTTTACGTTTAATGCCGTTCACAATTTTAGTCATATATCTTAAAGAAAACTCTTCGTAACTTTTTTTACTTAGTAACCCACCCCAAGTATCAAAAACCATAACAGAATCAGCCCCTGCAGCAATTTGACCGTTAAGGTAATCTATAATAGTGTCGGCTAACTTATCTAAAAGTTGGTGCATATGCTTTGGGTTTTCGTACATCAACCCCTTAACTTTTGAAAAGCTCTTGCTAGACCCGCCCTCTACCATATAGGTTGATAATGTCCAAGGGCTCCCTGTAAATCCAATCAGAGGGACTCTTCCGTTTAATGATTTCTTTATAACTGAAACAGCGTCTGTAACATATGCCAGCTTCGAGCCAACATCAGGCCTTGAAAGGGACTCTATATCGGCTAGCCTTGTAATAGGTTTAGAAAACTTTGGGCCCTCACCCTCAGTAAAGTATAGCCCTAAATCCATTGCATCAGGTATGGTCAATATATCAGAAAATAAAATAGCTGCATCCAAGTCAAACCTGTCTATCGGCTGCATTGTTACTTCACATGCCAAATCTGGTGACTTACATAGACTTAGGAAGTCTCCAGCTTTTTTTCTGGTAGCCCTATACTCGGGAAGGTATCGTCCTGCCTGTCTCATTACCCAAACAGGCGTCCTAGAAACTGGCTTCTTTAAAAGTGCGTTGATATAGTCAAACGACATAATGTTATAGTTAATAATGATTAAATGATTATATAGGCAATTATTTAGTTAGCTAATATTTAATGTTTGTACAAAACCAAAAGTACAGATTCTCGCTTCAATGTTAATTTTTATTAGGTGGGTATAAAAAAAGCCACATAAGTGGCTTTTTCCATTTTTGTCAATAACTTTACCTTTTAAATGAAGCGTAGCGAGATTTGAATTTCTCAACGCGACCAGCGGTATCCATAATTTTTTGCTTACCAGTGTAAAAAGGATGGCAGTTTGAACAAACATCTAAGTGCAACTCGTCTTGAGATTTTGTTGAACGTGTTTCGAAAGAATTACCACAACTGCATACTACTTTAATGGTCTCGTAATCTGGATGAATTTCTGTTTTCATATAAATTAATATTTTGTAAATCGCTAAGGGGGCAAATTATATACTATTTGTTGCTTTCAAAGCAAGCATTTTGAATGCTCTATATTATTCAAGAATTGAATAATTACAAGCATAATCATGACGATTAAAAATAAATTTATTCAATATAATTCATAACAAAATACTAGTAAATAGTATTACCAAGTGTATTGCATTAAGGCAAACATGTGGCGGGTATAATAACTCAACAAAAAATTATATTAAGAGATTAATATCCTTTTAATTATACAAACGAAAACTTTACTTTATGATTGAAATTCACGCAATTATTTTAGCGGCCGGCAAGGGGACTCGCATGAATTCCAACAAACCCAAAGTGCTGCATACTATTGCAGATATATCACTACTAGAACATGCTCTAATTAAGGCGAAAATTGTTTGCTCACATGTGCATGTGGTATACGGCCATATGGGTGAGATGGTCAGGGATTCAGTAACTGATAAAAAGATTAACTGGATTGAGCAATCTGAACAGTTAGGAACAGGGCATGCTGTATCTCAGGCAGTGCCATACATAATTGATAACTCAGTATCACTTATTATGTACGCTGACGTCCCCTTGATTAAAGTATCTACACTAAATAGTTTGGTTGAACTTGCTAAGCGCTCTGGAGTGTCATTATTGACAGTTGATTTAGAAGACCCGAGTGGGTATGGCCGTGTTATTCGTAAAGACAACCTAATACAATCAATTGTTGAACACAAAGATGCTAAACAAGATGAATCAAATATTACTGAAGTAAATACTGGTTTTATAGCTATAAAGACTAATTTATTAAAGAAGTACCTAAAGACCATAGAGACAAACAACTCACAGTCAGAGCTATATCTAACCGATATAATTGAATCAGCAGTTGATGATGGTAGAATAATTGAATCATTAATTACAACGGACAGGTTCGAGGTGGCAGGTGTGAATGACAAGGTACAACTTGCAGAAATTGAGAGGGCTTTTCAACAAAAACAAGCTGTCACATTTATGCAGGAAGGTTTAACCATTAAAGACCCAAACCGTTTCGACTGTAGAGGGGCCCTTAAATTTGGTACAGACTGTATAGTCGATATAAACGTTTTGTTTGAGGGTAATGTTGAGATAGGTGACAACTCTTCGATATCTTCTAATTGTGTTATTAAAAACTCTACTATAGGTAATAATGTAAATATATTGCCAAATTCGGTTATTGAGAATGCGGTTATTGGAGATGGTGCTTCTGTAGGTCCGTTTTCCCGTATACGGCCAGATACGCGTATTGGAGACAATGCAAAAGTTGGAAACTTTGTTGAAGTCAAAAAAACAACCATAGGCAACAACTCTAAGGTATCTCACCTAAGCTACTTAGGCGACGCTACGGTTGGGGATGAAGTTAACATAGGTGCTGGAGTAATATCTTGCAATTACGATGGCGCCAATAAACATAAGACAGTAATTAAGGATGGTGCATTCATAGGCTCAAACTCAGAATTGATTGCCCCAATTGTTATTGGTGAGAATTCTACTATAGGTGCAGGATCAACAATTACAGAGGATGCCCCTAATGAAGCGCTAACGCTAAGCCGTACTAAGCAGTCAACGTACAAAAAGTGGCGACGCCCTTCTAAAAAATAAACTTAATGCTTAAGCTCCCACGTAATGTATGGATCCTGACTCTGGCCCTGTCGCTTTTCATGTCTCTTAGTGTTTTTATTATTTTTATTGGTGGCATCATTGGTCAATCACTGAGTCCAATAAAGAGTCTGTCAACCTTGCCTGTAGCTATGATAGTGATTGGCACTGCAGTAAGTATATTTCCTATCAACTACATTATGTCTAAGATTGGCAGAAGGAGAACCTTTCTGTATGTATGTATTTATACAATAATGAATATAACAGTAATCGTTGCTTCGCTTTACCTGCAGTCATTCATCTTATTCTGCCTATCGACATTCCTCTTTGGAGGAACTGCTGCAACGATGAATCAGTTTCGCTTCGCAGCAATTGAAAGCGTTAATAAAGAGCAGGTTGCATCAGCAACTTCCTTAGTATTACTTGGAGGATTAATTTCAGCTTTTTTGGGCCCAGAAATAGCTACCTCAGGTAGGCACTTATTTGAAGTTGAGTTTGTTGGCTCATTTATTCTGCTTGGTGTTTGTTTTGTTGTTGCATTTATATTGTTGAGCTTGTTTGTTCCAGCTAAAAAGCTGTCACTTCCACAAGATAACTCTACAAGAAAGCTGATAGATATATTAAAGCAGCCTATTTTTATAGTAGCTATGTCTAGTGCAGCCTCTGGATATGTGATTATGAGTTACATTATGACGGCAACCCCGGTAAGTATGCATAGTATGGACGGTTTCTCTTTAGAGCACACTAAATTTGTTATTCAAAGTCATGTAGTTGCTATGTTTTTACCATCATTATTTACTCCAATTATTATTAAGTTATTAGGTGTAAGCAGGATGATGCTTGCTGGGATTGTAATGTACTTTATTTGCATTGCCGTAGCTTACACAGGCCACATGTTAGTAAATTACTGGATTTCGCTTGTGCTTTTAGGACTAGGATGGAACTTTCTTTTTATCGGCGGTACCACAATGTTGCCAAGATCTTACGAAGAGAATGAGAAATATAAAGTTCAGACTATTAATGACTTTTTAATTTTTGGTCTTCAGGCTTTTGCTTCTTTATCGGCTGGTTGGTTTGTGTTTACATACGGATGGGAGGTTGTACTGGTATCTGTAATTCCGATATTATTCATTCAGTTTATTATTCTTGTTTGGTGGTTAAAAAGCAAAAATCTATTAGCGGAATGACTAACATAACAACTAGTTATTAATACAGATATTCTCTGTAGACCCTTTTAGTAATTTTTGTATAAATTTCGTATGAAATAGTATCTGCGCATCTTGCTACATCATTAATCGAGACATTCTCTCCGAACAACTCAACACGATCATTTATATTAGTGTTAGGAATATGTGTAAGGTCAATGGTTAACATGTCCATCGAGACTCGACCAACTATATGCGTGATAAGTCCATTCAAATATACCGGTGTCCCAGTAATGGCATGCCTAGGATAGCCATCTCCATAACCAAATGCAACCACTCCAACAGTCATATCTTTAGGGCAAATGAACGTGCCCCCATACCCAATACTGTCTCCTTCGGTATATTTTTTAATAGAAATAATTGGGGCTGTAACAGTCATTGCAGTCAACAAATGTATATCGTGCTGATTCGTATCGACAGGTGACGTCCCATAAAGCATAATTCCAGGGCGTATGAAGTCTTGAGATTGGCATACCTTGGTTAGCACTCCTGCTGAGTTTGAGATTGAAAGCTTGGTTTTGTTATTATAAGATTTAAGGGATTTATAGAAGGAATCAATTTTATGCATTTGCTTGTCTGTTACTAAGCTGGTAACCTCATCGGCGCATGCAAAATGCGTCATTAACACAATTTCTTTAATATTATTGCTGCTAGAAAGTTTCTCAAATGCATCCAAGAGAGTGTCATCTTGAAAGCCCAGCCTTCCCATTCCGGAATCGTATTTTAAGAATAATGTTAAAGGCTCTTGGGGAGAAACACTAAGGATCCATTTCAAACCTTCTTCTGAAGTTACACAGATAAAAAAATTGTTATTATTTGCTACTTCAATCTCATCAAACTCAAAAACACCTTCCAGTAATAGTATAGGGCTTTTTACCCCTGCTTGACGGATTTCTAAAGCCTCCTCTATGCATGCAACACCAAATAAATCTACAGTATCATCAAGATATTTTGCCACTTCTGCAGATCCATGCCCATAAGCGTTAGCCTTTACAATTGCCACTGCCTGCGCATAAGGTACGCATGATTTAGCGTACAAGTAATTATGTTTTATTGCAGCTAAATTAATTTTAGCAACCGTATTCCTACTCATTATTGATAGCGCTCTATGCCCAACCCTTCTATGTCGATCATGGTGTCTTCTTTTAGCATTATTAATGAAATAAGCTTCCCAGAACCTAAACCCATAGTCCAGCCCAAAGTGCCGTGTCCGGTATTTAAAAACAGATTTTTGTAGGACGTCTTTCCTATAATGGGTGTTCCGTCAGGCGTCATTGGGCGTAGACCAGTCCAAAACTCATTATCTGTTGTCTCTCTAGTTGCTTTTGGGAAGATGTTGTTAATTACAAATGTGGTTATACTTTCACCTTTGAATGATAACTTCTTGTTATATCCATTTAACTCCGCAATTCCGGCTACCCTAACATTGTCCCCCAACCTTGTAATTGCGACCTTGTAGGTTTCGTCCAATAGTGAACCTTGTGGGGCGTCAATATCCTCTTTAACAGGTAAAGTAATTGAGTAACCCTTGACAGGATAAATTGGAAGAAAAATTCCAAGTGGCTTTAATAGTAAAGGCGAATCAGGTCCCAACGCTACAACATAGTTATCGGCTGTATAGGAGCCTGAACTTGTTTCTATACAAGACACATTGCCGTTTAATGTTTGTATGTTTTTTATGTCAACACCATACTCAAAATTAACTCCTAGTTTCTTGCACTCTTCTACTAGCTTGTTGACAAACATAAAGCAATTTGCACTTTGGTCTTCAAGCAGGCGCAAACCTCCCTTAATCTTATCTCTAGAATGTCGTAGCCCAGGCTCAGCTTCAATACAACCATCTACATCCAGTAATTCGTATTTAATATTGTATTTATCATAAATAGATGTATCCTTTTTACAGTCTGCTACTTGCTTATCGGTCCTATAAATCTGTAATATGCCGTGATTTCTGAGCTCGAAATCAAAATCATGTTCGTCAATAAATTCTGCCACTGCCATTTTGGAGAAAGAAGAAATGCGCATCATTCTTGACTTGTTTATTGTGTACCTGTCGGCTGTACAGTTTCTTAAAAGTCTAAAGATGAACTTTATGGTTTTTAAAGATAGCTTTGGGTTGACAATCAATGGGGCATACTTAGTGAACATCCATTTAATTGCCATAAACGGCACTCCTGGAGCGGCCCAAGGGGATGACATAGCATACGAAAGCTGTCCAGCATTGGCATGGCTAGTGCCCATAGCCGCACTATCTTCACGATCAATAACAGTTACCTCGTGGCCTGCTTTCGCTAAATAGTAAGCGGAACTTACACCGATTATTCCACTGCCTGCTACTAATACTTTCATAATTTATTGTTTAATAAGATACGAGCGGGCATTATATTAGTTTTATAATTACAGAACATTACAAAGTGTGCAAGAAAAATCAAAAAAATATAACCTCCAAGACTCTTAGTTGCTGACTATTTCGGCAATAACATTTATATTATCGCCCATCTTAATAATGGATGGATAATGTTTAGCAATAACCATGCCATCTCTAGGAGCAAAATAATCAAACGGCTCCTGATTGGTGTGTTTCGTTGAATGGATTCTAGCGACAAGATCTCCACATTCTACCTTGTCACCTAAAGCAACAAATGGCTCGATAATGCCATCGTGCGCAGAACAAATAAAAGAGCGAGCGTCGGGCATATTGAGCTCTATTATTTGTGTCTCTGGAACAAAAATATCACCAGTCATAACCCCTGTATGTATGAGAAAATTGTCAACTCCTCTCTTAGCTATATTGACAGTTTCAGGGGTAGTGGAACCTCCACCACCGAGCTCTGTTGTTACAAATAACTTGCCCATAGACTCTGCTTGTGTATCGTACATGCTCGCGGCATCCATCTCTAGCATTTTCACATAGTATGGAGCACCAAAAGCTTTGGCAGCAAGCTCACATGCAGCGTCTTGCTTAGTATCGCTCAACACATGTGATGCTGAAAAGGGGACAAGATTTAACGTTTTGCCGCCAGAATGAATATCCAAAACTACATCCGCCATTGGTAATAGTGTTTTTGAGAAATAATCTGCTATGATTTGTGTAACTGTGCCGTCAGGTCTGCCAGGGAATGATCGGTTCATATTTACATTGTCAATTGGAGAAACCCTGTCTCCAGAGAGAAAGGCTGGAAAATTCATTGCCGGGATTATAATAACCCGTCCAGTGATATTGTCGATGTTTTTTCTTGAGCACAGATTAAATAGCGCGATTGGCCCTTCATATTCATCCCCATGGTTGCCTCCAGTTAATAGTGCTGTAGGACCATCTCCATTTTTAAACTGAGTTACAGGCATCATGATGGAGCCCCAGGCAGAAGTGTTTGATGAATATGGAATCTTAAAGAAGCCGTGCTGTATTCCGTTCACATTAAAATCAATAGTTGAGGTTGTTGGATTGTTTTTCATAAATTCCTACTTTATTAATAACTTTCTGGGCACATTAGAAAGACATTCTCCTCCTGCTGTTCCAACACGCACGCTTTCAGTCATCTCGAATCCCCAGTCTTCAAACCAGATTGCAGGCATAAAATGAAAGGTCATATTTTCTTCTAGCACCGTATCATCCGTTCCTCTAAGACTCATTGTTCTTTCGCCCCAATCAGGTGGATAACTCAGACCTATAGGATAGCCGCATCGATTACTCTTTTCATAGCCATATTTTTTTAATGTAGCTGTAAAGTTGTCTGAAATTTGAGCACATGTATTGCCAGGCTTAAACATCTCAATTGCATTTTCAATGCATTCATTAATAACTTTTTCAAGGTCTAAGTATTGCTGAGGAGGTGATCCTAAATAAAGTGTTCTTGAGCAGGGGCAGTGATACCTTGCGTAGGCTCCGGCTAACTCTAAAAACATACCCTCATTATTATTTAATGGTTGGTCATTCCACGTCATGTGGCATGCTGCAGCTTCCTCTCCAACACCAATAAGAGGGACGAATGAAGTATAGTCGCCATAATGACCTTGATTGCCTTGAGCTCCTGCATGCATTATTTCAGCAACTAAGTCGTTTTTTCTCATCCCAGGTTCTGCAACCTTCATGACACGTTCATAGACACCCTCAATCACCTTTCCTGCTCTTTTCATATAGGTAATTTCAGTTTCAGACTTAACTGCCCTTTGCCAATTAACGAGCCCTGTTTGATCAATAAAAGTTGAGTCAGGGAGGCATCTGTATAAAGATTCAGCAGCTCTTGCTGAAAAATAGTAGTTATCTTTTTCAAGACCAATTCTTTTTTTATTTAGGCTCTTTTCTTTGAATATGCCTGCAAGGAATTCCATAGGGTGGCGATCAGGACTCATGACATATTCATCTGGGTATGACAATATATTGCTAATGTCCAGATCTGTGGTGAACTCAGCACCTTTAGCGTCAATTCCTCTACCGTACCAAAAAAGCTCACCATTAGTCGTAATAATTACACATTGATGAACATAAAAAGACCAGCAATCATAGCCTGTCAGCCAGTTCATGTTGGCAGGGTCATACACAATCATAACTTCAACACCACTCTCTGTCATTGCTTTGCGAGTTTTGTCTTGCCTAGAGGTGAACTCTGATGACTCAAACTTTCTTCTAGAATCCAGCATATATTATTATGTTCTAAAAAAACTCGTATATTACACAGAAATCTATACAATGTCACCGATAGTGGCTTTATTAATACAGTCAAAATAATTAAACCCTAAATGATTAATTCAAATTACATAATTAACAAATTACGCGTGGCTAGTGGGATTGATGCTTATGTCCCAAAAGTAGGTATGATTATTCTTGATACCGACCTAACCTGCGAAAGAGACTTTGCCCGAATGAAATCTGAGCACAATTCAAATTTTGACTTGTACTATAATCGTGTTACTTTTGAAAACCCTATGACTGTAGAAAGCTTAACAGCCATATTGCCACGACTGCCTGAAGCTGCAGGCCAAATATTACCTGGCATTACTTTGGACGCTTTGGTATTTAATTGCACCTCTTCCTCTGCTCTGTTAGGCGACAGTGCAGTGGTTTCTGCACTCTCATCAATATCGAATAATACATTCACCACTGCTTCCGCAGTAGTGTCAGAAATGAAAAAAGCAAACGTAAAAAATATCAGTATACTGTGCCCATATCCTAAGAATGTTAGCATTGGCATGGCTGATTATTTTTACTCATGTGGGTTAAACGTTACGTCACTCACGTACCTAGATATTGAGGACGATAGAGATGTAGCTAATATTGGTGCAAAAAAAATTATTGATTCAGCAATAAAAGCGATAAGTCCCGATTCAGATGCATTATTTATTTCCTGTACGGCCCTTAGATCAGCTGAATTGGTAAAAGACCTTTGCGACTTAACTAAGAAAAAAATCTTCACGAGTAACTACTCTACCTTCAAACACCTAGAGTCGGTTATAGGTAATAATTTGTAAGTGGCCTAATAATGGGATACCTGTTTTCTACTATAGCTGTAGCATTGTGGGCATTTAATTTTATTATCGCTGTTATAGCTAATAATCAAATATCAGCAATTGAGCTTTCTTTTTATCGATGGCTTGTAGCACTCATTATTCTTATACCATGGATTATTAAACTAATTCCCAAGATTGATATTGTCATTTCAAATTGGAAATATATTGTTATACCCGCAGTGTTCGGTGTTAGTATCTTTAATACAGCGTTGTATATGGCTGCACATTACACATCATCCTTTAATCTTTCACTTATTGGAATAAGTGCCCCTATCTTAGTTATTATTATCAATAGATTTGTATTTAGAGCTCATTACTCTAAAGCACTATGGGTTGGCGTGCTTACCGCTACTGTCGGAGTTTTGATGCTAATTAGCAAGGGCGATTTGTATGCACTTATAGGCCTTAACTTTTCCATGGGGGATTTATTAATGCTTATATCTGCTCTCTCTTGGGGGGTATACACCGTAACCCTAGAACACAAGCAACCAACAATTTTTAGTCAGATCGAATATTTAGCACTGATTGTTGTTTTCGGATTTTTACTATTGATCCCAGCCTTTTATTGGCAAGTTAGCAGTCATGGATACAGTCGATACAGTTCAGAGGTAGGACTTATGGTACTGTATTTAGGTGTTTTCCCTTCTGTAGTATCTTTTTACAGCTGGAACAAGTCAATTGAAATAATTGGAGCAACTCGGACCGGTGCAACATATTACCTCATTCCTATTTTTGTATTTATTTATAGCAGTTTATTGCTTGAGGAGGAGATAACTTATGTAGCATTATTAAGTTTTTTGTTGATATTCTCAGGGCTGCTAACCATACACTTCACAAGGGACACCTTACAAAGAAACGGCCTTTAGTCAAGTAGCGCTCTTACGGCCTCTCTGGCACTCAGGCGGTTTACATTTTTACTCAAGTCTTCGCCAAAATGAATATGAACCTTTCTTCTAAATATAATATAACTACTAGCGCTATCAACTCTATGCGTTTTTGAAAGCATACTGCCACACATGTTGTTAACAGCAAAAGGTATCACGGCTAAATCAGTTCTGGTCCCACTTAGAATTTTTTCAAATCCTCGCTTAAACTCAAGGAGTTCTCCAGTCCTTGAAATCTCCCCTTCAGGAAATATTCCAACAATGTGTTGATCTTCTAGCACGTCAATCACACTCTCGAGCGCCCTTCTACTGTTGGAAGGCCTAACACAAATTACTTTCACTGCACGCCAAAACCATTTTAGTATTGGAATGTTGTAAAAATCTTCATGCATTACAAAGCGTATGGTCCTCGAAGTTGCCCATTGGACAAACGCCCAATCTATGTAACTTACATGGTTACCCAGTAACAATACTGGCCCATTTGTTGGTATATTTTCAATGCCGCTAATTTTTACACGATAGCGTAACCCAAAAACGACAATGACTAACCAGCGCCTCACTACTTGTAACTTGACTTAAGCTTAATTAAAACTGAACTGAAGCCTACAAAAGCTATAGCTGCATTCAGGTAAAGAATATACTCACTGTTAACGTTGAGTGATGCTACAGAGGCTGTTATCATTAAAAAAACTAGCATCAGTGAATTTTGTAGCCAATTCTTTCCAGCCAAAACGCTTCCTAATTTATCCAGCTCGGTGTTGTCTTGTATAAGCGCATTGAATGGCACTATAGACATTCCTGCGCCCAGTCCAAATAGAAAAATATCACTTGCAACCATCAACAATATCAGCTTTACAGGCTCACCCATTCCAATTTCAACATAGTTGCTTGTTAGCACATCTGACAAAGAAAGAAGGGGCAGCAGGGTTGATGCTATAACTATCAATGTTGACCCTATATAAATATTGTTAACTTTAATTGCATTTTGGCTTTTTCGGCCTGATAAATAAGCACCTATCATGATGCCTACAATTGATAGTGCCAACATAGCCTGCACCAATAACGGGCTATCGATTCCAAGGTTAACTTTGGCGTGGGCTGGGAATACAGCAATTAAGTTTTGCGATATAGCCCAAAACATTGCTGTGCCTAATATCGAATACCATGTCACCTTGTTGTCTTGTAATTTATGTATATTTTTTCTAAAGTAATGTCCTGTTACAATCTTTCTAATAGATAACGCTGCAGTAGAAAATTTAGTTTCATAAAAACGGATACCAAAAGTGGCAAGCCACTCAAACACTGACATAGCAACCAAAAGCCACCCAACTGGAGCCACTAATAGTACTATATCTTCAGGTGTGGAGTATTGTTGAGAGTCTAAATAGGATTCGAATAAATATGAAAAGAACACGGTACCCAACAAAATAGAGGTCAGGGTTATCGCCATTACATAAGCGTTACCAACACTCAAACCTTTTTTTCCTAAGCACTCTTTAATATAGCCGTATTTAGCTGGCGAATAAATAGCACTTTGTATGGCAATCAACAACGTGAAGCCAAACGCCAAAACATATTCTCCTTGATAGTATGAGTAAGTTATGCCAAGGGTAATCAAAACCGCTGCAAAAGCACTCCAGCGCATAATTGTTGGCTTAGCAAATCTATCTGACAGGTATCCAGACAAAGTAAAAAACAAGACAAAAGGCAACAACACTAAACCATTAACTAGTGTTGTTAATATGATTTGTGTTTGTTCATCATAAATTTTAAATATAGTGTTTTGTATTGTGATCTTGTGCCCTAAATCTACAAAGGCGTTAATAAACAAAACAACTAAATAAATTGAAAAAACTCCCGACCTCTCCTTAAGAGTAACACTTGGATTTGTCATAATTCTGTAAGCATTTAAATTTAATCATCCGTATTATGACAGAATATATATCGCCTTAAATAATAATCTTATTTTGTAATTTCCAGAAACACAATCCTGATAATTAGGTGTAAAAATAATTATTGACAATAATCTATTTATAAAATAATATGATTGCCATATTATTGACTATTTAGTCAATCTAATTAATTGTTCACGGAGGCTTGTCTAATGTCGGCAAAAAGAGGTAAAAGAAATGGTGGCAGGGCAGCAAAAATTGCTCACAGAAAGAAGACATCTCAAATAGAAGCGCCTAAATTTTTAACTCGCAATATTCCTTGCTATGATTTACTAAATGAAGATGAGTTGGTTCGTATCGAAGACCATGCTGAATGGATACTTAAAGAGAAAGGTATTGAGTTTTGGGATGATGATGAAACTCTAGAGCTGTTCAAGGGGGCTGGTGCAACAGTTAAAAAAAATACAGTATTTTTTGATAAAGGGCATGCAAGAGACTTATGTAAAACAGCCCCGAGAGAGTTCGAAATGCATGCAAGAAACTCTAAAAGATCAACTATTTTTGGTGGTAATAGGCTTGTTCTGGGTCCCGCATATGGTTCCCCTTTTGTGTACGACTTAAAGAGAGGAAGAAGACAGGGAACAATGGAAGATTTTAATAATTTAGTTAAACTTACCCATATGACTCCCTGGCTTCATCACACCAGCGGCACTGTTTGTGAGCCGGTAGACATACCAGTCAATAAGAGGCACTTAGATATGGTTTACTCCCATATCAAATATTCTGATAAACCTTTTATGGGTTCTGTCACTGCCACTGAGCGTGCTGAGGACTCAATAAAAATGGCCCGTATTGTTTTTGGTGAAGAGTTCATGAATTCAAACTGTGTAATTCAGGGAAACATAAACGTTAATTCGCCCCTAGTTTATGACAACACCATGACTGGAGCATTGAAGACATACGCTAGAGCAAACCAAGGTGTTGTAATCACTCCGTTCATTCTTGGTGGGGCAATGTCTCCGGTGACCATGCCTGCAGCAATTGCCCAAGCACATGCTGAAACTATGGTAGGTGTCGCTTTAACACAACTAATTCGTCCAGGTTCTAGTGCTGTGTATGGTAATTTTTTAACAACGATGGACCTCAAGTCTGGTGCTCCGACATTTGGTACACCAGAATCTTCACTAGCCACGCTCGCGGTTGGACAGATTGCAAGAAGGCTGGGGCTCCCTTTTAGAGCTGGGGGCCATTACACAGCCTCAAAAGTTACTGATGCGCAATCAATGCAGGAGTCTGCTGACTCAATGTATCCAGCTTTTCTGGCGGGAGCTAACTTTATACATCAGGCAGCAGGATGGTTAGAGGGAGGACTGGTGGTTGGCTATGAGAAATTTATTATTGATTCTGAGCGCCTAGGCATCCTGCACAGAATAGGGGAAGGCATGACTATCGATGAAAACACTCTTGCTTATAGTGCTTATCGTGAAAACTCACCTGGAGAGAATTTTTTAGGAACACAGCATACTATTGAAAACTTTGAAAATGCTAACTTTCGTTGTGAAATGGCTGACAACAATTCTTTTGAGCAGTGGGCTGAGGACGGCTCTAAAAACTCTGAGCAGCGAGCATATGAGCGCTGGAATCAGATGCTAGAGGAGTACGTTGAGCCACCTTTAGATGAGTCAATAGATGAAGAGTTGATTGACTTTATAGCCAAAAAGAAAGAGGGTATGGCAGATGAATGGTATTGAGCTTGTATTTGATTCTTTTTTGAATTAACATTTTAGTTTTGGTTGTTTATATATTTAGGAATCCATTATGAAAGATAATGCAAGAGTTGTTGTTATCGGGGGTGGTGTAGTTGGCTGTTCAATTCTATTTCACCTCGCTAAGATGGGTTGGAAAGATGTCGTTTTACTTGAAAGGAATGAACTAACTTCTGGCTCAAGCTGGCATGCTGCCGGTTCATTTCATACAGTGAGTTCTGACCCTAATGTTTCTAAACTTCAAGATTACACAATCAGCCTTTATAAAGAAATTGAAGAAACCTCTGGCCATTCAATCAGTATGCACAAAACAGGAGGCTATTACTTAGCCTCAAACCAGAATTGGCATGACTATCTAAAGCGAGAACGCTCTAATGCAAGATCATTAGGCTTGAATCAAGAGTTTGTGTCTCTAGATGAGGTTGTCGAAAAGCATCCATTAATCAATCCTGATCATTACGTTGCCGCTCTTTGGGATCCATCTGATGGCGATATTGATCCTTCAGGAGTTGTTTACGCATATGCAAAATCGGCTCGTGTACATGGGGCTGAGTTTTATACTCACACTCCAGTCATTGAAACCAACCAGCGACCTGACGGTTCTTGGGATGTTGTTACTGAGAAAGGCAATATTCATGCAGAGTACATAGTTAATGCTGGCGGTCTTTGGGCGCGTGAAGTTGGTCGTATGTCTGGAATTCATTTACCTGTTGTCCCAATGGAGCACCATTATTTAATTACTGAAGAAATTGAACAAATTGCCAATTTAACAGATGGACACCGATTACCAAGTTGTATTGATTTTGAGGCGAATATTTATACTCGTCAAGAAAATACTGGGATGCTGTTGGGGACTTATGAACCCCGATCTACACCATGGTCTTTGGACGGCACACCACAAACTTTTGGGCATGATCTACTTGAGCCAGATTTGGATCGTATTGCGGATCGATTGGAGCTAGCTTTTGAGCGTATTCCTGCACTAGGAACAGCCGGTATTAAAAATATTATTAATGGGCCATTTGTTTTCTCTCCTGATGGAAATCCAATGGTTGGACCAGTTCCAGGCATGAAAAACTACTGGACAGCTGTTGGTGTTATGGCAGGTTTTTGTCAAGCGGGAGGTGTTGGTAAAACGTTGGCTGAATGGATGATTGAAGGAGAACCCTCTGTGGATGTGTGGGCAATGGATATTGCACGTTTTGGTGATTTTGCAACCCCTGAGTGGGGGGTTATTAAGTCTTCTGAAAATTATGAACGCCGCTTTGTAATGACTTTTCCTAATGAGACGCTGCCTAAAGGAAGGCTTCAGAAAACAACGTCAATATACGATCGCCTAACTCAAAAAGGCGCTGTGTGGCAAGATACTTTTGGTCTTGAAAATGCACTTTGGTTTGCTAACTCTCCAGAGGATGCTTATGAAGAACCAACATTCCACAGATCAAGATCTCATGACTATGTAGCTAAGGAAGTAGAAGCTGTAAGAGAGTCTGTTGGAGCAATTGAAGTGGCGAACTTTGCTAACCATAAGTTTACGGGTAAGGGAGCTAAAGCCTTTTTAGAGATGGTTCTTGCGGGCCGCATTCCAAACCAAGGAAGGGTTAATTTATCGCCTATGCTCCTAGAGAGTGGCAAGCTCAATGGAGACTTGACAGTAGCATGTATTGATGAAGAAACCTATTATTTATTCGGATCCAGCGCCGTTCAAAACATGCATCTTCGATGGTTTGACAAGCACCTTGAGGGAGTTCAAGATGTTGTCTATAAAAACATGACAGATGATTTTCATGGTATTGCAATATCGGGTCCAAAATCTAGGGAATTGTTATCAAAGCTTACCCGAGAAGACGTCAGTTCTGAAGTTTTTAAATTCCGAGATATAAGAGATACTTTTATAGGCGGGGTCCCAGCACTATGCGTAAGGATTTCATTTACAGGTGAGCTTGGCTATGAAATTTATGTTGCCCCTCAGTACCAATTAAAACTCTTTGAGGCGATAGAAGAGGCTGGAGCAGGCCTTGGTCTTAAATGGTTTGGTGGAAGGGCATTAATGTCAATGAGGCTGGAGAAAAGTTGGGGCGCATGGGCAATGGACTTTAGACCTGACTTTACATTAATGGAATCAGGACTTGATTTTTTTGTGGATTGGAATAAAGAGTTTATCGGTAAAAAAGCATCCTTAGTAGAGAAAAAGAAGGGTCCAAATAAAAAGCTTTCCGTCATACAAATAGATACCGAAACTGACGTTAGTGGTGATGAGGCTGTAATGCATAATGGGGAATGTATTTCCTATATTACTTCTGGAGGGTACGGGCATTCGGTTAAAAAATCTCTTGCGATGACCTATCTTCCAGTTGATTTAATTAACTCCAATACAAAGCTTGAAGTAGAAATACTGGGTGAGTTTCATAAGGCTAGTGTGGTTGTTGAGCCTCTATATGATCCTAGTGGTTCGAAAATGCGATAAAATTATTTTATAAGTAAAGGTAAAGTTTATTTGATTTGAGGGGCGTTCATGAATTTTAGTAACAATAAAAGACACCAACCAAAAATTAAGGTTGGCTCTAGTGAGGTAGAGGATATTTATAGCCTCAATAAGCATACGCTGGGTCCTGGAAACTTAGCTGAATCAGAATGGAAAGAGGCTGGTTTACCTAGCCCAAATATGACCAATATACATGAGTACCGATTAAAAAGAGTTCGCGACAAACTCAAGAAATTTGATTGCTCTGGAATTCTGCTCTATGACCCCCTCAACATACGCTATGCAACGGATAGTACAAACATGTCGATATGGACATCACACAACGCTACGCGCTACGCATTAGTGATGACAGAAGGACCTGTAATAGTTTTCGAGTTTGACGGGCATGAATTTCTATCAAATCATAACTCATTAATAACAGAGGTAAGACCAGCCAAAACCTATTTGTATTTTGCGGCTGGTGAATATAGTAGGAATCGAGCTAAAATATGGGGCGATGAGGTTGCAGAAATTGTAGCTAGATACGGCTCTGGAAATAAACGACTGGCGCTAGATCATTGCGCTCCTGAAGGTATTCATGAGTTACATAGCCATGGTCTGGAGCTATTCAATGGTGAAGAGGTGATGGAACTAGCAAGGTTGATTAAGTCAGAAGATGAAATCAACGCTATGAGGCGTTCTATCTATGCGTGTGAAAAATCTATAGATACTATGCGTACCTATTTCAAGCCAGGTATTTCGGAGCAAGAGTTATGGGGTCACTTTCAGATGGAGTCAGTCTCTAGAGGTGCAGAATGGATTGAGACGCGCCTTCTTGCTGCGGGACCTAGAGCTAATCCTTGGTACCAAGAGTGCTCATCACGCCCAATACAGAATGGGGAGCTAATGAGTTTTGATACTGATCTGGTTGGTGCATATGGTTACTGTACTGATATGTCTCGCTGCTGGCTGTGTGGCGATGAGGCACCAAACCCAAAACAAAAAGATATCTATACAAAGGCCTATGAACAAGTTAAACATAATATTGAGTTATTGCGTCCAGGAATCACTTTTAAGGAGCTTTCATTTTCTTCTAAAGAGTATCCCAAGGATGAGTTTCGACATTATTCGGTTCAGTACCACGGGGTAGGTCTATGTGACGAATACCCCTGCATACCTTTTACTTGGGAGTGGGACAATAACAGCTACGATGGCACAGTCAAGCCCGGTATGGTTTTATGTGTCGAAAGCTATGTCGGTAGGCTTAACGGGGGGCCAGGTGTAAAATTAGAGGAACAAGTTTTAATAACTGAAAATGGATATGAATTGTTGACTAGCTATCCCTTTGAATCTAATTTATTGCTATAGTAGTATTCAATGAGTCTAAGAACAATCCCAAAAACAATGAGTGCAATATTAACTACTGGCCATGGTGGTTTTGAGGTGCTTGAATTTCGTAACGATGTGAAAGTTCCTAAGCCTAAATCAGATCAAGTATTGATTAAAGTGTTAGGGGCTGGTATCAATAATACAGATATAAATACTCGCACTGCTTGGTATTCAAAATCAGTCACTGGTGAGACTAACTCCAAAGATTCACAAGGCTTAGATGACGATGGAAGTTGGTCAGGAGAGCCTATTAACTTTCCAATCATTCAGGGTGCTGATTGTTGTGGTGAGATTGTTGCCGTTGGAGATAACGTTGAGATTGAACGAATTGGCGAGAGAGTTTTGGTTAGAACAATGCAGCAATATGCAGTGGACTATAGGCCCTATGAGTGCTGGACTATGGGATCAGAGTGTGACGGTGCTTTTGCACAATATATGGTTGCTTTTAGTGATGAGAGTTTTAAGGTTGAGAGTGATTGGAGTGATACAGAATTAGCATCTATTCCTTGTGCATACTCTACTGCAGAAAACTTACTGGAACGCTCAGCTGTTAAAGAGAGCGAGATTGTTCTGATAACAGGTGCATCTGGTGGCGTTGGTTCTGCTGCAATCCAACTGGCAAAAAGACGTGGTGCATCAGTAATTGCTGTAGCTAGCAAAGCAAAGGCTTCTGAAGTAAAAAAAATAGGCGCAGACAAAATCATTAATAGAGAGGACGGTATAAGATTTTCTATAAATAATGAAAGCGCTGATGTTGTTATTGATTTAGTCGCTGGACAGGAGTGGGGAGAGCTTCTTGACGTTCTAAAAAAAGGAGGTAGATACGCAGCAGCTGGTGCGATTGCAGGACCAATTGTAGAGCTTGATGTTAGGACACTCTACCTGAAAGACTTGACACTGATGGGCTGTACTTTTCAGGATAGCCAGGTATTTGAGAATTTGATTGGCTATATCGAAAGAAATGAAATTAAACCTTTGGTTGCGAAGAGGTACCCACTTAAAGAAATTGTGAATGCTCAAAAAGACTTTTTAGCAAAAAAATATGTAGGAAAGCTGGTTCTCGTGCCTTAATAGAATAAATCAATGAAGATTACACTGATTGATGTTTTAGGTAATTCTGTAAAGATATTTATGCAGGTTATTATATTAAATTGGCCTATTTATACCCATTTGAAACACCAAAAGTAGGCACCCATTTTTGGTATGCGAAGAGTGCACACTGCCGGGCTCAAACGTTATAAAGTCGCCCTTCCTGAATACTGCATTGTCTGAATCTACCAATTCGCCCTCCAGAACTATAAATTCTTCAAAGCCTGTATGTTCATGAGGAATAGACTGGGCCCCAGGTTCTAACTTTAATATATAGCTCCCAAAACCTGTATCCTTGTCAAAGCTGACCAGGTGCCAACTCATTTTATCAATAATCGATCCATATCTGTCAAAGGGTTTAAATTCAACTTCAAATGGGTTAGTACACTTTCTTTTATCCATAGTAGTTTGTTTGGTCTTTATTCGAATAATTATATGTGGTTGCTTAATCAATATTTTTATAAATATAATTAAAGTCAACCTTTGATTATTATTATTAATATTTAATTATTGAATAATAATAACAAAAGTGTACAATTTATTTTATTTATTTCTGATACAAACAATATGGCTAAATTATCTAAAAATTTCATTGCTGGTGAGTGGGTTTCAGGGGACAGCACAATATCGAACATTAACCCTTCAGACACGAATGATGTGATTGGAGAGTTTGCTCAAGCAAGTACTTCACAATTGGAAGATTCGCTTAGCTGTTCTCACATAGCTCAAAAAGTATGGGCTGCAACTGGGCTGGAGCAGCGTCAAGCTGTATTGATGAGTATTGGGGAAGAGATGATGGCACGTAGCTCTGAGTTAGGAGAATTGTTGTCTAGAGAGGAGGGCAAACCTTTGGCAGAAGGCAAGGGCGAGGTCTATAGAGCTGGGCAGTTTTTTACTTACTATGCGGCTGAAGTATTGCGACAGAGTGGAGATACAGCAGACTCGGTAAGGCCTGGCATTGAGATTGATGTTCGTCGAGAGGCAATGGGGACTGTAGCTATTATATCTCCATGGAACTTTCCTACCGCAACAGCAAGTTGGAAGATTGCCCCCGCCCTAGCATTTGGGAATGCTGTTATATGGAAGCCAGCAAACCTTACACCTGCAAGTGCTGTTGCGCTGACTGAAATTATCTCCAAACAAGACATGCCTAAGGGCCTATTTAACTTAGTCATGGGTTCTGGTTCATCTATAGGCCAGGCCTTAGTAGAGAACCCTATGGTTGATGCTATAAGCTTTACTGGTTCATATGATGTTGGACGAATAGTTGCTGCTGCTGCTGCAAAAAATTTGACTAAATTTCAATTAGAGTTAGGATCTAAGAACCCTTTGGTTATTATGGATGATGCTGATATAGATGTTGCTGTTGCTGCAGCGACAGGTGGTGCATTTGGTAGCACTGGACAAAAATGTACGGCCTCCTCAAGGCTAATTGTTCATACCGACATTCATGATGAATTTATTGAACGTATGAAGCTCTCAACATCGGCACTTAAGGTAGGCCATGCACTTGTTGAGGGAACACAAATCGGTCCCGCTGTTAGTGAAAAACAACTTAAATCTAATCTTGACTATATGACCTTGGGCAAAAAAGAAGGTTGTGAGGTTGTTTGTGGAGGGCGCAGTCTTGAGCTTGCGACTCCTGGACATTATATGCAACCAGCTTTACTGGTTGGTGGTAGTAACTCTATGAGACTTAACCGTGAAGAGTTGTTTGCACCGATTGCATGCGTAATTAAGGTTGCAGACTACGATGAAGCACTTATAGTCGCAAATGACACGGAGTTTGGCCTGGTTTCTGGAATTATTACTAAATCCCTATCGAGGGCAACTCACTTTCGCAGGAACTCTGAAAGCGGCTGTGTCATGGTAAACCTTCCTACCGCTGGTACTGACTACCATGTTCCTTTTGGGGGAAGAAAAAATTCAAGCTTCGGTCCAAGAGAACAGGGTCAATATGCAAAAGAGCTATACACGCAAGTAAAAACGTCTTATATCTCTTCCGGTAATCCATAATGTCAGAACAGAAATTATTTATAGATGGGCTCCAATATAATTATTGGAGTGAGGAAATATTTAGCCAAATTCACGAGGGCGGACTTAGTGCGGTTCACGTAACAATTAGCTACCATGAAGATTTCCAAGAAACAGTACAAAATATTATTGATTGGAATAGATACTTTATCAAGTACTCTGACCTAATATTTCTAGGTCGCACTGCTGAAGATGTCAGGAAGGCGCAAAGGGAGAGTAGAACTGCTATTTTCTTTGGATTTCAAAACTGCTCCCCTATTGAGGATAATATTGGTTTGGTCGAAATTTTACACACCCTAGGTGCCAGATTCATGCAACTCACATACAATAACCAAAGCTTACTGGCTACGGGCTGTTACGAGAAAAAAGATTCTGGCATAACTAGAATGGGTAAACAGGTTATAAAAGAAATGAACAGGGTGGGACTGGTGGTTGATATGAGTCACTCAGCTGAGCGTTCAACACTTGAAGCAATTGAAGTATCCGAAAGGCCAATAGCTATTACGCATGCTAACCCATCTTTATGGCATCCTGCACTTAGAAATAAGTCGAGCGAGGTTTTAAGAGCGCTAGGGTCTAGCGGCGGAATGGTCGGCTTTTCAATTTACCCCCACCATCTAAAAGATGGATCAAAATGTACAATAGAAAGTTTTTGTGGGATGATAGCTGAGACTGCTGACCTTGTTGGCATTGAAAGCATAGGAATAGGGAGTGATTTATGCCAAAATCAGCCCGACAGTGTGGTTCAATGGATGCGCAACGGCACCTGGTCAAATGATCTAGATTTTGGCGAGGGCTCTGCTTCACTTGCCGGCTTCCCTGAACAGCCGTCCTGGTTTAAGGATAATAGAGATTTTTCTAATATTGAGTCAGGACTTAAGAGTGTTGGAATGGATAGCAAAAATATAGAAGCCGTAATGGGTACTAACTGGCTGAGGTTTTTTGAATCTTCTTTTGGGTCTGCCTAGCAATAACTCAATGACAAAAGATGTGAAGTCAAACGAATTGATTTTGCGTGACCCCGGCAAGGTCATGCGTCTTGAGAGGATGGGTTCTTCCTTCCAAACTCGGTTGAGTTTTATGCGTACACTCATTCGTAGAATGTCTACAGATAAGTGGCGATTTGAGAGACTAAGAAGCGATATTGACAGTGAGGGTTATGGGGTCAGTGTTTATGCTGCCCATACGCCTGAAAGAACTTACTCTTTAGTTGCCTTTACACAAAGCATACCCAACGATATGAGGACTGACAGGGTTATCGCTGAGGTGTGGGACGCTACATTCAGTTTGTATGACGGGGTGCCATCTCTTGAGGATATAGAGTATCTTTCTAAGAATACACCGAAACAAGAAGCTGGCCGATTCAGACCAAGTGAGCTGGTCTTAGCGAGAGCCAACAAAAGTTTAAGACTGTTTGAGCATATAGCATCTTCACTCTCTAATGGGGAACAACCGGACATTGATTTGCTTGCGTCGGTTGGCTATTTAATGAGGACTACAGCAGTTTATGGTAGCGGAAAGTTTGGTTGCGCTGATCGTGCTAAATTGCATGACCGTGAAGAATGTAAGGTGTCATTTCATATTGAATTGCTGGCAGTGTATTTGATACGATGGTTCACTATAGACTTAGTTGAAACTATTGCCCAAAAGAGAGGTGGAAAAAAGGCTGTTAAGCTTGAACACAATATAAGTAAATTCATCGGTGTTGGTAACTCAACAGGACTAGGTATGGCCCCTTTTTTATTGAAACATCCAGTTCTTATTCATAACTGGGTATCAGCAAAAGAGTCCTCTTTGGGTAGAGTTAGAAGTATTAAGAATCCCACAGATTACAGTACTGAGGTATTTTTGCAAAGCCTGAAACAGGCATCCCAACATATCAGAGAATGGAACGTTGAAGATGAAGAGCAGACGCTAAGAATTGAACGCCTTAGGGCTGAAGTTGATAAGCTTGAATATTGGTGTGTCGCCAATAATATATTAAAAAAAATGTCTCCATGGAACAGTATTTATAAATTCGTTGAGGATAACTTTTCATACGAATGTCAAGAACTGACGGTCTCTTTACTGTTAGAGCCGCACGGTGAGTTAATTGATGAGCTTGGTGACACTATGTTGGCAACTGATGACCCAGTATTCGATTCAAACATGCAACTTAAAGAGTTAACAAATATACTTAATGAGCATTATTCTTGGGCTACTAAGATTGATTTTTCTTCTGCCGAATCACAACACCACTTTTGGTACTATTCAGAAGATAAGTTAGAACCCAGATTTGGATCTATTGATACGGACGATGGAGTTGAACAAGAGATGCCCTTGGCAATAGCTAGAGAGATAAGCGATCTACACAACAAACTGAAAACCTTCTCAAATACAATGTGTACTGGTGAGTTTGCAATGCGATATCCACAGTTCCGACACATAATACGTAGGGCTCAAAATACAGCCGTTAGGCCTTATGCAGAAGTGCAAGACAACTTGTTGAATAAAAGTATGCGTCCTCTTGACTTGTTACGCTTTAAGCTCGCTTTTTTTGGGGCATCAAAGTTTGACCCTAAGTCTGATTTATGGACAAGGATTTCAATGTATCAGGGTGCACCATTGCCAAAACAGCTAAATGACATAGACCATGATAACTGGGCATTTCCAATTAAACCGATTAAGGAAATTCAATGAATAATGAGTTTATTAGGATTTCTCTTAACGAAATATTGTTCTACTTTACAAGGGCCGGATTTGGAGTTAATGCGCCAATAGGGTTATCAGAAGACTTTGCACGTAGTAATGTCTGGCTAGCGGAAAATGGCTTTGACCCAATAGAAAGAGTTCCCTTATAACTAAGTTTTCAGATAGCAATACTATTGTTTGTGGTAATAAAAAATATTTGTCTGCTTTCCAAGCATCTGTAGTTGCTGCTGACTGGATCACAACTGATAGTAAAGATGAACTTAAAATAGTTAATGTAGATTCTCCCTTTATAGTTCTGGCACAGTTAGGAGCAACCCTAGCCGAAGACCTACAAGTAAAATGGTCAGACGATAAGGGGGATAAATACCTAGTCAACCTCAATAAAAATGAAAGATGGGAAATTGTTAGTAGTTCTGTTAACCTAATTGAACATAGCAAAGGCGCAAACATTTCAATTAAAAGTCCAGCATGCAAAGATATAGACAATAATGCAGCAGTTAAAAAATTTGACACAAAGCATGGCAGGCAAAATATATTGCAAACAGGTGTCGAAGTTAAGGACAGATGGGGTTTAGTGTATGAATACTTTTCTCGATGTCTAGTAAAATCAAACACTAGGTCGCGAGAATCTGGTGCAGGTGCAGGCCTTGTGGACAATGATTAATATTAGGTGAACATATGAACACAACTACTTTAAATAAAACAGAAATCGAACAAATAACCATTCAGGCCCTTACAAACTCTGGGGCTAGTTTGATTGCAGCATCCTCAATGGCAAGAGGGGTAGTAGCTGCTGAAATGGATGGAATATCCAGTCATGGATTGATATATGTTCCAATTTATTGTGAGCACTTAGTGTGCGGCAAGGTTAGTCCCAATGCTGAACCATCCGTCAATATTACTGCTCCCAGCGCTATAACTGTCGACGCTGATTGTGGCTTTGCACATCCTGCCATCGATGCTGGGTTTAACCTGATGATTGAGAGTGCAAAGAAGAACGGGTGTGCAGCTATGTCAATAAAAAACTCTTACAATTGTGGTGTTCTGGGATATCACACTGAGCGCATAGCCAGAACTGGGTTGACCGGTTTAGGATACACCAATGCACCTGCATCTATTATGCCTGTCGGAGGTGACACACCTGTAATTGGCACTAACCCTTTTTCTCTGGCATTGCCCAATGGTAAGGGGGGAGTAGCTTTCGTTATTGATCAATCTGCCAGTGTTGTAGCCAAGAGTGAAATAAAAATGCATGCCCTTGCTGGTAAGCCAATTCCTGAGGGATGGGCATATGACTCTGATGGCAATATAACAACAGACGCTGAAAAAGCTATGCTTGGTTCTATGGCTCCAGTTGGCGGCTATAAAGGTTTTGGGACGGGACTTATGGTTGAATCATTCGCTGCAGTAATGTCTGGAGCGTCATTGGGGAAAGACGCTAGCCCGTTTGCCGGAACCTCTGGTGGTCCACCAAAAACTGGTCAATTTTTCTTCGCTGTCTCGCCTGAACTATTCTCACACGGTCTGTTCGCAGAAAAAGTAGAGTCTCTAACTGAATCAATAGAATCTCAGGATGGTGCCCGTTTACCCGGCACTGGAAGGTTTGTTAATAGAGATACTAATGAAAGGAGTGGAGTTGAGGTTAGCACAGAGCTACTAGAAAAAATACGGTCTATTTAATTTAACATTCAGTCAAACTAACAGCCAACCCTCCAAGAGATGTTTCTTTATATTTTGTTGACATATCTAGCCCCGTCTTCCTCATAGCCTCTACACATCTGTCTAAGGAGATTAGGTGGTCACCGCTCTCTCTGAGCGCAAGTGAACTAGCCGTATAAGCTTTAATTGCGCCAAACCCATTACGCTCAATGCACGGAACCTGAACAAGGCCGTTTACTGGGTCACAGGTCATGCCCAAGTGGTGTTCTAAAGACATTTCAGCTGAATTCTCTATCTGTTTACTGTTTCCGCCCCTAACTTCACAAAGAGCGGCGGCGGCCATTGCCGCTGCCGACCCAACTTCTCCTTGACAACCTACTTCAGCGCCAGATATGGAGCTGTTGTACTTAATCAAACCACCTATAGCGGCGGCTGTTAGTAAAAACTGCCTGATTTGCTCGTTACTAGCAGACCTGTGCTTATAGAAAAAGTATAGAGTTGCTGGCAGAACTCCGGCTGCTCCGTTTGTAGGCGCTGTAACAACCATATGTCCTGCAGCATTTTCTTCATTAACGGCCATAGCATAAGCAAAAAGCCAGTCACTTGTACTAGTGTGGCCCGAATCCTCACTTAGACTCTGGTGCAACCTTTTAGCACGCCTTACTGTGTTTAAACCTCCAGGCAAGATTCCTTCTACCGCTAGTCCACTCTCGACGCAAGACTTCATTGCTAGCCAAATCTTATCAATTCTGTTATCCAGATCATCTTTAGAGACATGGCATAGCTCGTTAGCCTCTTTCATTTCCCAAATTTTCTTATTGCTTTTATCTGACATTTCAAGCATCTCTTGTGCATTTTTGAAAGGAAACGGATGCGCTAGTTGGCCCTCTTCATCAAGTGGAGCCTTGAGATTATCAATCTCTTCCAGGGTCGATATAAATCCTCCTCCAATTGAAAAATACGTTTCCGATAGTACGACTTCATTTGAATCGTTGTGTAGCTCAAAGACCATACCGTTGGGGTTCTGCTTTAACGAATTCTTTGTATCAAATATGATGTCAGTGGGTGGCGAAAAGGAGCATCGCTTATCTTTTCCTATAACAACTGAATCAGAATTCCAAATACTATCAATAAGTTCATCCATTTGTTCGTCAACAACAGTGCTCGGTAAGTAACCGTTAATACCAAGTGTAACAGCTCTATCAGTTGCGTGACCCTTGCCTGTATATGCTAGCGAGTCTTTTAATGTACAGGTAATTTTGTATTCTGATTCTGGATTAATAGCAAGAAACTTTGCAGTATTGTGTATAAAACTATTAGCCGCAACCATAGGTCCCATAGTATGAGAGCTCGACGGGCCAATGCCTACCTTGAATAAGTCAAATACACTAATAAACACTACTACCTCTCCTCCAGGATAATAGAATCACAGTTACATACTGTAAAAAATTGCATTATATGCCTTTTGTGCAGCCTAATATCAACATAATTTGTGAATGTACTATTTAATTTCGTAGTCATCTAAATGCTTACCTTTTTTTATTCTTGCTGCTGTTCCATTTGACTCTTTTTTAAACTCATGCGAGCTGACGCTCTGTGTAAGTAAATCAGCCCTAAGGTCGATGGTTGAAAGGCCTGCCTGTCCACAACTACGCATACCATCAAATCTCGCCAAAGCTTTTATTTTTTTATTAGCTAGGTGTGGCTGCAGTTTGTTCATGTCACTAGGGACACACTCATAGTCCAAAGTCAAGTATCCCGACCCCTCTGCAAATTGTAGTAATTCAGCCCCCTTACTGGTTCTCGCTATAACCGTGTTAGTTCCTAAGTCATTATTAATCATTTCCTTGGTTGGAGTACATTCAGGCCATGTATCGCCGGTAGAAATATCTGCCCCCTCACCAGTTCCGTCTGGACAAACTCTGCAGCGCCACGGCATATGCCATTGGGAAGAGTCTGTGCCCCAAAAATCTAAGTAACTTTTTTCAATGCGACTACCGTTATTAAGTTTTATTGAAGTAGGGCCAGGGCACCCGTTCCCTCTATAGCTAACACTGTCAACTTCTTCTTCTCTCACACCTTCTGACTGGAAGAAATTACTCATAGCAAATGGTGGAAAAAAGCCACCACAGAAGGGGGAAAGCATTAACGGTATATACTTATCTACCCTGGGGTCTTTTTTCGCTAACAATCGCATAGCAGAAATATCGCAAGGCTTAGCCACAAGGGCCACCCTTATACCTTCATCCAAAACCTTTTTAATTTTGTCTAGTGGGGAGGTGGATGCATAAATAGAAGCACAGTTTTCGTTGACTTCAGACAATGTGTAACTAATAGTTGAATGGCCAAAATATGGCTTTAAACCGCTTGGCCCAACATGCAACACAGCATCGACCATTTTAGACTCTATTAGAAACCCTGCAAGTGCAGTTAGCACACCCCCAGTGGCCGACTTATGCCGAACAGAATCGTTACTAGCGTGTGCTGCACAAATCCGTTCTATGGGCCCCCAAACTGGGTCTATTTGTACCCCTTCAGATAGGTATTTATTTGGCATTCCTGACTGTACAACTCCAGGACAAAAACTACTCAAATACCTGAGCTCTTTCTCGGTTAAGCACTTATTCTCTTTAGGCCTTAGACCTCCAACGCTTAGCTCTATATTAACCTTTTCAGAAAAAACTGAAGCGCACAACCCGCAGCCAATACAGAGACCCTCATTTATTATTTGTTGAATACTACTTGCTGCCATTAATTCATTTTAATTGTGCCCAAACGTTAATTGTTGATCTACAAATATGCCAAGCCTATTCTAACAAATAAAATCTGCTAGATTTGCTTTACTAGTAATGTACATTGAAAATTGTATTGTTATTGTCAACAATAATATTCAATAGATAATGAATTAAATTTAATACACAAATATTTTATCTACTTAGTAGCTATAATTTGCGGCTTAACTATAGTACTATTATTATATAAAGCCAATGAGTAAAAATCATACACATATGTCAGCAAATGAGGCAATAAAAAGAGGCGACTTTGTTGGTAGACATATCGGTACATCGACTCTACAGCAGGATGAAATGCTGGAGTTTCTAAAAATTAAAAGTATGGACTCGCTTATTGACAGAGTCGTGCCTAAAGCAATAAGGCGCAATAAACCGATGACAATTAAAGAGCCGGTTTCAGAGTCACTAGCATTGGCAAAAATTAAAGAGATAGGCATGAAAAACTTAATATTTAAGTCGTTTATCGGTCAAGGGTATTACAACACAATAACCCCTTCCGTTATTCAGAGAAATATTTTAGAAAACCCGGCATGGTACACTGCTTATACTCCTTATCAAGCTGAAATTTCCCAAGGAAGAATGGAAGCCATGATCAATTTTCAAACTATGGTTTCTGATATTACTGGAATGGAACTTGCAAATGCGTCCATGCTTGATGAGGCAACTGCGTGCGCTGAGGCTATGACGTTTTGTTTGCGTACCAGTAAGTCAAAAAGCAGAACATTCTTTGTTGCACAAGACTGCCACCCAAAAAATATAGAGGTTGTTCAAACGCGTGCCATGTCAATAGATATAGAAATAATAGTTGGTGACCCTTTGAGCGATATGGATGACTTAGATTTATTCGGAGCTCTACTACAATATCCTAATACTTATGGTAGCTATACAAACCTCTCAAGTTTTATCAATAATTTACATAATAAGAAAGCTTTAGTTGCTATGTGTAGCGACCTGCTTGCACTTACCCTGCTAAAAACCCCTGGGGAAATGGATGCCGACGTTGTTGTTGGAAATACGCAAAGGTTTGGCGTGCCTCTAGGTTATGGAGGACCTCATGCTGCCTTTATGGCAACCCGAGAAAAATTTAAACGGTCTTTGCCTGGAAGAATAATAGGGTTATCGGTTGATTCACAAGGAAAACACGCTTACAGGCTTGCTCTTCAGACTCGTGAACAACACATTCGAAGAGATAAAGCAACAAGTAATATCTGCACTGCGCAGGCCTTGTTGGCTGTTATGGCCAGCATGTATGCAGTATATCATGGCCCCCAAGGACTACAGAATATAGCAGAAAAATTATTGCGATTGTGTACAGTTTTTGTTAAAGGGCTTAGCAGCCTTGACACTGAAATTATAAATGATAGCTTTTTTGACACAATTTCAATAAAAGTAAATGACTCTGATGCTATCATTTCTAGTGCTGAAAAAGTAGGATTTAATTTACATCGTATTTCAGAAAGTGCTGTATCTCTATCCTTTGACGAGACAACTTCAACACAAGATATTGAGAAACTTTGGCAAGTATTCCACAAAGGCTCTAATTTAAAATTCCATAATGTAGACAACTCAGAAAAAATACACATAGACCCTGAACTCAGAAGGTCTGCCACTCTTTTGAAGCATGAAGTGTTTAATAAATATCACTCGGAAACTGAGATGATGCGTTACATGAGATACCTTTCAGACAAAGATTTAGCGCTGGACAGGGCAATGATACCTTTAGGGTCGTGCACTATGAAGCTAAATGCCGTTACAGAACTGATGCCAATCTCATGGCCTGAATTTTCACAGATTCATCCACTTGTACCTTTAAACCAGGTGGAAGGATACATGCAAATGATAGCCGAACTGGAGGAAATGTTATGTGAAGCTACCGGGTACGACGCAATATCATTACAACCCAACTCTGGTGCCCAAGGAGAGTATGCAGGATTGCTCGCAATTAGAGCGTATCAGAACTCTATTGGGGAAGGTGATAGAAACGTATGCTTAATACCTGCCTCAGCACATGGAACGAACCCTGCCTCAGCCCATATGGCTGGACTTAAGGTTATAGTAGTAAAAACTGCTGAGAATGGCAACATTGATTTTGAAGATTTGCAATATAAGTGCGAAAAGTACAGCAACAACTTGTCGGCAATAATGATAACTTACCCCTCTACACACGGTATATTCGAAAATAACGTTGTGGAGGTTTGCTCTTTAATACATAAACACGGTGCCCAGGTTTATATTGACGGTGCAAATATGAATGCAATGGTAGGCATCTCCTCTCCTGGTGAGTTCGGTGGTGACGTGTCTCACTTAAATTTACACAAAACTTTTGCAATACCGCATGGTGGAGGAGGCCCAGGGGTTGGCCCAATAGGTGTTAAGTCTCATTTAGCTAAGTTCTTACCCGCAACACCGCTCAACGAAAGCACAGTTACAAGTGTCTCTGGAGCTCCATGGGGCTCTGCAAGTATTCTACCTATTAGCTGGATGTACATCACTTTGCTAGGAAGTAGTGGTTTATATGCGTCTACTGCAAACGCAATACTTAATGCAAATTATGTTGCTTCTCGCTTATCAGATCATTACCCTTTGCTTTATACTGACAAAAAAGGAATGGTGGCTCATGAATGTATAATCGATATTCGTAAGATTAAAGATGATACAGGGGTTAGTGTAGATGACATTGCGAAACGGCTAATTGATTATGGTTTCCATGCACCAACCATGTCCTTCCCAGTACCAGGCACTCTAATGATAGAGCCTACAGAGTCTGAATCAAAGGAAGAGCTTGACAGGTTTTGCGATGCAATGATCCAAATCAAGACTGAGATTGATGAAATAGAAAATGGAAAAATTTCAAAAACTGATAACCCATTAAAAAATGCTCCTCATACAGCAGAAATGGTAACATCATCTGAGTGGGGACGCCCTTATACAAGGGAACAGGCCGCTTACCCTATAGAAAGCTTAAAGAGGGTAAAGTACTGGTCTCCAGTAGCTAGGGTTGATAATGTTTATGGTGATAAAAACCTTGTGTGCTCTTGTCCAAGTGTTGATGCTTATGAGTAAATTACTATGAAGTCAATAATTATTAGTGTACTGGGAGATGACAAGCCTGGACTGGTTGAAAATTTGTCTGACTTTATTGTCAAGCATGGGGGTGACTGGGTAGACAGTAGAATGTCGCACCTTGGTGGTAAGTTTGCTGGAATTTTAAGTGTTAACATGAAAGATACTGATGTTGAAGCATTTATTGAAGACATATCAAACGCAGACCTAGGGCTGAATGTATTATGTGAAACTACAGATATAGTTTCAATAACAGAATACAATAATTACCACATAGACCTTATTGGGCAAAATCGACCGGGGATAATACATGAGTTAACTCATGTTCTGGCTGAATTTAAAGCAAACGTTGAGGACCTGACTAGTGAAATAGTCGAAGCCCCTATGTCTGGTGAAGAGCTATTTAAGGCCACTATAAATATACATCTCCCTAAATCTATTAGCAAGCTTACTATTAAAAAGAAAATTGAAAAAATTGCTAACGAGTTCGTTGCAGATATACAACTAAAGTAACTCTATCTATGCTTTTATTATGTTGTGCTCTGGACCGAAAGGCAGTTCAGTAATGTCGTAAGCGCTGTCTTCTGTTATCACCATAATGTCATGCTCTCTGTAACCTCCAGCTCCTGGATTTCCTTCAGGTATCATTATCATAGGCTCCATTGATATAACCATGTTTTTTTCAATAACTGTATCAATGTCTTCCCTCAACTCAACGCCCGCCTCACGACCGTAGTAATGAGACAGAACACCGAATGAGTGTCCATAACCAAATGTACGACTTTCAAGTAGACCGTATTCTTCAAAAATTTTATTTAGCTCAAGCGCCACATCTTTACACTTAGCTCCGGGCTTTATTAACCTCATGCCCTCTTCATGTGCCTTCACATTTATCTCCCACAATTTCAATGATGCATCGTCACAGTGATCAAAAAATAATGTCCTCTCTAATGCTACGTAATAACCTGAAATCATTGAGAAACAGTTAAGGCTCAAGATGTCTCCCTTTTGTACTTTTCTTGTAGTAACTGGATTATGCGCACCGTCAGTATTAATGCCTGATTGAAACCAGGTCCAAGTATCCATAAGTTCTGTATGAGGAAACCTTTTAGCAATCTCTCGAACCATAGTTCTGGTTGAATGAAGAGCCACCTCATGCTCAGGCGCTCCTTCTTTAATGGCTTCAATAACTGCTGCACCACCAATATCACAAACGTTAGCTCCATGAATAATGTGTGATATCTCTTCATTAGACTTTATGGTGCGCATTCTCATACATCCTAATGAAATATCTACCAGTTTGGCTTTATCGAAAGCGTCAATCATTTTATCTAGTCGATCCTTAGTAATATGATCGAACTCCACACCTATGTTGCCAGAGTTACTTGCTAGCTGCTGAAGCGCAAAATAATAGCTGTCCTTTTGCCAGTCTGTATAAACCATATTATCTCCGAAGGTACGACGCCACGGCTGGCCACCATCAATATTGGCAGTAACTGAAGTAGCATTATCCTGTGTCACAACAAGTGCATAAGGCCTCCCAAAAGAGCAATATAGAAAGTCGCTATAGTAATTTATGTTGTGAATTGATGTAAAGATAATAGCATCAACCGAGTTATCACTCATAAACTTTCTCAGCCTTGTTTGGCGATTTATATATTCTGCATCACTAAATGTGTGTTTAATTTTTTCTCCGTTTGGTATGTGCTTAATACGATCCATTGCCATTTGTCTCTCCTAATTAAATTTATTTAGATTTCCTATTTTATATGTTGACCGAATGGTCAATTAATTAATAATACATTATACTGACTGTTTGATCAATATATATAGTTATGATATTTAGTAGACCACTACTTATGCCCTATTAAGTATTAAGTTTGCTCCTTTTTGGGCTATCATCATGGTGGTTGCTGAAGTATTACCACTGATAATCTTTGGCATAATTGATGCATCTATTACTCTTAAGTTAGTTAGTCCATGCACCTTCAAATCTTCTGGGGACACAACTGACAAACTATCAACGCCCATCTTGCATGTCCCTACTGGGTGATACACTGTAGTGGTGGTCTGACGTAAATATTCTAATATCTGTTTGTCTGTTTTCACAGAATTACCAGGTGCTAACTCTTCACCTCTCAGTAAATCAAACTCGGAAGAAGATAGTAATTCTCTTGCCGTTTTTATCGCCTCTATCATCACCTCTTCATCTTCGATACTTGACAAAAAATTGTGGTCTATACATAACTTTAACTGGGAGCTGGTTTTAATCAATTTAACACTACCAGTGCTGACAGGGCTTAGCAGACAAGTAAATAATGAGTAGCCATGACCGAACTCAAATTTCCTGCCCCTATGGCTTCTGTATAAAGGGGTAAAATGAAACTGTATGTCTGGTTGGCTGCCTTTTGCAAACTTAGTTCGCGCAAAGCCTCCAGCCTCAACATAGTTAGTTGTCCACCATCCCATTTTTTTAAAGTAGTACTTAAACGGTGCAGCGATAACATCTTTTATAATGGTTTTAGATGAAATACCTATAGTTTCAGGGCTTTTCGAGCGAACAGTTACCATGCAATCTAAATGATCTTGTAGATTTTGTCCAACCCCAGGCAGGTCGTATTTGCATTCAACACCGATAGCCGCAAGATCCTCTTTCTTGCCTATTCCGGACATAAGCAGTAGTCTTGGAGAGTCAATAGCGCCCGCACTCAAAATAATCTCCTTGTTACAAAATAACTTAGATTCTTTGCCGTTATGCTCAACAACAACTCCACTTGCAAAGCCTTGATTAGTGTCGATAATCTTTGCCTTAGTATTTGTAAGTATGGTCAGATTTGTTCTATCAATGACTGGCTCAACAAATGCCGTGTAAGAACTTTCTCTTCTTGCATTTTTTTGAGTAACTTTATATACTCCAAGCCCCAATTGGGAGCCCCCATTGAAGTCAAAATTTTCCTTTAATCCAATCTTCTTTCCTGCTCTAACAAACCTCTTGGCGGTGTAATTTGTATCTCTCTGATTAACGACACTGAGATCTCCATTAGAGGAGTGATAATAATCATCTCCTCCAGTATGATCGTTTTCAATCTGCTTAAAAATGGGTAACACTTCTGAAAAAGACCAGCCCTTACACCCTAGATTTGACCATGAGTCAAAGTCCTTCTTGTTTCCCCTAATATAAACCATAGAGTTGATTGAACTTGAACCGCCAAGGCATTTACCTCTATTGATTGTAAGGCTACGATTATTTAAATATTTCTGAGGTACGCCCTCATATGAATAATCGTATTTTTTGTTTCCATAAAGCCCAAATATGCCCGCAGGTATAGTAACCCAAGGACTATTACTGCTACCGCCAGCTTCAATTAGGCATACGCTACTGTTTTCTGACAATCGATTTGCAAGCAAACACCCGGCAGCTCCTGCACCAATTATTATAAAGTCGAAACTATCATTTTTAATAGCCATGACTGCCCGAGTAGCTGCTTACATCAGGAGAGACCCATTTAGTTAAATCGCTTTGATCTGGTTTATATATTTCAACTTTGAGAGGATAACACTTTGCTTCATCACTTGAGTGAGTACTAGAGCAGTCACCTCCAGGACAGGATGATAATGCTCCCAATAAATCTATTTCAGCAATAAATTCCAGATAGTCCCCAGGACGAACCGGACTTGCTTTCATAAAATATTGATGAGTATCTTTAGTGAATCCTGTACACATAAATACATTAAGAACATCATGAATCTTGTCTTCTATTTCTGTTGGCGATTTATTTGTTTCGTGGGCCAAAGCGCGGGCCAGATTTGAGTGGCAACAGTGGTGGTAATTATTCCCAGATAAAAGTTTATGGGTGTAGGGATCACACCTAGTGCCTATTACATCATGAACACTGCCTCCATCATCATCCCAGCCATACCAATCAAGCGTATCAAATGTAATTGTAGCCATTGGCCGCAAAAATGGGAAACTACTCCATAGCTGATCTCCAGTGCTCACATGGGTACCATGCAACGCTCTTGTTTTCCCACTATAGAACTGCTCATTCAAGTTATTTCTACTCCAAAGGTTTAGGTCTCCCACTTGTGGACCATCTATACTAACAATCCTAAAGAAGTGCCCAGCTGGTACTATAAATGTTCTCGCGTCTCGTGGTGGTATAACTAACTCCATAACCATCTCCATATCTTTACGTATGAGTTGATAATGGTTAATCTTATTGTTGGGCAATGTTGTATCAGGATAAACAATTACAGGCCTTACATTGCGATACGATTGTACGTTCTTAGGTTTTTTTGATTGTCTAGTATTTTTCAAAATTGATTGTATTTATTTCTATAGTGAGGATGCTGCTCGACCCGCCTGATCATATAGTCCCGACAACGTTCTTAATAGCCTTGCACTTTCATGCATATTAATATTAGTATCAATAGTACCTTCTAAAGCCTCTACTAAACATTGTTGACGAATTTCAGCATACTTATTGCACACATTTTTTCCCTCAAAACTAATCCCATAATAAGTCTCCTTACCGCGCTTTTCTGGATTTATTAGTCCAAATTTTGAAAGCTTTCGTAACGAATACGAAACTGTGTGGGTATCACTTATATTATAAGTAAAGCAAATATCTGCCAATCTTTTTGATCGTTCTCGATGATACACATTGTGCAATACTAAGGCGTCCAAGTAAGTCATCTTATCGGGCCCGCCGGCAGAGATCATACACCTTACAACCCAGCTCTGCATTGAGTGGCTTGCAATGATAATACTGTACTCAATCTCTGATAATGAGGCTCCCTTTCCTTGAGCAAGGTGTTCAGCGGAAACAATTATATTATTTTTAGTTTGCATATACTACCTCAACTCTAGCGAAAGAGGTGTTCGGCTTAGCCTCTCAACTCCACTTGGTCCGATTACCACAGAATGTCCAGGGCACATAGCTAGCCTGTTTTCCCTGTTCATTATAATCATGTGCAAAAAGAAAACCATATTTTGTTCGATAACCATCTGATTGCCTTCATAGATCATGGGGTAGTCGACCCAGATAGGAGCAAATGCACAGCCCATGGTATATCCACATGCATTTAATCTATGTTCTCTGAATCCCCCCTTATCCATCACAGTAGCGTGTGCTTCAAAAACATCTCCAAGCGTGTTACCTGGCTTTAGCATGTCCTCACAGGATTTTAGCGCATCAGTGGCAACAGAATGCATGTCTTGGTGCTCAGGCTTTGCTTCACCAATTAATACTGTTCGCATCATTGCTGCATGATAACGGCGATAACATCCGGCCCACTCCAAAGTCATTTGGTCTATTTTATCGAGATGTCTTGGTCCAGATTGGTATCGACACAGTAGTGCGTGTTCTCCTGAACCTATAATAAATTCATTGCCTGCATAAGTTCCCCCTCCTTGGAAAACTGCTCCTTGCATTGCAGCTAATATATCCCCTTCAAAAGCACCGGCTTTGGTTAATTTAATGCCTGCGTCATATGCATCATCAGCAAGATTTGCTGCTTTACGTATGTAGTCCATCTCCCTGTCGCTTTTTATATAGCGAAGTTGGTTTATTAAATCAGATGCATCTGTCAATGTACAAAAATTATTTAGTGCTTCAGAAACTAAAAGGTAGCTGTGTGCTGTCAACCCAAAACTGTCATACTCAATACCAATACTCTTGCTCTCACAGTTAAATTCCTTCATGAGTTTTTTGAGGTTGTGTGCAGGATTCATACCGTTCTCATCTTTCCAAACACGAATATCTTCAATTATGGAGGTTAACTCTGCCTGAGCAAGGTCAGGTGCACGAGTAAGTAACGCCATACGGCCATCTGCACTCAAATATAGGCATTGGAACATGGCGTAGCCGAAACTATCATATCCACTTAGGTAGTACATGCTTTCCTGTCGAAACAATAAAATACCGTCCAGGCCGCGCTGATTGATCTCTGTTATAGCTTTTATCTGTCTCTGAGCAAACTCTTCTTTAGTAAAGTGTATTGCCACTGCTAATCTCCTGCATTTTTAGTTATATATCCATAACCGCCACCGCCAGGTGTCTTTAGCACAAATATATCATTATTTTTTACCTCTACCTGGCCTTTTGTGCCCAAATCTGTAACACTTCCGTCGCTATGGACTACATAATTCTCTCCAACAGCTCCATTTTCACCGCCATCTAGCCCGTATGGGGGGACTATTCTATGTCCAGAAATCATGTTAACTGTCATAGACTCAAGAAAACGAACATGTCTCTCTACTCCCTCTCCGCCATTGTTAATTCCCCTGCCTCCAGAATTTTTTCGTATTGAAAATGACTCTAAACGCACAGGAAATCTCCATTCAAGAACCTCCGGGTCAGTTAGGCGAGAATTTGTCATATGGGTATGCACTGCATCACATCCTGGTTTGTTGGTACTGGCGCCAGAACCACCACAAAATGTTTCATAGTTTTGAATATTCTTGTTACCCCAAATAAAGTTATTCATTGTGCCTTGCGAAGCCGCGACCACACCCATAGCACCGAATAATGCATCTACAATGTACTGTGATGTTTCAACATTCCCTGCTATAACCGCTGCAGGATAATCTGGGTTAATCATTGAGTGCTTTGGGATTGTTAATTTTAATGGCTTGAGGCATCCAGCATTGAGCGGTATATCGTCATCAACTAGGCAACGAAATACATAAAGAACTGCAGCCTCACATATGGAACGAGGGGCATTATAGTTGCCTGGGTGTTGGTCGCTAGTGCCAGTGAAATCAATACTGGCGCTTCTGTCTTTGTTGTTAACCTTAATTGCAACACTGACCTGATGTCCATCGTCCATCTTATAGGTAAAACTTGAGTCAGTAAGAACATCTAGCACCCTGCGAACTGACTCCTCTGCGTTATCTTGAACATGCTGCATATAAGCGTGAACAACATCAAGAGAGTAATGATCAACAACTGATAGCAGTTCCTGGGCCCCCTTTTCTGCAGCAGCAGCTTGTGCCTTTAAGTCTGCAATATTGTGTGCAATATTTCGTGCAGGGTGTTCCCCCGAAGAGAGTAACTTGTATATCTCTTGTTCCATAAAGTTACCCTGTGATACCAGTCTAAAGTTATCAATTAATATTCCCTCCTCTTTTACATGCTTTGAATTAGCAGGAGCTGATCCTGGAGTAATTCCACCTATATCTGCATGATGCCCTCTAGTTGCAACATAAAAAATTACTCCTTTATTCTCTTTATCGTAAACTGGCTTAACTAAAGTAATGTCAGGCAAATGAGTCCCGCCATTGTATGGTGCGTTTATGAGAAACGCATCGCCGGGTGACATTGTTGTTTTATTTTCACGAATAATTGTTTTAATCGATTGGCTCATTGAACCTAAATGAACTGGCATATGTGGTGCGTTAGCCACAAGGTCGCCAACGCCAGAAAAAATAGCACAAGAGAAATCTAGCCTCTCTTTAATATTTACTGATGATGCAGTATTTTCAAGAACTGTTCCCATTTGCTCAGCAACGTTCATAAATAGATTGTTGAAAATTTCCAGCATCACTGGATCAACATCTGTTCCTATTGCTTTGTTTCTCTTCAACTCTTCAACACGCTCAATAACTAGATCATTGTTTTTCCTAATAATAGCTTGCCAGCCTGACTCAATAACAATCGTTGATGTAGGCTCAATTATAATTGCCGGACCATTAATGGCGTCCTCTGTTGCTATTGAGTCACGATCATAAAATGCTGCAAGGCATGGATTGCCTCTCATTACCACTGATTGCGTTGCTAAGACAGAAGTAGTCACAGGACCCTCTCTAGTTTGGCCGTAATAGCTTTGTTTATTTTCGCAAATTACCTCAGTTTGAATAGACTCAACAATCAATGATTTTTCTGGTGAAATGAAACTGAAACGTGAAAAATGTAATTCTTCAAAATTACTCTTTAATGCTTGTAGATCTGCATATTTAACCGCCAATGAACTATCTGAACCCTGGTATCTTATATAGACTTTATCCGAACAAATAAGGTGTTTTACTCTAAATCCTTGCGATTTCATTTCATCAATTCCTTGGGACCTTAGCGCTTCGAATTTATAATTTAGCGACTCTATTAGGCCGCCCTCTAGAAGAGACCCAATGGCCATATCATTGATCGTATTTGAGTCCGCAAGTCCAATACCGTATGCTGATAGTACTCCAGCGTAAGGATGAACATATATTCTTTTCATGCCTAGGCTGTCTGCAACAAGGCATGCATGCTGTCCCCCAGCTCCGCCAAAACATGCAAGAGTGTATTCACTGACATCATACCCTCGCTGTACAGATATCTTTTTTATTGCATTTGCCATACTTTCAATAGCAACATAAAGAAATCCTTCGGCAACCTCTATAGCTGAAACCGTGTTATTAGTCGTGTTGGAAATTTTCTTAGCAAGAATCTTAAACTTTTTCTTGACAATATCTTCATCGAGCCTTTGATTGCCGTTTGGTCCAAACACTTTTGGAAAGTATTGTGGACTTATCTTTCCCAGCATTAAATTACAGTCTGTAACTGTTAATGGGCCACCATTACGGTAGCATAAAGGGCCAGGATTTGCACCTGCTGAGTCTGGACCAACACGATAACGAGATCCATCAAAACTTAGAATCGAACCTCCGCCAGCAGCGACTGTATGGATTAACATCATTGGAGAGCGTAATCTTATGCCTGCCACCTTTGTTTCTAAGGTTCGCTCATACTCACCCCCAAAGTGGGATACATCTGTTGAAGTTCCCCCCATGTCAAACCCAATTAGTTTTTCAAATCCAGCTTTCTCGCCTGTTTTTACCATTCCAACAACGCCACCTGCAGGGCCAGACAATATAGCGTCCTTTCCTTGAAAGAAGCGTGCATCTGTTAGGCCCCCATTTGATTGCATAAACATCAATCCGCCTTTCTGGTTGGCAGTACTTCCTAGTTCACGTTGAACCTGACTAACATAGCGTCGCAATATTGGTGATAAATACGCATCAACAACCGTAGTGTCGCCTCTGTATACTATTTTTATTAGTGGGCTGACATTGTGACTAACTGATATCTGTTTAAATCCAATACTCTCTGCTATCTGTTTTAACTGGTTTTCGTGCTCATGAAAACGATAACCATGTAAGAGTACGATAGCTATTGAACGATAGCCCTCATCGAAAGCTTTTTTAAACTGTATCTTTGAGCTATTTTTATCTAATTCTTTTATTATATTGCCGTTACAATCTACCCTCTCATCAATCTCAACAATGTCACTATAAAGCATGTCTGGAAGCTCTATATCAAGTACAAATAGTTTAGGCCTTTCCTGGTAGCCTATACGCAAACAGTCCCCAAACCCTTGCGTTATTGCTAAAAGTGTTTTTTCGCCTTGTCTCTCCAATAGGGCATTTGTAGCAACCGTTGTACCCATCTTAACTGCATCAATTTTAGCCATTGGAATGCTCTCATTAGGTTCCAATGACAGTAGGCTTCGTATACCCTCAATTGCCGCATCTTTGTATTGGTTTGGATTTTCCGATAAAAGTTTACAAGACGAAATCCTGCCACTCGGATCTTTAGCAATAAGGTCGGTGAAGGTGCCTCCACGATCAATCCAAAATTCCCACCCCTCTTTAAATTGCTTCGTATTTGAGTTCACTAAAGCCTTGTTATATAATTAGAAAACGTATATAAATTATATATAAATTGTATTTATAAAAACCATTAACTTTTATAATATCAATAAAAATGATTATTTCCTAGAAGGATTTAAACTGTGTATGCTCGGTGTGATGCTAATTTATTAACTTAATCTGCAGTCCACTGTTCGTCAGTAAGTTGGGTGTTGTCTGAAAACAACTTAACATGAAAAGTATCTCCGCTTTTAACTATACCAACGCCCTTTGGGGTCCCTGTCATTACGATATCTCCCTCTACTAGATTCATAAATGAAGTAATTTCATTTAATACCTCTAATGGCTTGTTAATCATAAGCTCAATGTTGCCAGATTGCTTCATAGTGCCGTTTATTGATAACTGAAAAGATAAACTGTCTAAAGATTTAGGTAACAACACAAATTCACTGAAAAGAGCTGCACCATTAAATGCTTTTGCACGTTCCCAAGGCAGGCCTTTTTTTCTTAACTCTGTCTGCAATAATCGTTTAGTTAAATCCAGCCCGACCCCTACACCTATGTAATTACCTGCGCCATAGATAAAACATAACTCTGTTTCATAATGTAACTGCTCATTATGGTGAGAACTAAGTTTACTGGTAATTGCTGAATTGGGTTTAGAAAAAATAACTACTTCGTCAGGTATTTCATTGTTAAGCTCTTCAACATGTTCAACATAATTCAAACCAATACAAACTATTTTTGATGGTGAGTAAGCCTTATTGCCTAATTTTATAGTTTTCATATTTATCAGAATAATCTTACAAAATTATGGTCTATATTATGTGCATTTTTATCGCTATATAGAGAAAGATTAGTTATGAAGTGGGCTTGCTGAAATGTCTTTTTAAAATACCCTTGTCTTCCAACCTTTGTTCATATTCTGCAATATTCTTAACAAGTTTTTTATCATAAAAATATATTGCCAATAAACATACAACTAGGAATAGTAACACAAGTATAAGTAACGTTGTTTCGGTCATTTTGCCTCCAAATGTTTAGCTAGGTTTGCCTCAAATTCATGTAGCCTTTTCCAGATTGATCTCAATTCAGTTATCGTTGTCCAGTTATGCAGAAATAGTGCAAACCCATCATGTACTTTACTAAATGCGTTCGATACTTGCACTAATACACCTAGTGTTATTACGCCAGTAAACAAGCCCGGACCCATGATAAGGTAGGGCGCAATAATCATGAATTGATCATAGAATGTCACCCAGCAATCAAAGTAACCATAATGCAGGTATAAGCGCTGGTTATTAAATCTTATACCTAAGAATAGCTCTGATAATGTGTCTGACTGTGCATAGTTAGCCTTGTCGTCCTCACCCAACACTAAATCTTTTCTGAACGCTGCTTCTACTCGCTGATTGTTGTACTCTAATCCGGGCAATTTCCACCCAACAAACCAAGACAGAACCAGCCCTCCCAATGAAATTAACAGAGTTAACCAGACAAGAGAGCCCTCAATATCTCTTATTATAGGAATGTCTACTTTGTCACTGAAGCCATATAAGATTGGAATGAACGCAATTAAAGTCATGATTGAACGTATGACCTGTAATCCCAGCGACTCGATTAACCTTGACCATCGATTACAATCCTCCTGTATTCTTTGACTTGCGCCCTCTATCTCTTGATCAACTGCTTGCCATTTAGGTATATAGTTAAATGTGATCGCCTCTCTCCACCTCAAGCCGTAAATCCTGGTAAACCATCCAGTAAAAATAGCCAAAGCAATATAAGGGAATGCTATTACTGCAAATAATGAAACCAACTGGTCATATAATTGTGAAATTCCTTCTTGTGGCTTATCTACATAGTCTGTTGCGTTTTGAAGGAGGTCATAAAACTTACCATACCATTCATTGATTGCAACCGTCATTTGAACTTGCATCCAAAGAGAGACAATCAGAGCTAATGCTCCGCCATATGCCCATAAGGCCCATTCTTTGGATTTATAAAATGCTTCAATCATAACTTTATTTGGTTATTTTGGTTTGGCTCGTTTAAATACTTTAATAATATTAAGGTATTTTGTTTTTTTAGATATATTAAATACCCTTAGAACTTTATACCCTCTATTTCAGCTATAGTATGTATATCTTTATCTCCACGGCCAGAAAGGTTAATAATAATATGTTTATCTTTGGGTAACTTTTTTGCCAGCTTGACACCATATGCGACGGCGTGTGCAGACTCTAAGGCTGGGAGTATGCCCTCAATTTTAGTAAGTAAATGAAATGCCTCTATAGCCTCATCATCAGTAATTGAAACATACTTAGCTCTCCCAGTATCTTTTAGGTATGCATGTTCCGGACCAACCCCTGGATAGTCCAAACCAGCTGATACTGAGTGGCCCTCAATTATTTGGCCATTCTCGTCTTCCATTAAGTAGGTTCTATTGCCGTGCAAAACTCCAACACTACCGGCACACAAAGGCGCTGCATGGGCAGTAGGGCCTTTTTCTATTCCGTAGCCAGCAGCCTCTACACCGAAAATTGAAACTGATTTATCATCAATAAAGTTATAGAACAGCCCAATGGCATTTGAACCTCCACCAACGCACGCAACCAAAGCGTCTGGCAATCCTCCGACTTGTTTGTCAAACTGCTCTTTGGCTTCCTTGCCAATAATGCTTTGGAAATCTCTCACCATCATTGGGTAAGGATGTGGGCCAGCAACTGTACCGATAATATAGAATGTATCGTCTATGTTTGTTACCCAGTCACGCATTGCCTCGTTTAA
>LWDU01042024.1_pt1 | contig 104213 bp, 104 predicted proteins | sample 727161 | NCBI WGS metagenome assembly LWDU01 (sample SAMN04566230, study PRJNA314399) | hydrothermal vent metagenome | isolation source: deep sea hydrothermal plume seawater | place: Mexico: Gulf of California, Guaymas Basin | collected 2004-07-11 | reverse complement strand
ATTTCTTTCATCAACAATGCAAGAAAAGCAAAAATTGTTGATAGCGTTCTTTCTTGAGGTGGTTATCATTGCGCGACCTCCGTTTTTTTCTGAAGGTCAAATTCGTCTAATTCGCTCGATTTCCACCTAGTACAGCGGTCTCCAAATTTATACGGAGAGGGTAGTTCACCTTTTTTCACACGCGCCCATATAGTTGAAACACCAATTTCATAGCGACTGGCTACACTGGTTACTTTTAAAAACTTTGTTTGATTATCTTTCACTGTCTAACCTCGTCTTGTTTTCGAAAGGTCAGTGTTACTGCTGTTTTCTCCCGTAATTAAAAAACGGGAAATGGGAGGGTTAGCGTGAAGGTTAGCGGGAAAATAGGTACATATTTAGCGTGTTTTATAATGCTTTAGGGGGTTGACAGTGATTTGAGGTTATTCATTTTTCCACTGACTTACTTTATTTTCAAGCGTACTTCGTGCTAAAAAACCTTCTTTACCATCTCGTTTGTAATATTTAATGCCTTGTTTTTGGCCAGAGGTAACACGAAGAATAATGGGGCTTCCTTCTGTCGGTATGCGGTCACCGTCTTCATATTTTGACAGTAACTTCAGAAAGTCACACCCTCTAGGCTTCCCCAGCTCTTCCCACGAGTTTTTCAGCCAAAGAGTGATATCACGGCTCATATCAGAGTTTTCTTTTGGAAATTCTCTTTTTGAACTATTTTGTTTTAGAAGTTTAGTCTTAGGAGCGGTCAGGGCATTTTCCCAGTAGACTTGAATCGCTTCTTTAGTTACAACATAATTGCCTTTTTGAACAAATCGTTCAAACACACCAGTGTAGTACCTATCTGGTAACTCCTTATTATCTATAAGGCTGCTAAAGGGGTCGCAATTGGCATTATCACAAACATAATATGTTTCACTGTTTACTAAGAGAGTTGCAGGTAAGGATAGTGTTTTCTTAGTTGATGGCTCTAGCCAAGCTGTTGCGTGCATATCTTCAACGCTTGCTTCTGGTGCTTGACGTAATTTGACTAACAGCCTTTCTCGACGGTCAATCATGTAGAACCCGTTGGGCGTTCCCCCAGTTCCTAGCCTTTCAATAGGTTGGAGTTTGATTTCGTTTATAGCTAGCCAGTCACAGCACAAGCCATGATTACCAATAGGCTCACCAGCCAGTGATGCTACCTGATTATCTACGTCATTTTTCCGTATTACAGTAAGTGATTTATCACATAATAAACTCACTTCAATCTTTTCTTTACCTGCCAACAATAAAATCTCCTCCGCGCTAAGTAATTGAACGCCAGCGCGGTTAAGAAGGGTAAATGTATCTTCAATTGTGTAATAAGGTGCGTGGAGTGTTGGTAAGTTGCTCATCATGTTGTTACATAACCTTTTTCTTTAATGGAAGAACATTAGCAACGCTAGCGCCGTGTAGGCAGTAATCACACCAAGCATCCATAAGTTTGCGGCGTTTTTCAAGCAAGTCGCTTCTTTGGTAGGCTGCCTCTACTTTGTCTTTAGGACTATGAGCAAGTGACATTTCAGCAATTTCACGTGGGTAATTTGTCATTTCAGCGCACCACATCCGAAAAGATGTTCGGAAACCATGGATGGTAAGGGAAGGGTGGTCTTGTTTTAGCAGCTTCAGTAATGCCGATTCACTGATTGGTTTATTTTTTTTCGGCCCCTCGAAAACTAATTTACTGCATCCGAAGGACTTTGCTTCATCTAGTATCTTTAATGCTTCGTCAGATAAGGGGATGCGATGTTCTTTTGCCACTTTCATGCGTTCTTTAGGTATTACGCGCAATTTATCAACTTCACGTACTTCGTCCCAATAAGTTTGTCTTGCTTCGCCGTTACGTGCGGCGGTTAATATCGTAAAAGCTAGTGCTTTAGCCGCTAGTATTTCCTTTTTTCGTAACTCTCTAAAGTAAACAGGTACGTCGATATAAGGCATAGCAGCATAGTGTTTAACCTTTTGAACTTTCATTCTTGCTGGCAATACTTTATCTAAGTGTCCACGCCATACAGCAGGGTTCTCCCCCGTGCGGTACTTTCTAACCTTGGCCCAATCAAGTACATTTTCAATACGTTGGCGTAACCGTGAAGCTGTTTCTGTTTTTGTGTGCCAGATTGGCTCAAGTATTTTTAGCACGTGACCTACATCAATATCTTGAACGGGTAGTTTCCCAATAATAGGGTAGGCGTATGTTTCTAACGTATTACGCCATTGAGATTCATGTTTGCGACTTTTCCACCCAGCCTTATGCGAGTCTATAAAATCTAGGGCGCACTCTTTAAATGCTTTACCCTTGAACTTATCAAGCTCTTTGGCTGATTCCTGCTGTCTTTTATGTTCGATGGGGTCTATGCCTTCGTCGCGTAGAGTTCGACACGTAGCCGCCTTCATGCGCGCCTTCTTAATTAGTACGTCTGGGTAAGCGCCGAGACCACACTTTCGTGCTTTACCGTTAACCTCATAACGATAAAACCATGATTTGCTACCTGATTTACTTACTTGCAAATAAAGCCCTTTACCGTCGGCGTAGCTGCCGTTTTTAGTTAGCTTCTTAATCTGTAAGTCTTTAAGTTTTTCAGTTGTCTTAGCCATGTCCGCCTTACTTATGATGTACGGTTTGATGTACGGGTTATGTACGGATTGTAATAGATAATGATGGACATTGCTAGACATGAGAATAGCTCTTGCCCTTTTAAAATGAAGGCTTGTGAGGTGTTGATGGGTTTTACTGGATTTTAAAACGGAGGACTCTCTCTCCGCCATTTTTCTTATATAAATCAGGGTGATTATCAGGTGTTTTGGCTTCATAGTTTGCAAGGTTTTAAGCGGCAACGCGTGTTATCTTGAAAACTATTTCACCATTAAAGCATGCTTTCTTCTTTGTTATTAATGAGTTAAGAGTTCTTCAGGGGTAGCTAGGTAAGGAAAATACTCGCTAGGCCTAAGAAAGAGAAAAAACCAATCACGTCGGTGACGGTGGTGAGGATAACGCCACCGGCTATGGCTGGGTCAATGTTCATACGTTTCAGTGTCAGCGGTATGGTGGCGCCAGCCAGGGCAGCAAAAATTAAATTGATCATAAGAGCTGCACCTATCAGCAAGCCCAGCGATTGGCTTTGAAACCATAGTCCGGTTACCACAGCGACAACGCAAGCCCATAAAACACCGTTTAACGCGCCAACTGCAAGTTCCTTCCAAAGTAATGAGCGCGAGTTTGTTTTACCGATTTGGTTGAGTGCAATGCCGCGAATTACCAACATAAGGGTTTGACTGCCCGCGATACCGCCCATGCTGGCAACAATGGGCATTAAGACGGCAAGCGCCACAATTTGCTGAATGGTGGCGGCAAATAGGCCAATAACCCACGCGGCAAGAAAGGCGGTAAATAAGTTAATTCCAAGCCATACGGCTCGACGCTTGGCGCTTCTTGTTACCGGCGCAAACATGTCGTCGTCTTCATCCAAACCAGCAAGGTTAAGTAACGAGCGGTCAGCTTCATCACGGATAACGTCGACCACGTCATCTACGGTAATTCGTCCGAGTAGGCGGTTGTTTTCATCGACAACAGGTGCTGATACGAGGTTATGATCTTCGAAAAACAGCGCGACATCGTTATCCGATAAAGTTGCGATAAGTGCTTTCTGATCGGTAATCATCGTCTCTGCCACAGTGTGTTTGCTGGGCTTTGTTAAAAGGTCGGAAATATTGAGTACACCTAAATAGTGGTCTTCTTTATCTACAACGAATAATTTATCCGTGTTGTCGGGTAGTTCGCCACGTTGCCTTAAGTACCTTAAAACGACATCTAAATTCACATTTTGCCGAATGGATACCGTGTCGAGATTCATTAAACCGCCGGCGGTATCTTCGGCAAAAGACATCACTGATTTCAGTCTACGTCTGTCTTGATTTGATAATGAACGAACAACTTCATGCACAACGGCTTGCGGTATGTCTTCAAAAATATCAGCTAAATCATCGGTTTCTAACGAACCAAGAGCAGCAATCAAGTCTTCTTTATCTGTTTGTTCAATGAGGCCTAGTCGAACTTGATCATTAACTTCAACTAAAATATCACCGGCATAGTCAGGATTAGTAAGGTTCCAAACTATACGGCGATGATGCAGTGGTAATGATTCTAAAAGGTTGGCTATTTCAGCCGGGTGTAGGTCGTTGAGTTGTTGTTTAATTTGTGACAGCTCACCACTATCAAGACTACCGGCGAGTAAGCGCAGGTGTTCATGTGTGTTTTCATATGTTGGTGAGGCTGACATTTGAATAATAGAGAATCAGGTGCTGTAAACACAAGATATTCTAGCTTAAACATAGCGATGCTGCTTTGTTAATTATGATGGATGGTGCTTACAAGAGAGTTGTTATTACAATTCTCGGTGCCGAGTAATGATATTTAAACCTTGTAAGGTTAAATGTTGGGCGAGTTTTTCGGTGAGATAAACCGAGCGATGTTGACCACCTGTGCAGCCAATCGCAATGGATAAATAGTTGCGATTTGTATTAATAAATTCAGGTACCCAGCGAGTTAAAAATTGCGCTGTATCTTCTAAATAATGCTGCACAAGGCCAGAGTGGTCTAAAAAATCGATAACCGCTTTATCTTGCCCAGTGCATCGACGTAAAGCAGGCTCCCAATATGGATTGGGCAAACAGCGTGAGTCGAAGACAAAGTCTACGTCATTAGGCGCGCCGTGTTTATAGCCAAACGACATGATTTGCAAAGATAATGCCTTGTTATTCTTGAGGCAAACACGGTCTTGAATAATATCGCGTAATTGATAGGGGTTAGTGTGAGTGGTGTCAATCTGTAGACTCGCGTGCCCAGATATCAAATTGAGCCGTTCAATTTCAAGATCAATGGCTTCGTTTAGAGACGTATTGCTGTCTGATAAAGGGTGTTTGCGGCGTGTTTCGCTAAAGCGTTTTAATAGGCTGTCTTTATTGGCTCTAAGAAAAACAACCTCATAATCTATACCATCGACTTTTAATTGTTCAATGATGTCGCCGAATTGGTCGAGAGAATGTGGATCGTTACGTGCATCAATGCCAACAGCCGCACGATTAAAAATAGGTTTTTTGGACTGACTTAATAGTTGTGAAAAATCTTTTAATAAGGCAACGGGTAAGTTATCTGTACAGTAAAATCCGGCATCTTCTAATGTGTCTAACGTGACGCTTTTTCCAGATCCAGAAAGGCCACTTACGATAATCAGCTTCATGAGAAAACAAAGGGCCGACTGAAAAGCCGACCCTTGTTATATTTAGCGGTGCGCCTTCATTTTTTCTTTATGCTTCACCACTTGTCTGTCCAATTTATCGACTAATGTGTCGATAGCGGCATACATGTTCTCTTGCGTGTCTTCAGCAAAAACTTTTGTGCCATTTAATTGGATCGTCGCCTCTGCTTTTTGCTCTAATTTTTCGACAGTCAAAATAACGTGCACATCAATCACTTTATCGAAGTGTCGTTTAATTTTATCGAACTTAGAGGTCGTGTATTCACGTATTGCATCGGTGATATCAACGTGGTGTCCGGATATGGATAATTGCATATGTACTCTCCTGTTGTGGTTACGATAAATGTCAGAGGATCCGCTTCCTCTGACTGGATGGTGGAATTGATATAGATTCGCGGTATTTTGCTATTGTTCGTCTCGCTACATTGATGCCTTTGTCACTGAGTATAATCGCGATTTTATTGTCGCTGAGAGGTTTTTTTGAACTTTCGCTATCGACGAGCTCTTTAATGAACGCTCTGATAGCGGTAGCAGAGCATTCTCCACCACTATCCGTTGAGACGTGACTTGAAAAAAAGTGTTTAAGTTCGAAAATTCCGTTGGGGGTATGTAAGTATTTATTGGTGGTGACACGAGAGATGGTGGACTCGTGCATTTCGACGGTTTCAGCAATATCTCGAAGCACCATAGGCTTCATGGCAATAGCGCCGTGCTCAAGAAAGTCTTGTTGCCGATTAACAATTTCCTGCGATACCAATAACAGTGTGTCATTGCGACTTTGTAAACTTTTCAAAAACCAGCGAGCTTCTTGCAGGTGATTTTTCATGGTTTGAGAGTCGGCGCTTTTGTCACCGCGTTTAATCAGGGCTTGATACAAAGGGTTGATGCGAATATTGGTTGCAACCTCACCATTGATGGAGACTTGCCATTTGTTTTTAGTTTTAATCACGTAGACATCAGGGGTGATGTATTCAGCGCTGCTTTCATCAACACCAGAACCAGGCCTAGGGTTGAGCGATTGGATTAACGTAATAATGCCGCTGAGTGTTTCATCGTCGATACCCAGTTGACGTTTAAGTTTCGCACTGTCTTGTGAGCCAAGTGCGGGCATATGTTCGCTAACGAGCTCGATAGTCAGTGCGAGAAGCGGTGTATGCTCAGGTAATTGTTTCAATTGAATCAATAAACAGTCTTGTAAGTCCAATGCTGCAACGCCCAGTGGGTCAAACGTTTGAACTTTGTGTAGAACAGCGATGACTTCATCAAGCTCGAGTTCTTCAATTTGTTCTGATAAATGCAGGTGGAGCGCTTCGATGCTTGATTTCAGATAGCCATTGTCATCAATACTGTCGATGATGGCGGTGGCAATGGCACGGTCGGTATCGGAAAAATTGGTTAATTCCATTTGCCACATCAGGTGGTCGTGGAGTGTTTGCTTGGCGGAATTTATGCTGCCGGGGTCGGGTGTTACCGTGTCGGTTGATTGGCTTAATCCGGGCGATGGCGCTAAATCATAAATTTCGTCCCATGACGTATCAACGGCTAGCTCGTCAGGCAATTGGTCTTGCGAACCTTCACTGGTTTTCTCATCATTTGATGCGGTGTCGTTCGTCGAATTGTCTTCGGCGCTATTTGACTCTTCATCTGGAATTTCCAGCATCATGTTGCTATCTAACACGGTCTGAATTTCTTGTTGGAGTTCTACGGTGGATAGTTGTAACAAGCGGATGGCTTGTTGCAGTTGTGGCGTCATGGTCAGGTGCTGACCAATGCGAAGTTGTAATGATTGCCTCATCGGCGCCGACTGTTACAGGTAAAAATTAAAACGAATCTACATCTCATATGGATAAGTGTAGACCATATTTTATAAAGGGGAATATATTTTTTGAAAAATTACATGCGAAATTCATGTCCCAAATAAACATCCCGTACTTCACGGTGCTCTAGGATGTCATCGGCAGAACCTTCAGTGATAACGGAACCGTTATTTAAGATATATGCACGGTCACAAGTGTCTAAGGTTTCACGGACATTATGGTCGGTTATTAGCACGCCAATATCCCGTTCACACAGGTGGTGAATGATTTTTTGAATATCAATAACAGAGATAGGGTCGACACCGGCAAAAGGTTCGTCAAGTAAAATAAAACGAGGTTCAGTCGCTAAGGCTCGTGCAATTTCAAGCCGTCGCCTTTCACCGCCAGAGAGTGCTAATGCGCTTTGGGTGCGTAAGTGATTGATGCCAAACTCTTGCAATAACTCATCAAGAATAAGCTCTTGTTGCCCCGGTGATAATTCAATTCGAGTTTGTAACACGGCGCGTATATTGTCTTCTACGGTTAACTTCCTGAAAACAGAGGCTTCTTGAGGTAAGTAGCCGACACCTTGACGCGCTCTAACGTGCATTGGGCTCAAGGTGATGTCTTCATCATCAAGAAAAATTTGGCCGCTATCAGGTTTTATAAGGCCGACGGTCATGTAGAAGCAAGTTGTTTTACCTGCGCCATTGGGTCCAAGCAAACCAACCACTTCACCGCTTTTTACATTAATACTGACTTGGTCAACAACTTTGCGTTTATTAAACTGTTTGCAAATGCCTTTTGTTTGTAACGTGCTCATTATTATTTAGCGGGTTGTAATATGATTTTAACGCGCTTAGAACCGGATTTTTTATCGCCTGCTTTTACGATTGAGCGTTTGCTATCATAGACGATTCGGTCACTGGAAAATGTATTGCCGCCTTGCCATAGGGTCGCTTTATCAACGAGTATCAACGTGTCCTTAGAGACTAAATATTCAAAGCGTTTTGCTTCACCTCGAGTAAGTGCTTGGTTGCCATCAGGTTGTTGTTTGAATTTGACCGGTTTACCAATGGCGATGACTTTGTCTGTGGTTCCGCGTGCGCCATAAATAGTCACTTTGTCGGCCATGATTTCCATACTGCCTTGGGTGATGATGACGTTGCCAGAATAGACGGTAATTTTTTTTGAATCATCGAGATTAAAACTGTCGGCTTCAACTTCAACTGGCTTTTGCTTGTCTGAGCTTAGTGCCCAAATGGGAGATGAAAAGGCCATTAACGCTAGCGTGATAAGAGCAATGTTACATTTAATTAATTTCATGTCGGCCTCGTACTTGTTCCAGTATTTTTATATTGATCGGTTCACGGAAATGTGCGCGTAGTCCCGTGCCTTCGATCCTGTTGGCGCCGGATTTAATTTTCACGAACTCGTCTGTTTCTGCGAAATCATTCAGTAATTGAACGCGCAGATTATGCGTGTCGATTTCCATTGGCGCAATGTTTTTTAGCGCATCTCGTTTGATATTGACAGCGCCATTGAGCAAAACAAGTTCGCCGTCGGAAGAAATGTAGCCAGTTTCAGAATTAATATGTAAGTCAGGTTTGCCGGGCGTATACATGGTCATTACTGGTTTGGTCAGTTCAGTGCTGTCGTCGTCAACGAAGTGCTGCATATATTCAGCTTGAATACGCTGTTTCTTTTTGCCGCTTAATGTCATGCTGAGAACATCAAAGTCTTTTAAAAAGTAATCGATTTTATGCCCGAGTTTTGCTGTCGGAGCATTCGTCTCAGGTTCTTGTATAAAGGCTAGCCACCAAGTGCCTGCCGCTAATATTGCCAGAGCTATTTTTCCTAAGTACTTCATTAGTGGTCGTTATGCATCGGTGAATAACTTGACGGCCATGTCCAGTTTGCCTTGTGCAGCTAAAATCGAATCGCAAACCTCGCGTGCGGCACCTTGCCCGCCTTGACGAGTTGTTTGTCCTTGGCAAAATTCAAGTACAGATGGGTTCGCATCGTTAACAGCAATCGCCAGCCGAACGCGAGTCATTAACGCAAGATCCGGTAAGTCATCGCCAACATGCGCTACTTGGTCACCATTAAGCCCTAACTTAGTGAGTAAATCATCGAACGCGGCAACTTTGTTTTCTTGTCCTTGATACACGTGGCTAATGCCGAGACTTTTCATGCGTCTGTCAACGATGGATGACGAGCGACCAGAAATAATGGCGACGTCAATACCGTTTTGTTGCAGTAATTTAAGGCCTTGGCCATCTTGTGCATGAAAGGACTTGTATTCTTGACCGTTTAGATCAAAAAATAATTTGCCATCGCTGAGCACACCATCAACATCAAAAATAACACAGCGTATGTCTTTTGCGCGTTGTTGGAAATCATCAGTCAGCTCGATCATGAGAGTCCTGCTTTCAGCATGTCGTGCATATTAAGCGCACCGACGAGTTTATTATTATCCGTCACGAGCAGCGCGTTGATTTTTTTATCTTGCATGATTTTAAGTGCTTCCACCGCTAACCTATCGGATGAAATAGTAGACCCGCCACGAGTCATCACGCTTTGAATGTCGGTGGTATGGATATCGGTGCTATTTTCTAACATTCGCCGTAGGTCGCCGTCCGTAAAAATACCGGTCAACTGGCCTTGCTGATTTGTGATAGCGGTCATGCCTAGTTTTTTTTCAGTCATTTCAATCAGTGCTGCACTCACCAAGGCTGTTTCTTCAATGGCGGGAATGTCGTCCCCTTTGTGCATGATATCGCTGACGTGGAGCAATAGCCGTCTACCTAGGCTGCCACCGGGGTGTGATAAGGCGAAGTCTTCTTCAGTAAAACCGCGGGCTTCAAGTAACGCGATGGCCAGTGCGTCACCCATAACGAGCGCTGCTGTGGTGCTGGAAGTGGGGGCTAGCCCAAGTGGACAAGCTTCTTTATCTGTACTTGCATCAATTGCTGCGTCTGACATGGTGGCGAGTGTCGATTCAGGGTTCCCAGTGATAGAAATTAACGGGATGCCTAAGCGTTTTAAAATGGGCAAAATGGTCAGGACTTCACCCGTTTCACCGGAGTTTGACAGCGCCAAGGCCACATCGTTTTTAGTGATCATGCCAAGGTCACCATGGCTGGCTTCTCCAGGGTGCACGAAAAAAGCGGGTGTACCGGTGCTCGCTAAAGTAGCCGCAATTTTATTGCCAATATGCCCAGACTTCCCCATGCCGATGACGACGATTTTTCCTTCGCATTTGAGCATTAACTCGCAGGCGTGAACAAAGTTCTCATTAATACGATTTTCGAGGTTTGAAATCGCTTGTGCTTCGGTTTTTATAACAGCTAGGCCAAGTTGTTTGAGCTGGTCTTTGTGGTTGCTTTTATTAGGCATGCGTTGAGTAAGCTAGATTCCGATGGTGTCTAAGTATACCTTGCCGAGGTAAGAGATGAAAAATAGCATAAACAAGCCACCTTTCAAACGATTGATTGTCGCTTGATTGTTAAATCCATAGGCGAAAAAGAACAACAATACTGTAAAGCCTAACATGATGGGAAAGTCGCGCGAAACGAGCAGACTGTCAACAGCCCCTGGGTGAATAAGGCCTGGCAAACAAAGCACGGCCAACAGATTAAATACGTTAGAACCGATGATATTGCCTATCGCAAGGTCAGGCTCTTTTTTCAATACGCTGGCAATAGATGCGGCTAACTCTGGCAAGCTAGTGCCGATGGCGACAATGGTTAAACCAATGACCAAATCACTAACACCAAAGGCAACAGCAATGTTAATAGCGGCCCACACGAGCAACTTTGAACTGGCAATTAGGCCAATTAAGCCGATTAAAAAGAAGAAAAAAGCTTTTGAGTTAGAGAGGTCGGTTGGTATGTCTTCGCTAAACTCAACGTCAAGCGCGTCAATATCATTCGCCTTGCTTCGTTTGGCGCTACGTAACAACCAATACATGAAAGCGGCTAGGCCAGATAATAAAATAAAGCCGTCTAAGCGTGATAACTGGCCATCAATAATTAATAAATAACTGGCCATGGAAATGGCTAACAGAACAGGCAATTCGCGTTTAAGGATGGATGATTTAATTAAGATGGGTGCGACAAGGGCTGTTGCGCCTAAGACTAGGCCGATGTTCGCGATATTTGAGCCAATAGCGTTACCGGTTGCAAGCCCAGTATTGCCTTGCCATGATGCCAAACCTGCGACTAGCATTTCAGGGGCGGAGGTGCCGAGTCCAACGATAGTTAGGCCGATAATGAGCGGTGAAATGCCATAATTTCGGGCAATTGCGGCGGTGCCTTTGACGAAATAATCGGCAGAGAAAATCAAAAATAAAAAACCAGTCAATAAACCGGCAATATTTAACAACATAGGCTAATAAAAAACTGCTTTGTACTAAAATCGGTGTTTATTGTCGCATAGATTGGTTGCTGTTAACGGGGATTCGTCTTCAAATGGTGCGGCTGTTTTGGAGTAAGCAGGTTATAAATAGTCAAAGTACAGATTGACGTGTATTAGTAAGGTAAGGAGAATAGCAAATCTTCTTATTCATATTATGTTGGGTTGTTTTTAAATGGACAAATTAATTATTCAAGGCGGTGGTCCGCTATCTGGAGAGCTCCGTATTTCTGGCGCAAAAAACGCGGCGTTACCTATTTTGGCAGGTGCGTTGTTAGCAGAGCACCCTGTTGTTGTCGGTAATGTCCCGCACCTTCATGACATTACAACCACGATGAGCTTGCTTGGCCAGATGGGCGTTACTTTGTCGGTGGATGAAAAAATGCGTGTAGAGGTTGATACGTCAACCATTTCATCATTTAAGGCGCCTTATGAACTGGTAAAAACAATGCGTGCTTCAATTATTGTTTTAGGTCCGTTATTGGCTCGTTTTGGTGAAGCGGAAGTGTCGCTGCCCGGTGGTTGTGCGATTGGTTCCCGACCTGTTGATATTCATTTGAAAGGTTTGGAATCAATGGGTGCGAAGATTCGTGTCGAAAATGGTTATATTCATGCGTCCTGTAAGCGTTTGAAAGGTGCGCGTATTGTTTTAGATATGGTGACGGTAACGGGCACAGAAAACCTAATGATGGCTGCAACGTTGGCCGAAGGGACAACCATTTTAGAAAATGCAGCGCGTGAGCCAGAAGTGAGTGACTTGGCGAACTTTTTAAATGCACTGGGCGCAAACATATCGGGTATCGGAACGGATACATTGACGATACAAGGCGTTGATAAATTAGTAACGAAAGATTTAACCTACGATATTTTGCCGGATAGAATTGAGGCTGGAACGTATTTAGTGGCGGCGGCTGTTACCGGTGGAAAAATTAAAATTAAGGATGTTGTGCCGAAGACATTGGACATGGTGCTATCCAAGCTGGAAGAGGCAGGTGCAAAATTAACCGTCGGCGATGATTGGATTGAGCTTGATATGCAAGGCAAACGAGCTAAAGCAGTGTCATTTAAAACGGCGCCATACCCCGGGTTCCCAACGGACATGCAAGCCCAATTTATGGTGTTAAATATACTTGCTGAAGGAACATCGGTTATTACAGAAACTATTTTTGAAAATCGTTTTATGCACGTGCATGAATTGCGGCGTTTAGGTGCGGATATTAAATTGGAAGGTAATACGGCAATTTGTACTGGAAAGGAATCGCTTGAGGGCGCAACGGTTATGGCGACAGACTTAAGAGCGTCAGCTAGCCTTGTGATTGCAGGCTTGGTTTCAAAAGGTGAAACAATCATCGAACGGATTTATCACATTGACCGTGGCTATGAGTGCATTGAGGAAAAAACTGCATTGTTAGGCGGTAAAATTCGCCGAGTACCGAGCTAATTCTTATGTTAACCATTGCCATTTCAAAAGGTCGAATTTTAAAAGACACGTTGCCATTATTGGCCGAAGCGGGTATTGAGCCGTCTGAAGACTTATCTGTTACACGGAAATTAATTGTCCCCAGTATTTGCGGGAAAGTTAATTTGGTGATTATTCGTGCCACCGACGTTCCAACGTTTGTTGAGTATGGTGCGGCCGATGTCGGTATTACTGGCAAAGATACACTGGTTGAACACAACAGCGACAATCTGTATGAGCCGTTAGACTTGAACATAGCTAAATGCCGTTTAATGACAGCCGTGGTCACCGGTCGAGAATTGCCTGAAGGGAAGCTACGAGTGGCTTCAAAATACGTCTCCTTAACTGAGCAATACTTTGCTAAAAAAGGTCAACAAGTCGAAATTATTAAATTGTACGGCTCGATGGAATTGGCGCCCATTGTTGGCTTAGCAGATTGCATTGTTGACTTGGTCGATACCGGTAATACCTTGAAGGCAAACGGTATGGAGCCATTAGATCTTATTATGAATATCAGCTCTCGATTGGTGATAAATAAAGCCTCAATGAAAATGAAGCACCAGCAAATTAAAGCGTTGATTAAACAGTTAGAAATTGCCGTCGAACGTAGGCGTTAAACGATGGATGTCACCACGTTAAAGGCCGCCAGTGTAGGTTTTAATCAGGCACTGGACGAGTTGTTAAACTGGGATGCAAGTGAGGACGCATCTGTTGCTGATACGGTCTCAGACATTATCGATGATGTTCGTCAGCGTGGCGATGCGGCGCTTATCTCGTATACGCAAACGTTTGACCAATGGGCCGCTTCGGCGGGGGACTTGTTGGTTGACGCTAAGCAATTAGAGTCAGCTTGGGAGCAACTCCCCGTTGAGCAAAAAACAGCGTTGGAGACAGCTTCAGATAGAATTCGTGCTTATGCTGAACATCAAAAACTTGAGTCGTGGGATTTTGAAGACGAGTTTGGTAATACGTTGGGCCAAAAAATAACGGCCTTAGATCGCGTGGGTGTTTACGTGCCAGGTGGTAAGGCCGCTTATCCGTCATCGGTGCTAATGAATGTTATTCCCGCTAAGGTGGCGGGGGTTGTTGATATTATTATGGTCACGCCAACCCCGAAAGGCGAATTAAACAACTTAGTGTTGGCTGCAGCTTGGCTTGCAGGCGTTGATAAAGTGCTTAGAATTGGCGGTGCGCAAGCGGTAGCCGCACTGGCCTACGGTACGCAGACGGTGCCGAGGGTAGATAAAATAGTCGGGCCGGGTAATATCTATGTGGCCACTGCAAAGAAAATGGTGTTTGGTCGTGTTGGCATTGATATGGTGGCGGGGCCATCTGAAATACTGATTATTTGCGATGGTAAAACGAACCCAGATTGGATTGCGATGGATTTATTTTCGCAGGCGGAGCACGACGAAAACGCGCAGTCGATTTTGATATCATTGGATGAAGGCTTTATAAACCAAGTCAAAGACAGTATGGATAAACTATTGCCAACTATGGAACGTGCTGAGGTTATTAAAGCGTCATTAAGTAGCCGTGGCGGCTTTATATATGCCGACACTGTGCAAGAAGCGGTTGATATCGCGAATAGAGTTGCTCCAGAACATTTGGAACTGTCTGTTGATGATGCCGAACAAATGGCGAGCCAGATTAATCAGGCAGGGGCAATTTTTATTGGCCGCTACACACCAGAAGCACTGGGCGATTATTGTGCTGGCCCTAACCATGTGTTGCCGACGTCTGGAACGGCTAGATTTTCATCGCCATTAGGTGTTTATGATTTCCAAAAGCGCACGAGCATTATAAATTGTAGTCAATCAGGTGCGTCCGCGCTTGTAGACACAGCATCTATTTTAGCGCGAGGTGAGGCACTGACTGCGCACGCAAGATCTGCTGAATACAGAAAACTAAAATAATGAGTAAAAAATTACAGGATTTAATTCGTCCAGAAATTAAAGACATGGCTGCGTATTACGTGCCAGAATCAGCAGGCTTGGTGAAACTGGACGCGATGGAAAACCCATTTTCATGGCCAGAAGAGATGAAACAAGAATGGCTGGGTCTGCTGTCCAAAGCAGAACCAAATCGTTATCCAGATCCTGCCGCTAAAGAGCTTGTCGAAGGCTTGCGCGATTGTTTTGATATTGATTCAAGTTTGGGTGTTATTTTAGGTAATGGTTCGGATGAATTAATACAACTTATAGTCATGGCCATGAAAAACGGCTCGTGCGTGATGGCGCCGATGCCGAGTTTTGTCATGTACCAACACATTGCGCGCTCATTAGGCGTAAAGTTTGTTGGCGTACCGTTAAGCGAGGATTTTAGTCTAGATATGCCAGCGATGCTTGAGGCAATCAATGCGCATAACCCTGCCGTTATATTTTTGGCCTATCCAAATAATCCTACGGCTAATTTATTTGATGATGATGACGTGGAGTCAATCATTGATACGACCGATGGCATCGTGGTGATTGACGAGGCGTATCAACCTTTTGCGATGAAAACTTATATGGCTAAAGCGCAGCAGTTTGAAAATGTGCTTATCATGCGAACCGTCTCAAAGCTTGGGCTTGCAGGCTTACGGCTTGGATTTTTAGTAGGGCATAATAGCTTAACCAGTCAGCTTGAAAAGATCAGGTTGCCGTACAATATCAATGTTTTTACTCAGTTAACCGCTAACTTTGCGTTTAAGCACATTGATGTACTGAATGCTCAAGCAGTCTTGATTTGTGAACAACGAGAGGCGTTATTAAAAAAATTATCGACGTTCGCTGGGGTTCTAGTATTTCCAAGCAAGGCCAATTTTATTTTATTTTCCTTATTGGCGGATTCTGCGGAACGCGTGTTTAATGAACTTAAAGACGCGGGTATTTTGATTAAAAAAATGGGTGCTGTGCAGGGACTTCCAACAGAATGTTTGCGTGTAACGGTTGGTTCTCACGAGGAAAACTCATTGTTTCTTGGCGCATTTGCATCTATCTACCACTCTTAAATCTAAACCGAATTTTTCGGCGGTAAAGTGAAGGTGCTGGCTATGTATTAGCAGGCACTTTACTAATAAAAACATGTTAAAATCTCGAAAATTAATAACTAAGGCTTATATAGCGTTAGTTATTTGCCATGATTTTACGGAGAGTTAGATGAGCGACCATGTAGTAGATAAGCGCAGACGTCTTTTTTTAACAGCATCAGCTACGGCAGTAACCGGTGTGGGTGCTGCTTATGTTGCAGTGCCGTTTTTAGCATCGATGATGCCAAGTGATAGAGCGAAAGCTGCGGGTGCTCCTGTTGAAGCTGATATTTCCAAATTAGAGGAAGGCCAGTTAATACGCGTTGAGTGGCGAGGAAAACCTGTTTGGATTTTAAAACGTAGCAATGATGTGTTGGCACAAATCGCTGCAGACACAGAAAAACTACGTGATCCGGACTCTAATGAGTCTGAGCAGCCTGAGTCATGCAAAAATGTTGGTCGCTCAATTAATCCAGAAGTATTCCTAGCAGTTGGCATTTGTACTCATTTGGGGTGTTCTCCAACTTTTAGGCCAGAAGTAGCGCCCGAAGATTTAGGTCCAGACTGGAAAGGGGGCTTCTTTTGTCCTTGTCATGGCTCACTTTTTGATTATTCTGGCCGCGTATATTCTGGTGTGCCTGCGCCGTTAAACTTGGTTGTACCGCCTCATAAATATTTAACAGATACAAGGATTTTAATTGGGGGGCAAGCATAATGAGTGGCATGTTGAAAAATGCATTAGGTTGGATGGATGACCGTTTCCCTTTAAGTAAAGTATGGAATGAGCATCTCGCTGAATACTATGCGCCGAAGAATTTTAATTGGATGTATTATTTCGGTTCCTTAGCAATGTTGGTGCTGGTTAACCAAATTATCACCGGCATCTTCTTAACCATACACTACAAACCGGATGCAAAATTAGCGTTTGATTCAGTTGAATACATCATGCGTGATGTCGATTGGGGCTGGTTAATACGGTACATGCATTCAACAGGCGCATCCGCCTTTTTTGTGGTGGTGTACTTACACATGTTTCGAGGTCTAATTTACGGTTCATTTAAAAAACCACGTGAATTAGTCTGGATTTTCGGCATGATTATTTATGTTGCGTTGATGGCAGAAGCTTTTATGGGTTATTTGCTACCTTGGGGTCAAATGTCATACTGGGGCGCGCAAGTGATTGTGTCTTTGTTTGGAGCGATTCCATATGTAGGTGAAGACTTGGCGCTATGGTTGCGTGGCGATTATGTTATTTCTGATGCGACCCTTAACCGGTTCTTTGCTTTTCATGTGATTGCCATTCCTTTGGTCTTGGTTATCTTAGTGTTTATGCATATTGTCGCGTTGCATGCGGTGGGTTCTAATAATCCCGAAGGTATTGAAATTAAGAAACATAAAGACGCAAAAGGCATACCGTTGGATGGTATTCCATTCCACCCCTATTACTCCGTGAAAGATTTAGTGGGTGTTGCAGTGTTTCTCTTTATCTTTGCGTTGATTATTTTCTACATGCCAGAAATGGGTGGCTACTTCTTAGAACACGCTAATTTTGTTCCAGCCAATCCATTAAAAACACCTGATCACATTGCGCCAGTTTGGTACTTTACGCCATTCTATGCAGTGTTAAGGGCTGTCCCAGATAAGTTCTTAGGGGTGGTTGCAATGGCTGGCGCGATTATTGTGCTGTTCTTATTGCCTTGGCTGGATAGAGGGGTGAATAAATCTATACGTTATAGAGGCCCCGTATTTAAAGCAGCTATCGTAGCATTTGTTATTAGCTTTGTTGGCTTGGGCTACTTTGGCATGCAGCCCGTTTCACCGGTAGGCACGTTCTTTTCAAGGTTATTTTCAATCGTATACTTTGCGTTCTTCTTGTTGATGCCGTGGTACTCGAATCTGATGCAAGATAAGTATGTGCCAGAAAGGGTGGAAGAGAAATGAGGACATTAATATTAAGCATACTGTTGTTATTGTCGTCTCATTCTTATGCGTCCAGTGGGCATGAGCTTGAGTCAGCAACCATTGACTTAAGTAACAAAGCGTCTTTACAACGTGGAGCAAAGTATTTTGTAAACTACTGTTTGAGTTGTCATTCAGCCAAACAGCTCAGATACTCAAGAATGGCGCAAGACTTAGACATTGCACCAGAGTTAGTTGAATTAAATTTGATGTTTACCGGTGAAAAAATATTTGATGGCATGACCATCTCTATGCGCGCCAAAGATGCAGAAAAATGGTTTGGTGTTAATCCGCCAGACTTATCACTGATTGCTCGTTCACGTGGCCCGGATTGGTTGTATACGTACCTTAAAAGCTTTTACATTGATGAAGAGCGCCCCTTTGGTGTAGATAACACGTTATTCCCTAAAGTAGGTATGCCACACGTATTAGCAGATTTACAAGGTTTGCAACGCGCCGTGTATAAAGACGTTGAAACTGCAGGCGGGGGCGTAAAAAGAGTAATAGATCATTTAGAAATTGCAGAACCTGGTCGTATGACTGAGCGTGAGTATGATAAAGCGATGGATGATTTAGTTAACTTCATGACCTATATGGGTGAGCCTGCAAAAATGGAACGCCAACGATTAGGCTGGAAAGTGCTTGTATTTATATTGCTAATGCTGGGTATTTTTTACCTCTTGAAAAAAGAATACTGGAAAGATATACATTAAAACTGAGTAGTGTTTTAAGCCTGGAGAGCTTTGTGTCAAGATACAAAGCTCTTTTTACATTTTAAAAACTGGACAAAAATATGATAAATGCACTAAATCGAAAATCAATCATGACACTCTTTGCTGATCCAATGTGTCATTACAGCCACCGGACTCGTTTTATCTTATGTGAGAAAAGCGCATCTGCGGATATTGAATACATTGACAGCGCTGAGCTCCCAGAAGATTTGCAAGAATTGAATCCATATGGAACATTGCCGATATTGATTGATAGAGACTTAGCGTTATTTAACTCTAGAATTATTATGGAATATTTAGATGAACGATTCCCTCATCCACCGTTGTACCCGATTGACCCTGTGTCGAGAGCGCGTTCACGCCTACTTATTCATCGTATAGACCAAGATTGGTACACACTTTTAGATGATGTTATTAATGCGGGTGAGAAAAAGGCAGCCAAGGCAAAGAAATTACTTCGAGAAAACTTAATAGCAGCATTACCCTTATTTGAAGCCCATAAACACTTTCTAAGTGATGACTTCACACTTGTGGACGGTGTTTTAGCGCCGTTACTTTGGCGTCTTCCATTTTATGGTATTGAATTACCAAAAGAGGCCAAAGTAATAACAGAATATATTGAGCGCGTAACATCGCGTGAAACATTTCAAGAAAGCATGAGTAAAGAAGAGCAAGATATGCTCGAAAGTTACTTGTTGATGGCATCATAAATATCACGTAATGACGCCACTAAAGCCCTACTTAGTACGTGCCTTACACGAATGGATCATCGATAACGGTCAAACGCCGTATCTGTTAATTGATGCAAAATTTGATGGTGTGGAAGTGCCGTCATCGTATATTTCGGATAACAAAATTATTTTAAATACGCACCCTGATGCAATTCAGGACTGGACTTTAGATAATGATTCGATATCATTTTCAGCTAGGTTTTCGGGTAGGTCAGAGAACCTGTATATTCCTATTAATGCGGTCTTAGCCGCTTATGCTAAAGAAAATGGCAAGGGAATGATGTTTGATGAACGCTTTGAAGATGATATGCCGCCAGAGCCCGATGCTCCTAAATCAACAAAAAAGAGTCAAAAACCGGTTTTAAAAATTGTTAAATGACAGATGGTCTGAACTTTTTGCAATGAACAGCATCAAAGCCTCATAAATTACACTCGATAATAGACAATAAAACATTAACCACAATAGATTACTAGAAATGACATCAACAACTATAAAAATAATTATCGCTTTTTTCATTTTATTCGGTGTTTCATCAATGTTGTTTTTTGACGTGGTTCGTATCGATATGGAAGACCATTCTCAAGACTTTCCTGCTTATGCGTCTGGAGAACCGGCTGATATGGCGGCAATTGTAGAGCGCTTAGGAACGGTTGAGCATGCCGCATGTAGTAGTTCGAAGAATGGTGAAAAAATTGTTAGAGAACACGTTATCGTGATGCTCAAGAAAAAAGCTGACGACATGGGTGGCAATGGCATTATTGAGATGTCAACGGGTTATGGAAAGCACCCCGATTTAAGTGAAAAATGTGCCTTTGGCGTTTTTGTCAGCGGTACAGCGGTTGTTTTTTCTGAGTAGTCCTTAAGCGTTCTTGCACGTATCTTGGTCCATATAAGCATTGGCATCAGTCGTTGTTTGTTGGGTGACGAGGTTAGATACGATGGTAAAAACAAGTATTCAAGTATCTGCTGCGAACAGCTCGCTTCATATTATAAATTAGTTCCTGTTTGCCCTGAAGTTGAAGCTGGGTTAACTATTCCGCGTCCGGCTATTGAACTTATTCAAGACACCAATGATTTGTTTATTAAGGGCCGAGACGATAAATCTTTAGATGTTACCCATCGCTTAACAACGTTCTCAGGTCATAAAGTATCGACGTTAGCTTACTTATCGGGCTACGTTTTAACTCCTCGCTCACCCAGTTGTGGCGTTCATTCGGTCACTGTTAAATCGCCGTTAGGCGATATATTGAAGCACGGTGAGAATGGTGTTTTTACTCAAGAATTAATCCAACAATTTCCTTCATTACCTATTATTGAAGAGCCGGACCTTACCGATAAATCAACGCTTGATGAATTTGAGATTCTCGTGATGATGTATCACATTATTCAACGCGATTATCTGACAAAATGTATTAAAGATTCGCATGCCAATGTGAGAAAATTTATTCTGAAAATTAACGAATTGACGACGACACATAAGCAAATGGAACAAGTTACAACGTTGCTTGAAGGTGAATCGTTTCAACGATTGCACCGGTTAAAAGTTGAATTGCGAGACTGTGTTTCTTCACTCACTCTGATGTAAGTGATATGTTGTCTAAACAAGATCAAAGCGAGAGACTAAATGACAAGTAAGGGATCATTAATTGACGCGTTCAATCACGTGGCTAATAAATACGCTGACGCAGCTGCGGTTATAGAAAACAGGGCGTCACACTCATTTTTAGACCTGAAAATAGCGTCGGATAAGTGTGCTGTTGGCTTGCTAGAAAAAGGTGTTAAGAAAGGCGATAGGATTGCTTTGTACTGTATCAATAGTGTGCAATTTGCAATTGCGTACATGGGGATTGTAAAAACGGGCGCAGCCGTAGTGCCAATCAATTTGTTACAAAAGCCGTCAGAAATTACCTATGTAATGAACAATGCGGGTATTTCAGGGCTCATTTATCATGAATTATTTCAAGCGCAGGTCGATGAAGCCGTACCCGAATTAAATATCAGTGTATTTGAACTCCGCATCAGCAACGATGCTGAGCAATCTGTTGCTTGGGATTCAGCGTTTAAAAATGATGGGGTGTTGCCACCGATAGAAATAGATGCGGACAATGATTTAGTCGCTATTTTGTATACCTCTGGAACGACCGGTCATCCAAAAGGTGCAATGCTCACTCATACTAATTTAGTGTCGAATACAGCCAGCGTGTTCCGCGCGATGAAATGGCAAGCAGGCAAAGATATAGTTGCATTAGTATTGCCTATGTTTCATGCATTTGCCGCGACAGTCGGCATGCTGACACCTCTTACCCACGGTTGCAGTTTTGTGCCGATTGCTAAATTTGAGCCTGATAACTTACTATCAATTATAGATCAAACGCAGGCGACCATTTTCTTGGGTGTGCCGAGTATGTACAACGTATTATTGAATACTAAAGATGAAAAAACGCATCGTTTTGATTCAATAAAGCTCTGTATATCTGGTGGGGCGTCTATGCCTGTTGATGTGATGAAGCGTTTCGAAGAAAAATTTAACGTAGGCATATACGAAGGAGATGGGCCAACGGAGTGTTCGCCTGTGACGTGTGTAAACCCAATAGGTGGCATTAGAAAAATTGGTACCGTTGGCTTGCCGGTTCCCAACGTTGAAATGAAAATACTCGATGAGCAAGGTAACGAAGTGCCATTAGGTGACATCGGAGAAATCGCTGTGCGAGGCCCCAGTGTTATGAAAGGGTATTGGAACTTGGACGAAGCAACGACAGAATCTTTTCACGATGGTTGGTTCTTAACAGGTGACCTAGGTAATGAAGACGAGGATGGCTACTTTAGTATTTTAGACCGTAAAAAAGACATGGTTATTGTGAATGGAATGAATGTATATCCGCGCATCATTGAAGAAGTGCTTTATCGCTATGACCTCGTTTTAGAAGCAGCGGTTATTGGCCATATTGATAAACTTCATGGCGAAATCCCCGTTGCTTACATTGTCTTGAAAGAAGGGGCAACTGCAGATTCGGCTGATATTAGAAGCTGGTGTCGTCAACACTTAGGTAGTTATGAAGTGCCCAGAAAAGTTGTATTTATGGACGAGCTTCCAAAAAATGGTGCAGGAAAAATCGTCAAGCGCGTACTGAATAAACAAGGTGAAGTAGAGCGGGGAATAACGTAACTATTATGTTCCTCGAGTCTGTTGATGATGAATACTGGTCTGATATTGAGGTGTTAACCGTTTGGCAAGCAGCTTTTCTCATGTGCAACATAGAACCTTGGGATGAGCCTATATCGGCTAATGCAAAACCACCCGAACACGTCGAAAAGATGCGCGCCTTGTTATTGGCTAATATAGGGCATTATCAAACAGGCGAGGTGTTTGCGCAAAGTGGTTGGTCTTGTAAAACACAGCGGCCAATGCAGTTATCGGGACTTTATTTTAATCGTCAGGAATTAAGTGCTTGGGCAAAAATAAATGGTTCAGGCGAAAAACCATCGATTTTTTAAGTTGTCATTAATCTAAACGTCGGCTTCTCGTCGTTACTGTTGCAATATAAACGAGATCATTCACTCAGAATTTCAAAGTGGCATAACTTATGCTTCTAAGTGAATGTACATGACTAGTTTCTTTAGCCGGATGGATAAATCGTTATTTTTCAATCAAGTAGCTAAATAAGAAAATAGTTAACGGTCTGAATCGGTTCAAAATTATGCAAGATTGATGTTGAATGATTCAAAGCGGTGCAACCAACAATATTAAAAAGGAGATGGTGATGATTACTTTAGAAGATTGTGTAGACATGAGCGGCTTAACGGACGAAGAAATATTATCAGTTGAAGAGGCTGAGCATTTACCACCAATGGAGGCGTGTGCTCGAGGCCACCAATTGGCTGAATCAGCAAAGGGATGTCGGCTAATGATGAAGTATCTTTTAGACAGTATTGAACGCGCAGAGGGTTCAAATGATTTGAAACACGCCGAGGAGTTACATCGCGACTACGAGCAGTTCGCAGCCAGTCATCATTATATTTAGCGCTGGGGTTCTTTTATCTTGATACCAAGCAGATAAGCTGATTTTCGGTAAGGTTTATTTGCTTGGCATTTCAAGGTTGACCATTTGCTTGCGAGCTCGTTTATTAGCGACCATCACGGGCGCGCACTGGTGTTCATCGTTATAGATAACAAGGCACTCTAAGCATTGAATACACTCGCTGTAATCAACCGCGCCCGATTTAGGAATGGCCTTGATTTCACAGCGCACGGTACATACTTGGCAAGGCTTGCCGCAGTCATCACGACGATCTAACCATTTGAAAATATGGAATCGTCCAAGTACAGCGAGGCCAGCACCCAGTGGGCAGACATAGCGGCAGTAAAATTTATGAATAAACATACCCAGTAGCAGTAAGCCAACCGCAAAGGCTACAAAGTACCATTCACGGTCGAAAACCAAGGTGATGCTGGTTTTGAACGGTTCAATTTCAGACAGGGTTTGTGCTAAGCCCAAATCATAAAAGCACAAGGCAGATAGTCCAACTACAATCACATACTTGAGTTTTTGTAAGGCTCTGTGGATTGGTTCTTTAATACGCAGCTGAGGGAATTTTAATAATTTACCGAGCCAAGCTAATATCTCTTGGAGCGCACCAAACGGGCACAACCAACCACAAAACACGCCACGACCCCATATAAATAAGGTGATAAAGGTGTACGTCCAAATAATAAATAACACCGGGTCTAATAGAAATAAATCTAATTTAAAGCCGTCTCGTAAGGACAGTAATATGGGGTAGATGTTAACCACTGACAGTTGCCCTTGGGCGTAAAAACCAATAAAGAACACAGTAAAGAACATGAATACCCAACGTCCATATTTAACAACCCTGGGATATTGGGATAACGCACGTTGTTTAACGAATATAAGGGTTAGGAGTATCAGCGAGAGGATGGTGATGGTTATTTCCATTACCTTAGAGTTCCATAAACGTTTCCATATGGGGATGCGCTTTTCTTCAATAATGTCAGGTTTATAGAAAAGCTCGGCAGGTAATTGGTGCGCGCTTTTTTGATTAATGTTATCGCCCAGTAAATGGTTTTGGCGTAAATCAAAGTTAAGCTGAATGGTTAGTTCTTGCGAGGGATCAAAGCCGGCATTACCTTTTATTTTTAACAGCCTAAAATTGTCTAAATCGGGCACTGTTTCAGGCAAATTTCTATCGTAAAAACGGAAAAAGGCCATGTCACGAATTAAAAGTGGTAACTCGTTTTGATACAAGGACATGCGCGTTGGGATTTTGCCTGGCCTAAAATCGTCTTCTAAAAAATCATAAGGCCCTTGCGACATGACGCCAATGATATTCTCGCCGGGTTTAATCGTGTCCATTAGGCGCTTGTAGTCTTGCTCGCCCAGTAGGTTTTTGCCAATCATCGGTGCATTCAAATAAGCATAATAAATATCACTAACCACCTCAAGGTCGGGGTCATCAAAGCCGTAACCGGGGTAGTCGGACAAATCTCGACCTAATTCGTTTTCTAATTGTTCGCGAGTCACAGTCCAATGCCCCACGAGCTTTTTATCCAATAGTTGCTGCCAAGTTAGCGGTTCGAAGATGTCCATTTTTGGTAACGATGAAGTATCTTGAACAAACTTACCTAAGACCTTCCGAGCGACCTCTAATGCGGCAGTTAATAGCGTATCGTTTGCCGCAATAACAGAGACAGTTGCCTTGGTTACACCATCAAAAATTAAGCTGCCTTCGCCAGTATTTGATGTTGAACGAGAACGGCTACTGTCGACGATAATACGGTCTGAAACACTGTGTCCGGGGTATTGCTCTAGAAATTCATCCAGCGCCTCTGGGCCAAGGCCGTGCATAAAGATAGGTTCGTGCTGAAATAGCACACGTACGCCCATTATTTTACCGTCGTTATCGATACCAATTAATAAGTTGATGATATCTCCAGCGAAGCCTTGTATGCGGATAAAGTCTTTACTTTCAAAAGCATAGCCAACGTGGTCTACAGTGGAATAGACCGGCCATACATGCGTGTCGGGATTTTTTTTATCAATACGCGTAGCAGTGGAGAAAATGCTTTTAATGGCTTTTTCTGCGACTTCATCCGTGATGAAATCATCAGCGAAGGGGTTAACGCCAGTATCTGCCAGTGGTTTTGCGAAGGCTAACGACGAAAGTCCGCTAACGAAGCAAAAGAGGAGAAAGATGAGAAATTTATAATTATTGTTATAACGCATACTGGGGTACATTCGATGTTGAGCAGGCTAATGCTAGCCAATCTAGTGGGTATAATAACAAAATAGCCATAACAATACTTTAATGGAACAGCGAATGAGCAAACAAGACTTTACCCATGAAATGACAGTGCCAGTACGTTGGGGCGACGCTGATATTTTTGGTCATATTAATAACGTTCAATACATACGGTATCTAGAATCAGGCCGCGTGGCTTATTGTGAAGAAGTGTTAGATTTACCCTTAACAGCCGATATGAAAGTAGGGTGGTTGTTGGCTGATATTCAATGTGCCTTTCTTCAACAAGTGCATTACCCCGAAAATCTAAAGGTAGTGACTCGGATAAGTAAAATAGGAAACAAGAGTGCAACTGTGCTGGCAGAAATTTACCGGGAAGGTGAAGACAAGCCAGTCATTACAAGCAATGGGGTAATGGTTTGGTTTGATTTTGAAAGCCAACAAACGGCACCCATTCCAGATGCTATAAAAACAAAAGTGCTCGCTTATGAGAAAACAGTCGAAGGGCTATAGGTATCATGTCTAAAAAACGGGTATTGTTATCTTGGAGTAGCGGTAAAGACAGCGCATGGACACTCTATCAATTACAGCAAGACGATGATATTGAATTAGTTGGCCTCGTCACCACCGTTAACGAAACGCATCAACGCGTTGCCATGCACGCAGTTCGTGTTTCACTGCTTGAACAACAAGCTAAAGCGGCCGAATTACCGTTACATATCATCAATATCCCTCATCCATGCAGTAACGAGCTGTACAACCAAGCGATGAATAACTTTTTTTCATCAATTGAAGGGCAGGCCATCACGCACACGGCCTTTGGTGATTTGTATTTAGAAGATATTCGCCAATACCGCGTGGATAATCTAAAGAGCACAGGGCTAGAACCGTTATTTCCGCTGTGGTTAAGGCCAACCGATCAACTTGCGCAAGCGATGTTGGACGGTGGGTTAAAAACGCGGATTACTTGTGTAGACCCAAAACAATTACCCGCCAGTTTTTGTGGTCGTGAGTTTAATCAGCAATTCTTAAACGACTTACCAGACGGCGTAGACCCGTGCGGTGAAAACGGCGAGTTTCACAGTTTTGCTTATGCAGGGCCTATGTTTAAAAACGCCATCAGCATAACGTCAGGCGAGGTAGTGGAACGTGATGGTTTTGTATTTGCCGATTTATTACCAGAAGGCTCCGCAGCGTGAACACCCTAAACTTCGATAATCAGTTTGTTAAACAACTGCCCGTCGATAAGGTAGAAGAAAACTACCCACGGCAAGTACAAGGCGCGTGTTATTCGTGGGTAAAGCCCAAACACATGCAAGCACCGGCAATGGTGGCGTATTCAACAGAAGCGGCAGAATTATTGGGGTTAACAGAGCAAGACTGTGAATCTTCAAGCTTTTTAAACGTCTTTTCAGGCAATGAACAGCTTGATGGCATGCAAGCCTATGCCAGCTGTTACGGTGGGCACCAGTTTGGTAATTGGGCTGGCCAGTTGGGTGATGGCCGCGCCATTAACTTAGGCGACATTATCAATCAGCAAGGCGAGCGTTGGGCGTTGCAACTCAAAGGCGCTGGGCCAACGCCATATTCAAGAACCGCCGATGGCTTGGCGGTATTGCGCTCATCCATTCGCGAATTTTTATGCAGCGAGGCAATGTATCACCTCGGCGTGCCGACTACACGCGCATTAAGCCTCGTTACGACGGGAGAAGAGGTCGTGCGAGATGTTATGTACGATGGCAACCCAGCACCCGAACTTGGCGCCGTGGTGTGCCGTTTAGCCCCTTCATTCACACGCTTTGGGCACTTTCAATATTACGCGCAACAAGAGAGTGGCCTGCTCAAACAGTTTGTCGATTACACCATCAGCACAGATTTTCCGCACTTGCTTAAAGCAGGTGCAGAGCTAGATAAGCAAACCTATTTAACGTGGTTTCAAGAAGTGTGCGATACAACGTGCGATATGATTGTCGGCTGGATGCGCGTCGGCTTTGTACACGGCGTTATGAATACCGATAACATGTCGATACTCGGCTTAACGATCGACTACGGCCCCTACGGTTGGTTAGAGTCTTACGACCCGAATTGGACGCCAAATACCACCGATTCACAACATCATCGCTATGCGTTTGGTCAGCAAGCGCAAATAGCTCACTGGAACTTGTATCAACTCGCCAACGCCATTTATTCGTTAATTGATGAAGTGGAACCGTTAGAAAAAATACTCAATGGCTATGCTGAAAAACACCAGTGTCAATGGAACTTGATGATGGTGCAAAAGCTCGGTTTTTCTAAAGTCTTAGGTGATGATGCCGATAATGACGTTGTACAAACACTCTTTGCATTTTTTGCTGAACACGAAACGGATATGACATTATTTTTTAGACAATTGATACAACTCAAAACGGCTGATTTTTCGCAGGCCATTGAGCTGCTATCCGTGTCTTTTTATGCAGAGATAATGAACGAAAAAGCGACAGCGTTGCTAAAAGAGTGGTTAACAAAATACCACCAACGCACAACAGCAGATCCAACGACGCAAGAGCAAAGGCAAACCTTAATGCAACGGGTAAATCCAAAATATGTCTTGCGTAATTATTTGGCTCAACAAGCGATAGAAAAAGCAGAACAAGGTCATTATGCAATGGTGCATGAATTGATGAGTGCGCTAAAAAACCCGTATGACGAACAGCCTCAATACGAGCATTTAGCTCAAAAGCGTCCTGATTGGGCGAAACATAAAGTTGGCTGCTCTATGTTGTCGTGTAGTTCCTGAGATATAAATATGCTCATGCCGCTCTATTATTCATGAGTTCGTCTATTCTTAACAATAGGTCTTAACTAACTAGGTTGTTTCAATGACAATAAAAAGTAAATTAACCATCGCGGTTAGCGTTGCTATCGGTTTATTGGCCATTAATGAATCAACAGATGCTGTTGAAACTCAAGTTAGACAGCAACTTATTGCTACCAGAGAAAATAAAAAGGCTGCCATCGAAAGCTATTTCACTCGGGTTAATAACCAGGTGCTTACGTTCGCAAATGATCGGATGATGATTAATGGCGCAATTAATTTTAAAGAGTCATTGGCGGAAAGCAGCGGTGGCTTTGATGTGGATGACAAACGAGCAGCGTTAAAGCAGTATTATCAGCAGGATTTTGCTAACGAATACAACAAACGAAACGTATCGGCGACAAAGGATACGGCAGGTTTTGTAGATAGCCTTGATGATTACGCCGTTGATATGCAGTTCCATTACATCGCAAACAACAAGCACCCTTTAGGCGAAAAAGACACGCTTGATATGGCCGCTGATTATAGTCAATACAGCACCTATCATAAAATGTACCACCCTCATATTCGTGATTATGCGAAAAAATTCGGCTTCTATGACATCTTCATTGTGGATCCTGATTCAGGCCAAGTGGTGTACTCCGTGTATAAAGAAATTGATTATGCAACGTACCTGAATGACGGTGATTTAGCTAATAGTGGGTTAGGCCGAGCATTTAAGCGGGCTAATGCGTTAGAGTCAGCAGGGACGGTTATTGAAGACTTTAAACCGTATTACCCTTCTTATAACGATCAGGCATCATTTATTGCCGCACCGATTTTTGATAACGGGAACAAGGTTGGTGTTCTTGTTATTCAAATCCCGCTGGATAAAGTGAATGCGATTATGACCAATAATAACCAATGGAAAGCGTCAGGTATGGGCGACACTGGCGAATCATATATTGTTGGTGACGATTTAAACATGCGCAGTATCAGCGGGTTTTTGGTGGAAGATAAGCAGGCTTACCTTGAAGAACTTAAAAGCGAAGGTGTGGCTCAGAACATCGTAGAGGTTATTGCCGTTAAGAACTCGAGCATTGGGTTGCAAGCAATAACATCAGATGCTGCTAAGGCGGCGATTGCGGGTAAAACGGGCGAAGCTACAGTGGCGGACCATCGGCACGTTAATGTTTTATCGGCGTATACGCCATTGGATATAAAAGGCCTTAATTGGGCTCTTGTTACAACAATGGATGAAGAAGAAGCATTTCATCCAGCGGTGGTGTTACGCAATGAGATTATTAAAATTGCGTTAATCGTCATCGTGGTGATGGGCGGTATCGCCACGCTATTGGGGTTTTACCTTTCGAAGGTGATTTCAGCCCCGATTGAGAGTTTTTCTATGGAAATAAAAGAAATTATTAAAGATAACCGCGTTGATTTAACCAAACGTATTCCCTCTGACGGTGACGATGAATTTTCGTTATTGGCTAACGATATTAATACCATGTTGGCTAAGAACCAACACGTTATTGTGGACATCCTCTCGTCCACCGTGGAACTGCAAAACACAACCAGTAACCTGATAAAAGCAGCGTCGCAAACAAAAAGCGATTTAGATAAACAACAGCAATACACAGTGGGCATTGCCGATTCAATGCAAACAATGTCAACAATGGTTAATGAAATTGTAACCAACGTGTCCAATACAGCAGAGCAGGCAAATGAACGTAATGAGCTGGCGTTAGAAGGCAATCTGGTCATCACAAAAACCATCGAAGCGATTAATTACTTGTCGAGCAACATTGGTAATACGGCAGATGTAGTTGATCAGCTAGAAGTGCAAAGTAATTCGATTGGCAGCGTGTTAGATGTGATTAAAGGGGTGGCAGAACAAACGAATTTATTAGCGCTTAATGCGGCCATTGAGGCGGCGAGGGCTGGTGAGCAAGGCAGAGGGTTTGCCGTGGTCGCGGATGAAGTTAGAACCTTAGCCAGTCGAACTCAAGGGGCGACAGCAGAAATTCAAAATATGATTCAAGAGTTACAGCTTAAAGCGAAAGAAAGCGCGAATGTAATGAAGGAAACAAACAATCAGGCTAACGAAGCATCAGAAATGGCCAGTCAAGGGCATACCGCTCTAGACTCTATGTCCTCGATGATGGACCACGTGAAAGGGATGACGACTGATATTGTAAATTCAACGAATGAGCAAGCCGCCGCTACGGTACGCATCAATGAAAGTATTGCAAAAATTAGTGGCTATGCAGAACAGACCCAGCATGCGAATAGTCAGTCGATTGCTCATTGTAAAGATCTAGAATTGGTATCACGAAAAATGGAATCTATCGTTAAAGTATTTGTGGTTTAAATTCTTTTTCCTACCACTATCAATGCCAAGTAATAAACGTAAGGATGTATAGCCCTCGTTGCTTAACGTCCGTGCTTTAGGTGTTTTATGGCGATTAGTTCAACCATCAATAAAGTATCCGTCAATATCGCGGATATGGATCGGCATTATTATCAGCAGCATGAATTAACCGTTGCCCAGCACCCGTCTGAAAATGATTTTCGCTTTATGATTCGTTTGATTGCCTTTATGGCGAATGCAGATGAGCGGCTGAGTTTTACCAAAGGTTTATCCACGGATGATGAGCCGGAGCTTTGGCAAAAGTCGTTAACGAGTGAAATTGAGCTTTGGGTTGATTTAGGCCAGCCAGATGAAAAACGACTTCGCAAAGCATGTGGACGCTCTAAACAGGTGGTTATTTACACCTATCATGAAGGCAAAGCATCTGTTTGGTGGAAGCAGCAACGTAAAAAATTGGCGCGGTTTAAGAATTTAACGGTGTTTCATATTGAAGCTACGGGTGCGGAGGCAATGGTTAAGCGGACCATGTCGCTGCAATGTAGCATTCAAGACGGTGAGATGTATTTGTCGGATGATGAGTTGAATGTTGATGTTAGGGTAGTGGTTTATTCATAAAGTTTTTTTATTTACTATAGATTTAACCTTAAAAGCTTTCGCCTTTGGGCGAGTTACTCTTTTGCCAATAGCAGCAAAAGAGTAACCAGAAAAATGCCACCCGAAAGTCTCACCTCACGGTTCCCTCAAAACCTTTCGTTTTACAACCATTGTGGGACTCGCCTGAAAAGCGTCAGCCTCAAACTCAAACAGCCACAATGGAAAGCCTTGTAAAAAGATAGATTCATCGGTGAGGCTTAAGGAGGAGGTAGGTACCCACCCTAGTGGGTACTTGATTGTTTGGAATAAATCCCTTCATCGCGTTAAAAGTTTGAATGGTTTCGGAATAGTGAACGCGTTGTTTGAGCATAGCGAGTTTAGCGTTCGCCAGAAAGTGTTTAAAATTTTGCGATTTGGGCGACCTTTTCTTTGGTTCGTTTCTTTTTGTCGTAAAAAGAAATGAACGCCCTTGCGGCAGCAATAACCTATGCTCAATAGTGAGCTGAGAAGTTGCGTAATTAAAAATAAAAACCTTCAATATTAACAATACGATAGCAATTTGCTAAAATACCCCCTATCGGCACTGGATTTACGTTCCAGCCAGCTAATGTAAGGAAAATAAAATGCCATCCCCAGAATACATTGTTTGTGCGCTTTACCATTTCGTCCGTCTGGATAACCACGGCGCTCTAAAACAACCCCTCCTCAAACTAATGAACCACCACGGTGTTAAAGGCACGTTACTGTTAGCTGCTGAGGGCATCAACGGCACGGTTGCGGGTAAGCGCAAGGCGGTCGACCATTTATTGCAGTGGTTACGAAACAAAGATGAATTTAAAAACCTAGTACATAAAGAATCGTATGTGGAGGCGCAGCCGTTTAACCGTACCAAGGTAAAGCTTAAAAAAGAAATAGTGACGATGGGTGTGGAGGATATTGATCCTAACAACATTGTGGGCACATATGTAAAACCAAAAGACTGGAATGCACTGATTGCCGACCCCGATGTACTGCTAGTAGACACACGTAACGATTACGAAGTGGCAATCGGCACCTTTAAGGGTGCGTTAAATCCAGAGACGGAGACCTTTCGTGAATTTCCCGCCTATGTAAAAGACAATTTAAACACGGCCAAGCATAAAAAAGTAGCGATGTTTTGCACGGGTGGCATTCGTTGCGAGAAGTCTACCGCTTATTTAAAGCAGCAAGGTTTTGATGAGGTGTATCACCTAGAAGGCGGCATTTTAAAATATTTAGAAGAAGTGCCCGTTAACGATACGCAATGGCAAGGTGAGTGTTTTGTGTTTGATAACCGCGTGTCGGTTGATCACAACTTAGATAAAGGACAATACGATCAATGTTACGGCTGCCGCATGCCGATTACCGAACAAGATAAGTTGCACGCGCATTATCAGCAGGGTATTTCTTGCCACCATTGTTTTGATAAAACGAACGATGAGCAAAAGGCGCGTTATATCGAACGTCAGCACCAAATTGAATTAGCTAAACAACGCGGTGAAGAGCACATTGGTGGTGACATGAAAGAGCTGATTGAACAACACCGCAAAGAGAAAGTGGACAAAAAGCGTGCTGAGCAAGAAAAGTCGGGCGGCTGAACGGTGATAATTTCGAAAGATAAAGACCCGATTGGCTTGGCGTTATTGGACTTTTTTGATACCCAAGAAGATACATCAATTATTGTAAAAATGGACATTGCGGACGAGGATTTTCTGCCGCCCAGCTATTTTTTTAGATCATACGCTGACTGCCCTGAACTTGAACAATTAGCGTTACAACAGGCGCGTGGAAAAATCTTGGACGTAGGGGCTGGCGCGGGTTCACACAGCCTTTACTTGCAAGAACAAGGGCTAGATGTGACGGCCATCGATGTGTCGCCAAATTCAGTTGAGGTGATGCAGCAGCGCGGTATTAAGAATACCGAGCTGGTTGATTTTTACGACTACCAAGGTGGCTCGTTCGACACGATGTTACTGTTAATGAACGGTATCGGCCTAGTACAAACCTTGGATGGCTTCGAACAATTTTTTGCCCAGGCGCGTACGCTATTATCCCCCAACGGCCAAATACTCTTAGACAGTTCTGATCTTATCTATATGTTTGAAGAGGAGGATGGCTCGTACCTTATTGATATGAGTGATAAGTATCATGGTGAGGTTGAGTTTAATTTGTCGTACAAAGACATTAAAGGCGAATCGTTTAATTGGCTTTACGTTGCCGAAGAGTTGTTACAAGATGCCGCAGATGCGAATGGTTTCAAATGCGAGATTATTAAACAAGGGCCGCACTACGATTATTTGGCAAAACTAACAATGCAAGAACAATAAAAGTGGAGTTCAAAATGGATAATACAGAGACAACCAAAGTCAGTATCATTGATGTGAAAATGCCGTTTATTTCAATGGTGATTTTCTTAGTAAAGCTATCAATCGCTGCTATTCCAGCGTTTATAATAATGTCGATAGTCGCTAGCATTCTGTTCGCGGTATTTGGAACAGCGGTGCATACGGGCATGATGCTTTAAAGGTTATTTTTAAAATTAGCCGTGCACCTTGTTTGGCGTTAATATAAGCACAAATGGCATTGCTATTAACAAAGGTATCTAATGCATAACGAACAAGCAACATGCGATCACCTGGCTGAACTTCTTAGGCAAATAACCACTCACCTAGAAGAGTTTCAACGATTTGAACACCCAGATGCGGTGGCTAATATTGTTAGTTGGAAGTCTGTACTTAGCGGACATGCTCCAGAAAAAGGTATTGGTGCGAGTCAAGTTATTGCCGAAATGGGTGAGCATGTTATTCCGAATGGCTCGCAAATCTCCAAACCAGGTTGTACGTCTTATATTACGACGGCAGCAACAGACATAGGCTCAATTGCCACCTTAGCCGGCATAGTGGCATCTCCTCAGCGTATTGGTGTAACTGCATTTAATCATTTAGAAGGGCTAGCTCTTAAGTGGTTGGCTGAGATGTTTGGTTTGCCAAAGGGTATGCAAGGCGTATTTAGCAGTGGGGGTTCAACAGCTAATTTAATCGGTTTAGGGGCGGCTAGGCAATGGGCGTTTAAGAAAATTGGTATTGATGCTGCTGCTGATGGTGTACAACGAGCTTGTAGAATTTACGCTACTGAGCAAAGTCATCATACCGTTCACCGTGCTGTTGCAGTATTGGGCATGGGCAGGCGAGCAATGGTACATATTGCTGTGGATGATGATATGCGAATGTCGCCAGAGGCATTAAGAAAACAACTCCAAGCAGATGAACAGTTAGATACGCTACCCGTGGCTATTGTGGCTAATGCTGGTAGTACCAATACGGGGTCTATTGACCCGTTGCAAGAGATTGGTGAGATTGCCCATGAATATAATATTTGGTTCCATGTTGATGGGGCCTATGGCCTGCCGGGCACATTGGACCCTAACGTTAATGATTTATACAGAGGTCTAACGTTAGCAAATTCAATCACTGTTGATGCTCATAAATGGTTGGGTGCACCGGTGGGGATTGGGGCAACCTTTGTGCGTGATTACAACGCACTGCATGATACCTTTACGCAAGGTGATGCGGACTACATTGAATCTACCGTGGTGGAAGAGGAGCGTGTTGAAAACTCAATGGATGCTATGGGGTTTCCTTATCATGATTTAGGCGTAGAACTATCTGCGCCAACACGTGGAGCCATTGTTTGGGCCCTTATTCGTGAAATTGGGGTTGATGGGATGCGAGCGCGGATTTGCCGGCATAATGAAATGGCCCGACGGGTTGCTGAACAAGCTAAGCAACACCCCAATTTAGAACTAGCATTAGAACCGACGTTGTCTATTTGTTGCTTCAGCTATGTGCACGAAAAAGCTAGTGACTTGAATGGTTTGAATAAAAAAATCCATCGCCAATTAATGAAAAACGGGGTGAATATCCCCAGTACAACGATGGTGGGTGATAAGTTTGTGATTCGCCCGTGTTTTTTAGGCGCCAGAACCGACTGGCATCACGCGGATGATTTAGTGAATGAAGTGATTGATATTGGTAATAAAATTATGTCCAAGGGCATTTAAAGCACATAGATAAAAACACAGAGTTAGGAGAATTGAGATGGGTAAACGTTACAATAATATTTTAGAAACGATTGGCAATACACCGGTCGTGCGGATTAATAAATTAGGCCCTAAAGGCGTCAATGTTTTCGCTAAAATTGAAGCATTTAACCCAATGGGTTCAGTTAAAGACAGACTAGCGTTAGGCGTTATAGAAGATGCAGAACGTAAGGGCGAGTTAAAACCGGGCCAAACCATAGTGGAAGCGACCAGTGGAAACACCGGTATCGGCTTGGCGATGGTTTGTGCACAACGAGGCTATCCTTTAGTGGTAACCATGGCTGAAAGCTTTAGTGTTGAACGCCGCAAGTTAATGCGATTTTTAGGTGCAAAAGTGGTACTTACGCCAGCATCTGAAAAAGGTACGGGCATGGTTAAAAAAGCTGAAGAACTGGCTACAGAACATGGTTGGTGGCAATCAAAACAGTTTGAAAACCCAGCCAACGCACAAATACACGTCACCACGACGGCAGAAGAAATTCTTGAGGATTTTTCAGATACAACGCTAGATTATTGGGTAACGGGTTACGGCACAGGTGGAACATTGAATGGTGTCTCGCAAGTGTTAAAAGTAAAAAGCCCCAAGACTAAAATAATTGCTTGCGAGCCGATTAATGCTCAGTTACTAGGCAGCGGTATTGAACAGGTAGAAAACGAGAGCCACCCCAACTTTACCCCGCACCCAATGCAAGGCTGGACGCCAGATTTTATTCCTAAATTAACCAAAGAAGTTGTTGATGGTTCGCGCATAGACCAGCTGTTACCGATTGATGGTAGGTTCGCTATCCAATGTTCGAAAGACCTCGCTCAGCAAGAAGGTATATTTGTAGGTATTTCTGCCGGAGCAACCTTAGCTGGGGCGTTAAAAATTGCTGAAACGGCAGCCGAAGGAACTAATATTTTATGCATGCTGCCAGATACAGGCGAGCGTTATTTAACCACGCCGTTATTTGATGATATATCGATCGACATGTCTGATGATGAAATGAATATGTCCCGCTCAACACCAGGTTATCAATTTTAATATGACAGAAAAAGCACTGGCAGAGGTAGAGCAAGAAATCGCAGGAAGTGACAAGCAAGTTGTTATGTTTGCTTTGGAATGGTGCGAATTTTGTTGGGCTGTGATTAAAGTATTAGAAGAATACAAAATACCCTATCGAACGATTAATTTGGACTCAGGCGAATACGTAGACAATAATCGTGGCCGAGAAATGCGTTTGGCGCTCAATGAAAAAACAACATGGATAACGCTGCCACAAATTTATATTAATAGTGAATTTGTTGGTGGTTGTATCGATATTTTTGATGAGTGCAAAGATGGGCGGTTACAAGAGCGCCTTAAAGGTGCGAATATTAGGTTTAACCAAACGGTAAAAACGGATCCGCTGTCTTTTCTTCCAGCTTGGTTGCATCCGCGATAACTGGGTATTTTGATATGACGGATGAGCTAATACAAACTTTTCTAGGCTGGTGTTTTGTAGTTAACTATGCAGTGTTATTTCTGTGGTTTTTATATTTCACGCTAGGGCATGATTGGCTATATAACTTCCACAGCCGGTGGTTCAAACTATCTGTAGAACGTTTCGACTCAGCAAACTATCTTTGCATGGGGTTCTATAAGCTCAGCATCATACTGTTTAATCTCGCGCCTTATCTCGTTTTGAAATACCTCGTTTAACGCAAATGGCGCAGTACATCATCTCACTTGATCAGGGTACCAGCAGTAGCCGCGCGGTTTTATTTAATGCCGAAGCGAAAATTATTGATATTGCTCAGCGAGAATTCACGCAACACTTCCCCAAACCCGGCTGGGTGGAGCATGACCCGATGGAGATTTGGGAATGCCAGTTAGGGGTGTTAACTGAGTTGTTATCGAATAACGGTTTAACAGGCCAAGATATCGCCGCCATTGGCATCACCAATCAACGAGAAACGACCGTATTGTGGAATAAGCATTCCGGCAAGCCGGTATATAACGCGATTGTTTGGCAAGATAAGCGTACTGCTGATACCTGCGTATCGATGATTGCTGACGGTTTGGATGCCGCCGTTCGGGAAAAAACAGGTTTGCTGATTGACGCTTATTTTTCAGGCACAAAAATCCAGTGGATTTTAGATAATGTTGATGGCGCGCGTGAATTAGCGGAGTCAGGTGATTTATTGTTTGGCACGATTGATACATGGTTAATTTGGAATTTAACCAATGGCGAAGTGCATGCAACTGATTGTTCAAACGCATCGCGCACCATGCTATTCAATATCAACACAGCGGCTTGGGATAATGAATTGCTTGCAATGCTAAATATTCCTAATAGTATTTTGCCTACAGTTAAAGACTCCAACGCGCATTTTGGAAACTACCTTCTTGATGGAGTCAATATACCTATTCATGGTGTATTGGGCGATCAGCAGGCGGCACTGTTCGGGCAGCTGTCTTGGAATAANNNGCCGGCTCTGCGGTGCAATGGTTACGTGATGGATTGCAGATTATTGATAGTGCTGAAGAAACAGAAACGTTAGCTAATGAAGCAAATGGCGACGACCATGTGGTGGTTGTACCTGCCTTTGTGGGTTTAGGCTCACCGTATTGGGATATGGATGCCCGAGGTGCAGTGTTTGGCCTGAGCCTTGGTTCAGGCAAAGCAGGACTTGCACGCGCCACCTTGCAGGCTATCGCCTTGCAAACCTACGATGTGTTAATGGCAATGGAAAAAGACAGCGACATAAAGCTTCAGGCATTAAAGGTAGATGGCGGGGCGATTGCTAATAATTATTTGGCACAATTTCAGGCGGATATTTTAGATATCATTATTGAGCGTCCTCACAATTTAGAATCAACGGCCACAGGTGCTGCGTATATGGCAGGCCTAGGCGCATGTTTTTGGACAGCAGAATTTATTCAACAACAAGTCGAAATTGAATGTAGTTTCATAGCGGATATGTCAGTAGAACAACGAGAAGCGCACGTTAATCGTTGGCAAAAAGCCATTGCCAGAACACGAGGATGGCTAGAATAACTCAATTACCTTAGAGCATTAAGTTCTATTTTGCCGAGTATTTGCTCGATAACTAAGGCCGACTGTCGAAAAAGCTGCTGTTCAATTGATGTGTCTACTGAGACTTTGCAAAACGGGCTGTTTGTCCATGTAGAGTCTAGATGGTCGGTAAATAGTTTGGCCAATTCTGGCGTAATCTCTGGGTGAAACTGAATCGCTACGACACGGTTATCATAAATAAACCCTTGGTTTTTACAGGCCTTGCTTGAGGCTAGCCTTGTAGCACCGGTTGGAATGTCAAAGGTTTCTCCATGCGAATGGAAAAAGGTCATTTCTTTGTCAAATACATCAGCTAAAAATGTTTCTTTAACTGCGTCTGATGGCGTTATTGAGTGCCAGCCAAATTCGGCATCTGGGTTTTTAGTTACTTTTGCGCCTAAGGCGCATGCAATAAGTTGTGAACCAAGGCAAATACCAAACACTGCTTTTCCCGCATCAATAACGCTTTTAATGAACGTTTTTTCGGCGATTAACCAAGGATGTTTATCTTCATTATTTGCACTCATTATGCCGCCCATGATAATCAGCAAATCAATAGTTGAGGAATCTGGTAACTTGTGATCTTCACATAAATAAGTATGGCTAACGGTGTGAGAACAGTTGTCTAGGTACTGCACAATGCCGTGTTTAATGGGCAAATGAACATGGTGTAAAACGTGTATATGCATACGGATGACAGACCAAATATTTGGTTGATATTTAACGTTAATCCTAGCATGATAAAGAGAATAAATTTTAATAAAGCTACGAGCAAATATGGCGAGTGATTTTGACGATTTAGTACAAGAGGGGCGGGTTCATCGTACGGTATACACGGATGAGGCTATCTTCTCTCGCGAGCAACAAAAAGTATTTGGTGAAACTTGGGTATACCTTGCACACGCAAGTGAAATTACCGAGCCTAATAGCTTCGTTGCTAGAAAAATGGGTTTACGCTCGGTGATTGTTACGCGCGATAAAGAACATAAGGTACATGTGTTGCTTAATCGTTGTACACACAGAGGCGCAACAGTTTGCCGAGAAAAAAAAGGCGATAAAACACCTTTTTTCACCTGTCCTTATCACGGTTGGACGTTTAAAAACACAGGTGAATGTGCCGCTATTCCTCACCAAGATGCCTATGGCGAAGGTTTCAAGAAAAGTAGTTTTAACCTAAAACAAATCCCTTATGTATCTGAATACAGAGGGTTTATATTAGCCACATTAAACCCTGAAAAAGGCAAAAAAGGTATTAAAGACCATTTGCGTTCTGCGGCAGGTCGCATTGATGAATGGATAGACCATAACGGTGGTGACCACAAAGCGATTCGAATCAGTGGTGCTCAACAATACACCGTACACGCAAATTGGAAATGCCTGTACGACAATGCGGGCGATGGTTATCACCCAGAATTTTCACATCAGTCATTATTGCAAATGACACAACAGCGATATGGTGCGGGCATGGACTTGGACTATTTTGCCGGCGGCATTGACTCAACGCCAATGTATTCACAAGATTTAGGCAATGGCCATACGTTTTTAGACCAGCGACCTTGTATGTATGAAGCTTCAGCGTTCGATAGGCAAAGGCCACAGCCGGGTCGTGAAGCGATTGTTGAGCAACTTACTAAAGAGGTGGGTGAAGACAAAGCTCGAGAATATTTTGAAATGGCGACGGGGGCGGGGATGAATCTAAATATTTTCCCCAACCTGTTATTCATTGGTAACCAGCTGCAAGTGATAACGCCCTTATCCGTTGGCTTGTCTGATATGACGTGGTATTCAACCAGCATAGACAATGTGCCAGCTGCCGTAAATACCCTTCGATTACGCACGCAAGAGGACTTTACGGCTTTTGGTGAGCCAGACGATACGGCAAACTTTGAAGCCTGTTTTAAAGGCATGCACGAACGTGAAATTGACTGGATAGATATCAGTCGGCATTTGCACACAGGTGTTGATAAAACAGATGACAATGGTATTGTCACATCAGTTATTTCATCCGATATTCATATGCGTGCTTACTACGCCGAGTGGAAAAAACTGATGCAATCTAACGATGAATCTTCATTAGGGTAAGTGAGTATGGCAAGCAAAAATAACTCAATCGCGGACTCTTATTATTTAAACGATGCCTTTTACGACCGGCTTATGGCACTGAATGAGAGCTGGAAAATGGAGGCTCCTGCGATATCACCAATAACCCTTGAAGATAAGCAAGCATGTGAATCGTTAATATTTACCGAGGCACGTTTGGCTGATGACTTACGACTAGAACAATGGCTGGATTGTTATAGCGACCAGTGTGTTTATTGGATTCCCAGCAGTTACCCAGTTGTAGATCCGCGGCAAGAAATTACGTTAGAATTTCATGACAAACGCCGTTTACAAGACCGTGTGGCGCGTATTAGAACAGGTGTTGCCTATTCAATGGTGCCGGTGATTCGTACGCGGCATGTGCTGGGTAATATTGAATATCGGCAAGGTGTAGATAAGGAAGTGCGTGCGCGAGCCAGCTTTATTATTGATGCCTTGTTTGACGGTAAACACCGAATTTTATCTGGCTGGATAGGCTATTCATTAGTGTCTGAACAGAATGAATGGAAGATAGCGGTTAAACAAATCAACTTAATAGATGCAGATTGTCTGCAAGAGAATAATACTTTTTTCTTGTAGCCTTAATTATTAAAGCGGAGAGGGTACATGAGCAATAAAAATGAAAATGTCGTGTCATCAATTGGATTAGATAACTTTATTGCAAAACACGGGCTATGGAATAAAGAACAAAAGGCCGCAGCGAAGGAGCTGGTTAAACGTTTAAAAGTAGATGAGATTAAGTATGTTCGTGTGACCTACTGTGATCAGCACGGCCTAACGCGTGGAAAAATGTTACCGGTTAAGCAGTTTGTTTCGGTGCTTAAAAATGGCTTAGCAAGTACCCATGCCATTTTCGCGATGGACTCGGCGAATAATATCTTCTTGCCCGTTTTTAGTGAAGACGGTGGTTTTGGTAACGCCGAAATGGGTGGTGCAGGCGATATGGTGATGGTGCCAGACCCAACGACTTTCAGGTTGTTGCCATGGGGTGATCATACCGGTTGGGTGTTGTCTGACTTATACCTAAAGTCGGGCGCGGTAATGCCCTTTTCGCCTAGAGCGATTTTGGCTGAGCAACTTAAGCCCGTACATAAAAAAGGCTATGAGTTATTGATTGGTCTGGAAGTAGAGTTCCATGTGTTCAAAATTGATGATCCACATTTGACGATGGAGGCATCGACTCAACCAGCAGAACCACCTAGCGTATCGCCGTTAGCGCATGCGTATCAATATCAGGGTGAGCAAAATTTAGATGAAGTGGCGCCATTAATGGAGTTGTTTCATCAACACCTAACAGCGTTAGAGCTGCCCATTCGATCGCTAGAAGACGAGTGGGGCCCAGGCCAATGTGAAATAACCATGGAGCCATTGCCTGCAATGCAAGCCGCTGATGCCATGGTGCTAATGCGTTCGACACTAAAGCAGTTGGCGCGCCGTAATGGCTATTTAGTAACATTTATGTGTAAGCCTGCGCTACCTAACGTGTACTCTTCAGGCTGGCATTTGCATCAGTCGTTGGTGGATATAAAAACGGGTAAAAATATATTCGCAACCAGTAACAAGAATGAAAGTGTGTCAGCGATTGGTTTGCAATATATTGCCGGTTTAATAGAACATGCACGAGCCTGCACAGCATTTTCTAACCCGACGATTAATGGTTACAAACGGATGAACTCTAATGCCTTAGCACCAAATCGTGCGGTTTGGTCGGTTGATAATAAAGCAGCGTGTTTACGGCTAGCAAATGCGGGTGACCCATCGGTGCATATTGAGAATCGCTCTGGAGAACCAGCGGCTAACCCGTATTTGTTTTTTGCTTCTCAACTAGCGGCAGGAATGGATGGGATTAACAAAAAACGTGACCCAGGGCCTCCGTTAAATGACCCGTATGCCCAAACGGATAAAACACCATTGCCAGCCAGTCTGATGGAAGCAATAACGGCATTAGACGAATCCAAGTTATTAAGGGATGCCATTGGCGATACCTATATTGGCTATTACCTCAGCCTTAAACGGCATGAGATTCATCGGTTCCTATCTACTGTGACAGACTGGGAGCATAAAGAGTATTTTGAGCGTTTTTAGTCTTAGCCACTTTTAGGCAAAAAAAAGCCTACTGGAAAGTAGGCTGAAGTAGGTTATTAAACCTGAGGAGGTCGGGTTGTCTTGAGAACTACCTAACAGGTGTAAATATAGGCCAATTCTAATATTTGTCTATGACGATAGTTTAAAAAAGTGCGTTTACGCACTTTATGTTTTAACACTATTGCCTAAGTCACTTTGACGAGTACGTGCCTTCATCCAAATAAGGCTTATCAATACAATGATTAATGCAGGGATAATGCCAAGGTTTACCCATTTCCAACCAAATGTAAATTGTAAATACCCCGCAGAAAGCGAAGCTAATGCAGCGGTGGAAAAAACGATAAAATCATTCAAGCCTTGAACTTTAGCTCGCTCTTCAGGACGGTACGTTTCAGTAAGCAAAGTGGTACCGCCAACAAACAAAAAATTCCAGCAAACACCTAATAAAACGAGCGCTAGCCAATAGTGGTTTAAGCCATGCCCCATCAAGTTAATGGCGACACAAGCAAATCCAATAATCACGCCAGTAGTAAGTATCGTAAACAGGCCAAAATGGCGAATTAAATACCCAGTAAAAAAAGAAGGTATAAACATACCAAGTAAATGCCATTGGATAACAAAGGCAGTGTTAGCAAACGTGTGGTTATGATGCATCATGGCCAAGGGCGTGGCAGTCATCACCAGCGACATCACGCCGTAACTTAACATGGCGCAAATAACCGCAACAATAAACTTAGGTTGTCTGATAATTATTGATAATGGGCGTGCTGGTTGAAAGGAAGGTTCTGCTGTAGTCTCTAAGTGCTTAGTGTCTATTGAAAGCCCACTTAATATAAGCAGCATGATGATATACACCCCAATAATGGCTGCATAACTGCCCGCAAATTGCGCATCAATAACCCAATCTTTGGCGAAGCTAGCCAGATTAGGCCCAACGAATGCAGCTACAACACCACCTAGCATCACATAAGAAATAGCTCGGCTTTTATATTCTTCGGTTACGTTGTCTGCGGCCGCAAAGCGGAAATAGTTCCCAACGCTGTTAAATACACCGATTAGGCCAACGCCCACAACAAATAACCAAAACTCATGAATAACAATCGCATAGCTAGCAACAGCCCCAGCGCTAACGCCTATTAATGTGGCGAGCATAAAACCTTTTTTACGACCTATTTTTTCAAGCAATAATGATGACGGTATGCTGCATAGCATGGTGGCAATAAACATCACAGCCAGAGGTAGCGTCGCTAGCGACTTATCATCGGCTAATGAATAACCGACCAATGCCGCGCAAGTAACATTCAACGAAACCGCGCTGACCATTAGCCCTTGGGCTATTGCAAAATGAGGGGTGTTTCTTAATAAAGGTGTCATAAGCGATGAATTATAGTGCAGTCGACTACTTTTGAAGTTTTTGTGGTGTTAATTTAGCTGCCAAATACAATGGGTGAGCGGGTTCGCCAGACTGGTTTATTTTCAAATAATGTAAATTCGATAATAGCTTTTTCGCGTCCGTTGAACGGCCTAAAAAAGCACCATCATTACCCCATGCTGCCACGACAATTGCCGCGTCGTTAGCCAGCTTCTTAAGCCACTTATTGTTATCTTTGCCAATGGGGTCGATAGCTAGTTTCATATCAGACGGTTGTGTCGCACGAAAAGCGAACAAGTTGGCCATGCACACGCCACCATAATGCCAAGATTTGGCGAAATTTATGCAGCGGGTTAATGTCGCATCATCCGTCGTTTCATCCGCTGTAGATGGATTAAGCCCCACGAATAATACAAAAGGTTTTGAATCGTCCCACGTGCGCCATAAGGCGTAACGATATTGTCTACAGCTTGAAAGTTTTGCGGTGTTTTTCATTTAATCATTAGATAGCAAGGTCATAATAGGTTGTCGATTATTTTCTAGATGTACCTAATAATAACCCCTCATTAATGGGAATATATGTTGATGCAGAATTAATGAGTGATGTAGATGTAAACTTAGGTACGCCGTAAACTTCTACTGTCGTGTTTAGGTCATTACGTATTTTATCAACCAGTAAATCAAAATCCCCGTCACCTGATGCCAGTACAACCACATCTGCATCGTTGGCGTACTCCATCGCGTCAAGTGCTATGCCCACATCCCACTCGCCTTTTGCAGTTCCATCAACCCGTTGGATAAACGGTTTTAGCTTTACCTCAAAACCGATGGCTCGGAGTATATTTTGAAATTGCCGTTGTTTCTCATCACCACGGTCTATCGCATAAGCAATCGCTTTCGTTACGGTTCTATTTAATGTGGCTTTGGCCCAAAATTTATTGTAATCAAAATGACAATGGTAAGACTGCTTGGTCGTGTAATAAATATTTTGTACATCAACCAGTACAACTACTTTTTCCATGGTTTAGGCGGTTTGAGTTTTTAAGTGTGCCAATAATATACATGGCAATCAGCAATTATAAGTTATTCCTATCAATTGAACGCCCATACGGGGTACAGGTCAATACTTAAATTGTTACGTGTTGATCAGGGCGGTTGAATTGAATTTGATACATAGCTACGCTTCTTTATGTTGGTAAAACTAACGTAAGGTTTTAAAAGTTACTAGAAGATGAAAACATTATGAGTAAAGGACAAGACAGCAAAAAACCAGCTAAGGAAAAACCGCTTTTATCACCAAAAGGAAAAAAGGCAGCTAAGAAAGCAGCAAGTAAAGGTTTAGACAGTTAAACGGGGTATCTTTTAGGCAAAACAATCGGCGTAACGTAGTCCAGTGCGCGATGCTTTTGCTCGCTAGTTTGGTGTCCGTTTAAATTAAATGGAGCCCAACCTTAGCTCTTCATCTTGAATACAGTAAAATGGCATTTTTAAAATGGCGTACGATCGTATTAAACACATGATGAAGAGCAGAGTTGAATTGTTGGCCCCGGGTGGTAATGCGGAGGCTATTAAAGCTGCCATCGTAGCGGGTGCGAATGCCGTGTATTGCGGCTTAGATATGTTTAATGCCCGTAACCGCGCCACAAACTTGTCCTTTGATGATTTGTGCGGCGTTGTACGGTTGGCGCATCAGCATGAATGCCAAGTATTTTTAACGCTCAACGTGGTTATTCTTGAACAAGAAATGCCGGCGTTAATAAAGCTGCTAAACAGACTGGTTAATATCAATTTGGATGGCATTATCGTTCAAGACTTAGGCGTGTTTAATCTCGTTAAAAAATATTTCCCCACGCTCGATATTCATGCCTCCACTCAGCTAACAACGCATAACGAGGGGCAAATACAATTCCTTGGGCGCATTGGCGCAAGCCGCGTTAATTTATCGCGCGAGTTAAATTTGCAAGAAGTGAAAACACTCACAAGCTTCGCGCATGATCATGATGTGTTGACAGAAGTGTTTGTGCACGGGGCGTTGTGCATCGCGTTTTCTGGCCAATGTTATTCCAGTTCCGTAAGTGTGGGTAATTCGGGTAACCGTGGGCGCTGCAGCCAAGCATGCCGTGATGAATACGAAACCACTGCAACGGGCAATAAATTCCCGCTAAATTTAAAAGATAACTCGGCCTATTTTGATTTGCCTGAACTAGTGGATGCCGGTGTAGATTCGCTAAAGATAGAAGGGCGCATTAAAGGCGCGCATTACGTTTATACCGTCGTAGACAGTTGGCGCAAACAGATGGATAAATTTGAAGAAACGGGGCAGTTGTTGTCGGACGATTCAAATTTACATAAAGTCTTTAACCGTGATTTTACCAATTCATTTTTAAAGGGAAATCTAACAAAAGGCATGTTTATAGATAACCCTCGTGACCACAGTGTTGAACATGCGGTAACGAAAAGCCAAGCCGTCTCCATCCCGCAAATTCACAAGGCAAAGCAGAGTCTTTATGACGAAAGAAATAAACTGGGTGATGAATTAGCCGACAAAATTAAAGATTTAAGCATAGCCAAGCAAGCACTAGCACTGAATTTTTCCGGGCAGATTAATGAGCCGTTAGTCTTAACCCTACAAGTAACAGGCAGCAACGGGTTAGATGCAACCCATGTGGTGGAATCCAACGAGCCATTAAAAAAGGCAATGCAATCAACGCTAGACCCAGCGGCCATACAAAAACGTTTTAAAGGCTTTAATAATGCACGCTACGCCATGGAACCGGTTAATTTTGAAAACTTGGCCGATAACCTAAGCCTTCCCTTTAAAGAACTAGCAGAACTAAAAAACAAAGCAGCCTTCATACTCAATGACTCTATCGAGGTAGTGGCCAACATCGACGTTCCAGCGCTGGTTAATCATCCCAAAAAGCATGCTGAGGGTGTGAGTAATGAGCCATCCATGTCCATTCTAATAGCGGATGAAAAAGACCTGTATTTGTGTGATACGACGGATGCAGATATCTACTTTAAATTGCCTGAAAGTTTCAAAAAAGGCTGTACCAAGTACATCGACCTGCTGCTACAAAACCCGCGTTTAATCCCTTGGTTTCCAGCCGTGCTTATCGGTAAAGACTATTTAGAAGCGGTGAAAATCCTTGAGCAAGTAGCCCCCAAACGCATTGTCAGTAATAATACCGGCATCGCCCATAAATCAGTTGAAATGGGAATAGATTGGATAGCAGGGCCATTTTTAAACACCACTAATTCTTACGCATTATTAACACTACAAGAAGAGCTGAATTGTTCCGGTGCTTTTATTTCAAACGAAATTAACCGAATGCAGATTAAAAAAATCGCACGTCCAAAAAACTTCAAGTTGCTCTACAGTATTTATCACCCCATATTGATGATGACAAGTCGGCAATGCTTCTTCCAACAAACTGTTGGATGTAAAAAACCGAGTATTGAAGATGGCTGTATGCTCAAGTGTGAAAAGGCCACCACCATTACCAATGTCAAAGGTGTTTCATTTGCCATTGATAAACAAAAAGGCGGCTACCCCAGTATTTATAACGATGAGCAGTTTTTGAATTTAGATGTCATCAACGATTTATCTGAAAAATTTGATGAGTTCTTTATAGACCTAACCAACATCGGCGCAGGGTCAAAGGCAGAGCAAAATAAAACACAGCTCATAGAATACTTTGAACAAATAATAGGCGGGCAAAGCAGCGCAAAGGAACAGCTTAACCAAATGGTGCCGCTGTCGACCATGGCGCAATATAGGCAGGGATTGTAGTCGTTATAGTCGGTGTTTTTAATACAGTATCTGCCCCATTGATATTACGGCATAGCACTATTAAGTGCTGCTATAGTCAAAATTTTGGACCACTAAATGGCAATTTCTGAGCACCCATCAAAGCTGAGTTTACCGCAGGCTAACCCCGGCGTTGCCACCGTGTTGGAATACCTAAGTATTAAATTCCCCTATATTGATACTCTGGTTTGGCAACAGCGAATGGCCGATGGCAAAGTACACTGGCACGACGGCTCATTGATAACGGCACAATCGCCATTTCAACCGCAGCAACGGGTCTATTATTATAGGGAAGTTGAAAACGAGCCCAGCATCCCCTTTAAGGAAACAATTCTATTCCAAGATGAACATATTTTAGTGGCCTATAAACCCCACTTTTTAGCCGTCACACCCGGTGGTATCTACGTCAATGAATGTTTGCAAAATCGCTTACAACGCCGCACAGGTATTAAGGGCTTACAAGCATTACACCGTTTGGATAGAGTAACCGCAGGCTTGGTCATGTTTTCTGTTAACCCTAACATCCGCCATCGTTACCATCGTTTATTTGAAACACGGCAAATACATAAAACATACCAAGCCATAGCCAATATTAGCGATGGTGAAAATTTGCTGGGTCAGGAGTGGGTTATTAAGAATCGTATCGTGCAGGGCGAACCACACTTTCGCATGCGTGTGGCCGAGGGCGAAGCCAATAGCCATTCTGTAATTCGATGCGTACAACAAACTACTCACAAGGCGCTATTTGAATTAAACCCCGTAACGGGCAAAACCCATCAATTACGCGTTCATATGCAGGCATTAGGTTGGCCTATATTGAATGACAAATACTACCCACAATTACAACCGAAATCAGCGGATAACTATTCAGCACCTTTACAGTTGCTAGCAAAGGAACTTCAGTTTATTGATCCAGTTACTCAGCAGCCAAAGTGCTTTAGCTGTGACAATAATTTGTCGCTGGAGTGAGGTACAAAAGCGGTCTTCTAAAAAAGAAGAGCGAGTTACTTACTATAAAAAGCCTCAACCGTTCCCTTTAGCTTAATCAGAAGCGGTTGTCCTCTACGGTCCAACGATTTAGGAGAAGCGACTTTTACCCAGCCTTCACTGATGCAATATTCCTCAACATCGGTGCGCTCTTTGCCGTTCAGCTTAATGCCAATATTATGCTTAAATATTTCTGCCACATGATGTGGGCTACGGGGGTTGCCCGACAGGCGATCAGGTAAAGCGGGTGGTGATTTAGTATCGTTCATATGTATGATGTAAATTAAATAACAAGAGGGCCATTGTAGGTAATATAGCCCTAGCGCTCAAGAACTGCAGTAGCGTTAAAAGGTCTTGTTTTGTGAAGTTGAAGAAAACCGTGTTTAAATTTTTTAGAATAGACGTTCTTTTTTGCCCATGACATTACCAATACTCTACTCTCTACAAAATTGCCCCTACGCGATGCGTGCAAGGCTCGCTATTTTATTAGCAGAACAGACAGTTATGCTCCGCGCTATTACGATGACGAATAAACCAGCCCACATGTTAACCATGTCACCAAAAGGTACCGTGCCTGTTTTAATACTGGAAAACGGTGTTGATGTTGTAGATGAAAGCCTAAACATCATGCTCTGGGCTCTAAAACTCAATGATCCTGATAATTTACTCTATTCTCAACATGCAGATTGTTTAAAAGAAATGCTGGCAATAATTGAAGAAAATGACAAAGAATTTAAACCAACACTAGAGCAATACAAACGCGCCAAGCGATACCATAACGATGATGAAGAGCATTGCCGACAGCTATGTGAACCTTTTGTTCAGCAACTAGAATCTCGTTTAACACAACATGAATTCTTAATGGGTTCTATGCCAAGCGTGCTGGACTATGCCTTGTTACCCTTTGTTCGACAGTTTTCCAGAGTTAATCGCCAAGTGTATTTACAGGGGCCTTATGTGCATTTACAAAAATGGTTAAATCACCATTTGCAAAGCCGATTATTCTCAAAAGCCATGTTCAAATATCCATTGTGGTTAGAGGAAAACCAAGACTGTATATTTGGTGAATAAGCGTTTAAGGTTTCCTGAATTGACTTTTAATTAATCGTGGTCTGTCCCTGTTTTTAAGAAACCATATTTACACTTTTCTATATGACTTTATAGGTGAGAACGCGTTAGTTCAGTGTCGGCGTTACGCCAGAAAGATTTAAACTGGCGCTCAACCAGTTTAGCTTCTTCTAATCGATGTTCCTGTGCCTCTAACGCCTGATAAAGCCCAAAGGTTGCCCAGCCATTTTTCTGATTCCATTCGAGATCTTTCCGATAAATGGCCTCTGCTTCCTCCGCACGATTTGCTGCCAATAGGGCAGCGCCCAGGTACAAGCGCATCGACTGGGGCCAATCGGGGGGTTCAATATAGCGGTTGTTATCTTCTACCTTCACTGCAGCGTCAAAGGTTTTTATAGCGCCATCGAGATCACCCTGCGCTTCGCGAAGTTCGCCTAGCAAACCAGTGGCCGCTAAATTTAACAAATGAGAGGCTGATGTTGGATCAACGCCGGTATCATCCACACCCTCCGCTGTAATTTGTTGCCGAAGATTGTTCAACTCAATTTCCGCTTGCTCCAGCGCACCCGTGGCCACTAGAGCACTGCCTTTAACATAACTCCACATGCCTTTTAGATAAGGCGTTTCATTGTGAGGCTCTTTGGTGTTTAAAATAAGATCCCACTTACCAAAGATTTTTTCCACCATCCAGCTTTGCACAATACGCTTTTGACCACGGTTAATCATGGCTGGGTCTTCTCCCGCGCTGCTAGCACCTTGCCGCGCGGCTTTAGATGCCGCTGCGTAGTTACCTTGTAAAGTATTCGCGAAACGGACGAAGTCTAAAGCATGGGGTCTATGAATTTTATGAGAAAGCGGGTAAGTACCAATGAGGGGGAAGTTGGTATCACCCCAGATTTTTGCAAACTGTTTGTCAACGACTTGCGAACGTACATTGGTTCGCGCCGCCTTTTCATAATCACCGACACGTAGGTAAATATGCCCAGGCATGTGCACCATGTGCCCAGCAATCGGTGCCAGAGCTTCGAGTTTTTGTGCGGAAGGTAATGCAAGTTCTGGCTGAGCAGAACCCTCTATCAAATGAATATATAAATGATTGGCGCCAGGGTGGTCATGCTCTGAAGCCATCGCAGTTTCAAAAGCAGCTTGGGCTTCTTTGGTTCCTTCCTTAGCAGAACCGTCCGCATTCCAGTAATCCCAACGAGTGGTGTTCATATAGGCTTCACCAAACAGGGTGGCGATATCGGCATCATCCGGATATTTTTTATGGAGCTTGCGCATGGCATCTAGAAAAGCGAAATCACGTTTCACACTGTCGCGATTTGCAGCTTTGTCGTAAAGAACGAACATGGCATTAATCAAATCTTGTTCCAGCTGCGTTCCATTAGCAGCCAACTCCCGAGCTTTGAGGATGGCAGCCAGGCCAGCTCCCTTTGGGTCATCGGGCATTTGTCTGTAGCGACTATTTGGGTTTGGCCCAGCAGCGTGAGCAAGGCCAAAGTACGGCATGGGGCTTGTAGGGTCAAGGCGGGCTGCTTCCTGATAAGAAGCGATAGACTCTGGGAAATAAAAACTCCAAGCTAAACGCAAGCCTTGATCAAAAAATGCTTGAGCCTGTTCTGAATCGGTAGAAATAACACGGCTATAAGTACCAGTACCGGGGACTAACACAGCTAGTTCGGCATCGTCAGCCGCAGTAACACTCATAACTGGCAAAACCGTTACCATAATGAGTGATAAGAGGACGTTACGCATAGGAATCTCCAATAATAAAAATTATGTCGCTAAAGCCAAGGAAGGTATTACCGCTATTGATGTCATGATACTCGCGTCGAGTGCGACATTATTCGGGACAATACAATTTAATCCACATTGTTAATGATGGTAGCATCGAACTATGGGGATGCTACTCTTTTTTATTGCTGTAATTCATCACCGTCCCCTTTAACCGTGACACAAGCGCCGTTAGTTACCCGCCTTCTCTGCCAATTCACTCAGTCTAGCGACTGCATCTGGTAAACCACGGAAGCGGAAAAATGCACCATCAGCATCGGCACGCTCTTCAAGCACCTCACAAGAGGCAAAAATATCACCTCGCAAACTTTGCGCCGACCAAGGCAAAAAAATCTCAGCCTCAACCAAGTCCTTTTGAAAAGTGTGAACAATCGTCTGATGCAAGTTTGTTATATCAGCCTTGCAGCGTGCGCTAAGAACAATGCAATCTGGGTACTTCTCTTCCAGCTCTGCGGTACGTTCTGCTTGCGCCACAAGGTCGTCCAAGTAGTCAATTTTATTGAACACCCGAATACGCGGCACACTGTCGGCGCCGATCTCGGCAAGCACCTTATCGGTCACTTCAATCTGCATTTCAAACCCGGGGTCACCCGCATCAATAACATGCAGCAATAGCGAGGCGTTAAGGGCTTCGTCCAACGTTGATTTAAAAGAAGCAACCAGTCCATGGGGTAAATTTTTGATAAAACCCACCGTATCACTCACCAAAATCTGCGGCACGCTTTCTGGGTGTAGGGTGCGAACCTTAGTATCCAAGGTGGCAAATAATTTATTGGCCACTAGCGCATCACGGCCCGTCAAAACACGCATCAATGTAGATTTACCCGCGTTGGTATAACCAACCAAAGCAACTTGGGCTAGTTCAGATTGACCCTCACGTTGCGACCGCTGGGTAGCACGAGCCGCTTCCATCGCATCAATTTCTTTTTGCAGTTCAGCAATACGATCACGAACCTTTTGACTATCCGTTTGAGCGCGCGATTGTCCCGTACCTCGTCCACCCGTCCCGCTACGTTGACGTCCTGATGGTCCGGCGCGCTTAGCCGCCTCACGCAGGCGCGGTGCCATGTACGTTAGACGCGCAATTTCAACTTGTACCCGCGAGGCGTGTGAACTGGCATTACGATGGAAAATTTCTAAAATAACCACCGTGCGATCCATCACCTCGCAACCCACTTCATTTTCAAGGTTAAGCGCCTGCGACGGCGAAATTTCATGGTCAACCAGAATAACGTCTACCTTGTCCTTAGCCGCCGAATCGCCCGCGGGTGAAGCCTCAAGACTGTCTTGTTGGCTATTCAAAAAGCCTTTAACTTCCTCACGCTTACCTTCGCCTATATACGCCGTCGAATCAAAAGATGCGCGTTTCTGGGTGAACTCGCCAACCACCTCCAGCCCTAACGTCTTTGCAAGGTCGCCAAGTTCAGCTAACGATGACTTAAATTCAACATCACTGACATTATCAAGTTGCACAGCAACAATCAGTGCACGTTTAAAAGATGTTTTTTCAGGGTTTAACATAGAAGATTCTCATAGCGTTTCTTTAAGGGCGGTGCAGATGTTTTTAACATCGCCCCTCACGTACTGAAGTGTAACCAAAATTAGGGGGAGGGCAGAGCCTGATTTAAAAGAAAATCAATCGAGTCTGACCTCAATTGAATTGAAGTTGATCAGCCTCTTTTTATACGCACTACTTTCATAATATCTAAATCAATGCCAGCAACACTTTCTTGTGTTGGGTAATAAGTCATATTCACTCTGGCACCTTTTAAGCTTTGGTACTCACTTTTGCGTTTGAATTTAAAAGGTACGCTGCAGCCTTCTACCATTAGGGTATGCAAAACCCAGTCACCCTGATTTCGTTGAACATGTGACAACACCTTCATTAATTCTGAATGGGTGAGGCTTGCGTGTTTTGCGACTAGCTTATCGGGGTCTGATGGCATGTTTTTAATTATCTTTGTTTTTAGTCGTATTATCGGCCTCTAATACCAACTTCGCTTTTTCAGCTTTTGAAATGTACTTGTCTTTTTTGCTCTTTTGCAGGCGCTTCTCAGTATTTCTTAATTTCTTTTTTTGCAATTAAATTATCTTTTTTTGACGGTTCATAATACCTTGCTTATTAACGAATGGGTGTTGATGGACCTAAAGAAATTAATGCCAAGTGGCGAGCGGATTAATCAAAATCAAGCAGGCTTCCCCATGATTTTCTGAGGGGGTTTGAATTAATCGTGGTCTGCCCCCGTTTGTTTCTCGATTTGTTATGGTCTAAACCCTCTTCTACCCTTGCTGTTTTTTATTGCATTTTCATACTCATAAACAGCCACAATAAGGTCAGTTTTTTTCTTTTTTTTAGTATCGATACCTAATGATTTACAATGCTCATCAAGCTCATTTTTCTTCATTTTTTCAACTTTCATATACTTCCTGAATTATTTTAATGCTCGATATTTTTTTAGGAGCTAACAGTGTTAATAAGCGGAACCCAGTGTCCACGTATTACTTGTACATACATGGAACTGTTCCATGTATTTGGATATTAAGGGCAAAACATGGATGATTGTTAGTAGATTTCATATTGTTTTACCCAGCCAACTTCTTATACTTAATCCTTCTAGGCTGATCCGCCTCTGCGCCCAATCGCCGCTTCAAATCAGCCTCATATTCTTCATAATTCCCTTCAAACCAAACAACATTACTATCACCTTCAAACGCCAGCATGTGGGTGGCTATTCTGTCTAAGAACCAACGGTCATGCGAGATAACCACGGCACAACCGGGGAAGCTGAGTAGAGCTTCTTCTAAGGCGCGGAGTGTTTCAATGTCTAAATCATTAGTGGGTTCATCCAGCAGTAATACGTTGCCGCCTTCTTTAAGCACTTTGGCTAAATGCACGCGGTTACGTTCGCCACCGGACAGGTCGCCCATGCGTTTTTGTTGGTCTGATCCTTTAAAGTTAAAACGGCCTACATAAGCGCGTGATGGAGTTTCGTAAGTGCCGACGGTTATTACGTCGTTGCCTTCTGAAATTTCTTCGAACACAGTTTTGTTGTCATCTAGGCCATCACGGGATTGGTCCACATAAGCGAGTTTTACTGTCTCACCGATTTTGATTTCGCCGCTAGTAGTGTCTTCCATACCGCCCATCATTTTAAACAGGGTGGATTTACCTGCGCCATTGGCACCGATGATGCCAACAATGCCGCCCTGAGGTAAGGTGAAATTCACATTATCAAATAACACACGATCACCAAAAGCTTTGCTTATGTTAACGGCTTCTATAACAGAATCACCCAAGCGTGGGCCGGGTGGTATGTAAATTTCTTGTGTTTCGCTGCGTTTTTGGAAGTCTTTGGATTGCAGTTCGTCAAACCGTGCGAGCCGTGCTTTGCTTTTTGCATGACGGCCTTTTTGGTTTGAACGCACCCATTCCAGTTCTTTTTTAATGGAACGCTTTTGCGCCGCGTCCGCTTTTTGTTCTTGTTCTAAACGCGCATCTTTTTGTTCTAACCACGATGAGTAATTGCCTTCCCAAGGAATGCCGTGCCCACGGTCAAGCTCCAAAATCCAACCGGCAACATTATCTAAGAAATACCGATCATGCGTGACGGCGACAACGGTGCCGGTGAAGTCGTGTAAGAAGCGTTCTAACCACGCAACGGATTCTGCATCTAAGTGGTTGGTTGGCTCATCAAGCAACAACATGTCGGGTTTTGAAAGCAGTAATTTACACAAGGCAACACGGCGTTTTTCACCACCGGATAGTTTGCTAACATCAGCATCCCAAGGCGGCAGGCGAAGTGCATCGGCGGCTATTTCCATGGTGCGATCGGTGTCGTGGCCATCACCGGCTTGTAGCATATTTTCCAGCTCGGCCTGTTTTTTTGCCAGTGCGTCAAAGTCTGCATCGGGTTCTGCGTAAGCGGCGTATACGGCGTCTAATTGTGCTTGGGCATCGGTAAAGTCACCCAGTGCTTCTTCAATATTACCGCGCACATCTTTGCTTTCATCTAGCTGAGGTTCTTGTGACAAATAGCCAATTTTAATACCGGGTTGAGGGCGAGCTTCACCTTCAATATCAGTATCTAATCCCGCCATAATTTTTAGCAGGGTGGATTTACCCGAGCCGTTTAAACCGAGTACGCCAATTTTTGCGCCGGGGTAAAAAGATAAATAAATGTCAGTAAGAATTTTACGTTTAGGAGGGACGACCTTGCTAACGCCGTTCATGGTGAAAATGTATTGAGCCATTGGGATGTGTTTTTTGGTTATTAAATAATGGTGCTTAGTATTACTGAGTGTGAGGCTTTTTAAAAGCTGAAATATGCATAAGTGATTTTCGCTGCCGCGAGGGCGTTCATTTCTTTTGCTTCGCCAACAGCACCCAAGGCATAAGTCTCACTAAGCGGTTCAAAAGATAACCGCAAAGTGAGACTAAAAACAGAACCAAAGAAAAGGCGACCCCGCTATCGCTTGTCTCCCATTAAACCTGCTTTTAATTGGGGCAGCGCTAAACTCGCTGCGCTCAGACAACGCGCTACCTTATCCAATTCAAAGCAGGTTTAATGGGCGCGATAGGAGGGGAGTTAAGTTCAAAACCCTGTGTAAAATGCACTTTTGATAATTTCCCATCTTGTGTTTTTATCGCAAAAATAGCGTAAACAACACCATATGATGTAAAATGCGCGATCTTAACCACATCGCAACTTTGCAAAAGCACGGGAAAAACAATGTACACAAAAAGCATGAAAATTGAAGGGTTTGACGACGAACTTTGGGCGTCAATTCAACAAGAAGAACAACGTCAAGAAGATCATATTGAACTGATTGCATCCGAAAACTACGCAAGCCCTCGTGTTATGCAGGCGCAAGGTTCTATGCTAACCAATAAGTATGCGGAAGGTTATCCGGGCAAGCGTTATTACGGTGGTTGTGAGTATGTTGATATTGCTGAGCAGTTAGCGATTGACCGCGTTAAAGAATTATTTGGTGCTGATTACGCCAACGTGCAGCCACATGCGGGTTCACAAGCGAATGCGGCGGTTTATTTTGCATTGCTTAAAGCAGGCGATACTATTTTGGGCATGAGCTTGGCACATGGCGGCCATTTAACGCACGGTTCAAAAGTTAATTTCTCTGGCAAACTGTTTAATGCGATTCAGTATGGTTTGAACGAAGCGACCGGCGAAGTGGATTACGATCAAATTCAAGCGTTAGCAAACGAGCACAAACCTAAAATGATTGTTGCGGGTTTTTCTGCCTATTCACGTGTGATGGACTGGCAGAAATTCCGTGACATTGCGGACTCTGTTGGCGCGTATTTATTTGTAGATATGGCACACGTTGCTGGTTTAGTAGCGGCGGGTGAATACCCAAGCCCAGTGAATATTGCCGATGTAACCACATCAACCACACACAAAACATTACGCGGCCCACGTGGCGGCTTAATTTTGGCTAAAGCAAACCCTGAGATTGAGAAAAAATTAAACTCAATGGTTTTCCCTGGCACACAAGGCGGCCCATTAATGCACGTGATTGCAGCGAAAGCAGTGGCGTTTAAAGAGGCGTTATCACCAGAATTTACGGTGTACCAGAAGCAGGTAAAAGTAAACGCAAGCGCAATGGCCGATACGTTTATTTCGCGTGGTTACAATATTGTTTCTGGCGGCACAGATAACCATTTGTTCCTTGTCGATTTAATCGACAAAGGCTTAACCGGTAAAGCGGCAGAAGCGGCGTTGGAAGAAGCTAACATCACAACCAACAAAAATTCTGTGCCAAATGATCCGCAATCACCATTCGTGACCAGCGGTATTCGTTTAGGCGCACCAGCGATTACAACACGTGGCTTTAACGAGCAAGACAGTAAAGACCTAGCAGGTTGGATGTGCGATATTTTGGATGATATTGAAAACACCAGCGTTCAACAAACGGTTAAGCAAAACGTGTTGGCTATTTGCTTGCGTTTGCCTGTTTACGCCGACTAAGGTTGATATAAATGCAGTGCCCTTTTTGTAACGATAGCGATACACGCGTTATTGACTCTCGCCTAGCCGGTGAAGGGGATAGCGTGCGTCGCCGTCGTGAATGCCAAGCGTGCAAAGAAAGGTTTACGACGTTTGAAACAGCAGAATTAAATTTACCACGCGTTATTAAAAGTGACGGTGTTCGCGAGCCATTTTGGGAAGAAAAACTCAGTGCAGGTGTTTTAAGAGCGCTGGAAAAAAGGCCGGTTAAAAGTGAAGACATTGATGCGGCGATGAGTCGCATTAAGAAAAAACTACTGTCTTTGGGCGAGCGTGAAATCCCATCGATGCGAATTGGCGAATTGGTAATGGAAGAGTTGCAGCATTTGGATCATGTGGCGTATGTGCGTTTTGCATCGGTGTATAAAAGCTTCGAAGACATTTCTGAGTTCCGTGAAGTGATTGATGCGTTGGAGCAGGGCAAGCCTGCATTGCAGCCATTAACATCGGTTTCAGTAAAGAAATAAGCGACTGATATGACGTTCACGTCAAACGATACAATGTTTATGACCCGAGCTATAGAGCTGGCTAAAAAAGGCCGTTATAGCGCTAAGCCGAATCCTTGTGTTGGCTGTGTTATCGTTCAAAACAATCAAATTATCGGCGAAGGGTGGCATGAAAAAGCCGGTGAACCTCACGCAGAAATTCATGCCCTAAAACAAGCGGCCGAGTTGGCTAAAAACGCCACGGCTTACGTTACTTTAGAACCCTGTAGTCATCACGGACGAACACCGCCCTGTGCTGATGCGCTGATTGAAGCGGGTGTGGCAAAAGTTATCGTAGCGATGCAAGACCCTAACCATTTAGTGGCAGGCCAAGGTATTGCCAAACTTCGTGACGCGGGTATTGATGTGTCGGTTGGCTTATTAGAAGAACAAGCCGCCGCTTTAAATAAGCCGTTTATTCATAAAATGACCACTGGCAAGCCGTATGTGATGAGCAAAGTGGCGATGAGCTTAGATGGCAAAACCGCCATGGCATCTGGCGAAAGCCAGTGGATAACTGGCGCAGCAGCGCGTGAAGATGTGCACCGGTTACGCGCCCAAAGCGATGTTGTTCTAACGGGTGTTGGGACGGTTCTTGCGGATAATCCACAATTATCAGCACGAGATGGCTTGGGTGATTTGAATGTGTGTCAGCCCCGAATTGTTGTATTGGACTCGAGTTTAAAAACGCCGCTAGATGCCGCCGTTTTAGCAGGGAATAAGACGACTATTTTAACGTGCAGTGATAATGACCAAGCAAAACAGGCGTTGGTGAAGGGAGGTTGCTTAGTGCAAGTGATTGCGGCAGACGAGAATGGTCAAGTCGATTTGCAGGCTGTTCAGGCTTGGCTTAACGAACAGCCGATTAATAGCGTGATGGTTGAAGCAGGTGCGTTGTTAAATGGAGCCTTTTTACAAGCGGGCCTTGTTGATGAATTGATTGTGTACATGGCACCCAGCGCGTTAGGTGCTGATGCTCGCGGTGCGTTTTCGATGCCTACTATTTCGCAATTATCTGACCGTATTCAATTGAAATATTCGACAATGGACACCTTGGGTGACGACATCAAGTTAACGTACGTAGTTAAAAGAGACGATTAAATGTTTACAGGCATCATAGAAGCGATTGGCGAGATTAAACGGGTTGAACAGCAGCAAGGTGATGTTCGCTTAACCATTTCAACAAAAGAGTTGGACTTGAGCGATGCCCAGTTGGGTGACAGCATTGCGGTGAACGGCGTTTGCTTAACCGCTATTGAATTAACACCGGGTCAATTTGTTGCTGATGTGTCGAACGAAACATTGTCTGCAACAACAATGGCCGACATTAAAGCGGGTTCACCCGTTAATTTAGAATGCGCCTTACAAGCGCAAACTCGGTTAGGTGGCCATATGGTCAGTGGTCATGTGGATGGAGTAGGCCAAGTTATCGAACGTAAGGCCGATGCACGCTCAGTGCGCTTTACCTTTGCAATGCCGGCTGAAGTATCTCGATATGTAGCGCAAAAAGGTTCCATTTGTATTGACGGTATAAGCCTTACAGTCAATACCGTTGATGATGCTTCTTTCTCCGTTAATATTGTTCCGCACACACTTGAAATGACCACATTAGGCAATCGACAAGTGGGTGATGCGGTGAATCTTGAGGTGGATGTCATCGCGCGTTATTTAGAGCGATTAATGCTCGGCAGCGTTAAAACTGAGCAAACAACGGATTTCGCGAAACTATTGAATGACAACGGATTTATCAAATAATTTGAAAAGGCTGCGAAGCGAATCAGCTACAATACGCGCCAATCTAATGAAAAAGACATTATGAATAGTACACAAGAAATTATTGATGATTTAAAGCAAGGCAAAATCGTCATTATTATGGACGATGAAGATCGCGAAAACGAAGGCGATTTATTGATGCTTGCTGAACACGTGCGTCCTCAAGATATTAATTTTATGGCCAGTTATGGTCGTGGGTTAATTTGTTTGACGCTAACGCGTGAACGTTGCCAGCAGTTACGTTTGCCGTTAATGGTGAATGATAACCAAGCCGCTTTTTCGACTAACTTTACGATGTCTATTGAAGCTGCCGAAGGCGTAACAACTGGTATATCAGCAGCCGATAGAGCAAAGACTATTTTGGCGGCGGTGAAGCCAGACGCTAAACCAACGGATATTGTGCAACCAGGGCATATTTTCCCTTTGATGGCGCAACCGGGTGGCGTGCTTAATCGCACGGGCCATACAGAAGCAGGTTGTGATTTAGCGAAATTAGCAGGTGGCGAACCCGCGGCGGTGATTGTTGAAATTTTGAATGACGATGGCAGTATGGCTCGCCGAGATGATTTAAAGATTTTTGCCGAAAAGCACGAGCTTAAAATTGGCACCATTGCTGATTTGATTCATTACCGAATTCAGAATGAAAAGAATGTTGAGCGTGTGAGTAGCTGCCAATATCCAACGGAATATGGCGACTTTAGACTGCACGCCTTTCAAGACCAGATTGATAACAAACTGCATTTGGCGCTAACGTACGGCGATGTGGATACGGATGAGCCTGTACTGGTTCGTGTCAATGCAAAAAGCACCTTGGCTGATTTGCTTCATGCCAAAGAGAGTGATCACTATCCATTACCTAAGGCCATGCAAAAGATTGTAGCGGAAGGGCGCGGCGCATTGATTTTGATTCGTAACCAAGAAGATAATCAGTCCATTGTTGAGTTTATTCACGAACAAGAGCTAAAAGAAAAAGGCGTGGATCAGCCTGCTTCCCAACAATTGGTAGACTCAAGAACAGTAGGTGTTGGTTGCCAAATACTGTCGAACCTAGGTATCAAAAAATTAAAGTTGTTGGGCACACCAATGAAATATACGGGCTTGGCAGGCTTTGATATAGAGATTGTTGAACACGTCTCTTTAGATTAGCGCTGGCGAACACTGATACAATACGCAAAACTTAAATATTCACATAGGCTTGAAAATGTCGGAAGCAAAATTAATTGAAGGAAACATGATTGTGCGCGATGCACGGTTTTGTTTGTTAGTAGGTCGTTTTAATAGCTTTATTGTTGACCAATTAGAAGGCGGCGCGATAGACACATTGTTGCGTCATGGCGCAGACATTAAAAACATTGATGTAGTGAAAGTGCCGGGTGCTTTTGAAATGCCTTTGGCGGCACAACGAATTGCTGCAAAGCAAAAGTACGATGCAATTATTGGCTTGGGCGCGGTTATTCGAGGCGGTACACCGCATTTTGAATACGTATCAGGGGAAGTAACCAAAGGTTTAGCAATGGTATCTATGCAAGCTAACCTGCCAGTCACTTTTGGCGTGTTAACGGTGGATTCTATTGAACAAGCAATTGAACGCGCCGGTACGAAAGCCGGTAACAAAGGTGTTGAAGCAGCGCTGGCAGCTATTGAAATGGTGAACGTACTTAAGGTGATAGACGCCGAATGAGTTCAGCAAAAAGCAGTTCAAGACAAGTAGCGCTTCAAGCACTTTACCAATGGCAGGTAACAGGGCAAAACTTAGAAGAGCTTCAGCGTCAGTTTGAAGAAAATCCAGAGATTCCTAAATTTCAAAAAAGTTACTTTCAGCTACTGCTGAATGGTGTTGTTAATAAATTGGGCGAATTAGATGAAGCGCTTAATGAATTTACAGACCGTGAGCTTGAAAAAGTAGACCCCATCGAAAAAGCAATTTTGCGTCTAGGCGCTTATGAATTAATGTTTAAGCCTGACGTGCCTTATCGCGTTGCGATTAATGAATTCGTTAATTTGGCTAAAAGTTTTGGTTCAGAAAAAAGCCATGCATATGTCAATAGTATTTTAGACAAAGTGGCTAAAAAAAGCCGTTCGCTTGAAATTAAAGCAAATTTCAAACGTAAGAAAAAAACAGGCTAATTTAGTTTTATGCCGTCGTCTGAATTCTCCATCATAGACGAGTTTTTTACGCTTAAATCATCGCAAGGAGTACCTCCAGAATTAGGCATAGGTGATGATTGTGCGATTCTTGATGTACCTAATGATAAACAGCTAGCCGTTAGTACAGATACGCTAATCGAAGGCGTGCACTTTCTTGCCAGCAGCGCACCTTATTTATTAGGTCGGAAAGTGTTAGCGGTCAATTTAAGTGACTTGGCTGCAATGGGTGCAACACCTGCTTGGGTGTCAATGGCGATCACGCTGCCCTCAATTGATAAAGCCTGGCTGGGTCAGTTCAGTGATGGCTTTTTTGAATTGGCTAAACAATATAACATGCACTTGATTGGCGGAGACACAACCCAAGGCCCGCTTAGCATTACTATTACCATTATGGGTTTGTTGCCTAAAACTAAGCGCTTGACTCGTTCAGGCGCAAACGTGGGTGATTCTATTTATGTGTCTGGCTCCATCGGTAATGCAGGTTTGGGTCTACAAAAAGCACAGTCAGACGAAGTAAGTGTCAATGATGCAGATGTGAGTGCTTATTTAAATCCGCAACCTAGAGTTGAATTGGGTCAGCAATTATTAGGGAGGGCTACATCATGCATAGATATATCGGATGGGTTGTCAGCCGATTTACACCATATTTTAAATGCAAGTAGAGTAGGCGCGAGCGTTATTCACGACACATTGCCCTTGAGTGATTCAGTGCGCGAGCATATGACTTGCATGGGCGATAATTTGTGGCCGTATTCCACTGGAGATGATTACGAATTGTGTTTTACAGTCCCAGCAAGCATTAATGATATCGACACTAAATTACTAGCACATGGGATAACAAAAATAGGTGTGATTGAACAGCAACCAGGGCTGCGAATACAGCTGCCTAATGGTGAGAAAGTAACGTTAAATAAAGGTTACGAGCACTTTAATGAGTAATCATACACCGACATTCAAACAGCTCTTATCAAATCCGGTACAAATGCTGGCGTTCGGTTTTGGCTCAGGCTTAGCTAAAAAAGCACCAGGCACCATGGGTACACTAGTGGCAGTGCCAATGTATTACGGCTTGGCTCAGTTTTCAGAAGGCACTTATTTATTGATTATGCTGCTGGTTATTGTCTCTGGCGTGTGGATTTGCGGCAAGGCTTCTGAAGATATAGGTGTGCATGACCATGGTGGAATCGTTTGGGATGAAATAGCCGGTTACTTGCTTACCATGTACTGGGTCACATTCAGTTGGCAAAACATGGCGCTGGGCTTTGTTTTATTCAGGCTATTCGATATTTTGAAACCATGGCCAATTAATTGGCTTGATCGCCATGTAGAAGGTGGTTTTGGCATAATGGTGGATGATTTATTGGCTGCGCTAATGGCGGCAGCCTGTTTATACTTCATTGCACCATTTATTTGAAATATAAATTGCTAAAATAGCATTCATCTAGTATTATCTCGCACCTGAATGGACGCGGGGTGGAGCAGTTCGGTAGCTCGTCGGGCTCATAACCCGAAGGTCGTAGGTTCAAATCCTGCCCCCGCTACCAATATTTTTTAGATACCCCTTATGGGGTATTTTTAGTTCGGCCACCTACGTCATGATATGTTGTGTTTTAGGTGAACAATTGAAGTGTGACTAATTGGGCCGTTGGCCCTTTTTTTGTATGTAATGGTTAGAAATGAATCAAGCACCGAGTAAAATTTTAGAGTTAATTGAGCCTGCCGTTACCGGCTTGGGTTATGAGTTTGTGGGCGCGGAATTTACGGGTCAGGGCAAGTCATCAGTCTTATTGGTTTACATAGACACAGACTCTGCTAAAGGTATATTGGTAACGGATTGCTCCAAAGTGAGTCATCAAATAAGTGGGATTATGGACGTAGAAGACCCCATTAGTGGTCAATACCGACTTGAGGTTTCATCTCCTGGCATGGATCGTCCTTTGTTTACACTCGAGCACTTTGAACGCTTTAAAGGCTCAGCGGTCAAATTGGAATTGCGTCAAGCAACACTGGAAGGACAGCGTCGTTTTACTGGCGAGATATTAGACGTACAAAATGAAACAGTTCATTTGCACGTCGATGAAGAGGAAATAGAAATTCCATTTTCTCTTATAAAGAAAGCAAGATTAGAAGTTAAATTTTAAATATTTATTTTTAGGGTTAAAAATGGCTAATAAAGAAATTTTAATGGTTGTAGATGTTGTTTCGAATGAGAAAGAGATTGAGCGAAGCGTTCTTTTTGATGCAATTGAAGCGGCATTGGCAATGGCGACAAAAAAACTATATCGCGAAGATATTGATGCGCGCGTGTCTATTGATCAAGAGACAGGCGATTATGAATCATTTCGTCGTTGGGAAGTAATTGAAGCAGACGAAGAATTTGAAGGCGGTTTAGAAAAACCTGATTCGCAAATTCTGCTAGCTGATGCTCAAAAAAACAACCCAGAGTTAGTTGTTGGTGATTTTATCGAAGAGCCGATTGAAGCAGCAGATTTTGGCCGTATCGGTGCACAAGCAGCCAAACAGGTTATTTTCCAAAAAGTACGTGAAGCGGAACGTAAAAAAGTATTTGAACACTACAAAGATAAAGTGGGCGAGCTCGTAACAGGCGTTATTAAACGTATTGAGCGCGGTAATGTGTTTGTTGATCTTGAAGGTACGGCAGATGCGATTATCCCTCGTGAAGAAATGATTCCAAGGGAGCCGGTTCGAACTGGCGATAGAATTCGCGGTTATTTAAAAGAAGTTGAAGAAGTTGTTCGTGGCCCACAATTAACCGTAACGCGTAGTGCCCCAGAATTATTGATTGCACTCTTTAATCTTGAAGTGCCAGAAGTTGGCGATGGTTTGATTGAAATTTTAGGTGCAGCGCGTGACCCAGGTTCACGTGCGAAGATTGCAGTTAGGACACGTGATCAACGCTTAGACCCAGTAGGTGCATGTGTTGGTATGCGTGGTTCACGTGTTCAAGCGGTGTCTAATGAATTGGCTGGTGAACGTGTTGACATTATTTTATGGGACGAAAATGAAGCGCAATTCGTGATTAATGCAATGTCACCAGCAGAAGTGGTGTCTATTGTGGTTGATGAAGATAAGCACAGTATGGACGTGTCTGTACGTGATGATAGCTTGTCTCAAGCCATTGGCCGTGGCGGTCAAAATGTACGCTTGGCGAGTGAATTGACAGGTTGGAAGTTAAATGTGATGAGTGAAACACAAGCGGAAGAGCAAAGTGCTTCGGAAACAGATGTGTTCGTCCAGCAGTTAATGGTGGATTTAGATGTGGATGAAGACGTGGCGTTAATTCTTGCTCAAGAAGGGTATACAACGCTTGAAGAAATTAACTTTGCTGACGTTGAGGAATTGGCTGCCATTGAAGAATTTGATGATGACATTGCAGAAGAAATTCAACAACGTGCTAAAGACGCATTTTTAATCAAAGCAATTGCGTCTGAAGAAGTGTTGGAAGAGCACGAGCCTGCAGATGATTTGTTGGAAATGGAAGGGATGGACCGTGAACTTGCATTTAAACTAGCCAGTAAAGAAGTTGTGACGATGGAAAATTTGGCTGATTTGGCGACCGATGAATTACTTGAGTTGGTTGATATAAGCGAAGAACGGGCAACCACACTGATTATGAAAGCACGTGAACCTTGGTTTGCTGAGTAAGCAATAGACTCTTTGGAGAAATAAGCATGGCAAATATTACAGTTGAGCATTTAGCAAAAGTTGTTGGTACTACCGCTGAAAAGTTGGTAGAACAGCTTAAAGACGCGGGCGTAAAAGGCAAAAAAACGGACTCTACACTGAGCGAGGATGACAAGTTAAAGTTGTTAGCCCACTTAAGAAAAAGTCACGGTAAAGCAAAAAAAGACATTTCTGCGCCTAAGAAAATGACGCTTAAGCGTAAAAGCACGGTTACGGAGTTAAAACAACCCGCTAAACGAAGAGGTGCAAGCTCAGGCTCAGTTAGTATTGAGGTGCGTAAAAAGAAAGTAATCGGTCGCTCCGTCGAAGAAACGTGTACAGGCTTGAGTACAGAAGAGTTGGAAGAAGCTAAAAAAGCAGCTGCGGCACACGATCAATTGGTCCAAGAAAAAGGTGCGGCGCGCGAGAAAGAACAAGGCAGGATTAGCAAAAACCTTGAAGTTAAAGAACAAGTTGAAGCTGGTAAGCAAGCAAAATTAGATGCTGAAGAAGCGGCAGAATTAGCGAAAGATGCTGAACAGAGTATCGCTGCCGCAAAAGAAGCGGTAGTTGTTAATCAAGTGGTTGATAAGAAATCGACAGATACTGCGGCGAAAAAAGCTCAGGCGGTTGCTCGTAAGCCAGATAAAAAGAAGGGCGGTGGAAAGCCGGGCGGTAGAATCTTACACGTTGACAAAAAACCACGCCGTAAGAAAAAAAGCTCTCATAGAACACGCGACATTCGTCTTGAGTCCGATGATAAGCACGCATTTGAAGTCCCTACTAAAACAATTACGTACAACGTAGAAATACCTGAGAGCATTATTGTCTCTGACCTTGCTCAACGTATGAACGTTAAAGCCGGTGAGGTCATTAAAACCTTAATGGGTCTGGGTACGATGGCGACCATCAACCAACCTTTAGATCAAGATACGGCGGTAATCGTTGTTGAAGAAATGGGGCATAAAGTCACATTACGCAGCGATGAAGACATCCAAGCTGAACTGCTGGCTGATGTTATTCAACAAGACGGTGAAGAAGTGCATCGTGGTCCGGTGGTTACCATTATGGGTCACGTTGACCACGGTAAAACATCGTTATTGGATTACATTCGTAAAAGCCGTGTTGCAGCAGGTGAATCTGGCGGTATTACTCAACATATTGGTGCTTATCGTGTAAAACAAGGCGATAGCATGATGACCTTTATTGATACACCAGGACATGCTGCGTTTACTGCAATGCGTGCCCGTGGTGCGCAAATAACGGATTTAGTTATATTAGTTGTTGCTGCTGATGATGGCGTGATGCCACAAACGAAAGAAGCGGTTGAACACGCTCGTGCAGCGGGTGTGCCAATGATTGTTGCGGTTAATAAAATGGACAAAGAAGGTGCGCAACCGGATCGTGTACGTAATGAGCTGTCGCAAATTGAAGTGACGCCTGAAGATTGGGGTGGTGATACGCAGTTTGTTGATATTTCTGCGCTAACCGGCGACGGCGTTGATGAGCTTTTAGAAGCGATAGCGTTACAAGCTGAGTTGTTGGAGTTAACAGCACCTGTTGATGTGGCCGCTATCGGTGTGGTTATCGAATCACGTCTTGATAAGGGCCGCGGTGCAATGGCTACTATTCTCGTGCAAAAAGGCACCTTAAACGTAGGTGACTATATTGTTGCAGGTGAGGCGTATGGGCGTGTTAAAGCAATGTTCGATGAGCATGGTAAGTGGGTAAAGGCTGCAACGCCTGCTGTGCCAGTTGAAGTATTAGGACTTTCAAGTGCAACTGAAGCCGGCGTAGAAATGTATGCCGCAACAAGCGAACGTAAAGCGCGTGAGATCGCTGAATTCCGTCAGGTTAAATCAAGGCAAGCAAGGCAAGCGAAGCAACAAGCAGCAAAACTTGAACAAGCGTTTTCTCAAATGGAAGGCGATGATAGTTCAACGCTTAATGTGTTATTGAAAACAGACGTGCACGGCAGTTTAGAAGCATTAAAAACATCATTAACAAATCTATCAACAGATGAAGTTAAATTAGTTGTTGTCGCTGGTGGTGTTGGCGGTATTAACGAAAGTGATGTAAACCTAGCGTCAGCATCGGAGGCATTGATTGTTGGTTTTAATACTCGTGCAGATGCCAGTGCGAGACGCATGATAGAAAACCGTGGTGTGTCTGTTCGTTACTACAGCATTATTTACGATGTGATTGATGATGTTCGAGATGCTTTGTCTGGTTTATTAGCACCTGAAATCAGAGAGCAAATTGTGGGCATTGCAAATGTTCGTGACGTATTTAAATCGCCAAAATTGGGCGCAATTGCAGGTTGTATGGTTACCGAAGGCTTTGTCAGAAAAGACCTGCCTATTCGTGTGCTGCGTGAGAGCGTGGTTATTTACGAAGGGCAGCTTGAGTCATTGCGACGCTTTAAAGACGATGTGAAAGACGTTAAAAATGGCATGGAATGTGGTATCGGTGTTAAAGATTACAACGATGTGCAAGCAGGCGACCAAATTGAAGTCTTCGAACGTATCGAAGTTAAACGCAAACTGTAATTAAGCGCAATGGCTAGAGAGTTTTTACGTTTTCAGCGCGTTGAAAGGCAACTTCAGCGCGAATTAGCTGAAATTCTACAGCGCGATATCCGTGACCCAGAGGTCGGCTTTGTGACGGTAAGCGGCGTTGAGGTAACGAAAGATATAGCGATTGCCAAGGTGTTTATCAGCGTGTTGACGACGAAAGACGATGAAAACAAACAATCGAGCATTGCCGCATTAAACCGCGCATCAAATTATATTCACGGTATGGTGTCGAAACGCATGCGCATGAGAATGGTGCCAGAATTGCGATTCTTTTTAGATGAGTCTATCGAGCAGGGTATTAAAATGGATGCGTTGCTGAAAGCAACAAACCCAGATAACGAGAAGTAGCACATGGCGGATCGTAAGAAGAAAGGTCGTGACATCAGCGGCATTCTTATTCTAGATAAACCGCTGCATATCTCATCAAACAGAGCCGTTCAAATAGTTAAGCGTTTGTACGGTGCAAAGAAAGTTGGCCATACCGGAAGTTTAGATCCATTAGCCTCGGGTGTGTTGCCTATATGCTTAGGGCATGCAACAAAAGTCTCGCAATACTTATTAGCGTCAGACAAAACGTATCAATTCACCATGAAGTTAGGCCAAACGACGACAACCGGTGATGTTGAAGGCGATATGTCGTGTGAGAAAGAAATGCCTAATATCGATAATGTAGAATTATCGACATTACTGCAAAGGTTCACGGGGAAGATTCAGCAAATACCACCGATGTATTCAGCGCTTAAACACAACGGTAGGCGTTTATATGCCTTAGCAAGACAAGGACAGGTTGTTGAACGAGCTGCGCGTGACATCACCATTAAGTCACTCACGTTACAAGCGCAAACAACAGATACCCTCAGTTTAGAAGTATGCTGTACTAAAGGCACATACATTCGCACGTTAGCTGAAGATATTGGTGAAGCGTTGGGTTGCGGGGCACACGTTACATTTTTAAGGCGCATTATTACGGGGCCGTTTGGTTTGGCTCAGGCCGTTACGCTTGAGCAGCTAGAGGCAGTTAACGGTGACTTAATGGTATTGGATGGATTACTGAACAGTTTGGATTTGGCGTTAAAAGAGTATCCAGTGATTACTTGTACGGGTGAGAATAAAAAAGATTTATGTTTGGGTCGCCAAATACACATTAACGAATTGATAGAGGCGCCGTTAATCCGCTTAAATGATACTAACGGCGACATCTTTGGCTTAGGTAAGTGGGTTGAAGGGGGGCAATTAGCCCCCGTTAGAATTTTCGCATAGCTGAAATTAAAGAGGCTATTTAAGAAAGGTTGAAAATGAATGCTAATAGCATGCTCGTTGATTAAATCATGGCTTGTTAGCGAACAGTGTCGGGAGTATAATGCGATGTTTTTTAAGATAAATTGTAAATTGGAGCAAGGAATATGTCGTTCGGCACAGAACAAAAGCAAGAAATAGTTAAAGAATATGCGTTATCAGAAGGTGATACTGGATCCCCAGAGGTTCAAGTTGCTTTGTTAACGGGGAGAATCAATTATTTGACACCGCATTTTTCTGAGAACAAAAAAGATCACCATTCACGTCAAGGTTTATTAAGAATTATTAACCGTCGTCGTAAACTTTTAGATTACTTGAAAGGTAAAGACGTAGAACGTTATCGTGCACTTATCGCGCGTTTAGGTTTAAGAAAATAATTTAATTAATAGGCAGGCACACAGTGAATTCAGTAAAAAAAGAGTTTCAGTTCGGCAATCAAACAGTCTCATTCGAAACGGGTGAAATCGCTCGTCAAGCAGACGGCGCTGTATTGGTAGAAATAGATGGCACAATCGTTTTAGTAACGGCTGTTGGCAAACGTTCAGGTGGTGAGAATAATTCGTTCTTCCCATTGACCGTTAACTATCAAGAAAAAACATACGCCGCTGGTAAAATACCAGGCGGCTTTTTTAAGCGCGAAGGTCGCCCAAGCGAAAAAGAGACACTAACGTGTCGTCTTATTGATCGCCCAATTCGTCCTTTGTTTCCTAAAGGTTACAAAAACGAAACTCAAATCATCGCGACGGTTATTTCATTAAACCCTGAAATTGACCCAGATATTCCTGCCTTATTAGGCGCATCTGCAGCGTTAGCGATTTCAGGCTTACCGTTTGACGGCCCAATTGGTGCGGCTCGTGTTGGTTATATCAATGGCGAATATGCGCTGAACCCAACTAAAACAGAACTGGCCGATTCTAAATTAGACTTAGTCGTTGCTGGTACAGCTGATGCTGTGTTGATGGTTGAATCAGAAGCTGATTGTCTGTCAGAAGATGTGATGCTAGGTGCGGTGACATTTGGTCACGAGCAAATGCAATCAGCGATTACAGCAATTAATGAATTAGCAGCAGATGTTGGCCAGCCTCGTATGGAATGGACTGCACCTGAAGTTAACGAAACATTACTAGAAAAAGTAGCTGGGCTGGCAACAGCGGGTATTGCAGATGCGTATACCATACTCGTTAAACTTGACCGTCAAGTGAAGTTAAAAGAAGTACGTAATGAGGTGTTGGCGCAGTTAGAAGACGAAGATGCCGATGAAGTGAAAGGTATTTTCTCATCACTTGAAAAGAAACATGTTCGTGAGCTTGTACTTTCAACAAAGAAACGTATTGATGGCCGTGACTTATCAACCGTTCGTGAAATCCACGTGCGTACCGGCGTATTACCTCGTGCACATGGTTCAGCCTTGTTTACACGTGGCGAAACTCAAGCATTGGTCGTGGCTACTTTAGGTACAGACCGTGACGCACAAATGATTGATGCAGTAGAAGGTGAGTACCGTGATCACTTTATGTTGCACTATAACTTCCCTCCATTTTGTGTGGGCGAAACAGGTTTTGTTGGCTCACCAAAAAGACGTGAAATTGGCCATGGGCGTTTAGCTAAACGTGGTATTCAAGCCGTATTGCCTAGCCAAGAAGATTTCTCTTACGTATTGCGCGTAGTAGCCGAAGTGACTGAATCAAATGGTTCAAGTTCTATGGCCAGCACATGCGGCACTAGCCTTGCTTTAATGGACGCAGGTGTGCCCATTAAAGCACCGGTTGCAGGTATTGCAATGGGTTTGATTAAAGAAGGCGATGATTTCGCTGTGTTGTCAGATATCCTTGGCGACGAAGATCACTTAGGTGATATGGACTTTAAAGTATCGGGTACTGATTCAGGTATTACTGCGCTGCAAATGGATATTAAAATTCAAGGCATTACGGCTGAGATTATGTCGCAAGCCCTTGAGCAAGCTAAAGGCGGTCGTTTACACATTCTAGAAAAAATGAATGCAGATTTATCTGAAGCGCGTCCTGACATGTCTGATTTTGCTCCTCGTATTTTGACGTTAAAAATTGACCCAGCTAAAATTCGTGATGTTATCGGTAAAGGCGGCGTAACCATTCGTGCTATTACCGAAGAAACAGGCGCATCGATTGATATTACCGATGAAGGCTTAGTTAAAGTGGCATCGGTTGATCGTGAAGCTGGCGAAAAAGCGCTAAAACGTATTGAAGACATTACCGCTGAAATTGAAGTCGGTAGAATTTACGAAGGTAAAGTGGTTCGCTTAATGGACTTCGGTGCATTTGTATCCATACTTCCAGGTAAAGATGGTTTGGTTCATATCTCACAAATTTCAGAAGAACGCGTAGAAAAAGTGAGCGATAAACTAGCAGAAGGCGACGTGGTAAAAGTTAAAGTGCTAGAAGTTGATCGCCAAGGCCGTGTTCGTTTAAGTATGAAAGAAGTTGGCTAATTAAGGTAACTATGAAATGTCAGACTTTAGAATTATTAAGAAATACCCTAATCGCCGTCTATACGACACGGAGATTAGTAAGTACGTAACACTTAATGATGTGCGTCAGCTCATTATTGACCGTGAACCGGTGAAGGTTGTGGCTGCCAAGAGCAGGGATGATTTGACGCGTAGTGTTTTATTGCAAATTATTCTTGAGCAAGAAGAAGAAGGCGAGCCCATCATGAGTGCGGAAATGCTAGAGCAGTTAATCCGTTTTTACGGTGACCCTTTTCAGCATAACTTTGCCAATTACCTTGAAAGCTCTGTGAAACTTATTGCTGAGCAACGCTCAAAAGTAAGAAGCAAGTTGGAACGCGTGGCTGACCCGTTTGCCATGATGACATCGTTAGCCAATCGAAATATGGACGTATTTAAAGAAATGCAAGACGGCTTGTTTAAAAAGGTGGTGTCATCGGCTGAGGAAAAAAAGAAATAAACAGCGCTATATAATAAGAAAAAAGCCTCATTGATGAGGCTTTTTTTATGGGCGCTGAAAATGCGATTTTTTGATTGAAAAAAAGCCGTATGACGTGCTCTTTAATTTAGAAGGCAGTACACTAATATTAATGACGGACCAAGACACACAAGCGGCATTTGATAGTGCAGCGTTTTTAAAAACATTAACGCAAAAGCCGGGTGTGTATCAAATGCTCGATGGCCGTGATGTATGTATCTACGTGGGGAAGGCTAAAAACCTTAAGAAGCGTGTGTCGAGCTATTTTAACAAAGCGGATAACGACGCTAAGAAGAAGGTGATGCTGTCACATGTCCGGCAGATTGATGTGGTTGTTACGCATACAGAGGGTGAAGCTTTATTGCTGGAAAATCAGCTCATTAAACGTTTTAAGCCTCGATACAATATTTGTTTAAGGGATGATAAGACCTACCCACACATCCATTTATCATCACAACATGAGTTTCCTCGCTTAACGTTTCATCGTGGTGCTAAGAAACAACAGGGGCGGTATTTTGGGCCTTACCCAAGTGCGGGTGCTGTTCGTGACAGTTTGAGCGTGTTGCAAAAGCTTTTTCCGGTCAGACAATGTGATGACAGTTATTACAAAAACAGGTCGCGTCCATGCCTTCAGCACCAAATAAAGCGGTGTACGGCGCCTTGTGTTGATTTAATCAGCAAAGACGAGTACGCAGATGACGTTAATCACACCGTGTTGTTCTTAGAGGGTAAAAACACCCAGTTGATTAACGGCTTGGTTAAGAAAATGGAACGTGCTGCTGAGGCGCTGGAGTTTGAGAAGGCGAGTGTGTTTCGTGACCAAATTTCTCAATTAAGAAAAACCATGGAACGTCAATACGTCAGTGGCACAGAAGGTGATATTGATGTTGTGGCCTGCGAAATGCAAGGCGGCGTGGCCTGTGTACAAGTGTTTTTTATTCGCAATGGACAGCACCTGGGTAACCGTTCTTTTTTTCCTAAAACACCCAGTGATAAAACAGCTGAAGATGTATTAAGTGCCTTTTTATTGCAGTTTTATTTAGATAAGAATTTACCGAAAGCCATTATTTTAAGCCACCCGCTTGTTGAACTAGAATTAACGCAACAGCTGTTTAATGAAAAGGCAGAGCGGAAGGTTGGCATTATTAACAAGCCACGTTCAGAAAGAGCACGTTGGTTGAAAATGGCAAAAAGTAACGCCGTCGTTGCGCTTAACCAAAAGTTACAAAGTCGGGAGAATACCCGTGATCGTTTAGCAAAACTGAAAGACTTGCTGGCAATGAAGGACGAAATTAAACGAATGGAGTGTTTTGATATCAGCCATTTACAGGGCGATCAAACGGTTGCATCATGCGTGGTGTTAAATGAAGATGGCCCGCTAAAATCTGATTACCGGCGGTTTAATATAAAAGATGTCCAAGCAGGCGATGATTACGCAGCGCTAGCACAGGCCGTGTCTCGGCGCTTTGTGCGCGCAAAGAATCAAGAGCATACGCCGCCTGATTTACTGGTAATTGATGGTGGACAAGGGCAAGTGACAGCAGTACAACAGGCTTTAGATGAGATTGATTATACCGATGTTGTGGTTATTGGAATTTCAAAAGGCAGTGATAGAAAGGTCGGTATGGAGAAAATTTATCGGGGTAGCGATGGCAAGTTACTGATTCTTTCGGCCGATGATCCGGTACTGCTCGTCATTCAACAAATAAGAGACGAGGCGCATCGCTTTGCTATCAGTGGCCATCGTCAGCAGCGTGGCAAGGTTAAGAAGAAGTCCACACTCGAGCAAGTTGAGGGCTTAGGGCCAAAACGCAGACAGTTGTTGTTAAAACAGTTTGGAGGCCTGCGTGAAATCAAGGCGGCAGGGCTGGATGATTTGTGTACAGTAAAAGGTATCAATAAAGCCTTAGCACAACGCGTTTATGATTTTTTTCATGACGGTGCGAATGTATAAAATGTTACTATTAGTCTCAATTGTCATTAGTTTTAAAGCCGTATGATTCTTAATATTCCCACCATACTCACCTTACTGCGTATTGCATCAATACCGGTCATTATGGTCGTGTTTTATTTGCCGATTGAGGATGCACGACTTTGGTGCTCGTCGATTTTTATTGTTGCATCATTAACCGACTGGTTTGATGGGTATTTGGCAAGAAAATTGAATTTGCAAACAGCGTTTGGTGAATTCCTTGATCCTGTCGCAGATAAGCTGATGGTTGTCATTATTTTAGTGCTCATCGTGCAAGCAGATCCGGCGGTTTACATTGCAATTCCTGCGGCCATTATCATTGGACGCGAAGTGTCGGTAGCAGCCTTGCGTGAATGGATGGCTGAACTAGGTCAGCGCTCGGTGATAAAAGTATCGTGGGTTGGGAAGTGTAAAACAGGGTTTCAAATGTTAGCCCTCGTGTGTTTATTATTTAATGCAGACTTAATGGGGGTTTCAGTGCGTGCTATTGGCTTAGTGTCGATTTATATCGCCGCAATACTCACACTTTGGTCAATGTGGCAATATATACAATTAGCACTACCCCAGTTTAAGAAATAGTCGGCATTCTAACTTGACAGTTGTGCTGTTAAAGATAGAATACACGGCCTCAAAGCGGGAATAGCTCAGTGGTAGAGCACAACCTTGCCAAGGTTGGGGTCGCGAGTTCGAATCTCGTTTCCCGCTCCATATTTTTAAGCCGTGATTCCACCGCGGCTTTTTTTGTATAAGCCCTCTCTGGCTGAGTGGCAGAGTGGTTATGCAGCGGCCTGCAAAGCCGTGTACAGCGGTTCGATTCCGCTCTCAGCCTCCATTTCTTATTCTTTCTTGAACGGTTAATTACGTTTTGCGTTACAATTTCTTATATCAAAAAGTTGTGCGTAGAATGTAATAATTCCAAACTTATTACGCGCGTTAGCTTTTTATTAATTAACGATTTATAAGGAAGGGAAGAATGAGTTCAAAAATTATTTACACACTGACAGATGAAGCTCCGCTACTGGCGACGTGCTCGTTATTGCCCATTATTAAAAGATTCGCAGCTGCAGCGGACATTGATGTTGAGTTAAAAAATATTTCGCTGGCTACACGGATGTTGTCTGCATTTTCAGATAAATTGCCCGCAGATCAACAAGTTGAGGATGCGTTGGCTGAGTTGGGCTGTTTAACTCAAGACCCCAATACCAATATTATTAAGTTGCCTAACATTAGTGCATCTATTCCACAGCTAAAAGACGCGATTAGTGAACTGCAAGAGAAGGGTTACGCGATACCTAATTACCCTGAAGATCCACAAACTGATGAAGAAAAAGATGATCTAGCACGCTATGCGAAAACATTAGGTAGTGCGGTTAATCCAGTGTTGCGTGAAGGTAATTCTGATCGTCGTGCACCACCTGCGGTAAAGGCTTATGCGCGTAAAAACCCTCATTCTATGGGCAGGTGGAGCCAAGCATCTCGTACGCACGTTTCGCACATGCACTTTGGTGATTTTTATGCGGGAGAGAAAAGTTTAACGCTTGATAAAGCCTGTGACGTAAAAATTGAATTTGTTGCTAAAGATGGTGCGGTGACGGTGTTGAAAGAACAAGTATCCTTACTTAAAGGTGAAATTATAGACAGCATGTTTATGAGTAAGAAAGAGTTGTGTAAGTTTCTTGAAGAAGAAATGAATGACTCAAAAGAAACCGGTGTGATGTTTTCGTTCCATGTAAAAGCCACCATGATGAAGGTATCTCATCCAATTGTGTTTGGTCATGCGGTGAAGATTTATTACAAAGACATGTTCGAAAAACACAGTGAGTTATTTGATAAATTGGGCGTCAATGCGAACGATGGTTTAAGCAGTGTCTATGACCATATTGAAAATTTGCCGGCGTCAATCAAAGAAGAAATATTGGCGGATATGCATGCCTGCTATGAAAACCGTCCAGAATTGGCGATGGTTGATTCAGCCAAAGGTATTTCAAACTTACATACGCCGAATGAAGTGATTGTTGATGCGTCTATGCCGGCCATGATTCGAGCGGGCGGTAAAATGTGGGGCCCGAACGGTAAGTTACAAGACACGAAGGCGGTGATGCCGGAAAGTACCTTCGCAAGAATTTATCAAGAAATTATTAACTTCTGTAAAACGCACGGGGCCTTTGACCCAGCAACAATGGGCAGTGTTCCAAACGTGGGTCTAATGGCTCAAAAAGCAGAGGAATACGGTTCGCACGATAAAACCTTTGAAGTGCAGGGTGATGGCAATATTCGCATCGTTGACGATGAGGGCGTTACGTTATTGGATATGGATGTTGAAGAAGGTGATATTTGGCGAATGTGCCAAGTAAAAGATGCGCCGATTCAAGATTGGGTGAAATTGGCGGTGACGCGTTCACGTTTATCCAAAACACCGGCTGTGTTTTGGTTGGACGAGTACCGCCCACATGAAAAAGAATTGATAAAAAAGGTTGAACTGTACTTACAAGATCACGATTTATCGGGGTTGGATATTAAAATAAAATCTCAAACAAGGGCTATGCGGTATACCTTAGAAAGGATATTGCGTGGTGATGACACGATTTCTGTTACGGGTAATATTTTACGAGATTACTTAACAGATTTGTTTCCTATTCTAGAACTGGGAACCAGTGCAAAAATGTTATCGGTTGTGCCATTAATGAAAGGCGGCGGTTTGTTTGAAACGGGCGCTGGTGGCTCTGCGCCTAAGCACGTTAAACAGCTTGTTGAAGAAAACCACTTGCGTTGGGATTCACTGGGTGAATTTCTTGCGTTGGGTGCTTCTCTCGAAGACCTAGGCATTAAGCAAGAGAATACTAAAGCCCTCATCTTAGCTAAAACGCTGGATCAGGCTACGTCTGAGTTACTAGACAATGGTAAGTCGCCTTCACGTAAAACGGGTGAGCTTGATAATCGTGGCAGTCATTTCTACTTGGCGCTGTATTGGGCAACAGCGTTGGCTGATCAAACGGAAGACGCTGAACTACAAGCACACTTCAAACCATTGGCAAAACTGCTGTCAGATAATGAAGAAGCGATAGTCAATGATTTAACAACGGACCAATGGCACTCTGTTGATATTGGTGGTTATTATTTGGCAGATAAGGCTAAAACGGTGGCTATTATGCGTCCATCAAAAATATTTAATGATGCGTTAACGTCGCTAGTTTAACAGTAAGCGAATGAAAAGAACCTGGAGTCATTTGGTTGGCTTCAGATTTTTATTTACCCTTAGTTCGTAACGATTGCACCGTAAAATATTTTGACTTTACTTTGTTTGAGTTAATAACTGTTTTCATTTTTAAGGTGGTGCAGTGGTTGGCTTGAACATCGACCATTGAAATTAAAGAAGGAATAGCGACTCCAGAGCCTTTGTTTTGCTCTAAGTGATAATCGGGGTGAGAAAAACCAGCAATAGCAACGCGCCATATCTGACCATTTCGGTCGTAATTACTGCCAGCAATAGCAATGTGCGTTTGCGCATCAATATAAAACACGCGTTTGGATAAAGGGTGGTTGTCAATATTCGGCACAGCCTCAAGTAAGTAAGTCTTACGGAGCTGCCATGAAACGTTAGGAAAGCAATGCCCTTTGCCATGGAAGTCGCCAAAATAATACGTGGATTCGTCAAGATTACTCGGCCGTAGCAGCTTGTCGTGCTTATAAAAAGGCGTTAATACCTCTTTAGTGCCAAGGTAACGCCAGCGCATATCTTTTATCCGGCCGTTGTAACCCAAAAAATCTTCAATCATGATGTCACTGCCTAAAAAAGCATCGGTCGTTTGCCCTGCTGGTAAACGTCTAACACGACGTTGAACAGACAGGTATAACCACGACCTTTCTCGAGCACTGTCATCCTCAAGGCGGTGGACAAGCAGCTGTGTATTTTTTATGTCGAAGGGTTGTTTGGCGAGTAGATAAATTCCATTAAAAATACCCGCAGGGTTTTTAGGTAAGTTAGGCGTGGGGGAAATGGTGGTACGGTATTTATAGCGTAGGGTCATACCGATGAATGAAATGGTTCGTTCAATTTTGTCGTTGTTCATGTCGCGATATTCCCAAATAAAAGGGTCGACGATTGAGGTGTCACCCCCATAGGCATAACGCATGTTCCAGGCTATCTTTAAACCAGCCAATGGGTCATTTAAGCTAGGCTCTTCTGTGAAAGGTAACCCGCCTTGGTAATTTAACAAACGGCCAGTGCCAGCTTCAACTTGGGCAGCGCCCTCGAACAGTTTTGTTTGTTTTAAAAAAACAGTGTTTTGTTGAATGTCAAAATATTCACTAACGTTAATGACGAGGTCTTTTTTTCGTATTAAATCGATAACTGAGGCATCAATAAAGTCACTGTACTGGCTTACATTGCTGTCGTTGATTAATGTGCCGGGTGAAGGCGCTTGCTGAGCATAAGTACTAAACGTTGAGAAAATAATTAATAAGGCACTAAATAGGTATTTCATACAGTCAACTATGACGTTTTATACGAGGTATTGTTGAGGCCATACAAGATGGATTTATGTGCGTGATCTAGCAATGCTTGATAGCTGTCTCCGTGGGCAGGAAAGTGTGCAATGCCAATTTTAGCGTTGAGTTTTATCGACGAGCCATCTGATAATTGAATGGCTTCAGCCAATTCATTTTTTAATTTTTCAACAAGAACTTCGGCGTGCTGTCCGCTAGTCTCAATTGAAAGATTAGCGAAATTCATGCCATCTAGGTGTGCATAAATGTCTGACTCCCGTGCTTTAGACAGCAACCGTTCGCTGATGGCAGCGAGCGCTAGGTTGTTTTGCTGATTGTTGATGTCACTGACTTGCGAGTCAAAGGCGATAAATAACATCGTTGCTTTGGCATCGGTTCGGGTGCTGAATTCAAGTAACTCTTTGGTTTGCTCTTCAAATTCAATCTGATTCGGCAGTATTGAACCGCTTTCTTGGTTGTCTGTTTGCATAAGGCTCGTTTTAATAAATTAGGTTTATACCCTAAGAATGGCAGAAGATTGCAAATTTACTAGGTAAAACGTTAAAAATAGTTTGAAAAGTACATTTTATTTACGTGTGGCAAATTGTCGCAGGGGGTCGTTGTATTTAGGTGATGCTGTTAAAGTAAGTCAAGCTGATAAGACGGTGCGTTTTCAGCTTTTTTATTTACAAACAATCATCAGCATGACGGATATAGAGAACCCATCACATTTACTGGCTTCAGCCTTAAGGCGGTTGCTTTCGTTGCGAGCCTGCAATATCGGCGGTCAAGTGATTGCAATATTGGCCGCTGTTTATTATCTGGAGATGTCTTTGCCGATAGAGCCATTAGTGATTATTTTGGCCAGTTTAATCGCGTGGAGTGTGCTGACGTTATTTTTATTCAAGCAGCGAAACAACATCACCGATAACCTTTTCTTTTTGCAATTGTCGGTTGACGTGTTGGCGTTAACGGCGATGCTTTATTTTACAGGGGGTGCGACTAACCCTTTTGCATGGTTTTTGTTGGTTCCGCATAGCATTGCATCCACCTTATTATCTCGTCGTTACGTGTGGCTAATGGCCTTGCTAACGTCATTGTCATATACGTTAATTGTGTTTTTTTATACGCCGCTGGTTCATTTGGGTCACCAGATGGAAATGGGCATGAATGACCATTTCCAAGATCACGTCATCGGTATGTGGATTGGCTTTGTTCTGTCGACGGTGTTGATGGCACATTTTGTTGGGGGCATGGCGGAGTCTTTACGTAAAAGAAACGCGCAAGTTTTGCGGTTACGAGAGCAAATGTTTCGTGATGAACGACTCGTTGCGTTGGGGACGCTGGCAACCAGTGCAGCACACGAGCTGGGTACGCCATTGGGTACAATGGATGTATTGACCCATGAGTTGGCGTTAGAGCTAGAACAAGCCAGCGACACATCGGTTGGAAAGAAGCTGATCATGATTCAAGGGCAAATTAAACGTTGTAAGGCCGTGTTGTTAAGCATTACGAAAACAGCGGTGGATTATAAATATGACTCAGGCCAGCTAATGACAGCAGAAGAATATTTAGACACAGTGATCATGCAATGGAAAATTTCAAATTTAGATGTCGGCTTTAATTTTAGAATAAAAGGCAAGTCGCCATTGCCGAATGTTATATCAGACACCGGCTTAACGCGTGCCTTGGTTAACGTGTTGGACAATGCTGCGCAAGCATCACCGCATTTTGTGTGCCTAGAGCTTGATTGGAACGCAGATAACCTGAGCATCGTAATAAGCGATGAAGGTGACGGCATGGCGGCTGAACAGTTGGACAAACTAGGTAAACACCCCATGACCTCGAAAGAAGAAGGCCTGGGTATTGGCCTTTATTTAACCAAGGCAACAATAGAAAAATTGGGTGGGAGCATTGAGTGGCAAAACAGGCAACTCAACGGTGTTGAAGTGTCGATTAAGCTGCCGTTAGCGCTAAAGGGCATTTAAGCGATGGAAGATAATCAACAACGCATACTGATTATTGACGACGACGAGATATATTGCTCCGTCTTGTGTGATGCCTTTACGCGTCGAGGCTTCGACGTGGCGTTTGCATGTGATGAGCAACAGGCGATTGAGCAAATAGAGCGTTTTGAACCTGAATTGGCGGTGGTGGATTTACGCTTAGAACAAAGCTCAGGCTTGCATTTAATTAAGCGCCTAAAAGATAATGATGAAAACACTAAAATCATCATGTTGACGGGCTATGCCAGCATTGCTACAGCGGTTCAAGCGGTCAAACTTGGCGCCATTCAGTACCTTACAAAACCAGCTAATGCGGATGAAATTTTAGCCGCGTTGGGGCAAAGCAATGCGGACGTGGATGTAGAACCCTCTCAACAACCGTTATCGGTTAAACGTTTGGAGTGGGAGCACATGCAGAAAATCTTGCTCGAATGCGAGGGTAATATTTCAGAAGCGGCGAGGCGCTTAAATATGCACCGCCGAACGTTACAAAGAAAATTGGCCAAACGCCCCGTAAGGCAATAAGCGTTATAAGCCGCGTTGCCACGGTGGAATAAGCGGTGTTTCTCCCTGGTTAGCGGCGTCAAGCTGAGTTAATAAAAGCTTTCGGTCTGTAGGCAGCATGCCTTTTAAGGGCAAGGCGTTAGACGCGTGATTAGAGCGAAAGGTAAGGGGTTGCTTCGGGTCGACTAGAGAGACGAGCAGCGTTTGTTCTTGTAGAAGCTCCACATCACTTTGCGGCGTGTATTGCCTCCCTTGTCGGTTGAACTTTTCCATAAACTCATCCCGTATATCGTCGCCTAAGGTTAATTGCAGCGTCGATAAATAGGTGAGATTTAATGCGTTAACAAGGTCTGCTGTTTGCTCAATGTGTTCTTGCCAATGCTGCTGCCCACCTAAACCTAAAATAACAGTGGCTGACACCTGCATGCCAACATCCAATGCCTTTTGTAAACCGGTCTTCATTTTGCCGGGCGTGGCGCCTTTGGTGATGCATTTCAGCAAGCTGGCGCTGCCTGTTTCAATGCCGTAATACAGCAGCGTTAAGCCGGCATTTTTTAACCGCGCTAATCCATCGGATGTTTTAGTCATCAAATTGTTCGGTAGGGCGTAACTGCTAACGCGTTCAAGCATCGGCAAATGACTGTATAGCGCATCAAGTATTTCAATTAGGGTGTCTGTGTTGCGGTACAAGGCATCGCCGTCAGCTAGAAACACGCGCCGTGTGCCAAGGTGTGAAACGGCTGTTGAGCGAATATCATTGAGTACGACATCTAATGGTTTTTCACTGAATGATTTTTCACGGTACATCGAGCAAAAGCTGCACCGATTGAAGCTGCAGCCCTCAGTGATTTGAAAAATTAGGCTATTGGCTTCAGAAGGAGGGCGATACAAAGGGTAGCTGTAATTCATATGGGTGCGACTACATTAACTTAATTGTGTAAAACTTCATTGTCCCTGCTTGATTGATGGAACGCAATGATCAACGAACAATGGTGACTCATGTCGGTCCCCTCGCAACGTGAAGTCGTGAACTCCGCCAGGCCCGGAAGGGAGCAACGGCAGCGACGGAATCGTGTGCCGGGGTGTGGCTGGCATGAGTTACCACCCACCCTGTTCTTTATCTTCTCCTCTAAAAATCGTACAAATAAGCAACGCTTTGTTACCCTATTGAGTCTATGAGTTATAAAGTTTTTGCAAGAAAATGGCGTCCGTTAAATTTTGCTCAAGTCGTCGGGCAAGAGCATGTTGTGCGCGCCTTAGTGAATGGTCTTGAGAGTGACCGACTCCATCATGCCTACTTGTTTACTGGTACACGGGGCGTGGGTAAAACGACCATCGCACGGGTATTGGCCAAAGCGCTTAACTGCCCTAATGTGGTGGCCGCCGAACCGTGTGGCAAGTGTGATACGTGCTTAGACGTTGACCAAGGCTGTTACCCCGATTTAATTGAAGTGGATGCTGCGTCTCGAACTGGCGTTGATGACACGCGTGATTTATTGGAAAATGTTCAATACGCACCCAGTCGCGGGAAATACAAAGTCTACTTAATTGACGAAGTTCATATGTTTTCAAAAAGCAGCTTTAATGCGCTGTTAAAAACATTGGAAGAACCACCAGAGCACGTCAAATTCCTACTCGCAACAACCGACCCGCAAAAAATGCCGGTGACCGTTCTGTCGCGTTGCTTACAATTTAATTTAAAACGCTTGTTGCCGAATCAAATAGAAGGCCAGTTAAAACTGATTTTAGAAAGCGAAGGCATTGAGTACCAACCTCAGGCTACTGAACTGTTAGCGCGTGCAGCAGATGGCAGCATGCGCGACGGTTTGAGCTTGTTAGATCAAGGAATTGTGCACGGTAATGGTGTGTTGAACGAAACCGACGTTATCGATATGTTGGGCAGCGTTGCCAGAGAACCGGTGCTGGATTTATTGAACGCATTGTTAACAAAACAAGGCGCAGATGTACTTGAAAGCATTGAAAAACTCGATGAGTTCGCACCTGACTACGCCGAAGTTTTGCAGTCGTTATTGTCGTATTTGCATCAAATTGCCGTCTGCCAAATAGCGGGAATGAGTAGTGACGAAGCATCGCTGACAACACTGGCCGAACAGTTAAGCAAAGAAGATGTTCAACTGTATTATCAAATCGCCTTGATTGGACAAAAGGACTTGCCGCTTGCGCCAACACCCAAGGTAGGATTTGAAATGGTACTGTTACGCATGTTGGCCTTTGCGCCCGTAGACATGAGTGAAGAAAATCCAGTTCAAGTTCCAACGCAGGTGAGTCAGCCCGTTCAAAAACCAGCGGTGATGGCATCACAGCCAGAAGCAACACCCGCGCCAACAGCAGTAGCTGCTGCACCGCGAAAAGCGCCGAAACTGACGATTCCTGAAAAAAAAACACTTGAAAATACAGAGCAGGTGAAGCCCAAGCCTGTTGTTGCAGTAAAAGAGGAAATAGCACAACCATTACCTAAGCCAGCCGCGGTTGTTAGCGAAACGGTAAGTCGCCCTGATAATAAGGTTGTTTGGCACGAGCTGGTGCCGACATTAGGCCTGGATCCGATGACACTTCAACTCGCCAATAACGCAACCTTAGTAACGTTAACGGAACATGAGTGTGAACTGATGCTAATAAGCGGCCATGTTTCGTTAAACAAAAAATCAGAACAGCACCTAAAAAATGCGTTATCTGATTATTTTGGCCGACGTTTGGAGTTGAAGCTGATTGAAGGTGCTAAAGACATTGTAACGCCCAATAGTATCGCCAGTGATAAAGTAGCGGACAGGCAACGATTGGCGGAACAAGAAGTGATGAATAACCCAATGGTAAAGCAGATAATTGAGGTGTTTGACGCTAAAATTATAGACGGCTCGATTAAACCAATAGATTAATAACGAACACAGTACGGAGAAAGAATGAAGAACCAATTAGGCGATTTAATGCAGCAAGCGCAAAAGATGCAAGAGAAAATGCAAGAAGCACAATCGAAACTGGCAGAGCTTGAAGTGACAGGCGAGTCGGGTGCGGGTTTGGTTAAAATTGTATTAACCGGTAAACACGAAGCGCGGCGCTTATCGATTGACCCAAGCTTAATCGCAGACAATGACCAAGAAATGCTGGAAGACCTTATCGTATCGGCCATTAACGATGCAGTACGTAAAGTAGAAACTGAAAGCAAAGACAGTATGGCTAATATGACCGCTGGTATTCCATTGCCTCCAGGCTTTAAGTTACCATTTTAAGATGCAATCAGAACCGGTTCTTCAAGACTTAATACAAGCGTTACGCTGTTTACCGGGCGTGGGTCAAAAATCGGCTCAGCGCATGACATTTCACTTGTTGGAGCGGGATCGCCAAGGTGCCTTTAAATTAGCGCAAAGCTTAGCCGAAGCGGTGGATAAAATTGGCCATTGCCAAACGTGTCAAACGTTAAGCTCTTCGGACGTGTGCGGCTTGTGCTCAGATCAACGCCGTGACCAACAGCTGCTCTGTGTCGTCGAAACGCCGACTGATGTAATGGCCATTGAAAGTGCGACTTCATTTAAGGGTGTGTACTTTGTGCTGAACGGGCGCTTATCGCCATTAGACGGGCTCGGGCCTGCAGAAATTGGTTTGGATAAACTAGCGGATAGAATAAAAAAAGGAACGGTTAAGGAAATTATTTTAGCCACCAACCCAACCGTTGAAGGCGAGGCCACGGCGCATTACATCAGCGAAATGGCAAAAAAACATCAAGTTGTCGCCACGCGTATTGCACACGGGGTGCCGTTTGGTGGTGAGTTGGAGTACATTGATAGCGGCACCTTATCACACGCGTTCAGTGGCCGTAGCGAAGTATAGGAGCGAATAAATGAGTGATTGTTTGTTTTGTAAAATAGTGAACGGTGATATTACGCCGGATATAGTGTACGAAAACGAAGCCGTTCTAGCGTTTAGAGACATCAACCCACGCGCACCAACACATGTGCTGGTTATTCCTAAAAAGCACATCCCCACCTTGGCTGATTTGGCTGATGACGATACCCAGTTAATGGGTGAAATTATGCAAGCCGCTAAAAAAATAGCTGAGCAAGAAGGCATTGCCGACTCGGGCTATAGAACGGTATTTAATTGTAAACAAGATGCAGGGCAAGAGGTGTATCACATCCATTTGCATGTATTGGGCGGTCGCCCAATGCAGTGGCCACCCGGCTAGTCAGATAGTTTATCTCTTAGTTTCAAGTAGCGTAAGTAACGCTGTTTTGAGATACTGCCACTGTCCGCGCCATCTTTTACCGCGCACTTAGGTTCTCTTACGTGCAGACAATTATTGTATTTACAATAATCGGCAGCGCTATTTATTTCCCGAAACCCAAACGCTAAGTTTTGCTCTGTGACGTGAGCCAATCCGAAAATATTTACCCCGGGACTGTCTATAATTTCACCGCCTTCAGGCAGTTTATATAAAGTGGATGCGGTTGTGGTGTGTTTGCCTAAGCCTGATGCTGTGGATAGCGTTTTAGTCTGCAATTCCAAATCGGGTAATAAGGCATTGGTAATCGTTGATTTACCGACGCCAGATTGCCCGACTAATAGGCTTGTTTTATCTTGCAGGTGTTTGCGTAAATCGTCTAAGCCCGTTTTATCTGACGCGCTCACTTCAACCACCTCGTAGTCTAAGTTCCTATATACCAATACGAGTTCATCGATGCTTTTTCTGGATTCATCATCCAGTAAGTCAATTTTGTTTAAGACGATTAGCGGCGCAATCTTTTGAAATTCGCAAACAATCAGATATTGGTCGAGCAGCAAGGGGTCAATGTTAGGTTTAACCGCAAGAATAACGACAATTTGGTGCAGGTTGGCGGCGACAGGTCGCGTTTTGCCATTTTTTGATGGTCTAGAAAGGATAGAGTCGCGTTCGAGTATCTTCTCAACACGGCCTGCATCAGGCTCGGTTCTAATCCACTCAACGTAGTCGCCGACAGCAGGTTGTTCTAATTGAGTACGTTTCTTACAGCGGGCGGTGTTGCCCTCGCTGTCTTCAACAATAAGTGCTTTACCTAAATGGGCAACAATGCGCCCTTTTAAAAGCGGGGGGGGATCTTGTTTAGAGGCGCTCAAATCTATTTAAATTTATAGTAACCGTGGTTTAAATAGGCCGCAACATCGGCAATATCATCATCAAACCATTGCGTACCTAACGAAAAGTCACAACGTTTAACGCGAGCATTTAAGGCCGCAAGATCGTGAACCTTGCGCGTTTTTGATGTGTACATATTACTGGTGTGGCAGGTCAAACAATTATTGGTATGTAGCGTTCGACCATTATCCAAATCAGCAGCTTGGCTGTTAAACGTGATAATGATTAGGCTAACAGTAAAAATAAGAAACGTTTTCATAATCGACCTTTATGCTTATGGAGAAATTAGGCTTTTCAAGTGATCAATTCTCACGCCAGCCGGTGGGTGGCTGTGGTGAAAGCTTGAATAAAGAGGGTCCGGCGTTAAGGTGCTGGCATTTTCTCGGTACAACTTAACCAGTGCTTGAATCAAGTGCTCTGGTTTAGCCATGGTGCTGGCAAATTCATCGGCTTCAAATTCAAATTTACGTTGAAAACGGCTGCTAATAGGCTGTATGAAGGTAGTAAAAATAGGCAACACCAATATAAACAGGAGGAGGGCAATGGCGTCATTAATTTGAACCATGCCAAGGCCATCAAAAAACCAGTTTTCTTGTTTCAGCCAACCCAGTAGCGCAAAGCCAGCAAGCGTTACAAAGGTTGAAACAACCATGTGTTTGGTAATGTGCTTACACTTGAAATGGCCAAGCTCGTGCGCTAGCACGGCCTCAATTTCATCGGTGTTGAGCGATTCAATCAAGGTATCGTAAAACACGATGCGTTTGTTATTGCCAATGCCGGTGAAGTACGCGTTACCATGACCAGAGCGTTTTGAACCGTCCATTACATAAATGCCCTTGCTGTTAAAACCGCAGCGCTCAAACAATTGTTGAATGCGAGACTTCAAGGCATCATCTTCAAGCGGCGTGAATTTATTAAACAACGGTGCGATAAAGGTGGGTACCAGCCATGTCATAAAAAAAGTAAAGCTAATCGTCAGTAGCCACGCGTAAACCCACCAATATTCGCCCATTTGACCCATGACGGTAAGTAGCGCATACAACAACGGTGTGCCAATAATAAGCATCAGTGCAATTTGCAAGAACTGATCTTTGATGAATTGCCTAGCAGTGGTGCGGTTGAAGCCGAATTTTTGTTCTATTTTAAACGTTTGATAAACGCTGACGGGAAGTTCTATAAAGTGCGACAGAATAAATACTGACATAATTAACGCAACGCCAGACCATATATCGTGTGCGATGTATGCCTGTGTGATGGATGACAAGATATTGATAATGCCACCGAGTGTTAGTATGACTAAAACGCCGCTACCAATAATGGTGCTTAAGGTCGCCATTCGGGTTTTGGCTAAGGTGTAATCAGCCGCTTTTTGATGCGAGGCGAGGTCTATTTTTCCTTCAAAGTCTTTCGGTACGCTATCTCGGTGCAAGATGATGTGAATCATTTGGCGTCGGTTGAGCCAAAGCTTTAATAGCATGGAGCTGGCTAAAAAAAATAAAAATATAATGCTAAATTCGTTCATAATTTCTTTAAGATATAACCGTTGTTAATAATCATTAAGCCACAAAAGGTATTTAGATGTCTCAAGATAAGCAAAATTTAATATGGATAGACCTTGAAATGACAGGGCTAGAACCTGCAACAGATTCTATCATTGAAATAGCCACGATTGTGACCGATAAGGAACTGAATGTGTTGGCTGAAGGGCCTGTGTTGGCGGTGCGGCAATCTAAACAAACAATGGATGCGATGGACGATTGGAATCAACACCATCACGGGCAATCGGGTTTAATTGAACGTGTGTTGAGCAGTACATTAAGTGAAAGTGATGTGGCGTCACAGACCATTAATTTTCTAGAGCAGTGGGTGCCAAAAGGTGCATCGCCTATGTGCGGTAATAGCATCTGCCAAGACAGACGTTTTATGGTGAATTATATGCCGACACTTGAAACGTATTTTCATTACAGGAACTTAGATGTAAGTACCCTAAAAGAACTGGCTAGTCGCTGGGCGCCCGAGATTATGAAAGGCTTTAAAAAGAAGGCCACGCACCAAGCCTTGGACGATGTTATAGAGTCAATAGAAGAACTTAAATATTACCGCCAAACTTTCTTAAAGTATTAGCTGAATGATTCGGCTTTATAGCCCATACGAATACCACCCCAGTGCTGGCCGTTAACGTAAATAGGCACAGATAAATCGTGAAATATCTCGCCTGTATCACGTTTATAGGTTTGCAATAAGAAATCTTGTGTATGTGAGCCACAGCGAATACCCGCTGGGTCTTGGAATAATCGTTTGCTTCGACTGTTCACTAAATCTGTTTGGTAGTCACCAATGGGCGGCTTGGCAAACACATTATTGTGAGTTGGTACATAACCGTTCGGGTCTGTACAAATTGCGTATGCAAGTCCTGTAGTATTTTGAAGAAACTTCTCTTGAATGGTGAGGTTTAATTTATCGACAAAACCCGATACTTCCGCCTAGCCAATAGCGATTGTGTTGCCGCTGCTACCTAAGCGTTTAGCGCGTTCATAAAAGTCACCAACATAGTTGTTAATGGCGGCGTCTAAGGCCTTGATGAGACCGTTTTTTTTGATCGCCTCAGCTTCGTCTTTAGGGATTCTTTTATTGTTACTTAACGCATAAGTAATAAAGCCGAGAGAGCGAAACGTAGGGCGTAAAAATAGGATGAACATCACGAATAATGTTGCAGACACAGAGACAACGGCAGTGGATACAGATGAAATAATATGCGTCATATTATCGGGTGCAAAATAACCAATGATTAGGCCTGTTCCGACACCAATACCTAAGCTAATAATAAACAGTGGCAGCAAACTTTTAATGGAATAATCGCTTTTTTTCTTCATGCTTTCCTCTGGGTGTAATGCAGTCTAATGGTTGCTGTGTTCTTTTTAACGGTCACTGTAGAGCAAACTTTAGCACTTTATCGTTAAATTTGGTTATTTTGCTGCTGAATAGCCCAGCGCACGTGTTCACGGATGATAGGGTTCGCATGGCTTTTCTTTTTGAATAAGGCATCTAAAATGGCGTCGGATTTTGGTGCGTTTCCCAAGGCGACGGCGATGTTTCTAACCCAGCTCTCGTAACCAATTCGACGAATGGCGGAGCCCTCTGTTCTCTTTAAAAAGGTATCTTCGCTCCATTCAAAAATATCAATTAAGTCTATCGAATCTAAATTGTTGCGCGGCATGAAATCTCCTTCATCAGTGAGGCTGGCAAACCGGTTCCACGGGCACACTTGTTGGCAGTCATCACACCCGTAAATGCGATTCTCCATCAGGGGACGGAACTCCTCGGGGATTGAGCCGTGTAATTCGATGGTGAGATAAGAAATGCAACGTCTCGCATCAACGGTATAAGGCGCAATAATCGCTTGCGTTGGGCAAATATCAATGCAGTCGGTGCAACGACCGCAGTGTTCTTCGGCGGGGGTATCAATAGGTAGCGGTAGATCAACATACAATTCACCAAGAAAGAACCAAGACCCCGCTTCTTTGTTTAACACATTGCTGTGTTTGCCAATCCAGCCCAAGCCGGCTTTTTCAGCCAGCGCTTTCTCCATAACCGGCGCACTATCAACAAAGGCACGGTATCCAAAAACACCACTTTTTTGTTCGATTAAGTCAGCCAGTTTTTGTAATTTTTTGCGAATCACTTTGTGGTAATCGCGGCCCAAGGCATAGCGCGAAATATACGCACGAACAGGGTCGTCCATCAATTCATCCGTGCGCTGCATCGGTTCGGGCAGGTAATCCATGCGGCAGGAAATAACACGAACCGTTCCCTCGTGTAACTCAGCGGGGCGAGTCCGTTTACTGCCGTGTTTTTGCATGTAGTGCATCTCACCGTGCAATCCCGCATCTAGCCAATTATTGAGCTGTTTTTCGGCATCAGACAGTTGGGTATCGGTAATCCCCACTTGCTGAAAGCCGAGTGACAGGCCAAGCGCTTTAATATCGTTGGCTAGTTGTTGGAAGTCGATGTTGTTCTCGCTCATCTGCGGTAGGATACATTGAATTCAATTATCAATAAATTGTTGATGCAATATGCCTGACTTGATACGCCCCAATGTTGTTCCCATGTCATTCAAAAAAATGATAAAAAATGTCAGCCGACGTAATAAAGGCGCGCATAAAGGTGACTTTGGCCACACGCTATTAATTGGCGGTAATACGGGCTTTAGCGGCGCCATTCGGTTGTCAGCAGAAGCAGCGTTGCGCGTTGGTAGTGGCCTTGTTAGTGTGGCAACTCGACAAGAGCATGTGGCGGCCATGGCGATGTCTCGTCCAGAATTGATGTGTCATGGTGTTGATAAGCAGCTGCAAATAAAAAAATTAACCAAGCAAAGTAGCGCGATTGCGCTAGGGCCGGGGTTAGGACAAGACGCTTGGGCAATACATTTATTTGAAGCGACATTAGAATCCAACAAGCTGATGGTGTTGGACGCCGATGCGCTTAATGTGCTGGCAAAAGAACCCCGTAAGAATGAGCAGTGGCTATTAACGCCGCACGTTGGTGAAGCTGCTCGTTTGTTAAATTGCTCAACGTCGGAGATTCAACAAGATCGCGCTGCGGCGATAACACAATTACAGCAACAGTATGATGGTGTGATTGTTCTAAAAGGTGCGGGTAGTTTGGTGTTTGACGGAGGCGACAATATATTTATTTGTGATGCTGGTAATCCAGGGATGGCTTCAGGTGGCGTGGGGGATGTGTTGACAGGCGTTATTGCTGGATTAATAGCGCAGGGTTTGACCCTTATCGATGCGGCAAAATTAGGCGTGATGATTCATGCCATGGCGGGCGATTGTGCAGCTAAGAAGGGCGAAAAAGGCCTGATAGCCAGCGATTTAATGCAGCCGATTCGCGAGTTAATGAATGATCATTAAAGACGAGCAGGCGATGTTAGCGGCGGGCAAAGAACTCGTTGCGCAATTATCGCCGGGTATGTTGATTTTTTTTCAAGGCGACTTGGGGGCAGGTAAAACAACCTTGGTTCGTGGTGTATTAAATGCCATGGGGCACACGGGGTCGGTTAAAAGCCCCACGTATAATTTAGTGGAGCCTTATACGATTGAGGGTCAAGTCGTTTTTCATTTTGATTTGTATCGGCTGATGGACGCTGAAGAATTGGAATACATGGGGATACGTGATTATTTTAATGAGCAATCCATTTGCTTTGTAGAATGGCCAGATAACGGAAAAGGCTTGTTACCAAACCCTGATGTATTGATCGAAATAATAATTAACGGTGATCAGCGAAAATTGTTAATATCTCACCCTAAGACTATAGAAAAGGCATGAGAAGCAATTGCTTATGAGGGTATTCTCTAAACAATATCGATATTACTTAGCGACCATTTCAGCTTTTTTGATTCTATTGCTGAGCTTTCCCTCGTTTGCTGCGGCAAAACAAATCGAATCCTTACGATTTTGGACGGCGCCCGATCACACACGTTTAGTATTAGGTATTACGTCACCGGTTGAACACAAGGTTTTTTCGTTAAACAACCCTCCGCGACTCGTCATCGACTTGAAGGACGTCGTTTTTAAGACGTCGATGCCTGCATTTTCTTCAAATCACAAAGTGGTTAGCTTAATGCGACAAGCGCCGCGCAATAAAAAAGACTTACGCGTGGTGATTGATTTGAAAACCAACGTCCATGCAAAAAGTTTTTTATTAAAACCTAATGCTGATTATGGACACCGTTTAGTGATCGATTTATACCCCGAATCGAAGCAGACAAGCAAAAAACCAGCGGTCGTTAAAAAGGCTTCCAATATTGCTCAAAACAGCAAATGGGTGGTGGCGATTGATGCGGGCCATGGTGGCGAAGACCCGGGCGCAAAAGGTTATCGAGGAACGCGTGAAAAGGTGGTGGTGTTGGCGATAGCTAAAAAGTTAGCTGCGTTGGTTAATCAGCAACCCAATATGAAAGCCTATTTGGTGCGTTCAGGTGATTACTATATTGGGCTTCGTAAACGCATGGAAAAAGCACGTCGGGCGAGGGCTGATTTGTTTATTTCAATCCACGCGGATGCATTTAGGGACCAGCGGGCGCGTGGTTCGTCGGTTTATGTTTTATCTAATCGCGGGGCGAGTAGTGAGGCTGCACGATGGTTGGCAGACAGCGCAAACGCGGCTGATTTAGTCGGTGGCGTGAGTTTGGATGATAAGGACGATATGTTGGCTTCTGTGTTGTTGGACTTATCGCAAAATGCTACCGAAGATGCCAGTGCTACTGTGGCCAGCGAAGTGTTAAAGAACTTAAAAGGCGTTGGTCATGTACATAAAAAGCGTGTGCAACGCGCCGGCTTTATGGTGTTGAAGTCACCAGATATCCCCTCAATTTTAATAGAAACAGCGTTTATTTCTAATAAAAAAGAAGAGGCTAATCTTCGTAGTTCACGGCATCAAGGCAAGGTGGCGAAAGCGATTATGAAAGGTGTTAAAGCGTATTTCGCCAATCAGCAGGTGCCTTCTACATCGACATCACGGATAGCTAAATCGACGTATAAAATCAAGAGAGGCGATACTTTATCTGCCATCGCTGTGCGCCACCGCGTTTCCTTATCGTCGTTAAAGAAGCTAAATAAGATGCAAACGAGCCGGATTAGAATAGGGCAAGTTATTCGAATACCGAGTTAGTTTTTTTCGATACAATGGCTGGGTAAACTAGCCCCGTGTATCGACATAATCATGCCTATAAAACAACTCCCCCCACAATTAATTAACCAAATCGCCGCTGGCGAAGTGATAGAACGTCCAGCGTCAGCGGTTAAAGAATTGGTTGAAAACTCTCTAGATGCAGGCGCGAAGCAAATCGTCATAGAAATTGAAGAGGGTGGTTCGCGGTTGATCCGTGTGCGTGATGATGGTTGCGGCATTGAAAAAGCCGATTTAAGTTTGGCGATGTCTCGTCACGCAACCAGTAAAATTGGTTCTTTATTGGATCTTGAATCGGTGTTGAGTTTTGGTTTCAGGGGTGAGGCCTTGCCGAGTATGAGTTCAGTATCACGTTTAACGCTTTCGTCACGCCAAGAAATGGACAGTGCTGGCTGGACGGTTAAAGCCGATGGCACAGAAGAAGAACTGGATCCGGTGCCAACATCGCATTCTATTGGAACAACCGTTGAATTACGTGACCTTTTCTACAACACACCGGCGCGTCGGAAGTTTTTAAAAACCGATAAAACAGAGTTTGGCCACATTGAGACGGTTGTTAAACGCATGGCGTTGAGTCGTTTTGATGTCGGCTTTAGCCTTAAACATAATCAGAAACAGGTGGTTGATTTAAAACCCGCCTTAAGCAATGAACAAAAAGATCAGCGCGTAGGCATGCTATGCGGTAAAGGCTTTATTCAACAATCATTAGAAATTGACGTGATGAATGGAGAGTTCGGACTGCAGGGTTGGGTTGGTTTGCCGACGTATTCACGCTCCCAAGCAGACATGCAGTTTTTTTATGTGAATGGCCGATTGATTCGGGATAAATTGATTAACCACGCGGTTAGATTGGCATACCAAGATGTGTTGTTTCATGGTCGTCATCCCGTGTACGTATTGTATTTTACCATCGACCCGACCTTGGTTGATGTGAATGCGCACCCAGCTAAATTAGAAGTACGTTTTCGTGAAAGTAAAGCGGTGCACGATTTTGTCTATCGTCGTGTTAAGCAAGTACTTACGGATACGCGACCATCAGATCACTATGCGATTAAAACCGTTGAGCCGGCATTAACGCACTATCAACCACCGCAAGATGATATGCAGCAAAGTCATTTGCCCATGTCGGTTGCAGAATCGTCAGGTCGCTATGCTAGTCAGCCATCATTCGGTGGTTCTCATTCTGCACACACGATGGCTGCTTCATTTCAGCAGGCCAATAATGATGGGGGGGCTATTCCACCGATGGGCTTTGCGATTGCCCATTTGCATAACACGTATATCCTTGCAGAATCCGATAAAGGCTTAATTTTGGTTGATACGCACGCGGCGCACGAACGGATTGTGTATGAGACATTAAAAACGCAATATGACGCGGGCGATATGCCATCTCAACCGTTATTGATTCCACAAAAAATTGAATTATCTGATGAAGAGATGTTGTTGTTTGAACAAAACGAGGCCCTGCTCGATGGGTTGGGCATTGAACTGAGTGCGTCGGGGCCAACGACGTTGCTAGTGCGCTCTATTCCGGTTTTATTGGCACAAGACGATGCAGAAAAACTGGTTCGCGACGTGTTGATTGATTTAGCAAAAACAGGTGAAAGCCGCAGTGTTAAAGATGCGTGTTACACCGTGTTAGGAAATATGGCATGTCACGGTTCTATTCGTGCAAACCGCCGTTTGACCGAGGTGGAAATGAATGTGTTATTGCGCGATATCGAGAAAACGCAAAACAGTGGCCAGTGTAACCACGGGCGTCCAACCTGGGTGCTACTAACGGTGCAACAATTAGACGCGTTGTTTTTAAGAGGTCAATAAAAGGTGCAGGTTTTGCCGCAAGCTATTTTACTGATGGGGCCGACTGCCTCGGGTAAAACGGCGTTGGGTATTGAACTCGCCAAAACGCTGGACGGTGAAATCATCAGTGTGGATTCTGCCTTGGTTTATCGCGGTATGGATATCGGTACGGCTAAACCAGATATGGGTGAACGCGATGGCGTTGTACACCATTTAATTGATATTTTAGAACCAACGCAGGCTTTTTCGGCCGGACAGTTCCGTCAACAAGCGTTGTTGTTAATCGACGATATCCTCTCAAGAGGAAAAATGCCCATACTCGTCGGTGGCACTATGTTGTATTTCCATGTGCTCTTAAATGGCATGGCTAGTTTGCCGGATGCGGACGAAGCAATACGTCGAGACATTGATCAGCAGGCGCAGCAACAAGGTTGGGATGCGGTGCATAAACGGTTGCAGGAAGTTGACCCAGTAGCGGCTGCGCGTATTCACCTCAATGACTCACAGCGCATACAGCGAGCGTTAGAGGTGTATTTAATCTCCGGCCGTAGTCAAACGGATTGGATAAAAGATCAAGCGAATGTGGTGTTGTCTTTTAACCCCATTAAGCTCGTTATAGCGCCTAGCGATAGGGCGGTGTTGCATGAAAAAATCGCCTTGCGTTTCGACCAAATGCTTAATAACGGGTTTATTGAAGAAGTGAACGTGCTCTTTAATAGAGGTGATTTAGATGCTTCAATGCCAGCCGTTAGGGCGGTTGGTTATCGGCAAGCATGGGCTTATTTGCAAGGTGACTGTGACGCAGCCACGTTTCGCGAGAAGGCCATCATTGCGACGCGCCAACTAGCTAAAAGGCAATTTACTTGGTTGCGCCAACAAGCCGAAGCAACGTGGCTCGAGACAGGAGATGACGCAGTATTGACGAAAGCGTTGTGTCAGTTAGGCTAGATTTTAGTCATCGGGTCTTGAAATGTATCGATATTGCCACCATCTATATCGATAGTAGCTTATAGATAGTTGTTAATAGCGGGTTTAAGCTATAATTGCTGCGCTGCAAAATTGGATGCGGTTTGGATGTAAAGGGATTTTATTAAAAACAACAATAAGGATTAACACATGTCTAAAAGTCATAATTTACAAGATACGTTCTTAAATACACTGAGAAAAGAGCACATACCAGTGGCCATTTTTCTAGTCAATGGTATTAAATTACAAGGCCAAATTGACTCATTTGACCAATACGTTGTGATATTAAAAAACGCAGTGAATCAAATGGTGTATAAACACGCCATATCTACTGTTGTCCCTGCGCGTGCGGTTAATATGCCTCGCGATAATGAGGAAGACTAAATAGCTATTTTGGATAAAATTCTTGTTCTGGGCGTTGCTGTTTAATGGAGTTATTTGATCGCCCAGATGCAGGTGAAAAAGCGCTCGTTGTTCATCTCTCTATTAATGGTAGCTTTTCGGAAGACGATTTAGACGAATTTATTCAACTGGTTATTTCTGCCAACGTGGAACCGGTTGTTACGGTGAAGGGTTCACGCAGAACGCCTGATTCGAGACATTTTATAGGCAAGGGTAAGCTAGAAGAAGTTCGACACTTATTGCATGAAACGTGTGCCGACGTGGTGTTATTCAATCACAGCCTCAGCCCGAGTCAGCAACGAAATCTGGAAAAAGAATTAGAGGTTCGTGTGCTGGACAGAACCAATTTAATTTTAGATATTTTTGCCCAACGCGCGCAATCATTTGAAGGCAAGCTACAGGTCGAACTGGCTCAACTACAGTATTTATCTACCCGTTTGGTTCGAGGTTGGACTCACCTTGAAAGGCAAAAAGGCGGTATTGGTTTGCGTGGCCCAGGTGAAACCCAGTTGGAAACCGATCGCCGACTAATTGGTAAGCGTATCCGCCAAATTAAATCTCGCTTGACGAAGGTCAACAAACAACGTGACCAAGGTCGCCGCAGTCGACAGCGCGCCGATGTGCCGACGGTTTCACTCGTTGGTTATACCAATGCCGGTAAATCAACGTTGTTCAATGCATTAACCGACTCGTCTATCTATGCGGCGGATCAGTTGTTTGCAACCTTGGATCCAACGCTTCGAGAAGTGAAATTACCTGACTACGGCGAAATTGTATTGGCCGACACGGTGGGCTTTATTCAGGATTTGCCACACGAGCTGGTCGCGGCTTTTCGCTCAACCTTACAAGAAACCATTGAAGCCGATTTATTGCTGCACGTGGTGGATGCGAGTAGCCCTAACCGGCAGCATCAAATACACGAAGTCAATTCTGTTTTAAAAGAGATTGGCGCGGATAAAATTCCGCAACTCATGGTATACAACAAGGTTGATCTGATGGGGTCGGTTGCGTCGCATGTCGATAAAAACGAAAACAGCGAGGTGACGGCCGTTTGGTTGTCAGCCATGATGAAAGATGGAGTGAATCTTTTGTTGGAAAGCTTGTCTACGCTTTGTCATGAAGAAAACACAAGGCTGACGTTGGTGCTAAAACCATCGCAGGCTAAGTTACGTGCACAATTGTTTGATGTGGCACAAATTTTACATGAAGAAAATAGAGAAGATGGCTGTTGGGTGATGGATGTGAACATGCCTAATAAATATAAACATTTAATCAACGGCATTTAGTTGCATTTATTTGTTTAACACCTTGCTAACGAATGCATACAGCCCTAAAATTAGCTGTTGGAATTAATTGATAGATAACGTGAGGTTTTACTATGTCTTGGGATGACTCAGATAACGATAAAAATAAGAAGAAAGATCCATGGAGCGGTCGTAAAAAAGATCAGCAATCACCGCCAGATCTTGATGAATTAGTGCGTTCAATGCAAGATAAATTGAGTGTTCTATTCGGTGGTGGGCCAAAGAACCCACCAACAGGAAACAATAAAACCCCTGGTGCACCAGCACCGTCAGGTAAGAGTGTAACGACGTTACTTGTTATAGCAGCCATAATTTGGTTAGCATCGGGTATCTATATCATCGACGAAGGTAATAGAGGCGTTATCTTACGCTTTGGCGCCTATCATGAAACCACACTCCCAGGGCCACATTGGCGTTTCCCACGCCCAGTTGACAGTGCGGTTGTCGTCAACGTTGCCCAAGAACGCTTTATTGAAGTAGGCTACCGTTCAGGTGCTAACCAACAATCAGTTAGCGGCGTTAGGAAAGAAGCTTTGATGCTAACCGAAGATGAAAACATCATCGACGTGCGTTTAGCGGTGCAATACAGAATTAAAGATGCGCAAGATTACATCTTTAATGTTCGTAGCCCTGAGGTAACCCTAAAGCAAGCGACTGAAAGCGCTCTTAGAGCAGTGATTGGTAAAAGAAAAATGGACTTCGTGTTAACCGAAGGTCGTAGTGAAGTGGTCGCCAAGGTAGAAGTCGCGTTGCAAGCCATGCTCGATGATTATGGTACTGGCTTGATTGTATCGTCAGTAAACTTGGTTGAAGCGCAGCCGCCAGAAGAAGTGCAAGGTGCATTCTCGGATGCCATTAGAGCCCGTGAGGATGAACAACGTTACATCAATGAATCGCAAGCGTATTCAAATGAAATAATACCGAAAGCACGTGGTACAGCGTCTCGAGTTGTGCAAGAAGCTGAAGCGTATCAAGAACGTGTTAAAGCTGAAGCAGACGGTGACGCGTCACGTTTTACTCAATTGCTTGTGCAGTATGAATTGGCACCTGAAGTGACACGTAAACGTCTGTATCTAGAAACGATGGAAGGTGTATTGGGTAATTCTAGAAAAGTGATTATGGATGTAAAAGGCGGCAATAATTTAATGTATTTGCCGATTGATAAGTTGATGGAGTCATCATCGACAAAGGCAGCACCTAATCGTTTTATTACGCCACCAGAAAAAACAACGTCAGGCAATACCGGGCGAGATACCAGTTATAGAGACAGAGGGAGGGCAAGATAATGAAACTTAACCCAATGATATTGATTGTTTTAGTCGCTATCCTTTTTGTAGGATCAATGAGTGTGTTTGTTGTAGACGAACGGGAAAAGGTAATTGTGTTCCGTTTAGGTGAAATTGTTCGTACGGATCTTGAGCCTGGATTGCATTTTAAATTCCCCTTTATTAATAATGTAAGAAAATACGACGGGCGCATTCAGACGTTGGATTCTAACCCTGAACGTTTTTTAACCTCGGAAAAGAAAAACGTGATTGTTGATACGTTTGTTAAATGGAAAATTTCGAATGTTAATGTTTTCTACCGTGCGGTGGGTGGTGACCCTCGTCAGGTTGATACGCGTTTGAATCAGTTCGTTAAAGAAGGCATGAGAGCGGCTTTCAGTAAGCAAACGATTAAAGAGTTGATTTCAGTCGGTCGGGATAAAATTCGTATTGGTTTAGTTAAAGATATTAACTTGCTAGGTAAAGGCTTGGGTATCGATATTGTTGATGTTCGAATCAAGCGAATCGACTTGCCAGATGAAGTGAGTGCGTCTGTTTATAAACGGATGGAATCAGAGCGTGAGCGTGTTGCGCGTGATTTCAGGTCGCGTGGTAAAGAAGCGGCGGAAAGAATTAAAGCGAATGCAGATAAGCAAGGCGAAATTATTCTTGCTACAGCATATAAAGAATCTCAAATATTACGCGGTACGGGTGATGCGGAAGCGGCTAAAACATACGCAGATGCGTATAACAAAAACAAAGAGTTCTTTGCTTTTTACCGCAGTTTAGATGCTTACCGTAAAAGTATGGGCTCTGGAAATGACTTGATTGTGTTGGAACCAACATCCGACTTTTTCAAGTACTTTAAAAAGAGTAAGTAGCTTAATGTTAGGGTTCTAACGCGATGGCGTGGAGTGAATTATTTGCAGCTATTGCGTTGGTACTCATCTTAGAAGGCATTATCCCGTTCATGAGCCCTGATGCCTTACGTAAAACGTACCAGCGCTTGACAGAAATGGATGATCGAACGGTTCGAATGTCAGGGCTAGTGAGTATGATTGCGGGTGTGGTTTTATTAACGCTGGTACGTTAAATAAAACAAAAGCCAACAGTAACTTCGCCTTTTAACAGGTAACGGTAAATAAATCGATGTTAAACAAAAATAATTGGATATTGCCAGAAGGCATGGAAGGCCTACTTCCAGCGGATGCTTCGCGGCTAGAAACCATGCGCCGTGAGTTATTGAACCTGTTTCAATCGTGGGGTTACGAATATGTTATTCCGCCGATGGTGGAATTTTTAGATACCTTGCTAACAGGCACAGGCAGTGAGTTAGCACTGCAAACATTTAACGTTACTGACCAAATCAGCGGAAAAACACTCGGTATTCGTGCCGATATGACGCCGCAGGTGGCGCGTATGGCATCGCATAATATTTATAAAAGCGCACCCGTAAGGCTGTGTTATTTAGGTTCTGTGTTACAAGCGCGTGGCGCTAAGATTGAGAAATCGCGCAGCCCTATTCAAGTGGGTGCGGAGTTATACGGTAGCCAACACATTAAAAGTGATGTTGAAATCATTCGTTTGATGTTAGAAACCTTGGCAATTTCAGGTATTCAAGACGTTCATTTAGATCTCGGCCACGTGAGTATTTTCAGAGGGTTGAGTCAACAAGCAAACTTATCAGCAGAGCAAGAAGCAGAGCTGTTTGAAGTGTTACAACGTAAGGCCACAGATGAGGTCGATGAGCTGTTAACGTCCTATCAACTTGATGCGGGTTGGCACAAAGCCTTTTATACATTGCTCAGTTTGAACGGCGATATTGCCGTGCTTGATGAAGCAAAGGTCAGTTTAGCTATCGGTGGCGATGATGTGTTGTCCGCTATCGATGAGCTAAAGCAGGTGGCCGCTTTATTAAAAAGTATTTATCCAGCATTGCCGTTATATTTTGATTTGGCAGAGCTTCGTTGTTATCAATATCAAACGGGGGTCGTGTTTGCTGCCTTTGTGCCAGTATGACAATTTAACGGGCAAATTAGATACGCCGTTACCAGCCACTGGTTTTAGTGCGGATATCAAAGTGCTTGCAAAATTAAGTGCCTTGTTAAAGGAAACAACTAAAGACATTATTCTTGCGCCAGCAAGTGACGATGCTGATTTACACGACATTGTTCGCCAACTGAGAGCATCCGGTAATATTGTTGTGCAGGCGCTTCCAAATGATCTGCAGCCACCTCAACATACACAAACCATTGCCAAAGTTGATGGTTTATGGAAAGTTAGCGAATAACGCTAAACCACATTTCAAGAAATTAAAGAGATATAAAGATGGGAAAAAATGTTGTCGTAATTGGCACTCAATGGGGTGACGAAGGCAAAGGTAAATTGGTGGATTTATTAACCGATGATGTAGCAGCCGTGGTGCGCTTTCAAGGCGGGCATAATGCTGGGCATACGTTGGTTATTGGCGATAAAAAAACAGTCTTGCATTTGATCCCGTCCGGCATTTTAAGAGACAACGTACAGTGCCTAATCGGTAATGGGGTGGTGTTATCACCCGAAGCATTACTGAAAGAAATGGCTGGTTTAGAGAAGGCGGGCATTAACTTTTCTAATCGTTTAAAAATAAGTGAAGCCTGTCCGTTAATTCTGCCGGTACATATAGGTTTAGATTTGGCGCGTGAACGTGCGCGTGGGAATAAAGCGATTGGCACAACCGGCCGTGGCATCGGTCCGGCGTACGAAGACAAAGTGGCAAGGCGTGGTTTACGAGCAGGTGACTTGTTAACGCCAGACATTTTTGCAGAAAAGCTAAAAGAACTGCTTAAATACCATAATTTTGTGTTGGAAAACTATTTCCAAGCGGATACCTATGATTTCCAAACCATGTACGACGAAGTAATGGCGCAGGCAGAGGTGATTAAACCGATGCTGATTGACGTTGCAGATACACTGCATAACTACAGTCGCGATGATAAAAATGTACTGTTTGAAGGTGCACAAGGCGCACTGCTAGACATTGATCATGGTACCTATCCGTACGTAACCTCATCCAATACAACAGCCGGTAGTGCGGCCAGTGGTAGCGGCATGGGTCCCTGTGATATGGATTATGTGCTGGGCATTACTAAAGCCTATACAACACGCGTTGGCAGCGGGCCATTTCCAACAGAGCTTGATGATGAAGTGGGCGAATACTTAGGTAAAAAAGGTCATGAATTTGGCGCAACAACAGGCCGTGAAAGACGTTGCGGTTGGTTTGATGCTGTGTCGCTTCGTCGCTCAGCTCGTTTAAACAGCCTAACGGGCATTTGCTTGACCAAGCTGGATGTAATGGACGGCTTAAAAGAAGTGAAAATTTGTACGGCTTATAAATTGAACGGTGAAATTATTGACGTGCCACCTATCGGTGCAGAGAATTACGAACAATGTGAACCCGTGTTTGAAACGATGCCGGGTTGGATAGGGCAAACGGAAGGGCGTAAATCATTAGATGGCTTCCCTGAAGGTGCGTTAGCTTATATCAAACGATTGGAAGAACTGATTGAAGTGCCGATTGATATCATATCAACCGGGCCGGAAAGAACCGAAACGATTGTGCTGAATCATCCATTTGCATAAATAACCTTAATATTTCAAAAGCCCTATACGTTTTTTTATAGGGCTTTTTTTTGTTTTAAGCCATTGGTTTTAATAATATTAGATATCGTTCGTATATTCTAATGTGCATTAGAAAAGTGTATGATTAGGTGATAATAAAATGTACTTGGAACAACAAAATGCCGAATATGGATAACTACGATGACGTTAAAGCTAATTTCTCATTAGAAACCCCTGAGTTATATAACTTTGGCTTTGATGTCATCGATAAACGCGCGGACGAGTCCGATAAACTGGCCTACATTGAAGTAGACGGTTCTGGTGAAAAGATCACACACTACCAATTCAGCGATTTACGCGATATTTCAAATCAATTTGCCAATGGCTTATTAGGTTTAGATGCTAAAAAGGGTGATTTAGCCTTCGTGATGATTCCACGTATCGGTGAATGGTATTCCATCATGATTGGCTGCTGTAAATTGGGCGTCGTCACTATGCCGGGTACCAATTTATTAACCCCTAAAGACATTGAATATCGCATCAATCGCTCTAAAGCGACGATGGCGATTGTGACGTCGGAGAATGCCGATAAAGTGGATGCGATAAAAAGCAAATGCCCAACGCTTGAAACATTAATCGTTATTGGTGATGAACGTGAGGGATGGCATACATTTAAGCAACTGACTGAAAATTTTGATACTACATTAGACAAGACTCAACTAGCACCCAGTAAAGCGTCAGATTTAATGATGATTTACTTCACCTCAGGCACGACGGGCATGCCAAAAATGGTGGCTAGAGATAATGCCTATGCCCATGCACACACCATTACCGGTGAATACTGGATGGACTTGCAAGAGAATGACATTCATTGGACGCTATCGGACACGGGTTGGGCGAAAGCCGCTTGGGGTATGTTGTATTCACCTTGGCAAATGGGTGCAGCGATGGTGTTGTTTAACGGCACAGGCTTTGACGCTGAATTACATTTGAATTTAATTGAAAAGCTAGATGTGACGACGTTTTGTGCACCACCAACCGTTTACCGTGTGTTCGCGCAAATGGATTTAGCTCAATATAATTTAAGCTCTATTCGCCATGCGATTGGTGCAGGCGAGCCACTTAATCCCGAAGTAATTAAAATTTGGAAAGAGGCCACGGGCTCTGATATTTACGATGGCTATGGGCAAACAGAGACGATTAATATTGTGGCAAATTACCCCTGTTTGCCGGTAAAACCAGGCTCAATGGGGAAACCTGTTCCCGGTGTTAATGTGCAAATTGTTGATGAAGATGGCCATATTTGTGCCGTGGATAGCGTCGGTAGCATCGCCATTGAAATCACCGATCCATTACAACCTGGTATGTTTCCCGGCTATTGGGAAGATGATG
>LWDU01037639.1_pt1 | contig 104239 bp, 100 predicted proteins | sample 727161 | NCBI WGS metagenome assembly LWDU01 (sample SAMN04566230, study PRJNA314399) | hydrothermal vent metagenome | isolation source: deep sea hydrothermal plume seawater | place: Mexico: Gulf of California, Guaymas Basin | collected 2004-07-11 | reverse complement strand
CTGCCCAAGCACCTGCCGGAATACATCGAGGTGGACATGAGCGCCGTGGAGCTGGACCAGGTGCTGCACCTGTCCGACATCAAGCTGCCCACCGGCGTGACGCTGACCCAGCTGGCCTACGGTGAAGACCACGACCAGCCCATCGTTGCCGTACACACCCCGAAAGGGCGTGCCAGCGAAGACGATGAGGACGAGGACGGTCAGGAAGACGCCGCCGAGAAAGACGGCGGCAAAGGCGAAGAGAAGCCGTCCGAAGACTGAGAGCGATGATGGCGGAACCGGTACGACTGATCGTGGGCCTGGGCAATCCGGGTCCCGAATACGACGCCACCCGCCACAACGCCGGAGTCTGGTATGTGGATGCCCTGGCCCGTGCCCAGGGCATCTTTCTCAACGAAGACAAGAAATACTTTGGTGCCACCGGCACCTTCACCTTCGAAGGCGAAACCATCCGCCTGCTGGTGCCCACCACCTATATGAACCGCAGCGGCCAATCCACCTCGGCCCTGGCGAACTTCTTCAAGATTCCCGTCACGCAGATGCTCGTGGCCCACGATGAACTGGACCTGCCCCCGGGCGTGGCCCGCTTCAAGCAGGGCGGCGGTCACGGCGGCCACAACGGTCTGCGCGATATCGTTGCCCGCCACGGCAACAGCAAGGACTTCTACCGCCTGCGTATTGGTATCGGCCATCCGGGCAGCGCCCAGCTGGTTACCCCCCATGTGCTGAACAAACCCTCCGCCGCCGACCGTGAGCTGATCGAACGGGCCATCGACGAAGCGGTGCGGTTTACCCCGGACATGCTGCGCGGCGAATTCAGCCACGCCATGAACGGCCTCAACGGCTTCCGCGCCTGAGCCAGGTTCACCGGTCCTCGGCGTAGCGTGCCAGCACCCATTGGCCCGCCGGGCGCTCGCGCAAATCGTCCAGCTGCTTCTGCAGCGCCGCGGGCAGCGAGCCTTCCTCGAAAATGTCCCAGGGCGTACCGGCCGGGCTGACCAGCGGCGCCAGCAGGCCGGCGGCGGTGATGTCCGCCAGGGTGAGCCGCTCGCCCACCAGGTAGCGGCCGTTGCCGCGCCGCAAGGTCTCCTCGACCAGCTCCAGCCCCTCTTCCAACCGCTGCCCGGAGTGGGCCACCGCCTTGGGCTCGATGCGGTACAGACGGCGCACCCCTTCCCGGGTAACCGGCGCCAGCACCTTCTGCACCGGTGACGGCAACCGGTAGGGGTCGAGCATGGCGTCCATGACTTCCGGACGATCGATAATCTGGCCGTAGAGCCAGCGGCGCACGTGCACCGCCACCCGGTCAAGTTGCTGTTCCAGCTCGATGACCCGGGCGCGGGACTCCGCGTCGGTGGGAATCAGCGAGCGTTCCGGGTAGTGCTTTTCCAGGTAGTAGGCGATTTTGGTGGAATCCCCCACCACCCGCTGGCCGTCACGCAGTACCGGCAGAGTGTTAATGCGCGCCACCCACTGGGTGCGCAGCCGGTGCGGCCCCGGCAGCAGGTTGCGGGTGCGGTATGCCAGGCCTTTATAGTCGAGCTGCCAGCGGGACTTTTCGCAGTAATGGGATATCGGAAATTGATAGAGGATGCGTTCGGTCATGGTGTCCTTCCCTCCTTTATGGCGCCAGTCTAGCGGTGCCCCCGGCCGCGCTGAGCGGCGGCAGCGCCCCCCGGAGCCGGCTCCCTGGCAACCCGTCGTTTCTCGCCTGTCGCATTTTGGCCCGCGCTTGAGTAGCATTGCGCCCTCGAAAACGGAGGTGCAGTTATGGGTATTCAGTGCGGTATCGTGGGCCTGCCCAATGTGGGCAAATCCACCCTTTTCAACGCCTTGACCAAGGCCGGCATCGACGCCGAGAACTTCCCGTTCTGCACCATTGAGCCGAACACCGGCGTGGTCCCGGTGCCGGACCCGCGGCTGGACAAGCTGGCCGCCATCGTCAGCCCGGAGAAGGTGATCCCGGCGACCATGGAGTTCGTCGATATCGCCGGCCTGGTGGCGGGCGCCTCCAAGGGCGAGGGCCTGGGCAACCAGTTCCTGGCCAACATCCGCGACACCGACGCCATCGCCCACGTGGTGCGCTGCTTCGACGATGAGAACGTGATCCACGTGGCCGGCAAGGTATCGCCGCTGGATGACATTTCCGTGATCAATACCGAGCTGGCGCTGGCCGACCTGGACTCCGTGGACCGCGCCCTGCAGCGCGCCCAGAAAGCCGCCAAGGGCCAGAACAAGGACGCCCAGGCGCTGATTCCGGTGCTGGAGAAGCTGCTGCCGCTGCTCAACGAGGGCGAGCCGGCGCGCGCCGCCAACCTCAGCGATGACGAGCGCAAGGCGATCCGCAGCCTCAACCTGCTCACCCTTAAACCCACCATGTACATCGCCAATGTGGAAGAGGACGGCTTCGACAACAATCCGTTGCTGGACCTGGTGCGCGAGCAGGCGGAGAAGGAAAACGCCTCGGTGGTGCCGATCTGCGCCAAGATCGAATCGGAGATCGCCGAACTGGACGATGAAGAGAAAGCCGACTTCCTGGCCGACCTGGGCATGGAAGAACCCGGCCTCAACCGGGTGATCCGCGCCGGCTATGAGCTGCTCGGCCTGCAGACCTACTTCACCGCCGGCAAGAAGGAAGTGCGCGCCTGGACCGTCAAGATCGGCGCCACCGCGCCGCAGGCGGCCGGCGTGATCCACACCGACTTCGAGAAAGGCTTCATCCGCGCGCAAACCATCGCCTACGACGATTACGTCGCCGGCAACGGCGAACAGGGCGCCAAGGAAGCCGGCAAAATGCGCGCCGAAGGCAAGGACTATGTGGTCAAGGACGGCGACGTGCTGAACTTCCTGTTCAACGTCTGACACACCCCATTCCGGAGGGCGGGGCATGGCTTCCGACACACAAAAAGGCACCGCCCTCGCCCTGCTCGCCAGCGCCCAATGGGGCGCCACCGGAATCTGGGTGGCGCTGCTGCGCGACCTGCCCACCGGCACCACCCTGGTGTTCCGGTTTCTCACCGCCGCCCTGCTGCTCACCGCCCTGCTCGCGCTGACCCGGGGTTTTCAGCGCCCCAATCAGCGGACGCTGTACGGCGGTGTGCTGCTCGCCGCTTACTATGTGCTGGCCACGGTGGGGTTCTATCTCAGTGACGTGGTGAGCGTGTCGTTGCTGGTCTCCACCTCGCCGTTCTTCGTGATGCTGCTGCGAGTGCTGCGCCGCCAGCCGGTGGCCGGCCGCGAGGTGCTGGGCGGTCTGCTGGCTTTCGCCGGGCTGGCGGTGGTGTTGCTGGGCGGGCCGGTCACGGCCCCGGACGCCGACCAGGGCCGCCTGATCGGCGACGCCTGCGGCCTGGCGGCAGCCCTGGCGATGGCGCTGTACTCGCAGGCCGGCAGCCGCTTGCAGGGCCAGGGCTGGAGCGTGGTGCTGATCGGCTGCGGGCTCGGCCTGCTACTGAGCGTGCCGTTCGCCAACCCGGCGGCGGCGGTGCCCGATGCCGGCCAGTGGGGGCTGTTCCTGGGCCTGGCGGCGGTGTCGACGCTGGCGCCGGGCTACCTCTACCCGCTGGCGTGCCAGCGCATTACCCCCACCGCCGCCACCGTGGTGCGCCTGTCCACGCCGTTCTTCACCGCCCTGTTCGCGTTCCTGGTGCTCGGCGAGGCGCTCGGCTGGCACCACCTGCTGGGCGCGCCGCTGCTGCTGGCCGGCGTGTACCTGACGCTGCCCCGCGAGCCGCGCCGCTAGCGGCAGATGCGGAAGCCCCTCAGACCCAGGTGGAAGTGATCCGCGTGGGCCTGGTTGTAATCCGGCCCGAGCACGGTGCCGAAGTACTCGCAGGCCCGGTTTTGCAGGCTGCGCAGGAACGCCGCCTTGTCGCCTTCCCCGCCCCAGTCGTCCTGCACCGAGATGCGGGTGCCGTCGGCCAGGGTCAGCGCGGCCAGGTCCAGCGCCGAGGCGGTGGCGTGATCGCTGCGCCGTCCCTCCTCGCGGTTGTAAATATTGCGGCAGGAAAAGGTGCCGTAGTGCCACACCGTTTGTACCGGCTGATTGAAGTGCTCGCGGGCGGCGGGCTGCAGGCCGTGGCGCTCGAACATCACCCAGCCGAGCGCCAGCGGGCAACGGGCCACGAAGCTGTTATTGAACGTCACCCCGGTGCGGCGCACCCGCACCACATTGGTCAGCGGGCAGCCCGCCACCGGGGTGTAATCCTCCAGCGGCAGATGGTCGAGGGCGTCCTCCGGCGCGGTGCCTAACGCCTCCAGGCAGGCCTGCGGACGGTCCTTGAGCCGCGACAGCTTCCAGCCGGTCACCGGCGTCACCGGGTCAGTGACGTGCAGCGGCATAAAGGGGTTCCAGTGACGCGGCACCGACCACCACTGCTGGTGCAGGCCGAGCACGAACAGCGGCGCCGCGATCAGCAGCAACAGCACGAGGATTTGGAAGAGACGTTTCATTAAGGGTCAGTCTGCCAGCCCGGCGGCGCTCCGGCAGGCCGCATTACCGTCTTTTACGGTTGCCGGCGCCGCCAGTACCAGGCCAGCACCGACCCGGACAAATTGTGCCAGACGCTGAACAGCGCCCCGGGCAGCGCGGCGCCGGCGGAGAAGTGCTTCACCGCCAGGGCCACGCCCAGGCCGGAATTCTGCATCCCCACTTCGATCGCCAGCGTGCGGGCACGACGCGGGTCCAGACGCATCAACCGCGCGCCGCCGTAACCCAGCGCCAGCCCCAGGCCGTTGTGCAGCACCACCGCCAGCATCACCGCCGCGCCGCCCACCGCGATGCGGTCCCGGTTGAGCGCCACGATCACGCCGATCACCAGCACGATGGCGGCCACCGACAGCAGCGGGAACACCGCCCGCACCGGCTCCAGGGGGCGATGAAACAGGGAGTTGAGCAAGGTGCCGGCGATCACCGGCAGCAGCACGATCTGCACCAGGGAACCGAGCATCGACATCACCGGCACTTCGATGCTCTGGCCCTGGTAGACCCACACCAGCAGCGGCGTGGCCACCACCGCCACCAGGGTCGATATCGAGGTCATGGTGATCGACAGCGCCACGTCCGCCCGCGCCAGATAGCAGATCACATTGGACGCGGTGCCGCCCGGGCAGGCGCCGACGATCACCAGGCCCAGCAGCAGCTCCGGCGGCAGGGCCAGCAACAAGCCCACGAGCAAGGCCACCAGCGGCATGACCAGAAACTGCAGCAGCATGCCCGCGCCGATCACGCCGGGGCGGCGCGCCACATCCGCGAAATCCGCCCAGGTGAGCGTCATGCCCATGCCGAACATGATCAGCATCAGCAGCGGCACGATCGCCCAGGACAGCTGCGCCAGCCCGCCCGGAAACAGAAACGCGAATACCGAAAACAGCACCGCCCACAGTGGAAACAATCGGGTAAGAGTCTGAATCATCCAGGAGTCTTCAGTCGGTGCCGCCGCGCGCCTTCACCGGCTCGAAGTCCTCGGCGTTGAGCTCGGGCAGTTTCTCGTCGCAGCCCTGGATGCCCTGGCGTTTGAGGTTGTCGCACACCCGGTCGAGCTTGCCGTCCACCGCGTGCATATGGTCCAGCAGCGCGCCGATGGCCTCGGCCACCGGGTCGGGCATGTCGTTGCTGACGCCGTAGGCCTGGAAGCCGATTTTCTCGGCCATTTCCTGGCGGTTCTTCTCCTGCTCGCTGACCGGCCGGCCGATCACCCGGCCGGGGATGCCGACCACGGTGGCGCCCTCCGGCACCTCCTTGGTGACCACGGAGTTGGAGCCGATCTTGGCGTTCTTGTGCACGGTGAACGGGCCCAGCACCTTGGCGCCGGCGCCGACCACCACGCCGTCTTCCAGGGTCGGGTGGCGCTTGCCTTTGTCCCAGCTGGTGCCGCCCAGGGTGACGCCGTGGTAGAGGGTGACGTCGTCGCCGATTTCCGCGGTTTCACCGATCACCACGCCCATGCCGTGGTCGATGAAAAAGCGCCGGCCGATCTTGGCGCCGGGGTGAATCTCGATGCCGGTGAGCCAGCGGCTGAAGGTGGACAGGACCCGGGCCAGCTGTTTGAGGTTGTGGTGCCACAGCCAGTGCGCCAGACGGTGGAACAGCACCGCGTGCAGGCCCGGATAGTTGAGCAGCACTTCCAACGTGTTGCGCGCCGCCGGGTCGCGGCTGAAAACCGATGCGATGTCCTCTTTCACTTGCTTGAACATAATTACCTCTGCCTGGTCCCCGGCTCGTCGTCGCGGGGCGTGTCCGCCGCCTGGCGAGCGGCGTGCTTCTGTATCGCCACCAGCGTACCGCGCAGGATGCTGATTTCCATTTTGTCCGGACGAGCGCGCAGGAACAATCGCCGCATGCGCGTCATCACCTGACCGGGCTGCTCCGGGTTCAGGAAGCCGCTCTCGGTCATCACCTGTTCCAGGTGATCCAGAAAGCCGGCCACCGCCTGGTTACTGGCCGGCGGCTCGTCCCAGAACATTTCCGGCAGCGGCATGGCCTCGCGGCGGGCGCGGGCCTCGGGCAGGTCGGCGTCCTCGCCGACCAGCGCCAGCCGCAGTTCATAGGCGATCAACTGCACCGCCGACGCCACGTTGAGCACGCCGTAGTCCGGGTTGGCGGGCACCGTCACGTGCAGGTTGCAGCGGCGCAGTTCGTCGTTGGTCAGGCCGCGATCCTCGCGCCCGAACAGCACCGCGATGCGGGTGCTTTCCGGCTCGCGCTGCAGCTGGGCGCTCAGTTGGCGCGGCGTCAGGCAGGGCCAGGGAATGCGCCGCTGACGCGCGCTGGTGCCGATCACCAGGGTGGCGCCTTCGAGGGCTTCGTCCAGGTCGGCGCAGACCCGCGCGGCGCTGAGCACATCGCCGGCGCCGGAGGCGCGGGCGGTGGCTTCGGCGCTGGGGTAGACCGCCGGACTGACCAGGCGCAGGTCCGCCAGCCCCATGGTCTTCATGGCGCGGGCGGCGGCGCCGATGTTGCCGGGGTGCGTGGTTTCCACCATCACCACGCGCACGTTCTCTAACATGAGGTATCCGAATCCGGGAATTGAGAGCGCGCTAGTCTAGCAGATTCTGATCTGCCCTCCTCCCTCCGGCTCTGTTACAATCCGCCTCCCGAAACGCCCGCCGGCCCCGCCGCAGCGGGTGATCGCGCTCTTTGAACCCGACAGGATGATTGCATGCACGCGCCGCAAGTGAACATTGCCCTGCGAGCCGCCCGCCAGGCCGGCAACCTGATCCGCCGCGCGGCGGAGAACAACGACCCCCTGTCCGTGGACCGGAAGGCGGCCAACGACTTCGTCACCCAGGTGGACCGGGCCGCGGAAGCACGCATCATCGACGCCATCCGCAAAGCCTACCCCGAGCACGGCATCCTCGCCGAGGAGAGCGGCGAGCAGCCGGGCACCGGCGCCGGCGCCGATTACCTGTGGGTGATCGATCCGCTGGACGGCACCACCAACTTTATCCACGGCCTGCCGCAGTACGCGGTATCCATCGCCTTGAAAGTCAAAGGCAAGGTGGAGCACGCGGTGGTGTACGATCCGCTGCGCGAGGAAGAATTCACCGCCAGCCGGGGCCGCGGCGCGGCTCTCAACGGCCGCCGCCTGCGCGTCACCAACCGGGCCGGCCTGGATGGCGCCCTGATCGGCACCGGCTTCCCGTTCCGCAACGACCAGATGGCCTACATGGACGCCTACATGGGCATGTTCCGGGCGGTGGCGGAATCCACCGCCGGCCTGCGCCGGCCCGGCGCGGCGGCGCTGGACCTGGCCTGGGTGGCCGCCGGCCGCATGGACGGCTTCTTCGAGCTGGGCCTGCAGGAGTGGGACATGGCGGCGGGCACGCTGCTGATCACCGAGGCCGGCGGCCTGGTGGGCGACGTGGCCGGCGGCCACAGCCACCTGCAGCGCGGCAACATCGTGGCCGGCACCCCGAAAGTGTTCAAAGGCCTGCTGCAGAAGATCAAACCGCACCTGACTGACAGTCTTAAGCGCGGCTGAGCCGCGCGAGCTGCAAGCTGCAAGCTGCAAGCTGCAAGCTGCAAGCTGCAAGCCAGCGCGGGCGGCGGCGGGGCCGTGCCTGTCAAGCACCCAAAAACGATTCAGGATGCAGGGGATGGCGTGGTGCGAACCTTCTAACCAGGCACCACAACCGAGCGCCGGACCACGATGCGAAGCGAGGCGCCACCCGGACGGCACCGCCCTCGCCCCTGTATCCTGTATCCTGAATCCTGTATCGGGCGGCGCAAGCCGCCCACGGCCCCGCCAGCGGCACGGCCTTCTCCTCCCGCACGGCCTGCTTGCCGCTTGAGGCTTGAGGCTTGAGGCTTGCAGCTGTTTCTTCCTCTCGCCCCGATGCGTAAAACCCATTCATAAGGGATGGGCCTGAGCGCCAAGCTCTGCTAGCGTTGAAGCATTGATTTCTTTCGCGCTGAGAACGCTTTCAGGAGAGCTCCCGATGACCCAGTTCAACCTCAAGGATCCGTCCCTTTTCCGCCAGCAGTGCTTTATCAACGGCCAGTGGTGCGACGCCGAGGACGGCGCCACCATCGACGTGGACAATCCCTCCAACGGTGAGATCATCGGCACCGTGCCGCGCATGAAGGAAGCGGATACCCTGCAAGCGATCGCCGCCGCCGACAACGCGCTGCCGGCCTGGCGCGCCAAGACCGCCGGCGAGCGGGCCGACCTGCTGTACGCCTGGTACAACCTGATGATGGAGCACCAGGACGACCTGGGCGCGTTGATGACCCTGGAACAGGGCAAGCCGCTGGCGGAATCCAAGGGCGAGATCGCCTACGCTGCGTCGTTCATCAAATGGTTCGCCGAGGAAGCCCGCCGCGCCTACGGCGACACCATCCCCGGCGCCAAGCCCGGCCAGCACATCGTCGTGATCAAGCAGGCCATCGGTGTGACCGCCGCGATCACGCCGTGGAACTTCCCGGCGTCGATGATCACCCGCAAGGCCGGCGCCGCCCTGGCGGCGGGCTGCACCATGGTGGTCAAACCCGCCAGCGCCACCCCCTATTCCGCCTTCGCGCTGGCCGAGCTGGCCCAACGCGCCGGCATCCCCGCCGGTGTGATCAACATCATTACCGGCTCCGCGGCGGCCATCGCCGACACCATCACCAGCTCGCCGGTGGTGCGCAAGGTGAGCTTCACCGGCTCCACCGAGGTGGGCAGCCAGCTGATGGCCAACTGCGCCGAGCACATCCAGAAGGTGTCCCTGGAACTGGGCGGCAACGCGCCCTTCCTGGTGTTCGACGACGCCGACCTGGACAAGGCCGTGGAAGGCGCCATCGCCAGCAAGTTCCGCAACACCGGCCAGACCTGCGTGTGCGTGAACCGCTTCCTGGTGCAGGACGGCGTGCACGATGCGTTCGTGGAAAAACTCAAGGCGGCGATGGAAAAACTGAAAGTCGGCGACGGTTTCGAAGAGGGCGTCACCCAGGCGCCGCTGATCAACGCCGGCGCCGCCAAGAAAGTGCTTGAGCATATCGAGGACGCCAAATCCAAGGGCGGCAAGGTGGTGTTCGGCGGCGGCGCCCACGAGCGCGGCGGGAACTTCGTTCAGCCCACCCTGATCACCGACGCCTCTCCGGACATGGAGTTCTGCCACGAGGAAACCTTCGGCCCGCTGGCGGCGGTGATCCGCTTCAAGGACGAGCAGGAAGGCATCCGCATCGCCAACGACACACCGTTCGGTCTGGCCTCCTACTTCTACAGCGAGAACATCCACCGCGTGTGGCGCGTAGCCGAGGCGCTGGAAGCCGGCATGGTGGGCATCAACGAAGGCCTGATTTCCAACGCGGCGGCGCCGTTCGGCGGCGTCAAGGAGTCCGGCCTGGGCCGCGAAGGCTCCCACCAGGGCATGGAAGAGTACATGGAGGTGAAGTACCTCTGCATGGGCTGATACAAGCTGGTAGGAGCGGGCCCCGCCCGCGAAAGGGAGCAAAGCTCCCGGCAGGATCCCAGAGGCTTCTCTAAGTGGCGCCAACAACGCCTCTGGTATCCCGCCGGGTGGCCAAGGCCACCCTTTCGCGGGCAGAGCCCGCTCCCACAAGGCCACTCCGTAGACCGGCCTGCTTGAGGCCTATAGGGAAAAGGAGCTCCTATGGCGAACTGGATGCGAGTAGCGCTTCTGCCCGGCGACGGCATCGGCCCGGAGGTGATGGCCGTGGCCGAGGCGGTGCTCAGGACGCTGATCCACGGCCACGACCTGCCCCTGGAGTACGATGTGCTGCCGTGGCCGGCCACCGACTGGCACCGGCGCCACGGCGCCATGATGCCGGAGGACGCACTGCCCCGGCTGCGTGAGTATCAGGCCCTGTTGCTGGGCGCTCTGGGCGACCCGGGGCCGCTCAGCGACCCGCAACGTTACTGTCTTCCCGACGGCGTCTCCCTGGCGCCGTTGCTGACCCTGCGCAAGGGTCTCGACCTGTGGGCCTGCGAACGGCCGGCCCGCTTCTACCCTGGCACCGTGCAGTACCTGGCCGATGATCGCGCCCGCGATCTGGATATGCTGGTGATCCGGGAAAACAGCGAAGGCGAGTATGTGGGCCAGGGCGGCCGGCTGCGCGCCGACACCCGCGAGGAAATCGCCACGCAGCTGGAAGTGTTCACCTACGCCGCCACCGAACGGCTGATACGCCACGCGTTCGAACGGGCCCGGCAACGGGCCACCGAACGGGCCGCATCAGACAGCCCGCGACGCTTCGACGGCGCCGACGGCAAGCCGCGTGCGTCGCAGGTGTGCCTGATCACCAAACGCAACGCCCAGGCGTTCTGGGGCACCCTCTACGACCGGGTGTTCGAGGAAGTGGCCGCCGATTACCCGGATGTGGCCACCCACCATGAGCTGGTGGACGCGGCGGCGATGAAATTCGTGCAGGCGCCGTGGCGCTTCGACGTGGTGGTGGCGAGCAACCTGCACGGCGACATTCTCACCGATCTGGCGGCGGTGCTGGCCGGCGGCCTCGGTGTGGCGCCGTCCGCCAACCTGAACCCGGCGGACCCGTCGCAGCCGGCCCTGTTCGAGCCCACCCACGGTTCGGCGCCGGACATCGCCGGCCAGGGTCTGGCCGACCCGCGCGCGACGCTGTTCAGTCTGGCGTTGATGCTCGACTGGATGGGGGAAAAAGAGCCGATTTTTTCTAGCGCGGCCCGCCATTTGCATGAGACGCTGGTATCGGACCTCGCCGCCGGGCACTCGGCGTGCGGCACCGACGACGTCGGTGCACGGATTCAAGGCGCCCTGGGCGGGGGCCGCTGAATCTCAGCGGAGACCTCCCCCCGGGAATCGGGTATGGAGGAGCAAGCCATGAATCATCTGTCTCCACTTTTGGTGCAGTCCAGCGGGATTTGCGCGGAACGGGGCGAAGGAAGCTGGTTGTTTGACGGCGAAGGCCGTCGCTGGCTGGATTTCACATCGGGCATTGGCGTCACCGCCACCGGCCACTGCCACCCCAAGGTGGTGGAGGCCGCCCGCGATCAGGTCGGCAAGCTGGTGCACGCCCAGTACGCCACCGTTACCCACCCCAATATGCTGCGGCTCACCGACCGGCTTTACGAACATCTGCCGCGCAATCTTGATGCGGTGGCGTTTTCCAACTCCGGCAGCGAGGCGGTGGAGACCGCGCTGCGTCTGGCCCGCCAGGCCTCCGGCCGGCCCAACATCATTGCCTTCACCGGCGGCTTCCACGGCCGCACCCTGGCGGCGGCCTCGATGACCACTTCCACCACCAAGGTCCGCACCGGCTGGCAGCCGCTGATGGCCGGCGTCAGCTTCAGCCCCTTCCCGCACAGCTACCGCTACGGCTGGAGCGAGGACGACACCGTGGACTTCTGCCTGCGCGAGCTGGACCACGTGCTGATGACCCAGTCCGCGCCCTCGGACACCGCCGCCATGATCATCGAGCCGGTGCAGGGGGAATACGGCTACTACCCCGCCACCAAGCGTTTCATGCAGGGCCTGCGCGAGCGCTGCGACAAGCACGGTATCCTGCTGATCGCCGATGAAATCCAGGCCGGCTACGGGCGCACCGGGCGGTTCTGGAGCCACGAGCATTTCGACGTTCAGCCGGACATGCTGATCACCGCCAAGGGGCTGGCCAGCGGCTACCCGCTGTCCGCCGTGGCCGCCAGCCGGGCCCTGATGTCCAGCGGCGCGCCGGGTTCCCAGGGCGGCACCTACGGTGCCAACGCGGTGGCCTGCGCCGCTGCCCTGGCCACCCTGGACGTGATGGAACAGGAGGAGCTGGTCAGCCACGCGGCCACCGAGGGCGCCTACCTGTTCGAACGTCTGCGCACGCTGCGGGACAGTCACGATTGCATCGACGAGGTGCGCGGCATGGGCCTGATGCTGGGCATGGAAATCGTCAAGGCGCCGGGCCAGCCCGATGGCGAGCGCGCCGCCGCCCTGCTCAAGGCCTGCGAACAAAGCGGCCTGCTGCTGCTGCGCTGCGGCATCCATGGCCAGGTGGTGCGCTGGCTGCCGCCGCTCACCGCCAGCCGGCAGGAGATTGATCAAGCGGTGAACCTGTTCCAGGACGCGCTCGAAGAAACACGCTGATTTGAGAAGGAGACGCCATGAGCGCAGGCGCATTGCATGAGCCCCGGGTCACCGTCCTGTTGGCGGAGGACGAGCCCGCCCTGCCCGGCCTGGACCGGCTGCGCGGGGACATCACACTCCGCGAGGTGCGGGGCGACAACGGTCTCGCCGAGGCGTTGGCGGAAACGGACATCCTGGTGGTGACCGATTTCCGCGTCGAGGCCCTGGAGGCCGCCTGGCCCGACCCCTGCCCGATACGCTGGGTGCACGCCACCAGCGCGGGCGTGGACGCCCTGATGATCCCGCCGATCCAGAACGGCGATTTTCCGGTCACCAACGCCTCGGGCATTTTCGACCGGGGCATCGCCGAATACGTGCTCGGCGCGGTGTTGCTGTTCGCCAAGGACACCCTCACCAATCTCGCCCTGCAACGGGAGCGGCGCTGGCAGCACCGGGAAACCGCCATGATCCGTGGCGCCCGGGCCTTGGTTGTGGGGGCCGGTTCGATCGGCCGGGAAATCGCCACCGTGCTGGGCGGCCTGGGCATGGAGGTGGTCGGCACCGCGCGCCGGGCCCGCCAGGACCCGGCCTTCGCCCGGGTGCACCGCCAGGAGGATCTCCCGGCCCTGCTCGGCGACGCGGATTACGTGATCGTGGCGGCGCCGCTCACCGACGACACCCGTGGTCTGTTCGACGACCGCCATTTCCGCCTGATGAAACCCGGCGCGGTGTTCATCAACGTGGGCCGCGGCGCCGTGGTACGCACCGGCGCCCTGCTCCGGACGCTGGACAGCGGCCGGCTGGCCGGCGCCGCCCTGGATGTGTTCGAGGAAGAACCGCTGCCGCCGGAGCACCCGCTGTGGCGCTACCCCAACGTGATGCTGTCCGCGCACATGGCCGGCGATTTCGTCGGCTGGCGGCGGGCGCTGGGCGACCAGTTCGTCGATAACTTTCAACGCTGGCGGCGCGGGCAGCCGCTGGCCAACCCGGTGGATAAGGCACGCGGCTACGGTCGCCGCTGAGAGGCTGAGAGAGGAGGCACATCCATGAGTGAGGAACTGCGGACCCTGAGTGCGCTGGAACTGAAGAAGGCGTTCGAACGCCGGGAGCTGTCACCGGTGGAGGTGGCGGCGGACCTGCTCGACCACGTGCAGCATCACGACCATGCCCTGAACGCCTGGTGCCTGATCGACCGCGAGACCACGCTGGAGATCGCCGAGGCCTCCGAGCAACGCTACCTGAAAGGCGAGGCTCAGGGGTTGCTGGACGGCATCCCGGTGGCGGTCAAGGATGTGTTTCTCACGCCCATGTGGCCCACCCTGAAAGGCTCGCGCACCATCGACGGCGCCAGCACGCTGAACAAGCGCTCGCCGGCCACCGCCGCTTTGGAGCGCCACGGCTATGTGCCGCTGGGCAAAACCACCACCCCGGAGTTCGGCTGGAAGGGGGTCACCGACAGCCCGCTGTGCGGCCCCACCAACAACCCCTGGGACCCTTCCAAAACCGCCGGCGGCTCCAGCGGCGGGTCCGCCGCGGCGGTGTCCGCCTGCATGGCGCCCCTGGCCCTGGGCACCGACGCCGGTGGCTCGATCCGTATTCCGGCCGGGTTCTGCGGCATCGTCGGCCACAAGCCCACCTTCGGTGAAGTGCCGCACTGGCCGGCCAGCCCGTTCGGCACCCTGGCCCACGCCGGCCCGATGACCCGCACCGTGGCCGACGCCGCGCTGATGATGCAGGTGCTCTGCGAAACCGACCCGCGCGATTCCCAGGCGGCGCCACGGCGCGGCACCGATTATCTGGGCGCCCTGGAGGGCGACCTGTCCGGGCTGCGCATCGCCTACAGCAATAACCTGGGTTACGTGGACGTGGACCCGGACATCGAACGGGCCTGCGCCGCCGCCGTGGAGGTGTTCCGCGACCTGGGCGCCACCGTGGTGGAAGTGGACCCGGGCTTCAGCAACCCGCTGGCCGCCTTCGGCCACCTGTTCTACGGCGGCGCCGCCAACGCCTGCCGCGACCTGACGCCGCGCCAGCGCGAGCAGATGGACCCGGGCCTGATGCAGGTGGTGGCCAAGGCCGAGCGCCTGTCCATGCTCGACTATCTGGCGGCGGTGAACGAACGCATGGCGCTCTCGGAGCGGATGGCGGTGTTCCATCAGAAGTACGATCTGCTGATCACCCCGACCCTGCCGATCACCGCCTTCGAGACCAACCGGGAGGTGCCGCCGGACTGGCCCAACACCCGCTGGCCCACCTGGACGCCGTTCACCTACCCTTTCAACATGACCGGCCAGCCGGCGCTGTCCGTGCCGCTGGGACTGGCCGGCGACGGCCTGCCCATGGGGCTGCAGATCGTCGGCCGCCGCTTCGCGGACGAACAGGTGCTCAAAGCCGGGCATTTGTTCGAACAGCTCCGTCCTTTCACCGACCGTCCATCGCTGGCCCTGGCCGGCGCGACCGCATGAACCGTCTTTAACAAGGGAGCGGTGATATGAGCAGCATCAACCTGGACACGGACTTCTACGAAACCGAAGACCCGATCTGGAACCCGGCCCTGCTGACCATCCCGGTGCCGGGCATCCGCCGCATGGTGAACCTGGCGTCGACCATGGAGGACGTGATCCATTTGTCCATCGGGCAGCCGGACCTGAAGCCGCCGGAGCATGTGGTGGAAGCGGCGGTGAACGCCCTGCACGCGGGCCAGACCGGCTACACCATGGACGCCGGCCTGCCCGAGCTGCTGGAAGCCCTGGCGGAATACTACGGGGAACGCTACAACCGCACCCTGGTGCCGGAAAACATTATGATCACCACCGGCGCCACCGAGGCGCTGTACCTGGCGCTCACCGCCACCTCGGCGCCGGGCCGGGAGTTCATCGTGCCGGAGCCCTCGTTCATGCTCTACGCGCCGCTGATCCGCATGAACGGCGGCGTGGTGAAATCGATCCCCACCCATGCGGAGAACCAGCACCAGCTGGACCCGCAGGAAGTGATCGACGCCATCGGCCCGAACACCTACGCCATCGTGCTCAACTCGCCGAGCAACCCCACCGGCACCATCTATCCCCGCGACACCGTGGAAGCGATCGTGCAGGAAGCGGCCTACCGGGGCGTGTACGTGATCAGCGACGAGGTCTACGACCATCTGGTGTACGACGGCAAGGAGTACCCGAGCGTGCTGTCCTGCTGCTCGGACCTGGACCATGTGATGGTGATCTCCAGCTTCTCGAAAACCTTCAGCATGGCGGGCATGCGCATCGGCTGGTTGATGGCCAGCCAGGGCGCGATCAAGAAATTGCGCCGCTACCACATGTTCACCACCACCGTGGCCAACACCCCCTGCCAATGGGCCGGGGTGGCGGCGCTGCGCGGCGAGCGCACCTTTATCGACAACATGCTGGTGGAATACCAGCGCCGCCGCGACCGGCTGGTGGACCTGGTGAAGGCCACACCGCACCTTACCGGTTACCGGCCGGACGGCGCCTTCTACCTGTTCCCGTCGCTGCCGGAGGGCGTCAACGGCGGCAACGTGGCCCTCAAACTGCTGCGCGAAACCGGCGTCTGCACGGTCGCCGGGGAAACCTTCGGCGACAGCTGCAGCAACGCCCTGCGCATCAGCTACTCCACCTCCCTGGACCAGATCGAAGCCGCCTTCGAGCGCATCATCCCCTGGATGGAAAAACAAGACTGGTGAAGAGCAATGGACAGTTGATAGTTGACAGTTGATAGCTGAAAAACAAAAAAAGGCCGTGCCAGCGTTCATTCGCGGGCACGGCCTTTTTCGTGATGACAACGCTCGACGCGTCGTTTAGCTATCAACTATCAACTGTCCACTATCAACTGCTTTTAGGGCATTTCGTCGATTTCTTCTTTTTCGACGACCAGGAAGTCTTCCTTGGTGACGTTGAGGGTGAAGATCAGGTTGGCGACCACGTAGATGGACGAGTAGGTACCCACGACGATGCCCACCAGCAGCGCTTCCGAGAACGAGCGCATCACTTCGCCGCCGAAGAAGAACAGCGCCAGCAACACCAGGGCGGTGGTGAAGGAGGTGTTGATGGTCCGGGTGAGCATTTCGTTGATGGCGTCGTTGACGATCTTTTCCGGGTCGGTTTCCCGGGTGTTGCGGAAGTTCTCGCGTATCCGGTCGGCGACCACGATGGAGTCGTTCAGCGAGTAGCCGATCAGGGCCAGGATCGCCGCCAGCACGGTCAGATCGAAGTGCCACTGCAGCAGGGAGAACAGGCCCAGCACGATGATCACGTCGTGCAGCAGCGCGGCCACGGTGGCGACACCGAACTTGTTGGTGAACCGGAACCACACATAGACCAGCATCAGACCCAGTGCCATCAGCATGGCGAGGCCGGACTGGTCACGCAGCTCGTCGCCCACCTGGGGGCCGACGAACTCCACCTTGAGCAACTCCAGATCGTTGATCTCGGCGTTCACGGCCTCGAACACCATGCCGCCCACCTGGTCGGCTTCCACGCCGTCGGTGGGCGCCACGCGGATGCTGACTTCCCGGGCGGAGCCGTACTGCTGAACAATGGCGTCGCTGAAGCCGCGCTCGGCGACGGCGCCGCGCACCTGGTCGAGGTCCAGATCCTGCTCGCTCTTCACCACCACCGAGGTGCCGCCGGTGAAGTCCAGGCCCAGGTTCAGGCCGCGGGTGGCGAACAGCGCGATGGAAATCACCACCAGGGCGATCGACAGTATGCCGAGCACCTTGCGCGGCGCCATGAAGTTGATGTGCTTCGCGGGAGCCTTACTCATAACCGCCTCAGATACTCAGTTTGGCCGGCGCGCGGGCGCCCCGGCCGTAGGTCATTTCCACCAGCGCGCGGGTACCGATGATGGACGTGAACATGGAGGACAGGATGCCGATGAACAGCGTCACCGCGAAGCCCTGCACGGAGCCGGTGCCCGCGGAGAACAGGATCACCGCCACGATCATGGTGGTGATGTTGGCGTCCAGAATGGTGGTGAAGGCGCGGCCGTAGCCCTCTTCGATCGCCTCGCGCGGACGCCGGCCGTTACGCAGCTCCTCGCGGATACGCTCGTAGATCAGCACGTTGGCGTCCACCGCCATGCCCACGGTCAACACGATACCGGCGATGCCCGGCAGGGTGAGCGTGGCGCCGGGGATCAACGACATCACGCCGACGATGATCACCAGGTTGCCGAGCAGCGCCACATTGGCGAACAGGCCGAACACCTTGTACCAGATCACCATGAACAGCAGCACCAGGGCCATGCCCAGCGCCATCGACTTGAGGCCGGCCTCGATATTTTCCTGGCCCAGGCTGGGGCCGATGGTGCGCTCTTCAACGATGGTCACCGGCGCCGCCAGGGAACCGGCGCGCAGCAGCAGGGCCAGCTCCGAGGCTTCCGCCGGGCTGTCCAGACCGGTGATCCGGAAGCGGCTGCCCAGGGTGTCCTGGATGGTGGCCACGTTGATCACGTACTGGTCGGTGGTGCTTTCCGGCACCTGACGGCGCTCGCCGTCCTCGCCCTCGACGGTTTTCATCACCGTCTTGGTCTCGATGAACAGCACCGACATGGGGTTGCCCACGTTCTTGCTGGTCACGCGCTGCATGCTGCGCGCGCCGGTGGAGTCCAGCTCCACGTTCACCTGGGGCGTGCCGCTTTGCTGGTCGAAGCCCATCTGTGCGTTGGTGACCTGATCGCCGGTGGCGATCTTGGATTTCTCCAGAATCACCGGCCGGTCGTTCTGGGATTTGAACGGGAAAATCTCGGTGCCCGGCGGCGCGATGCCGGTGCTGGCCCGGCTGGAGGAGTACTGGTCGGCGACCAGACGGAATTCCAGGGTCGCGGTACGGCCGAGAATACGGCGCGCCTGGGAGGCGTCCTGCACACCGGGCAGCTGCACCACGATGCGGTCGGCGCCCTGGCGCTGCACCACCGCGTTGCCGACGCCCAGCTCGTTGACCCGGTTGTTCAGCGCGGTGCGGTTCTGGTCGACGGCGTAATCCTGCAGCTCATCCAGCGTGCTCTGGTTCAGCGTCAGGGTCAGCCGGGGCCGCTCCTCGGACTGATCCAGGGTGAACTCCGGCAGCGCGGTGCGCAGCGGCGCCCGCGCCGCGTCGGCGGCGATCTGGTCGTCCAGGGTGATGACCAGCTTCTGGCCTTCGATGTCCACGCTGCGGTAGCGGATGCCCTCGTTGCGCAGCGTCAGCTTGGCCTGGCCGGACCAGGCGTCCATGCGCTGCTCGATCACCGTGGCCATGTCCACCTGCAGCAGGAAATGCACCCCGCCGCGCAGGTCCAGGCCCAGGTTCATGGGCGAGGCGCCCACCGCGCGCAGCCAGTCCGGCGTGGTGGGGGCCAGATTAAGCGCCACCACGTACTCTTCGCCGAGCAGGCTGGAAATACGCTCGCGGGCCCGCAGCTGCGCGTCCGTGCTCTCCAGGCGCACCATCCAGGAATTGTTGATGGTTTCGCCTTCGCCGTGTTCGATGCCGGCGTCGTCGAGGGCGCCCAGCACCCGGTCACGAACCGGCACCGGCACCTGGCCGCCGGCGTCGTTGGCACTGATCTGAATGGCCGGAACGTCCGGATAAAGATTGGGCAGCGCATAGAGGCCGCACCCCAATAGCACGGCCAGGAGCAGGAAAAATTTCCAGCGCGGATAGCGGGTCATAATGGTCTTCCGGTTCGGCCGGCGAGGACTTATATGGATTTAATGGTGCCTTTGGGCAACGTGGCCTGGACACTCTGTTTCTGCAGTTTGATCTCGAGGTTGCCGCTGATTTCCAGTACCACGAAATCATCGGTGACCTTGGTCACCCGGCCGAGAATGCCGCCGCTGGTGATCACTTCGTCGCCTTTGTTCAGGCTCTGGACCAGATTCTTGTGTTCCTTGGCGCGCTTTTGCTGCGGGCGGATCAGGAAGAAGTAGAACACCGCTACCATTACCACCAGCATGATCAGCTCGATACCGCCGCCGCCAGGAGCGGCCCCACCGGTTTGAGCGTGCGCGGGTGAAATCAACCAGTTCATGACGTTACTCCACGTTATCGTCGTTAAATCGCGGGTACGGGACGGCCCAAAGCCGCGTAGAAGTCGCTAATAAAGGCGCTCAATGTACCCGCTTCGATAGCCCCCCGCAATCCGGCCATCAGCCGCTGGTAATGGCGCAGATTGTGGATGGTATTGAGTTGCGCGCCGAGCATCTCGTTGCAGCGATCCAGATGGTGCAGATAGCTGCGCGAAAAATGCCGGCAGGTATAGCAATCACAGTTTTCGTCCAGCGGCCCCAGGTCGTGCCGGTGCCGGGCGTTGCGGATCTTGAGCACGCCTTCGCCGACGAAAATATGGCCGTTGCGCGCGTTGCGCGTGGGCATCACGCAGTCGAACATATCCACGCCGCGCCGCACCGCTTCGACAATGTCCTCGGGCCGCCCTACCCCCATCAGATATCGGGGCCGGTCCTCGGGCATGTGCGGGGTCAGCGCGCCCAGGGTGCGCAGCATCTCTTCCTGGGGCTCGCCCACGCTCAGGCCGCCCACCGCATAGCCGTCGAAGCCGATATCCACCAGCCCGTCCAGCGATTCGCGGCGCAGGGCGTCGTACATACCCCCCTGTACGATGCCGAAACAGGCCGCATCGTTCCCCAGATCGTCGAAATGGGCCTGCTTGGAGCGTTTCGCCCAGCGCAGGGATAGGCGCATGGAGTCGGCGGCCTCGGTCTCGGTGGCCGGGTACGGCGTGCATTCGTCGAAAATCATGCAGATGTCGCTGTCCAGATCCGCCTGCACGCGCATGGCGATTTCCGGATTGAGCTCAATGCGGTCGCCGTTGATCGGGCTCTGGAATACCACGCCCTGCTCGGAAATCTTGCGCATCTCGCCCAGGCTGAACACCTGGAAGCCGCCGGAATCGGTGAGGATCGGCCGCTGCCACTGCATGAAGCCGTGCAGCCCGCCGTGGGCGCCGATCACTTCGGTGCCGGGGCGCAGCATCAAATGGAAGGTATTGCCGAGGCAGATTTCCGCGCCGATGTCTTCCAGGTCCCGGGGCAGCATGCCCTTGACCGTGCCGTAGGTGCCCACCGGCATGAACGCCGGGGTTTCCACACTGCCGCGCGGGAAGGTCAGCCGCCCGCGCCGGGCGGCGCCGTCACTGGCCAGGTGCTGGAAGGTCATTCGGGACATGACAAGCCTCGCTGCGCGTCGGGCGCTCTTTCAATGAACATGGCGTCGCCGTAACTGAAGAAGCGGTAGCGTTCACGGATCGCCTCCTCATACGCCGCCAGCACCCGCTCACGGCCGGCGAAGGCGCTCACCAGCATCAACAGCGTGGAACGCGGCAAATGGAAGTTGGTGACCAGCGCGTCCACCTGGCGGAACCGGTAGCCCGGATAAATAAAGATGTCGGTTTCCGATTCACCGGCCTCCAGCGCGCCGCCGGCGGAGGCCGCCTCCAGGGTGCGCAGGGCGGTGGTGCCCACCGCCACCACCCGGCCGCCGCGGGCGCGGGTGGCGGCGACCTGCTCCACCAGGGTGGGCTCGACGCGGAACCGTTCGCTGTGCATGGGGTGGTCCTCGACCCGCTCCACGCGCACCGGCTGGAAGGTGCCGGCGCCCACATGCAGGGTCACGAAGCCGGTTTCCACCCCCATTGCCTGCAGATGCTCCAGCATCGGCTGGTCGAAGTGCAGGCCGGCGGTGGGCGCCGCCACGGCACCGGGCTCGCGGGCGTACACGGTCTGGTAGCGCTCCTGGTCCGCGCCCTCGTCGGGGCGGTCGATGTAGGGCGGCAGCGGCACATGGCCGATGCGTTCCAGCGCCTCCAGAGCGGTCTCGCAGCCCGTGAAATCCAGCTCGAACAGCTCACCACGGCGGCCCTCGACCCGGGCGCTGATGCCCTGCTCGAACACCAGCCCGGTGTCCGGCTTGGGCGACTTGGAGGCACGCACATGGGCCAGCGCCCGGGTGCCCTCCAGCAGCCGCTCGATCAGCACTTCCACCCGGCCGCCGGAGCTTTTGTGGCCGAACAGGCGGGCCGGAATCACCCGGGTGTCATTGAACACCAGCAGGTCGCCGGGGCGCAGATGGTCGGCCAGATCGGGAAACCGCTGGTGTTGCAGAGCGTCCAGGGTGAGCGCCAGCAGGCGGGCGTCGCGGCGCCGCTCCGGGGGATGGCGGGCGATCAGCGCTTCCGGCAGATCAAAATCAAAGTCGTCGACTCTCACGCGGTTATTCCTCCACCCCGGTCAGACCGCCTTGGCGCCCTTGGGCAACACCACGGTGGCGGTGAGCGACAGGCGGTCATGCAGGGTCTGGTGCGGGTGCACCAGCACCACCAGATAGCCGGCGCCGAGGGTCAGCCAGGACAGCCCGGCGGCGGCGAAACGCGCCACCGTCTGCCAGAAACGCATGGGCCCGCCACGGTAGTCGCGCACCTGCAGGCGCCAGGCGCGCATGCCCAGGGTCTGGCCGCCATGCAGCCAGAACCAGGCGTAGAAGGCCCAGGTTTCCAGTATCAGCAGGGGAAACAGCACGCCGCGCAGCACCATCGGGTCGGCGCGGGTGACGCCGTTGATGTCCTGCACCGGCAGGCCGGTGTGGTTATAGAGAAGCACGAACAGGCCGGCGCTGACGAACCACAGGGCGATCACCAGGAAGCCGTCGTAAACCAGGGCCATAAAGCGTTTGAGCAAACCGGCGGGTTTGGCGTCTTCAATCATGGGGGCTCCGACGGGCGGACCAGCGTCTGGCGACGAACGGATACGGAATAAAAAGCCCGCGTGTAACGGGGGCTTCGTTTCATGCTGGGTAGCAGAGCGGGACTTGGCCCAATGCGCGAGTGTAGCAGAAACCGACTCAAAACCGCCAATGATCCGCCACCGGGCGCCTCTTCCCCAGACCCACTTCTGGCGAACTTTCTGTCGTGATCAATCCAAAGACCGTGCCTATGCCGAAGCTGGGTTTCACCGAGGCGCTAATGCTCCCGGGGGCCTGACGTTAGAGCCATAGGGGCGCCGATCAACCGTATTCAGTCCGCACATCGTGCCGGCGCTCCTTTAGCACCGCGTCGCGGATCATGCGCCAGACAAAATCACCTATCTCCTCTAGCGTGTAGCGACCATCGTCGCTAAACCAGGTGGCTACCCAGTTGAGCGCACCGAGGCCTATAAGCCGCAGCAAATCCAGATCCACTTCCTTTCGAATTACCCCTTTCTCCGCCAGTGACTTGAGCATAGTCGCCCAGAGGGACTCATAACGGTCGCGCAACTTGATCATCTCCTTACGTGCTTCGCCGCGCAGAGAACGCCACTCAAACAACAGTACATAGACCATGTCCGAGCCGCTGACCAGCATCTGAAGGTGCGCATTGATGCCTCTACGCAACTGCTCCACGGGTTCCGCCGCACCGGCCACGGCTTCGGAGACAGCAGTCGAGGTTTGCTCCAAACCAAGGCGCATCAGATCAACAAGAATATCCTCCTTGGCCTGATACCGGTAATGAAGGCTGCCGGGCAGCAAATTACACGCTTTTGCGATTTCTTTCACCGTGGTCCGGTCATAGCCCTGCTCACGAAACAGTCGAGCGGCGGATGTCAATACAAACTGACGATCAGACCGGGCCGGACCGGCCGGGCGCTTTTTTTTCATGGTTTTCTCCTCCGGCCTCGGGGTACGGCGCGAATCCGAATTGCGAGAGTCCATTGCCTGCGTCAGACCGACGACTCCCCCATAATGGCTCGTCACGCCGAAGATCCGCGCGGCCCCGCTGATTTTCTCACAAGTCATCGGCTAAGCACCACCGGCCTTGGTCAGCTGGCCAGGGAAGGGGTCCGGGCCGTGTACGGTCTGCGTCGCACCGAATGCCGGTGCTGCTTCGGTATCATGCCTTATACCAACGATTTCAATTCGGTGCTCGGATCTTTCAATGCTTCAACATCGACGTCCTTGCCTTGATATACAAGCTTCTTCCCGACCATGAAGGCCATGGGCAGATTTACCGCGTCAACGGCCACCAGCCGGCTTCCGCGTAAATAGAATACCACAAACGCTTCATCCGAGGGATCGCCGCGAACCACCCGCTGATCGTGGTTTTGAGATAACCCCACCATTTGTAAGCGTACGTTAAACTGGTTCGACCAGAACCACGGCACGCTTTTGTAGGGCACGCGCTCACCCATAAGCGTCGCGGCCGCCGTACGAGCCTGATCGACGGCATTCGCCACGGACTCAAGTCGTTGCATCTTTTCAAATAACAGATTCCGGTGGCGGGTACAGTCGCCGATCGCCAGGACAGCGGGATCCGCGGTACGAGTAAACTCGTCAACGACAATACCGTCATCACAGGGCAAGCCCGCGGCCTCGGCCAGAGCGGTTTCCGGAAGAACACCGATGGAAACAAGCACGATATCGGCCGGCACGATACCGCCGTTCGCCAATCTCACGCCAGTCACACAACCTTGCTCTCCCGCTTCGAAGCCGGTAACCGCCGTGTTCAAACGTACATCCACGCCGGCGTCAGTATGCTTGGCGTAAAAGAATGCGGACATCTCCGACCCAGTAACCCGTTGCATAAGCCGATCAGCGGCTTCCAGTACGGTGACATCGACGCCGCTCTTGTTTGCGCTGGCGGCGACCTCGAGACCGATATAGCCGCCACCCACGATGACCAAACGTTTCCCCGCAACTAATTGTTCACGCAAGTTATCCGCATCGGCTATATCATGCAGATAGTGAATGCCTTTCAAGTCCGCTCCTGGCGCATTCAAACGCCGAACACGCGATCCCGTGGCCAGGACAAGTTGATCGTATTTCAAGGTGCTCTGGTCCGACAACCGGATGATTTTGTTGTTTCGATCGATTTGCACGACTCGCACACCGAGCCGCAACTGATGACCCGCGTTTTCATATATTGAGCTTGGCTTCAAATACAGTGAACCCTGATCAACTTCGCCTGTCAGGTAATTCTTGGACAGAGGCGGGCGCTGATAGGGTGGGTGGGGCTCTTCGCCCACCAGAATCACTTTATGCTGATATTTCTTTTGCAACAGTGTTGTCAAAAGCGCTCCCGCCGCGTGCCCGCCGCCAACGATGACCGTCGTTTGTTTCTGATTGTTCGTCATAGCCTGTCTCTTTTCTACTGTGCCTTGGGGTCCGATTTCACGATTACAAACGCCATGGGGACGAGCTCGCCGCACTCAATACCGAGATCGGCCGCGGGAAACCTTGAAATCCTCGAGAATCATCTCGGCCCCCTTCTCGCCAATCATGGTCGCCGGCTGATGAGTATTTCCGCCCACCAGGGTCGGCATAACGGAAGCATCAACCACCCGCAGGCACCGGAGGCCATGCACGCGCAGTCGGGGATCGACCACCGCCATTGGATCCAATCCCATCTTACAGGTACCTACAGGGTGATAGGCCGACTCGCCGCTATGCCTCACCCATGTGGCGAGGTCTTCGTCACTGCGCAGCGTCGGTCCCGGCGATATCTCGACCTCGTGGTGAGGCGTGAAAGCCGGCTGCTCCAGAATCCTGCGTACTAAACGCACCCCCCGAACGAGTCTCTCGACGTCGGTGGGCTCAGCCATATAATTGGGGTCTATCAGCGGTGCCGCGAATGGGTCGGCACTGTGCAGACCGACGTGGCCGCGCGACAAAGGCCGGAGCCCATAAATCATTACGATGTAACCATAACCGCTCATCGCGGTCTTCATGTCCCGCCCGTGATCAGCGTACAACATCGGCCCGAAATGCAGTTGCAAGTCGGGGATCGGCTCCTCCGCGCGGGAACGAATAAACCCACCGGCCTCGGCGCCGTTACTCGACAGTACACCGCGGCGACCGCTCAGATACTGCAGCAGGGCCCGAAGGCCCTTGAACCAGTAGCTCGGATGCATGGAAATGCTCTGGCGGTCGCGCGCTCTGACACGCACGAACACGTCGATGTGATCCTGCAGATTCCGTCCGACGCCCTCCAGCTCATGACGCAGTTCAATCCCGTGCCGGGACAGTTCACCGCGCGGTCCAATTCCGGAAAGCATCAGCAGCTGCGGAGAGTTAAACGCGCCGCCGCAGAGTACAACTTCGCGCCGGGCACGGACCTGAGCCAGCCCCTTCGCGCTCCGATATTCGACACCGGTGGCACGGCCGCCCTGGAGCAACACACGCGTGACGTGCGCTCCGCTGCGGACAGTCAGGTTGGACCGAAACGCCGCGGGTTCGAGATAGGCACGCGCATTGCTACAGCGCGTGCCGTCCTTCTGATAAACATAGTAGTAGCCCACGCCTTCCTGTTCACGGCCGTTGAAGTCCGGGTTGCGCCGGTGGCCCGCCTGCATCGCCGCCTTGACGAACGCCGTGCTCAGCGGGTTGGTATAGCGGCGCTCGGTAATATTAAGCGGACCACCCCGACCATGAAACGCCGTTTCAAGAGCCGCCAGCTCCGGCTCGAAATGTTCGGATCTTCGGAAGTAAGGCAACACATCGGCATACGACCACCCTTCGCAACCGAGCCGTGCCCACTCGTCGTAGTCCCGGGCATGTCCGCGAATGTAGACCTGCGCGTTCATGCCGCTGGACCCGCCGACCATCTTACCCCTTGGCTGATACAAGGCACGGCCATACATGTGCTGTTGCGGCTCGGTATTGAACTGCCAGTTGACGCGACGACTGAAAATCAGCTGCAGAAAGCCCAAAGGCATATTCACGAACGGATTGCGGCGGCTCTCCGGACCGGCCTCAAGCAACAGCACCGAATGGCGGCCGCATTCGGATAGACGGTTGGCGACGACGCATCCGGCCGAGCCCGCCCCAACCACGACATAATCGAACTGTTCGGGTGACATCGGCTCCGGACGTAAATTCAATTTTTTGCGGTCAACTTGACCATTAGCTTGGAATAGCCCCGCACAAAGTTGGACTGCACACGCTCGGGCTCACCCACGACCTCTATGTTATCAAAGCGCTTGAGTAACTCTTCCCACAAAACCCGCAATTGCAACTCAGCCAGACGGTTGCCCATGCAACGGTGAATGCCGTAGCCAAAGGAAATATGATTGCGCGCGTCCTTGCGATCAATAATAAGCTGGTCGGGATTTTCGAACTTTCGTTCGTCCCTATTACCCGAGGCATACCACATCAACACGCGGTCCCCTTTCTTAATGGTCTGACCACGCAGCTCCACGTCCTGCGTGGCAACCCGGCGCATGTGCGCGAGTGGAGTTTGCCAGCGGATAATTTCCGAAACCATGTTCGGAATCAATTCCGGGTTTTTCTTCAACTTGATGAATTCCTCGGGGAACTGATTCAGGGCCAGCACACCGCCGCTCATGGAGTTGCGGGTAGTGTCATTGCCGCCAACAATCAGCAGCGCCAGGTTGCCGATAAACTCCATCGGACGGTTGATCAAATCCCGGGTATCCTCGTTACTCTGTAGCATGCTGATCAAGTCGAAACCCGGAGGCTCGCCAGCCTTGCGTCGTGCCTCCTTGTCTCGCCAAAGCCTCGAGAATGACCAGGCCATGTCCGCGGCATCGTCAAACATGATGTCTTCGTCGGTAAACTCGCCACCAGTCGCCGAAGATGCTCCGGACAGTCGGTCCGACCAATCAACCAGCTTGTGACGCTGCTCGTAAGGGAAATCCAGCAACGTCGCCAACATGCGCCCTGTTAACTCCTTGGACACTGCCGGCACCCAGTTGAAAGCTTTGTCCAGGGGCAGGCTGTCGAGCACCTCGGCGGCGCGCTCCCGGATCAACCCCTCCATTTCCTTGAGATTCTGGGGCGCCACTACACCTTGGACCGCCCGGCGTTGCACGTCATGTTTTGGCGGATCCATGGCGATAAACATTTCCACCGACAACCCTTCCGGAGGATCACCCAGAATAATCTGTGGCTCGGAGGAAAAGAGCTCGTGATTCTTATCGACGAACAAAATGTCTTCATAGCGTGTCACCGACCAGAATGGCCCGAACTGGCTGCTTTTCTGGAAGTGCACCGGTGCCTCATCACGTAACCGCTTGAAATAGGCACCCCACTGATCTTGCCGATACAGAAAAGGGTTGCTGGTATCAATATCCTCAAGTGCCAGGGTATTAACGTCAGGCACGGGCTGTTCGAGAAACTTGACCTGTGGGCGTGTTGACCCCAGTGCCTTTTTCTTCGCTTTCATCAGAGATTTGAGTGCCTTGATCTGTAAGTGCATAGGCACCAATCTCGATGTGGCATTAATCATCTTTGTTTGCATGGCATCGTTCGTGCCTGACTTGGTTGACATGGGGACCTCCCGCTACATCTGAAATTCAGGCAACAGAACGGTCATACCGTCCATCGCCTCGGTGGTTCGGATCTGACAGCCCAGCCGAGAGGTTTCTGCCCGCTCCGGAGTCATGGACAACATCTGCTCTTCAGCATCATTTATTTCCCCGGTCTTGCCGAACCATTCATCGGTCACTATCACGTGGCAGGTGCCGCAGGCGCATTCCCCACCGCAATCTCCGTCGATGCCGGGCACAGCGTTATTAACAGCAACCTGCATCAGCGAGGAACCAGATTCAAACTCGGCAATGTGCTCGGTACTGTCATGCTCAATGAACGTAATCTTACCCAAGGCCTTTCTCCAGCAAGTAACTTAATGACTGCATCGTGGTTGTTGATCCGCTTGCCGGGGAGGTCATTTATTGACACACTGGGGTCATTTAAAGACAGGCATGCCTATCAACGGACAGTATCAATGACACAGCAGAAGGGTGAACTGAAAGCTTCGGAAGGCGGCATTCCGTCGAACTATTCACGACTTATTGCCCGCGAGCTGGACTTAACCGTCAGCCAGCTACCTTCGTTGCTGCAAGGTACCGGTCTCGGTATCGCGCAATTTCTGGGCGAGGACAGTCTGCTCACGCCAGCTCACCAGGTGCGGATTTTGCGCAATGCACTGGCGTTGTCCGGCCAGTTTGAATTCGGCTTACGGCTGGGTAAGCGCCTGACCCCGGCGACCCACGGCGCCATCGGTTTTGCCGCCTCGAGCAGTCCGGACCTGCTCAGCGCGCTACAGGCGATACAGACATTCCTACCTACTCGCGCAAGCATCGTCGAGCTACACCTGCAGCAGGCTGAAGAACACCTGGAATGCCGACTGGACTTCCAAGTGCCGCTGGACGCGGATATCGAGCGTTGCCTGGCGGATACCATGATCGTGGTGCTGCTTGAATTCGGCGAGTTCGTTGTCGGTCGCCCACTACATGAGGCTGAAATTTGTTTTACCCACCGAGCACCTGAGTACCGCGCGATGTACTCGGACTATTTGCCCGGGCGTATTCGTTTTGGTGCCGATAAGTTCACGCTTAAACTGCCGATGGCACTGTGCCGGGAACCGAACGCCTCCGCCAATCATGAAAATTACCGTCTGGCCCTTGAGCAGTGTGAATCGATGCTTGCCGAGCTTCAGACCCACAAGCCCAGCTACCAGACCCGGCTTAAGAAGATGATGCTATCGAGACCCCCCGGTTCGCTCAGCGAAGACGAAGCAGCGGCCTCCCTTTTCATGAGCAAACGCACCCTCGCTCGCAAGCTCAAGGAGGAAAACAGTAGTTTTAGGAAAATTCGTGACGAAATCCTATCCCGGCAAGCGACAAGCTACCTGTGTGACAGCAAGCTGTCGATCGAAGCCATCGCCGCGTTGATGAACTATCATGACGGAGCCAATTTCAGGCGTGCCTTCAAACGCTGGTTCGGTCTTTCGCCCGATCAGTACCGGCAGCACGCCGGTTCCCGGCACACTCTACCCCCAGCCCCCTAAGGTCGCCCGGTACCACGCTTCGGCATTCCGTTTCCTTTCTTTTGTACGTACCTCGACCGACCTTTCCCGCCGGTCTGGCGCGGTCTGTTTGCCGGCGCGCGAAGATATCCACTGACTGCTTTTTTTCGGGCCTTGACATTTGGTCAATCGCCCAAATAGAGTGATTCAACAGTCGAACTACTCAGGAGGCCGACATGGTGATCGCAAGCCGCAAGATTGGTTACGATGAAGTCGAGCATAGGGATTTGAACTTCGGCATGAGTCCGGAGACGGTGCCACGCCATTGGTTCAACAATGATCCGTGGATGACCCATTGGATGAACGCGATCCTGGCCGCGGTGCCGGACGGCGAGCGCTGGGTCATGCAGGCCACGAGTAAGCAACTCGAGAATCTTCACGATCCGTCAGTGCGCAAAGCCGCGATCAGCTTTATTCGACAGGAACGCACCCATGCACGGGAGCATGACGCCATGAATGAAGCGATGGTCGCGCACGGCATTCCAATAGACCGGGCGGAGGCCGTGTTCAAGGCGATCAGAAAGCCCCTTCAACGCTACCTGGGCGGTGTCACCCAATGCGCCATGGCCGCGAACTTCGAGCATTTCACGGCCGTGATTTCCCAGGTCATGCTCGATCATCCGGAACTGTGGGACGATACCAGGCTGGAAGTCGCTGCCATGCTGTTCTGGCACTTCGTGGAGGAGACGGAGCACAAGTCAGTCAGCTTCGATGTGTTCGGAGAGGTGAGCGGCGGCGGCGTCCGCGCTTACGCGATCCGCATGGCGACGCTCGCTCTGGGTACAGCCCTTTTCCTGCCTCTGGTGCACGGCAACTGGCTGTATTTCCTCTGGAAGGATAGGCAGCTCACGAACATTCCCTCGGCACTGCGCGCCATTAAGTGGTTGTACTTCGCACCCGGGATCTTCACCCGAGCTTTTGTGATCGATACGCTGCCGTTTCTCTCCCCCCGCTTCCATCCATGGGACGCCGATAACCGGGAAGTCATCCACGCCTGGAAGCGCGCCTACGAGGAAACCGGCGATGCCCAGCAGGCTTACCAAGCATTCCGGCAATGGCATGACGATAACAGGCGTGACACAACAGCGGAACGAGTGGCGGCGGCGTGAGCGGTGCCAAGCGTAAAACACTGAAACCCTCCGAGCAGGCAGCGGCCCTGGTAACGGGGGCGGGCAGCGGTATCGGCCGCAGCTTCGCCTATGAGATCGTGCGCCGTGGCGGATCAGTGATCTGCGCGGATATAGACCGCCAGCGCGCCGAGCAAACCGCCAGCATACTCTCGGAGTTGGGCGAAGGTCGGGCTGTCCCTTACCGCTGCGACGTAGGCAGCGAAAAGCAGATGGCCACGCTCGCCGACAAGGCCGAATCGCTGCTCGGACGGCCAATGACGTTGGTGGTCAATAACGCCGGGGTGGGCGTAGGCGGCCGCATCGGAGAAGTGCCGCTTGACGATTGGCGCTGGTGCCTCAAGGTCAATCTCTGGGGTGTCATCCATGGTTGTCACTTCTTCGCACCCAAGCTGCGCGCACTGGGCTACGGCGGCATTGTCAACGTGGCTTCGGCCGCCGGTTTCGGCGCGGCGCCGGAGATGAGTGCGTATAACGTGACCAAGTCCGCGGTACTTTCGCTCTCCGAAACTCTGGCGGCCGAGCTGACCGGCACCGGCGTGCATGTTTCGGCCCTGTGTCCCACCGTGGTACCCACCAATATCCTGGACAAGGCGCGCCTGCCCGAGAACCGCGGCGATTTCGCCCACGCGGCCATGCGCAAGTGGGCCTTCGCCACCAGCGACCAGGTGGCACGCCAGACCCTGGACGCCCTCGACCGAAAGCAGCTTTATGTGGTGCCGCAGTTCGACGGGCGTTTCATGTGGCGGTTCAAGCGCTACGCGCCGCGGCTATACGCTCGCGCGCTGGGCGAGGCGTATCGCCTGGCCGGGGGCTGATATCCGGCAGGAGGCAAATCATGACATCATTCTCGGCAAGAGTTGCCGACCGTGGTTTTCGGCTACTGATGAAGCGCGAGCCGGCTAACCCCGACGAGCTGGTGACGCGGTTACGGCGCATCGCCGCGGTGGCCCGCCTGCCGGGCGGGCTGCCGTCCGGGGTCACCGCGCGCAAGACCACCATTGGCAATGAACCAGCGGTACCCCCCGGTGTGCCGGCGGTGCGTGTCAGTCCCAGTCAGCCCACGGCCACCGTGCTGTATCTCCACGGTGGTGCTTTTATCAGTGGCCGTTTCCGTACTTATGCGGAGCTTTGCGGGCAACTGGCCAAGAGACTGAACGCACGCGTGTTCTGGATCGACTACCGCCTAGCGCCGGAGGCGCCCTATCCGGCCGCCCTCGACGATGCCCACCATGCCTACAGGGCGCTGGCGGAGGACTATCCTGACGAGCCGCTGGCCCTGATCGGAGATTCCGCGGGTGGCAACCTCACTCTGGCCACGCTGCTGAGGCTGCGCGATGCGCAGGCCGCCTCGCCCGATCCCTCCCCCCGCATGCCAGCCTGCGCCGTGTCGATCTCGCCCGGCGCCGATGCGGTTGGCGATGCACCATCGCGCCAGGCCAACGCGGCCAGCGATGCCATGCTGACTCCCCGCATGATCGAGATGGCCACCAATCTGTATCTGGCCGGCCATGATCCCCGGGATCCCTATGTCTCACCGATATACGGCGATTTCCGTGGCCTGCCGCCTCTTATGCTCACTGTGAGCGAATCCGAGGCCCTGCGTGATGATGCCTATCGGGTAGCGCACCGTGCGCGCCAGGCCGGCGTGGCCGTGACCCTGCGCGCCCGCTGGAATATGCCACATGTGTGGCCGGTGTTTCATTCCATGTTGCCGGAGGCGCGCCAGGACGTTACCGAAATAGTCGGCTTTATGCGCCGGCATTTGTCGGCGCCCGTAGCATGCACCCGGGCCGTGGCACGGACGAAACTGCGCCTCGCGCATAGCGGCTAAGCGGCCTGCTAAAAACTGGAAGGAGGACCACTATGACTGTCGCGGAGGACCGGATTCAACAAAGCCGTCGTGGCCAGCGGGCGCCGCGCCACGGGAGCGCTGAACCCGACCACGAGATTTTGATCATCGGCGCCGGCTTCGCCGGAATGGGCGCGGCCATCGAGCTTCTCAGCCGCGGCATGAAATCCTTATCGATCATCGAGCGTGCCGCCGACGTCGGCGGCACCTGGCGCGACAACCGCTACCCCGGCGTGGCGGTGGACATCACTTCTTTCGTCTACTCTTTTTCCTTCGAGCAGAATCCGAACTGGTCGCGGGTCTTCGCGCCGGGTGACGAGCTGCAGAACTACGCCCGCCGTGTGGCCAGCAAATACGGCCTCTATCCCTACATACGTTTCGGCGTCAGCGTGAAGCGTGCCGAGTTCGATGAAGGCGAGCACTTGTGGCGGGTGACAACCGACAAGGGGCTGGTCACCGCCCGCCATCTGGTGTCCGCCACCGGCGGATTGATCTCGCCCAAGCTGCCGGATATCGACGGTGTCGAGGATTTTCAGGGCGAGCGTATGCACACCGCGCGCTGGGACTACAATGTGGATCTCACCGGCAAGCGCGTGGCGGTGATCGGCACCGGCGCCACGGCGGTGCAGCTCATTCCCGAGATCGCCCCGAAGGTGGCGCATCTTGATGTCTATCAGCGCACGCCCATCTGGGTCCTCAAGAAACCGGACGCCCGCCTGCCTGGCTGGCTGCGCACCGTGTTCCGCTGGTCGGGGCTGGCCCAGCAGGGGGTGCGCGCCACCACCGATGCCCTGACCGAATCCTTGATGATCATCGCGGCGGTATACTACCGGCACATGCCCTGGCTGGTACGTTGGGCCGAGCGCGCCGGCGTGAGCAACATGCGCGAGCAGTTGCCGGACAACCCGGAGCTGTGGGACAAGTTAACGCCCCAATACGGTTTCGGCTGCAAGCGGCCCACCTTCTCCAACGAGTACTTCGCCACTTTCGCCAGGGATAACGTCGATCTGGTCACCACGCCCATCCGGCGCATCACGGCCGGGGGCATCGAGACCTCCGACGGCGCCGAGCGCGAGATCGACGTGCTGATCCTGGCGACTGGCTACAAGGTTTTCGAGAAGGGCAACCTGCCGTCCTACGAAGTCGCGGGACGTAACGGCACGGATCTGGGCGAGTTCTGGGAAGAAAACCGGTACCAGGCCTACGAGGGTCTCACGGTGCCCGGCTACCCCAACTTCTACATCATGCTGGGACCGTACGCGCTGATCGGTTCGTCCTATTTCAAAATGGTCGAGGGCAACGCGATTCACGTGGTGCGCTGTATCGAGGCCGCCCACGAGCGTGACGCGACCTGCGTGGAGATCCGCCAGGACGTGCACGATCGCTACTTCCAGAACATCCAGAAGCGCCAGCAGGGGACCGTGTTCCTGAACCACAACTGCGCGACCTCGAACAGCTATTACTTCGACCGCCACGGCGACGCGCCCATGCTGCGACCGTCTACCTCTTTCGAGATGCTTTGGAGAGCGAAGCACCTGCCCATGGCTCATTACCATTTCAAAAAGGCCTATCCGGCAGGATGGCTATCAGGTGACTCAAGGCTGACGTCCAGCAGCAGGCGTTTTTCCGGTGATGATCCCGTTGCGGAGGCTACCCGCCGATGACGACTCATGAGGAAACAACACCGGTGCTGGTCGGCGCCGGCCAGATCACCGCGCGCGAACCGGATCCCGAGCGCACCCCCATCGGTTTGGTCGCCGAGGCTGCCCGGGCCGCGGCCGCGGACTGCGGTGTGACCGGGGTGCTGGGTCAGATCCAGTCGTTAACGTGTCTCAACATATTGGCGCCGTCTTATTCCGATGCCCCGTCCACCCTGGCGCGGCACCTGGGCATCGACCCCGGCGAGCGCTTCTACACCCCGATAGGCGGGAACATGGGTCAATGGCTGGTCGGTTACTACGCCGATCGCATCGCCGCCGGCGGTCTCGATTGTATCTTGATCGCGGGCGGCGAGGCGCTGGCCACGCAGATGCGCGGCAAGGGCGCCGGCCTGTCCGGAGTGCTGGACACCGCCACCGGCGAGGGCCCGCGACTGCTCGGCGATGACCGCGAGCCGACCAATTTGGCGGAACAACGCCACGGACTCAATCTGCCCATCCAGATTTATCCGTTGTTCGAGCAGGCGCTGCGGGGCCGCTACGGCCTTAACCCAGTCGAGCACCGACGAATGCTGGGCGAATTCTATGCCCGATTCAACGCCGTCGCGGTCGACAATCCGCGAGCCTGGCGCCGCGAACCCTTATCGGCGGCCGACATCGCCGAGCGCTCACCCAAAAATCGCATGGTCGGCGCGCCCTACACCAAGCACATGAACGCCCTCATCGCGGTGGATCAGGCCGCCGCGCTGGTGATGATGTCGGCGGCCAAGGCCCGGCGGCTGGGCATCGAGCCTGAACGCTGGGTGTACCCCCTGGCCGCGGCAAACGGCCACGATCACTGGTTCGTCTCCCAGCGGGCGGATCTGTCCCGCTCGCCGGCGATCACCGCCTGCGGCGAGCGGCTGGCCGCGGCCAGCGGACTGGGGATCGACGGGATCGATCACCTGGACCTGTACAGCTGTTTCCCCAGCGCTGTGCAGATGGCGCGCGACGCGCTGGGCATCGCCGCGCATGATCCCCGGCCGCTGACCGTCACGGGCGGGCTGGCTTACCATGGCGGGCCCGGCAACAACTATTGCACCCACGCCATCGCCGAGATCATGAACCGCATCCGCGCCGACCGAAGCGCCACTGGATTGGTCAGCGGCGTGGGCTGGTACATGAGCAAGCATTCGCTGGGGCTCTACGGCGGACGACCGCCCGTCGGCGGTTGGCGGCCGATCGATCCGGCCGGACTGCAAGCCGAGATCGACGCCGGCCCCATCGTGGACGTGGTGGAGCAGGCGCAGGGCAAGGCCCGCATCGAGACCTACACTGTCATGCACGACCGCGCCGACCGCCCGGTCCAGGGTATTGTGCTGGGCCGCCTGAGCGATGGCCGGCGCTTTGTTGCCAACACTCCCACCGACACGGACCTGCTCGATGCCATGACGAACGAGGAATTTCTCAATCGCACGGGCCGCGTGCACCACGATGGCAAACGCAACCTATTTACCCCGGAGGGGTGAGCGCAAGGAGAAGACGATAATGAGCATCGCGTCCGAAACCCAGTTCGACCAAGCCCGCGTCGCCGAACGCATGCGTGACATTCGCGAGGCCACCCGCGTCGTGAGCGAAGGCTTTTCCCGGGAATACATGCGCGAATGCATCGATAACCACCGATTCCCTCAGGAGGCCTGGGAAGCGCTGGGCGAATACGGGCTGCTTGGCATCACCATTCCCGAGGACCTGGGGGGCTCGGGCGGCGGCCAGGTGGAACTGGTCGCGCTGATGGAAACGCTGGCCGAGGCCGGGCTGGTGCTGCCCATGCTGTTGCTCACTGGCTTTGCGCGGGTGCCGATTCTCCGTAATGGCACGCCGGCACAGATCGAGCGATTCGTCAAGCCGACAATCAGCGGGGCCGAGAAACTGTGCTTCGCCATCACCGAGCCAGATGCCGGGACCAACAGCTTCGCGATGTCCACGCTGGCGACACGGGATGGTGACGGCTATCGGCTGACCGGGCGCAAGGTTTTTATTTCCGGTGCGGCGGACGCCGATCGAATGCTGGTCGTGGCCCGCACCCAAAAGGCCGGCGAAGTCAAACGACGCACCGAGGGTATGTCCTTGTTCGTGGTGGATACCGACGCGCCCGGTGTGGAACTACAGCCCCTGAATATCGACGTCGGTTGGCCGGAGCGGCAATACCTGGTTTTTTTTGATGACGTCAAACTCGACGCGGATCGCTTGATCGGCAACCCGGGACAGGGCCTGGCCGGAATGTTCGAGGCGCTGAATTCGGAGCGCCTGCTGGTCACCGCCATGTCCGTGGGCCTGGGCAATTACGCTCTCAAAAAGGCAGTGGCCTACGCCAACGAACGCAAACCTTTCGGCACCCCCATCGGGGGTTATCAGGCTATACAGCACCGCCTGGCCGAGGCCAAGGCCGAATTGGAGGCAGCACGGCTGATGATGATCCACGCGGCTGCGACGTTCGACGCCGGTGGCGATGCCGGTACTCATGCCAACATGGCGAAATTGCTGGGTTCTCGCGCGGCGGTCAAAGCCGTCGAGGCCGCCCTGCAGACCCACGGCGGCTACGGTTTCGACCGGGACTACGACATCATCACGCTATGGCCTTCGGCACGGTTAATGGAGGTTGCACCAATCAACAACGAAATGCTGCTCAACTACATCGGAGAACATGTCCTTGGCTTACCCAAATCCTACTGAGACGCGCGGCGTGATCGAGCGTGACGGATTCACCGCCCCGGACGGGCGGCAAATCGCGCTGTGGCGCTGGCCCGGATCGCGCGAACGCCCCACCCTGCATTGGGCCCATGCGACGGGCTTCCATAGCCAGGTTTACCGCTCGCTGCTCGACGAATTGGCTGACGATTGCAACGTGCTGGCCTGGGATATGCGGGGCCACGGGGCCAGCGCCGAGGCGGCCGATATTAAAACATTCCGCGGTTGGGAAACGTACTACGAAGACCTTGTCGCTTGGCTGGAAAGTCTGGATGAGCCTGTCTGGCTTGCCGGTCATTCGATCGGTGCCACGACCAGTATCATGGCCGCGGCCCGACGACCGGACAAGGTGCGGGGCCTGATCCTGGCGGAACCGGTGATCATGGACCCCTGGCAGGGCTGGCGATTGTGGTCGGCCAAGCTGCTACGCCAGTCACAGCGGTTTTCACTGGCCGCCGGAGCCGCACGTCGCCGCAGGGTGTTTGACTCGCGCGCCGCCGCACTGGAGAACTTTCGTGGCCGTGGTGGCTTCAGAACCTGGCCGGAAGCATGGCTGGAAAACTATGTTGAGCACGGCCTCGTGGCCCATGATGATCGTTTTCGCTTGGCCTGTACGCCGGAATGGGAAAGCACCACCTTTGCCCATACCGAACACAACCCCTGGCCCGCCGTCCGACGATTGCGGTGTCCGATGGTCGTACTGGCCGCGGAACGCGCCTCAACCTTCTCGCCAAGGGCGCGCCGGCGCCTACATGCCTTGCTACCCTCCGCCGAGTTGAACGTTCTGGCTGGAACAACCCATTTTTTGCCCATGGAGCGACCGGAAGTGGTGCGGGATGCAGTGCGACAAGCAATGCACGGTGATACCTAGAGGGTAAGGAGAAAAGCATGAAACACACAGCGGTGATCAGCGGCGTCGGCATGGTGCCGTTCGCGAAACCCGGCGCCAGCGCGCCCTACTACCAGATGGGTGCCGAGGCGGCGCGTCAGGCCCTGGCCGATGCCGGGCTGGACTACGCCAAGGTGGAGCAAGCCTACGTGGGCTATGTCTACGGCGATTCCACCTGCGGCCAGCGAGCGCTCTACCCAATCGGCATGACCGGCATTCCCGTGGTCAACGTCAACAACAATTGTTCCACCGGCTCGACCGCCCTGTTCCTGGCGCGCCAGGCGGTGGAGTCCGGCGCCGCCGACTGCGTGATCGCCCTGGGCTTCGAGCAAATGAAGCCGGGAGCGCTGGGCAGCTACTACAACGACCGGCCGACCCCCTTCGAACCCTTTGACCGGATCTGCGAGGAGCTGGTGGGACAGCCCGAGGTGCCGCTGGCGATCCGCTATTTTGGCGGCGCGGGCATGGCGCACATGGACAAGTACGGCACCAAGGCGGAGACCTTCGCCAAAATACGCGCCAAGGCGAGCCGGCATGCCGCGCGCAACCCGGTGGCGCTGTTCCGCAAGGAAGTGACAGTGGAGGAAGTGATGGACTCCCCGGTGTTGATCGGCCCAATGACCCGCCTGATGGCCTGCCCGCCGACCTGCGGCGCGGCGGCGGCCATCGTCTGCTCCGAAGCCTTCGCCAGGGCCAACGCTCTCGATCACCGAGTGCGCATCCTGGCGCAGGCGATGACCACCGACACACCGAGCACGTTCGAGGCGCGCAACATGATGCAACTGGTCGGCTATGACATGACGCGCGCCGCCGCCGATCAGGTTTACGAGGCCGCTGGCATCGGTCCGGAGGAGCTCGACGCCGTGGAACTGCACGACTGCTTCGCCACCAACGAGCTGCTGACTTATGAAGCACTGCGGCTGGCGCCGGAAGGTGGCGGCGAGCAGATGGTCGAGGACGGCGACAACACCCACGGTGGGCGCGTGGTTACCAACCCCTCGGGCGGGCTGCTTTCCAAGGGTCATCCATTGGGCGCCACCGGGTTGGCGCAATGCACCGAGCTGGTCCAACAGCTGCGAGGACAGGCCGCGGACCGCCAGGTCGAAGGTGCGCGCATTGCGCTCCAACACAATCTCGGCCTGGGCGGCGCCTGCGTGGTGACGATGTACCAGGCCACCTGAAGAGGACGAACTATGATCGACACTAAACACATCGGGCTGCGCCTGCCGACCGTCAGCTTCGAGGTCGAGAAGGGGCGGTTACGTTTTTTCGCCAAAGCCACCGGCGAAACACGGCCCGAGTACCTCGACGAGTCTGCGGCCCGGGCAGCCGGCTACCGCAGCCTGCCGGCACCACCAACCTTTCTGATGGGCGCCGACCTCGATGCCGGCACCATGACCACGTTGCTCGAAACGCTGAACGTGCCGATCGGACGCATCCTGCACGGCGAGCAAAGCTTCACCTATCACGCGCCGGTATGTGCCGGCGACGTGCTCAGCGTCGAGTCAAAGATTAGCGACATCTACGGCAAGAAGAGCGGTGCGCTCGAATTCATCGTCAAGGATTCGCTGATCAAGGACGCGACTGGCGAGACCGTGCTCGAGGCACGCAGCGTGATCGTCGTCCGCAACCCGCAGGAGAACGCAGCATGAACGCCCCCACTCGTGACCAGGTCAAGGTCGGCGAGGCGCTTCCGCCACTCGAGCTTCCGCCCATCACGCGCGCGACGCTGGCACTGTTCGCCGGCGCCTCGGGTGACCACAACCCGATCCACATTGACATCGACTTTGCCAAGGCCTCTGGCATGCCGGACGTGTTCGCGCACGGCATGCTGCCGATGGCCTATTTGGGCCGCTTTCTGACCCAGTGGGCACCGCAGACCCGGCTGCGCCGGTTCTCGGTCCGCTTCGCCGCCATCACGCCAGTCGGCGCACGGCTGAGTTGCACCGGCAAGATCGTTGAAATCACCGAGGACGGCCACGAAACACTGGCCCGGCTCGAGATCGGCGTGGTCGATAAACAGGGGGAAGTCAAGCTCGCCGGCGACGCCCTGGTGGCGCTGGCCTGAAACACGTCCTTTCCATCACCAACAAAGCAGGACTGCGTATGAAACTTCAAGATAAAGTGGCCATCGTCAGCGGCTCAGGGCGCGGGATAGGCCGGGAAATCGCCCTCAAACTCGCCGCCGAAGGCGCCAGCGTGGTAGTCAACGATCTTGATGCCGCCCCGGCGGAGGAAACGGTCGCGGCGATCAAGGACGCCGGCGGCAGGGCCGTGACCTGCATCGGCAGCGTGACACAGGAGGACTTTGCCGAACGCTTTGTGAACACGGCAATCGAACAGCTGGGCGGTCTGGACATCATCGTCAACAACGCCGGCTACACCTGGGACAACGTGATTCAGAAAATGAGCGATGAGCAGTGGCAGGCGATCATGGACGTGCACGCCACGGCGCCCTTTCGCATTCTGCGCGCGGCCTCCGAATACTTCCGCGTGCAGGCCAAGAAAGAAGCCGCCGAAGGGCGCGAGGTATTCCGTAAGGTGGTCAACATCGCCTCGATCGCCGGCACCGGCGGCAACGCCGGACAGGCCAACTATTCGGCCGCCAAGGCGGCGGTGATCGGCCTGACCAAGGCGATGTCCAAGGAATGGGGCCGGCTCAAGGTGAACGTCAACTGCGTGGCCTTCGGACTGATCAAAACGCGCCTCACAGAGGCGGAGGCTGGCTCCGATGCGAGCATCGACGTGGAAGGCCGCAAGATCAAGGTCGGCGTCAACCCCGATCTGCTCAAGACCATGGAGGCCATGGTGCCGCTCGGTCGCGCCGGCACGCCGGCCGAGGCCGCCGGGGCCGTCTATCTGTTTTGCACTCCGGAGTCGAACTACATCAGCGGTCAGACGCTGCTCTGTGGCGGCGGGTTCTCAATGTGAGGCCATGGACACCATGACGTTTAATCAATCACCCTGGATGGACGAAGAACTAACGCTGTTCCGCGACAACGTCCGTAAGTTCATCGCCACCGAAATCACACCCTTCGAAGAACATTGGGACGCCCAGCAGCACGTCGAGCGCGCGCTGTGGACCAGGGCAGGCGCCGCCGGCCTCCTGTGCACCGACGTGCCGGAGGAATACGGCGGGGCGAGAACATGTGGTCAACGGGTCGAAAACCTTCATCTCCAACGGCCATCACTGCGGCCTGCTGATCGTCGTCTGCAAGACCAATCCGGCCGAGGCCGCCAGGGGCGTCTCGCTGCTGGTCGTCGAACAGCCGGGCGAGCGCTTGATCATCGGCGTCGGCGCACTCGACGTGGAGACGGCCTCGATGGCCAAATGGTGGTGCACGCAAAAGCAGTGCGAGATCGTCGACGAGTGCCTTCAATTCTTCGGCGGCTACGGCTACATGCTCGAGTATCCCATCGCGCGCTTGTACGCCGACGCCCGGGTACAGAAGATCTACGGCGGCACCAACGAGATCATGAAGGAGCTGATTGCGCGGGGGCAGGATTGAATGCGATTCACGTCGCCGGACTTCCATCAGCCGGATGGCGATATCGCCCAGTCCCCGGGGGTGCCGCCGCCGAGCATTTCCAACAGCCCGCTAACCGTGCCGGGCGACACCTTCCCAGTATTTCTCCTCAAGCTGCTTCTTCGGCAGCTTGCCGGCCAGGTTGCGGGGCAGCTCGCCAAAGTCCACGATCTTCGGCAGCTTGAATCCGTACAATCCCTCCTTTTTGCAGTGCTCGATGATCTCCTCGCGGGTGGCCTGCTGGTGCTCCTTGAGCTCAATTACCGCCGCCGGCACCTCGCCCAGGTCCTTGTCCGGCGCCCGCACCACGGCAACGTCAAGAACCGCCGGATGCTGCTTGATAACCGTCTCGATCTCATTGGGAAAAAGATTCACCCCGCCGGAGATGATCATTTCCTTGATCCGCGAAGTCAGGTACAGAAAACCATCCTCGTCCACGTAACCAATCAGACCATCGTCGTACCAGAGCTTGCCCTCGACCTCGATGTAATTCTCCTTCATCTTCTCGTCGCTGAGGCCGACATAGTTCAGCGCAAGGGCCATCGGAGAGCGCACGAGCACCTTCCCTTCCTTGCCGGGTGGGGTCCAGGTGCCGGTCTCCTCGTCATAGATCCGGCATTCCGCCGCCCGCAGCTTGCCCACGCTGTCGTAGCGCTTCGGGTTCTCCTGGTAGTCCTCGCTGGCGAGAACGCTGATCAGGCCGCTCTCCGAAGCGCCGTAGTATTCATGGAAGACATCATCCGACGCTCCCTGGCGGCGGAACAGCGCGTTAATCTCGCGCTTGACCTTGGGCGGACAAGGCGCCGCCGCGCAAATGATTACCCGCATGCTGGAAAGGTCGTATTGGGACTTCAGAGCCTCGGGCAGTGCCAGGATGCGCTCGAGCATGGTCGGGGCGACGAAGGTCCAGTTGATGCGCTCGTCCTGAATAAGTTTAAGCATGAGCTCGGGATCGAACTTGCTCATGGGCACCGCGGTGCCGCCGAGAAAGAACGGCAACACCGCGATCTGTACCCCGGCATGATACAGCGGCCCCGGAATCAGCGTGCGGATGTTGTTGCTGATCGGATCCCGGATCTTGCCGATCTTGTAGAAATGAAAGGCCGAGACCTGCATCAACCCCAACCGGGTCACCTCCTCCTTGGAGGCGCCCCGCCGCGCCTCGGCCGAATCCGATGTCAGCCGGTCACGGTCGATGTTGATGTATTTCGGCGTCCCTGTGGTACCGCCGCTGTAGGTCTTTGGGGCCATGCCCAGCTTGCCGCTTGGGAGTATGGACCGGCTGTCCCGGATCAGTGACTCGTAGGCGATCATACCCTCGGGCAACTCGTCAGCGTCAACCACGATGAAGTGTTCGACGGTGGTCAACTGATCACGAACCGACTGTACCACTTCCACAAAGGCGCCCCCCAATACCAGGGCCTTTGGCGAGGCCTTGTTGATGCATTCCGCCAACTCCTTGGGCTGAAGATGCCAATTGAGCATCGGCATGGGATTGTCCCTGAGCGTACAAGCCAGCATCAATTCGAACCATGGCGCGCCGTTGTGCATCACCTCGGCCACCGCCTCGCCTTCGCCGATACCCAGCCGGTGCAGGCCATTGGCCAGGCGGAGAACTCGATCCCTGAATTGACCGAAGGTGACCCGACGATCACCGTCGACAATCGCCTCACGATCTCCCCAATGCTCCCATAGCGCAAGCAGGAATTGCCGCGGAAGCTCCTGTCGCTTAAGCCGGCTACGCCACGCGGCCCGGACGCCACCAATCGCCAACGCGCCCCAACCAAACTGGCCCAAAATCTCCCTGAGGGCCGCACGGGCCTCGGGCATTGCTTTCAGCTGGGCTATAGCGGACATTTCGAAGATCTCCTGGCTGGTGTTATGTTGTTATGGCAGGCGCGAGACGGGGTTGGTAACCCGCCCGTTTCCGTGGTTTCCACCGAACCGGACGCGCGCTAAGCTGGACCGCAACCCGTTCAAACTCGTCGACGATTCCGGTGTTGTCGAAACGCTTAAAAGTTCCTCCCACAGGATGCGCAGTTGCAATTCGGCCAGCCGGCTGTCTATGCAACGGTGGAAGTTTCAGCAGCACCATCTGTTCCCGACCATGGTTGTGTGACAGCAGCCTATCGAGGTCATTTTTTGACAATACGGGGTCATTTGGAGACACCCAATGAGAGGCATGACGGCGAACCGGCTACAGGGCTCGCAATTCCTTCTTCAGAATCTTGCCCACCGGATTGCGGGGAATGGCGTTGATCAGTTTCATCTTTTCCGGCAGCTTGTAGACACTCATGCCCTGCTCCCTCAAGTAGTCGTTGATTTCCTCCAGGGTCGGTGGGTTATCCTCGTCAACAGGCACCACGCAGATACAGATCCGCTCGCCCATGATCTCGTCCGGTTGGGGTATGACCGCGACGTCCCGTACCTTGCCGAAGCCCAGCACCGCGTTCTCCACCTCCACACTGGAGATATTGTAACCACCCCGAATCACGATGTCCTTCTTGCGGTCATAGAACCCTAGGTGCCTGTCATCCCGCACGATGAAAAGGTCGCCGGTGCGGAAAAAGCCGTCATAAGTGAACGAAGCCGCGGTAATATCCGGGCGCTGAAAGTAGCCCGCGAACACACCCGGGCTGCGATAGCAAAGCTCGCCGATGCCACCTGGTTCGGTTATCTCCTCATCCTCATCGCCGAGAATTTTCAGCTCGACCCCGCTGACGCCGGAAGGCCATTGGACTCCTGCCTTGCCCCACCAGGGCAGGTGATCCACCCGCATCTCCAGGTCCGGCACATCGGCCGGGCCGGCTACCAGACTGGTGCCCTCGTTCTGGCCCCAGATGTTGACGATCTCGATGCCCCAGCGGCGCTTGAACTCCTGCATCGACCAGGCCGAGGGGGGCGCCGAACCGGTGGTGATGGTTCGCACGCTGGAGAGATCCAGCTGGTCCACGTTGGGCAGCTTGACAATCATGTTCAGCATTGCCGGCACCAAGATGGTGTACTGGATACTCTCCTCGGTCAGCTGGCGCAACAGGATTTCCGGCGTAATCGGATGATGCAGCACCAGGGTGCCCCCCGCCGCCAGCCAGGGGAGGTAGTTCACCCCTACCGCCGTCATGTTCACCAGCGGTGCCACACACAGGATACGGTCACCCTCGCGCAGGCCACAGGTGGTGAACACCAGGTTGGTCATGTACTCCCAGTTGTTGTGGCTCATGGGGCAGCCCTTGGGGTTTGACTCAGTGCCCGAAGTCCAGCACAGGGTGAAGATGTCATTGGCATCCACCGGCACCTCCGGGACCCGGCCCGGATCTCCATGGGCGATATCGGTCAGCGCCGCCAGGCCAATGTAGTGCTCGAAGCCCAGCTCCTGCCCCAGGGCCCGGTAATCAAAGCCGTGGAAGCTTTCCACCGAGGCGTAGAATCTGGCGCCGGTGATCTCTTTCACATAGCCCACATCCTTGCTTCGCCATTGCAGGGGCAACGCGGAAAGCAGACCGCCGGCCTTGGCCGCCGCCAGATAGAGCATGGCCAGCTCCCAGATGTTCGGCAACTGCGCCACCAGTAGGTCGTCCTTGCCGAAGCCCCGGCGTGCCAGCTCGGCGGCGGTGGCGTCCACGGCCCGACCAAACTCGGCCCAGCTGAGCCGCTGGGGCGGTGTGCCGACCAGCTCGTCACGATTGGGTGGATCCACCACCGCTTCCCGGTCCGGGTAGGCGGCACGATTGGCGGCAAAGCGATCCAGCAGGGTTCTGTCACCCCAGTAGCCTTTATCGGAGTATTCCTCGATCAGTTCAGGTTCGTGTAAGATCATTTACCCTATTCCTCCAAGCTTATTGGCCCCAACCGAGTCCGCGCTCGCTGCGCCTTACCGCCTTGTGGTTCATGGCTGGCATCCGCGAGCGGCGGGTCGGGTCTCGCCGGCGCTCACCGCCGACTCTACGGGCTTGCCGCCTCCTCCAGCGCCTGCACCGCGCGTTGCTCGGATGACGGGAGTTGTTCGGCATGGACGACGAGCGCCCGCCAGTCAAGCTGATCGGCGGCGGCATATGTAGCAAGACGGCTCCAGGCGTTGGCGCAGTCGAGCAGGACGTCGGCGGCACGGGCAAAGGATCGATCGCCCGTGAGGCGGGCAACCTCGGCGCAGAATTCCGCTTCGAGGCGGCGGAACAAGCCACCGCCTGTGCCGGCTTTCTCGACGAAGACCGGTAAGACCCTTAGCGATGCGTTAAGCTGGTCATCAGTCAGGCTATCTCCCCAGGTGGCCAGATCGTCGACGAAGATATTGACGCCCTTCAGGCCGGAGGCGACCACACCATCGGCGGGCAGGTCCGCCGGATCGAACAGCGTCGCATCCGTGCCGCGCATATTGCGCGCCGCGCTTGCCGCTGCATCGCGCGCCACCGGCAGTAGCTCAGGCAGCCGATCAGGAAAGCGTATCGGGTAAGTCGCGTGGCGATTGGGATCGGGAAAGCCATGGGAGGCACGAGCTCGCGCCAGAGCTTTTAGGGGGACTTCCTGCACCTCCTCGCGATCGTTGTCCACCACCCGGGCGACGCCGCGCCTCTCGTCGTAGCCGATGACGACGATGTCATGACGGGTGTTGGATAAACGTACCCTGAGATACGGCAGCTCGGCGATGTCAGCCCAGATCATCACGGGACGGCCGGCGTCGATTTCGTCGGCGACCCAGCGCCAACCCTCGTCCGGATCGTCGGTTTGGCGACGCTCGGTTTCAATGCCGAGGCGGTGGCAGAAGTCGAGCTCCATGTCACCGTTGCGCCCTACCAGGTAGATGGGAGGCGTGAGTTCGGATACTCTCATATACATAAAGGACAGCCCGCCGCCGAGGCCGAACACGAGCCCCTCGCCCGGCGGCCCGTCCCAGCCAAGCCCGGCCCATTCCAACAGGTCGCGCAGTGCGCCCGAGCCGCAGTGCCCACCCATCCGGTGGGGATAGTTGGAGATTCGCACGCTTTTCATTCCACTACTCCAGCTGTGTTCAAAGACCTGAGCCAACGCCGGTTGGCGTACCGCGAGCTCACTCCGCCGACGAGGCGCGGATCGAGGCTTTTTTAACCGCCAACCTCTGGCAACGAATAGTCCTTGAACTGCTCGCGCAATTTAGCCTTCTGTAGCTTGCCGGTCGCCCCGTGCGGCAGTTCGTCGACGAATACCACGTCATCCGGCAGCCACCATTTCGCGACCCGCTGGCTCAGATAGTCGATCACGCCCTGCTTGTCGAGCTGGCTGTCCGGCTCGCGCACCACCACCAGAAGCGGCCGCTCGTCCCATTTCGGATGATGCACCGCGATGACCGCTGCCTCGGCGATCTCGGGATGCCCCACCGCTTCGTTCTCAAGATCGATGGAACTGATCCACTCGCCTCCGGACTTGATTACGTCCTTGGTGCGGTCGACGATCTCCATGTAGCCTTCGGGATCGATCTTGGAAACATCGCCGGTGCGGAACCAGCCCTCGCTGTCGAAGGCCTTGGCGCTGGCTTCAGGGTTTTCGTAGTAGCCGCTGATGATCGCCGGGCCGCGCACCAGCAGCTCACCGAAGGACTTGCCGTCCCGCGGCAGCGCTTGACCGTCGTCGTTGACGATCTTCATCTCCACCCCGAACACCGCACGACCCTGCTTGGCCTTGATGTCGAACTGCCGATCAAGCGGCAGATCGGCGTCCTTGGGACGGATCATCGAAACCGTGCCGATCGGACTCATCTCGGTCATGCCCCAGCCCTGCAAGCCTTCGACGCCGTACTTCTCCTGGAATTCGCGCATCATCGCCCGTGGCGCGGCCGAGCCGCCGATAAGAACACGCTTGAGAGAGGTGAACTTCTGCTCGGTCTTACGCATATGACCAAGAAGCCCGAGCCACACGGTGGGCACACCCCAGGCCTCGGTGACGCCCTCGTTATTGATCAGCTCGGCCAGGCTCTCGCCATCGAGCTTCGGCCCCGGGAAGACGATCTTCGCGCCCACCATTGGCGCGAAGTAGGGGACGCCCCAGGCGTTAACGTGGAACATCGGCACCACCGGCAGTACGGCACTCTCCTCGCCCAGATTCATTCCGGGGATGGTCAACACCGAGAAGGCGTGCAGCAGCGTCGAGCGGTGCGAGTACAACACCCCCTTGGGATTGCCGGTGGTGCCGGATGTATAGCAGAGCGACGAAGCGGTATGCTCGTCGAACTCCGGCCAGGCCATTTCATCGGACTGCTCGCCGACCAATTCCTCGTAGCACATCACGTTGGGCAGCGAGGTTTCGGGCATATGAGCGCGGTCGGTCATGACGACGTAGCCCTTCACGCCTTCAAACAGACCTTGCAACTTCTCCAGCAATGGAACGAAGGTCAGATCAAGGAAAATGTACTGATCCTTGGCGTGATTGACGATGTAGCCGAACTGCTCGACCGGCAGACGCGGATTCATTGTGTGACAGATCGCCCCAATGCCGGAGACCGCGTAATACAGCTCCAAGTGCCGATAGGTGTTCCAGGCCACCGTCGCGATGCGATCCCCGGCCTGGACACCCAGCGACTTGAGCGCGTTGGCCAACTGGCGGCTACGCTTGGCCGCATCTTCGTAGTTGTAACGGTGCAGGCCGCCTTCCGGAGTCCGGGACACGATCTCCTGCTCTGGATAGCTGGCGGCCGCGTACTCGATGATCTGGGAAATCATCAAAGGCCGGTCCATCATTAATCCACGCATCTGTCTCTCCTCAATCAGTCGATTTTCTCTGGCGGTTTCTGTCGGATGGCGTATTCGGAACCGCAACAGTCGACAGAACAAAATAGTATTTTTGAGCGCACTGGAGGCCCCGCGATGTTGCTTCCTAACCAAGCGCTTGCTCAAGACCCTATCCTTCTTTAACTTCGATAGGCAAGAACAAGAGCCGCCCCAGAGCGGTCAAGGGCCACTCTCCGCGCGATGTCCCGAGCCCGTGTGCTGCTCGCGAAACCGGAGCATCACGCCGCCAGTGGCCGGGCAGCTCCAAGGTGCCGAAAGTGGCCCAGATCCACGAGGACTTCCCCCGCACCGGGACCGGCAAGGCCAGAAGCGCATCATACGCACCGAACTGCGCGACTTTTCGCTGGAGCGGAAGGCGGCTGGCGACGACAACACTGTAAAACCTCAAATTTTCATTGACTGATAAGCAATTTTTCGTATTGCCTCAAAGACAAGTCCAGCGCATTGTTTGTTCGACCAAACAAAACATGCCAAATGCCACCCCCGAATAACAAAAAGGATGATTCCCTATGACAATAATCAGGTCTCACCATCAGTCCCGCAGATATCTTTTCCTCCCCAGCGCGGGTCTTCGGGTCCGTCGTGCCTTGGCCGTTCTGATAGTCGTGCTGCTCCCATGCGAGGTAATGGCCGGAGCGGGCGATGCAGCAAGCACCTACGGCCTGGGCCCCATTCACGCCGGCTCGGCCCAGGCATTCAGCGCTTTCCACAGCGGTGCTTGGGCCACCTACTACAACCCGGCGGCACTTGCGCGCTCGCCGGAAGGTGAACTCACAGTGGTCTTTCAGCACGGTGACCAGGAGTTGCGTGCGGAATCACTCGGCGGAGCCGCACCATTCGATCGCGAAAACGATGTGCTCACGGACCAGAGTTCGGAGTTGCTGCTTCTTGGTATCAAGACCCGTGTCGCCGGCGCGGCGGACTTGGACACACCGATCTATCTTGGTATTAACGTCGGCGTGGATGAGTATGCCTCCAACGCACTGCCTTTCGCGGCCAATACCAGCCAGGAAGGCCAGTTCCTGCGTTTTGAGTCGCAACCCCTGTATCTCGCTTTTGGCGGTGCGGTTGGCAACGTCCTGCGCGGCGTTGATATCGGTGCCTCGGCAAGACTCACGCTGGCGGCCCAGGCCCGCCTTGAAGCGGTCTCCGATCTGTCCGGCAATACCGACTCCGAAGAGCTCTCCCTGGAAGCCGAACCGACATTGACGCCCTCGCTGGGCATTAACGTCAATTTGAGCGACACGCTGTGCGGTTCGAGCGCCTGCCTGCCTTTCGCGCTTAAACCGGAGCTGGCGTTGTTCTATCGAGGGGAATCGGAGTACGACGTCAGCGTGGACGCCAACGTGGTGATTCCTGGCGTCATACCCGAGCCGGGCCTTGATCTTGCACTGGCGACTCTCGACACGTTCCAGCCCCAGGTGTACGGAATCGGATTGCTGGTGCCTTTAGGTAAATTCGAGCTGGTTGCGGCTGTAGAGCGCCAGTATTGGTCCGATCTGGAGAGTGAATTCGCCGGTGACACGGTCAGGGACCAGGCTGGACTGCGCTTTAATGACACCACCGTTCCCCGCATCGGCGTCCGCTACACATGGTCGGACGCTCTTAAACTTTATGGGGGTGTGGCCGTCGAGGATTCCCCACTTCAATCGACCCGGTCCCAGGATGTCAACTTCCTCGACAGCGACCGTATCGTGGTCGGTGTTGGCGCCGATTACCGCCTGAAACGCGCGCCGGTGATCAATATGCCCCTTGTGATGTCCCTGGCTTATCAATACCAGCAGCTTGATGAAAGAGAGTTCAACCTCACATCCATCAACTCGCCAACCAATCCCAGCCCCTACGAGACCGTTCGCGTGGATGGCGACATACACGTCATCTCGGGTTCCCTGTCACTCAAATTCTAGACCGCGATGGCGGAGCCGAATTCAGGAGAGTAGAGATGAATAAGCAAATAAACATTCGTCCGCGGTACGTTTCATTTGCCCTTTGGGTGTTCGGGCTGATGTTGATCAGTGCGTGCGGCGATGACGAAGGCAAAGTCGCCAATCCATGGCGCGCTTCGGACACACTGGTGTTCGCATACCCCTACCCCGGCCAGCAGGAGGTGCCGACGAGCGGCAATGTCGTGCTGCGTTTCTCCACCACACTGAGTGACGAAGTGAGCGGCGATGTCGAGGACCGTCTGCGGCTCGCCGACGACGCCGGGAACACCGTGCCCTATACCCCCGAAGTGATCGATGGCGGCCGGGGGCTGGTACTGAAACCACGGACTTCACTGTCGCCCAATACGCATTATCGGCTGAGTGTCAGCGAGGCGGGCCTGGGGCGTATCGACGATACCGTATTCAAAAATTTTCAATTTCTCACGATGGGCGCCCATGCGGGGTTCGCCGACGCCGTCGGCAGTGACGGCTTTAAGATACTTGGCATCACACCTCTGGATCCCGATCCACTGCTGGCCGGCATCGAGGATGCCAGAATAAATGATATGAGCACGCTACGCATGGTCTTCAACCGGCCGCTCGACCCGGCCACCACCGTTTATGGCAAGCAGATCACGCTTGTCGACGACCAGGGCCAGCTGATCGACGCCTCCGTGCTACTGCAGGGGCGCTATTTGATACTGGATCCACGCCGGGACCTCGACTCGGTGGAATACACGTTAGCATTATCGGGGCTGCGCAGTCGTGACGGCTCTCTACTGCCGGAAGTCGAGCGCCAGTTCACACCCATGGGCACACAGCCGCGCGAAACCACGGTCATCAAGGTCGGTTCCCTAGGCGAGCAACAGCCGGACCTGCAATCCCAGCTGACGGGAAGACCGGTCAATCAGGTGCCACTGGACAGCTTTATCATCGGTGACAGCGCCGTTACCGAACTGACGGGCTCGCTGGCCGCGGACCTGGGCTTTGTCCCGGACTTTGCCGATGCCGTCCCCCTCCGGGTGCCGGCCGGCACGGTACTGCGAGGCGCGCCGGTCGATGTCAACATTCTGGGGGAAATCCCCGCCGGTATCGATACCGGCGACCTGCAGATTACCCTTCTCAGTGACGCCAACGGCTATCTGATTCCCAATCCCTTCAGTACCGAGGCGACGGCGCCTCGCTATGCACTGCTGAGAATGGATGCGGCCATGACCGCGGAGGGAACCATCGCCAATGCCGCCCTCAGTCAGAATCTGCTCAATATCCAGGTCGTCGGTCTCGCCATTGTCGAGGATGGCAAGCTGGTGCTGGATGCGATCTCCGTGGTCGACCCCGACATTCTCGGCCTTGAAAAGGCTGGTGCCCAATTATCCTTCCGCATGGAGTCCTTCGCCGGGCAGCGAAACCCGCCAATGCCTGAGCCGGATCTACGCCCTCTGGAATTACAATCCTGGTCGCCGGGTGAGGACTTCCAGGCCAACACACGCCCGGGGGATCCGGTCATTCTGAACTTTAACAAGGCGATTGATCCTGCGTCGGCGTTTCTTGATGGCGCTATCAACGTCCAGGTTAACGGCACTTCGCTACCACCTGAAGACGTCTCGATGCGTGTCGACGGCGCCACCGTCATCCTCGAAGGCACGGGAATCGTGGAGCACAACCAGGACGTTGAAATCATACTAACCAGCCAACTACGGGACACGGCGGGCAACCCGCTGAGCAAGGATTACACCCTTGATATGCGCCTTGACGATCTGTTTTTGCCGAATGGCAACCGCGACAGCCTTCGTGCGCCCTTGGTAGCCGCTGTTTTCCCCGGATACCCCTGTGCTCTGACCGACGCCCGGTTAACCGGTGAACGATCACAATGGCGTAACGGGCGCTGCCAGGGCGGCCAGGGAAGCGACCCCCTGTTCCCTGTGGTCGGGCTTTTTCGAGAGTACCCTATACGGGTCATCTTCAACCGCCGTATAGATCCGGCAACAGTCAACGGCGACACTTTTTTCGTCGAGCGTCGCGATGCCGGTGGGGATTGGCAAACGGTGCCAGGCCACCTCGACGTGCTGGCGCAACGGGTCGAGTTTTTCCCTGACAGCCCTTGGCGAGACGGTCAGCTATATCGCTATACGTTGCGCTCGGAGCCCACCAGTCCCGACTGCGGAAACAACGCCATCTGCACACTGGACGGTGCTGCCTTGCAAACACGCCAACTGTCACAGAGCAGTGACACGGCTCCAGCGCCGCGCGAGGGAGGCCCCGATATGGTGAACCACTTTGTCGTGACCGGTGACGACCAGCGTTATACCCTCGTATCCCTGCGTTCCCTACCGACGGTCGACGTCAATGCCAATCTACAGGTCGACAATTCAGAACAAGGTGCTACCGACAACAATGGTGTCATCAAGGCGCCCGCCAACCACCTGCGGTTGGAGCTGCGGGACACCGGGGGCGTGATTACCAACGCCAACCTGGGCTGCTCAATTGGCGAGGACTGTCCGGAGAAACGCTTCGCGTTCGTCAGCACCGGCGCGTTGCAGGCCGGCCCCCGGGAATACGACTCCGCCGTCTCCATCAACCGTCGACTGATTGACGGTAACCCGGACACGGATGATCGGACCACGGGCGCTGTTCTTGTTTCCGTCTTTCCAACCACGCTGACCACCACGCAAGTCTTTCTCGAAGCCAGAGCGTTAGGCCTTATCACCATTGGTCTCGAGACAGGTCCCTTGGTTCTGCGTTTACTACCCGAGGGCGATTCACCGTTTATTGAAGGCTACATCACCGAGACAGAGGACGGTCCCTGGTTCAGCACCACTTTCGACCTGTTGATAGACGCGCCTGAACTGGAACCTAGGCTGATTATTGAACTTGGGCACGATATTCGCAGCAAACGGGTTAACAACGTCACTCTCGAAGGACCGCTTCGGTTCGTCGACGATGGCAGACTGATACTCAAGGTCTCCAATCCCGACCCGCTGACCATTCCCGCCAACATCGACCTGATCGGCATCGGTCTGGCGTCGGTTGAACTTGAAGCACCTCCCTTGGGAGTGGACCTGACCTTCACGTTCCTTCCGGTGAAGGATTTTTAACGTGTTATACCCCGGCCGTTACAAACTGGTCTGGAAAGGGCTGGAGAAGCATTGCCGTTGATATATTCAATCTGTAATATTGGTTGGATGACCAAATGTATTGCCGAAAGAGTTGACTATGACTGACTCTCAGACGACGACATCCTCCGCGCATTGCGGCCTTCAACGCAGTGTTCGGGTGCGATTCACTGGCAGTGACGGGTTGAGTCTGTGGGCCAGCCGCCATGGTGAAGACACGGCGCCCCCCGTATTGCTCCTGCACGGCGGCGGGCAGACCCGCCATGCCTGGTCCGACACGGCGATCGCACTGGCCGATGCCGGCTACTGCGCGTTTAGCCTGGACGCAAGAGGCCACGGCGAAAGCGACTGGTCTCGAGAAGGCGACTACAGTGCCCGAGCCCTTGCAGCGGACCTCAGCGCGGTGATTCGCTCGCTACCGGCCCGGCCGGTTATCGTCGGCGCATCCATGGGTGGTCTGACCGCTTTGCTTACACTTGGCGAAGACGCCTCCCTGGATTGCGAGGCGCTGGTACTGGTCGACGTGGCGCCAAGATTGGAACCTCGGGGCGTCCGCCGGATCATCGAATTCATGCGTCATCATCAGGACGGATTCGAAACGCTGGAGCAGGTACGCGATGCTATCACCGCCTACAACCCGCGCCGCCCGCCATCAAAAGATCTCTCCGGGCTACGCAAAAACCTGCGGCAACACAGTAATGGCCGGTTTTACTGGCACTGGGACCCAGCTTTTCTCAACCACGCGAACGCGCCAACCAAGGCCGGGAGCATGTTCGACCGCGCAAGGCTGGAGCTGGCGGCCCGGCAGTTGGACGTACCGGTGCTTTTGATACGTGGCTACTACAGCGATGTTCTTAGTGACCGGGGCGCAACAGAGTTGCTCACTCTAATCCCCGAGGCACGTTATGTCGTTCTGGAACAGGCCGGCCATATGGTGGCCGGAGACCGTAACAGTGTTTTCACCGAGGCGGTATTGCAATTTCTGCAAGAACGGCCAGCCGCCACTGAGCCGGAATCGTGCCGCACTGCCACTACGGAGCAACACCATGAAACACCCTTATCTTGATGTTCTGATTGTCGGGGCGGGCCTGTCGGGAATTGGCGCGGCCTGTCACTTAAAGGAAAAATGCCCCAACGTCCGTTTTGGAATCGTTGAACGACGCAAACGGATCGGAGGCACCTGGGATTTATTCCGCTATCCCGGCGTCCGCTCCGATTCCGACATGTTTACCCTGGGTTATAACTTTCGACCCTGGACCGATACCAAGATGCTTGCCGACGGCCTTTCTATCCGTCGGTATATTGACGACACCGCACGCGAATACGGTGTGAAACGTCGAATCCAGTTCGGTCTGAAAGTGATCTCGCAATCCTGGCATAGCGAAAACAAACACTGGATCGTCAAAGCCATCGACGAGGCAACCGATGAGGAGCACCAGTTCAGCACCGGCTTTGTATTCAATTGCACCGGATATTACAAGTACGACTCCGGTTACACGCCGGAGATTCCGGGGATCAACCAATTCCGCGGTGACGTGATCCATCCGCAACACTGGCCGGAAAACTACGATTACAGTGGCAAACGGGTGGTGGTTATTGGCAGTGGCGCCACTGCCGTGACGCTGGTACCGGCTATGGCCGACAAGGCGGATCATGTGGTGATGCTGCAGCGCTCGCCCACCTATGTAGCCACCGTGCCAGAGCAGGATCTGATATCCAGGAACCTGCGCCGCATTCTGCCGGAGATGGCCGTTTACCGGCTGGCCCGGACCCGCAATATTCTGTTGCAGAGAGCGGTATATCGGCTTTCTCTGAGTAAGCCCAAGGCGATGCGACGCCTGCTTCTGGCGACCGCGCGCCGGCAGCTCGGCCCGGAGGTCCACATGCGGCATTTCCAGCCCCATTACAATCCCTGGGAAGAACGCATGTGCGCCGTTCCCAAGGGTGATCTCTTCAAGGTTATCCGCGAAGGCCAGGCCTCCGTGGTCACCGACCACATCGAAGCGGTCACCGAAACCGGGATCCAATTGAAGTCCGGCGCTCATATCGACGCTGATGTTCTGATCACAGCCACTGGCCTTGATTTGCAGCTGTTCGGTGGCGCCAGATTGGAAGTCGACGGCCGTGAAGTTCATGTGGCGGACGCCCTGATGTACAAGGGACTGATGCTCGAAGGGGTACCCAATATGGCCCTGGTGTTCGGTTACACCAACGCTTCTTGGACGCTGAAGGCCGATATCGCCTCTGAATTCGTCTGCCGCCTCCTGAATCACATGCGCGATATTGGCGCCCGGGTGGTCACACCCGTCGATGGACAAGGGAGCAAGACCCAGATGAACTTTCTTAATTTACGTTCCGGATATGTTCTTCGCGCCAACGACCGCCTTCCTCGTCAGGGCAGCAGGACCCCCTGGCAGAATCTTGATGACTATTTGCGTGACCTGCCCGCATTACGCTATGGCAACCTCGAGGATGGCCACCTTCGTTTTGAGGGAAGTAGCATCAGGCGCGGAAGGAACCGCGTGTTTCGCAAGTTACTGAGTGCCTGATCCGCCTACCTGTTGGAGCATATTATGAAACGTTTTTACGGGAAAGTCGCTGCGATTACTGGTGCTGGTTCAGGCATAGGTCGAGCGACCGCCATGCTGCTGGCTAAAAAGGGCTGCCATTTGGCTCTGTCGGACATTGACGAAAACGGTCTAAAAGACACCGCCATTGACCTGCGCGACTACCCGGTCAGGGTCACCACCCATGTTGTTAATGTCAGCCGAAGGGATGAGATGTATCGGTATGCGGATCAATGTGTCAAGGAGCACGGACAGGTTAACTTGATAATGAACAATGCCGGCGTTGGTCTCGGAGAAACCGTTGATGCCATGAGCTATGAAAACCTCGAATGGCTTATGAACATTAACTTCTGGGGGGTGGTATACGGAACCAAGGCCTTTCTGCCTTACCTCAAGCAATCCGGCGACGGCCATGTGATAAACATCTCCAGCATCTTTGGCATCATTGGAGTGCCCACCCAATCAGCCTATAACGCCGCGAAATTCGCTGTTCGAGGGTTCACCGAGTCGCTGCGCGAAGAACTGGACATTGAGCGAAGCTGTGTTAGCGCAACCTGCGTTCACCCGGGCGGCGTCAAGACCAACATTGCCCGTAACAGCCGCATGGGTGATATGGGGAACATAGCCCCGGGCAGCAAGGAAGAAATTACGGAACTTTTCGATCGCATCGCCCGGTCCACGCCGGAACAGGCAGCCAACGCTATCCTGCAGGCGGTTCGCAAGAACCGGCGTCGCGTGTTGATAGGTAATGACGCAGCGATACTGGACGCCGGCCAACGCCTGATGCCGGCGGGCTATCAGCGGCCCCTCGAAGCATTCTTCCGAATGCGACAGGGGCGGCAAAAAATGCCTAGTCAATCGTCGCAATAAGCAGGATCAAACTTCAAAAAGAGGGCCGAATCATGGCTTTAAAGAAGACAACTAATGCAAAGACGTCCAACGTCCTGAACGGTGCGTCAGTGGGCATTCCACCCCGTCACATAGACTTCCAGTTTCCGGACACAACACCAAAGTACTTCTATGCGGACAACGCTACGGCAACCACATTCTTTGCCATGCTGTCCGGGTTCTTTCCACCCGGTGAGCGCTACTTCATGGATTCGGTGCGTTATTTTCGAAACCGTGTTACCGACAAGCAGCAGCGAGCGGCCATTTCCGGATTCATGGGGCAAGAAGCCATTCATGGTCGCGAGCATGACCGCCTTAACGAATTGCTTGCTGAGAGGGGCTTCGACATGGACACTCCGGACCGCTTCGTAAAGTTCGGCCTCCGCGTTCTGAGGATGTTGCCAAAAAGCACCCAGCTTGCCGCCACTACTTTCATGGAACATTTTACCGCCTTGCTTGCGGAGCAGCTATTGGAAGACGAGACGTTTCAAAGTCTGGCCGACCCGGAGATGATAAAGATATGGCAATGGCATGCTCTTGAGGAGCTTGAACACAAATCTGTTGCTTACAACGTTTACGAAATCATCGGCAACAGTCACGGTGAACGGATCGCAGCGACGGCAGCATCCCTGGTTGTGCTCTTGCCGATGTTGGGGATCACTTGGGCATGGATGCTCGCCAAGGACGGGAAGCTGGGCAGCGTCAAGGACAACGCCGTGGGATTGAACGTACTGTTCGGTCCAAAGGGATTTGTCTCCGGGATTATGCGCCGCCTTCCGGAGTTCGTTGATCGGCGCTACCATCCTGACAACCATGATACGCGGGCACTGGAAGATACGTGGCGACAACGCCTGTTCGCTGAAAACGGACCACTGTACCAAGCTTACAGAAACCGTCCCGAGGGCGACCAAGTCAAGATCGCCTAATATCCGAATTCAACCGCCTCAAAAGACCCGGGGACGGCATTAGCACTACCGTTTGGTGGCGCCAATGTCGTCTCATTTTTGATCCTGAATGATATAACCAGCCGCTTTCTCGCCGATCATCATGCTCGCCGCGTTAGTGTTGCCACTGATCAAATAAGGCATGACGGACGCATCAGCAACGCGCAATCCCAACACGCCCCTGACTCTTAACCGACCATCCACTACGGCCAGATCATCCACCCCCATACGGCAAGTGCCCACCGGATGATAAATAGTTTCAGCGCGCTGCCTGATATCTTCCTCAATCTGGGTATCGGTTAGCACATCGCTCGCCGGCAGATCTTCTCCTCCAAAGACCTCGGCGAAAGCTTCTGTCTGGAACACCCGCCGAGCCAGTTTGACGCCCTCTCTCAGGACGCCGAGATCGTCAGCATCGGAAAGATAACAGGGATCGATGAGCGGGGCGCTGAGAGGGTTGCTATCGGCGAGGCGAATCCAACCGCGGCTTTTAGGTCGCAACTGGCATACATGAATGGTGCAGCCAAAGCCTGACGTCAACTCCCTGCCATGATCGCGCAGAAATGCGGGCAGAAAATGCATCTGCACATCCGGGCGCGCCCCTCCGCCGACATTAATAAACGCCCCCGCCTCAGCCGCATTGCTGGCTAGAAAGCCGCGCCGATGGCGGAAGTACGCATAGAACGCTCGCATCAAACGCGGTAGAAAGTAAGGGGAGAAGCCAATTGACTGTCTGCTACGGTCGTGAATCGAAATAGTCATATCCAGATGGTCTTGAAGATTACAACCCACCTCTGGGCAGTCCACCAGACAATCAACGCCAACACTTTGTAAATGGTCACGATCACCAATGCCTGAAAGCATCAGCAAATGAGGCGAGTTGATTGCCCCACCCGAAAGTACGACTTCCCGATTTGCCCGAACGGTGTGAGATGTGCCGGCCGTATCGCTATACTCGACGGCCACCGCACGTCCATTTTCGATCACTACCCGGGAAACCATTGCATTAGTGAGAATGGTCAAATTACCGCGGCTTCTCGCCGGATCGAGAAACGCCCTCGCGGCACTCCAACGTCGCCCATCTTTTTGCGTCACTTGGAATTGGCCGAAGCCGCGCTGCGATTCACCGTTGAAATCATCGTTACGTTTTTCGCCCAGTTCTTCCCCGGCGCGAATGAACAACTCAGTCAGCGGATTAGGATCCCTGACCCGAGTGACGTTCAGCGGTCCTTCGCTACCGTGCCAGGCGTCCGGCGGATACTCCTCATTGTGCTCATGCGCGTTGAGGATGGGCCGGACATCATCCCACCCCCAATCCTTGAGCCCGCTGTCCCGCCAGGCATCGTAATCCTCAGGTTGTCCACGAATATAAACCATGGCGTTGATTGAGCTACTGCCACCGAGAGTTTTTCCACGGGGCCAATAGAGCTGCCTGTTGCCAAGCGCTCGTTGAGCCACTGTTTGATAGCCCCAGTTACGCTTGCCCTCCCTGATCAAACCGATCACCCCGAACGGCACGTTCACAAAACCGCTGTTGTCGTGCGGGCCCGCCTCCAGCAAGCAAACAGAGAATCGGCCGGACTCGCTTAATCGGTTGGCCAGGACACAACCGGCGGATCCCGCTCCGACTACGATGAAATCATATTCATCCACGAACGCACTCCTCTCCGAGGGCGGCGATACGATCAAGATGGTAGTCACCATGACCGTGTGTTAGGGAGCAGTACGTCATGAGACGAAAGTAATGGCCTATATCAAGCTCTTCGGTGACCCCGATACCGCCGTGAATCTGGATCGCCTGTTGCGCGATCTTCACCCCCTTGTCGGCGTAATACGCCTTGGTGGCCGAACAAGCATGTTCCCGTTCAAAGGTATCGTCTAGATCCGCCTTGACGGAGACCATGAACAGCATCGACTCCAACTGTTGAAGATCCGTGAACATATCCACGAGATAGTGTTGAATTACCTGAAAGCTGCCTATCGGCGCACCGAACTGCTTCCGCGTCTTTGCGTAATCAAGAGTGCGCTGATAAAGCGCACTGGCGGCGCCATACATACGCGCGCAATCGAGCGCCTGCAACCAGGCGACGGCCTTGCTGACGGCGCGCCCCACCTTCACGCCACGCGAAAGAATCATTTCCTCATCAATCACCACGTCATCGAACAGCACATCTGAAAGCCGGCTACCGTCCAAGCCCCGATATCGGGTCACCTCGCAGCCTTCAAGCGGCACAAGGACCAAGGTCAGCTCATCGCCAAGCATCGCCGTCGTCAGCACCTTATTCGCGCAGCCACCATCAGGAACGAAATTCTTCCGTCCAGACAGTTTGCCACTGTTAATCGACAGGGATGGCTTCAAAATATTGTATCCGGCGTGGTAGTCATAGAGCGCGCATGCCACCTTCTCATCACCATCGACAATGGATTGCAATACTTTCAATGCCCGCTCAGTACCCAGATACTCGAGAAGTTTTCCAGGACCGATCACCAGATCGACATAGGGGTCCAGACACAAGACGGCGCCGGCCTCCCTAACAATCATCGCCACGTCGATCAGATCGCCGCCATAGCCTCCGACCGACTCAGGAAACGGCAGACCAAACCAGCCTAGCTCGCGCATCAACTCCCATCGTGATGGATCACAATGATTGAGTTGGTTGAGTTGTTGCATGTAGGTATCAAAACCATAGTGATCCTTGAGATACCGCCTCGCCGTATCGGCAACCATGGTCGTGTTATCGGAAAGATTGAATTCCATTATGACCTCTCATAAACCTAACAGCATCTTGGCAAGCACGTTCTTCTGAATCTCGTTCGATCCGCCATAAATCGTGCAGGCGCGAAGAAAATTGTACCGACGAGGGGAATGATTAAAGCTTTCATTACCCACCGCTGATGAACTATCCCAGACCAGCGACATCAACCCGCCCATCTCGACCATCGCTTGGGACATTTTCTGCTGTAGCTCGGTACCCTTGATCTTGAGACCGGAAGACTCCGGTCCAAAAGGTCTGCCCTCGTCTGTCGCGGCAACGGTCCTAAAGTTGGTGTACTCCAACGCCATCAGTTCGACTTCCAGCTCGGCCACACGTCGTCGCGCCTGTTGCTTATCGATGTAATACGGAGCTTCGTCAATAGCCCTCTTCATGCGCGCCAATGCATAGTGACTGTCGGCAACGCCGGCAATCGTAGTGCGCTCATGCGTTAACAAAAACTTGGCAATCGTCCACCCCATACCCTCCTTCCCCACCAGATTGTCCAGCGGCACCTTGACATCGGTGAAATACACTTCGTTGAGGTGATGGTGTCCATCAATGGTATAAATGGGACGAACCTCGATACCCGGCGTGTTCATGTCTATCAGCAGGAAAGAGATACCCTGTTGCTTCTTGGCATCGGGGTCGGTTCTAACAAGACAGAACATCATGTCCGCCCAATGCGCTTGAGTGGTCCAAATCTTCTGGCCATTGACCAGGTAGTGGTCCCGTTTGCGCTCGGCGCGGGTTTTAAGGGATGCGAGGTCCGATCCGGCATTGGGCTCGGAATAACCCTGGCACCAAAGCGTCTCACCGCTGGCTATCCCAGGCAGCCATCGCTCTTTTTGTTGCGCGGATCCGAACGTGTAGATCACAGGGCCTACCATGGCGACACCGAAGGGACTTACCGGAGGCGCCCCAGCCATGGCCCTCTCAAGATCAAAAAGATAACGTTGTGTCGCGGTCCATCCCGGACCTCCGTATTGTTCAGGCCAGGTTACCGCCAGCCAACCCTGTTCACCGAGCCGTTTCTCCCATTGTTGTTGCTGTGATTTTTCGGGCATTTCGCCAAGTGCGGAAATACGACCAATCTCTTCGGGAACATTTTTCCGCATCCATGCGCGTATTGTCTTTTGAAACTTCTGCTCTTCCTGCGTAAATTGCAAATTCATAATTTTCCTCATCCAAGCAAGTGGTTTTGACAAGAATGATAAATCAGGTAACCGATCGCCCCATCCGTTCCCAGTAGGGTGCACGCAGCTCATTCTTGAGAATCTTGCCGGCGCCACTTACCGGCAATGGTTCACTACGGAACTCGATACTACGTGGAAGTTTGTAACCGGCAATCAACTCCCGGCAATGGCTCAGCAGCTCGTCTTCCGTGAGCACATGGCCTTGGCGCGGCACGACGATTGCATGCACCGTTTCAACCCATTCATCGTGGGGAATCCCCACCACCGCGCATTCCTGTACCGCGGGATGACTATAGATAGCACTCTCAACTTCGACCGAGAATATATTCTCCCCGCCACTGATGATCATGTCCTTGACGCGATCGACGATGAATACAAACCCGTCTTCATCCATATAACCGAGGTCACCGGTATGCAACCAGCCGTTACGCAGGGCCTCAGCGGAAGCTTCCTCCATTCCCCAATAACCCAGCATGACGTTCGGACCTCTGGCGCAGATCTCGCCAACTTCGCATCTCGGCCGCTCGATATCATCCTTGTCAAAAATGGCAACCTCGACTCCCAGTGCGGCCCTGCCCGCGCTTCGAAGTTTGTCGCCTCCAGGCACATGGAAATCGGGTGGCAAGGCGGTGATGATGGGTGACGCCTCCGTCTGTCCATACCCTTGAGCGAACAGAGCGTCCGGCATCTGCTTCATGGCGCTGATCAATACCGACTCAGGCATGGCCGACGCTCCGTAGAGCATGCGCTTGACGCTACTTACGTCGAATTCCTTTATTCTTCCGGAGGACACCAGCAGATTGATCATCGTTGGCACGAGCAAGGCATGTGTAACTCTTTCACGCTCAATAAAAGAGAGCACATCGTCTACATCGAAACGAGGTACGATGCCGTGCGTGCCACCAGCTAGCGTCACGGCAAAAGTGCTTGCCATATCGGCCAAATGAAACATCGGAGCCGCATGCATGTAGATCGTGCCGGACCCATAATCCATTTCCGGCACCACATTAAGCGCATTGAAGACAAGGTTGTCATGGCTCAGCATCACGCCTTTCGACCGCCCGGTGGTCCCCCCGGTATAGAACAGTCCGGCAAGCTCGCTCCCTCCTTCGCTGATATCCCGCATCGGATCTGATTCAGCGATAAGCGACTCATAGTCGACACACCCATCCGGTAAACTACCGTCGCCCATGAAAACCACATGCTGAACGGTCTCAAGCAGCGGCCGCAGTTTTGACAGCATGTCGCTGAATGCATCATCGACAAACAGGATGGACGATGCGGAATCGTTCAGACTGTACGCGATCTCCGGGGGCGCCAGGCGGATATTGACGGGATTAAGAGCCGCGCCGGCCCATGGCACGGCGTAAAAATATTCTAGGTAGCGGTCGCTATTGAGTGACAAGATCGCGACGCGGTTCCCGCTTTCCGCTCCCAAGGCGCGAAGGCCCGCGGCCAGGCGCGCAACACGATTCTCAAAAGCGCGCCATGACTGCTTTCTATCCTTGTAAATCGTGGCGATGCCGTCAGGATTTTGCTGGACCGCACGACGTAATGTTTGCGATATGATCATGGTATTCTCCCAAGTCGCTTAAAAAGCATCAGCCCCAGTTGAAAATACTTAGCGGCTGTAGATAAAGCGCCCGATTGACACGAGCGTTTTATCCAGATAAACGTCGACCGATACGACTACGAAACGTCTTCCTGCACGGACAATACAAGGCTCGGCACGAATCGTGCCCGCAAACGCGGGCCGTAAATAATCAAAGGTCATACTACTGCATGACGGCTCTTCGACCAGATCAAGCGATTCCATCAAATAAAGAGCTGCCGTTATTTCGGCAAAACTGGCGAGAATGCCGCCATGAAAGGTACGCAACAGAGGATTACCGATATGCTGTTCTCGAAAGCACAACCGGCAAGAGAACCCCTCATCAGAGGTCAACGCCTCGAGACCTAGAAACTCCACAAATGGAGTATTTTCAAGCATTTCTTTTTGCGCTTTATTCAGAGCCATGTCAGCCAACCCGTCATCTGGCGATTCGAAAGCGATCGCTCTTTCATACTTTCCCCTCTCCTTTCATGGCTGAATCGAATGCAGGCCCGAGAGTACCGACGGCAAATGAACCGAATACCGTTGCCAGCAAGTTATGATCGGAATAAGCGCAACCTTGTCCGCGCACATAGGCGATATCACCTCGTACCGCGTAACACTCCACCTCGCTGTAGATTCCCTCCCCCGCGGGTACAGGCCGGATGAAATCCACACGCAGATCGATGGTCGCAATCGGACGCATGTCACCGAGCCGGGAAAATATTGCCAACCCGCAATTGGTATCCAATAGCGTGACAACAACTCCTCGGTGAAGCCCCCCGTGTCGATCGCAAAGCGTTGGACGGCAGGAGAGGCTCATGGCGGCACGCCCTTTGCCAACTTCCTCCACTTCCACGCCGAAGGCGTTGAACAAGGGATGGGATGTGCCAAAGAAGGTCTTGGCCATGGTTAAATAACGATCTGACATCGAATCGCTTCCCCCTTTCATTGGCTGGCCCACTCGGGAGCCGGTATCTCGCTCCGGGTCCGGTCGCTTTTATCTAATCAGCCCAGAGCATCTAGTGCACACTTCACATAACGCGACTCGTGTGATTTAACCCGATTAATAGCCAACTCGATATCGGCGGAAGGAAATGTCGTTGCCTCGGAAGCCATTTTCAAAACAGCCGCCAAGCCGGACCAAGCCGCTGCCGCGCCTCGCATGAGCTCCACTAACTTCGCATCTCTCACCACGGTAAGCCGTGCACTGGCCTCTTCCAAAAAATCGGCGTACAGGGTACGAAATCCGGCTCCCCCAGTACCGCGCTTTTCGATCACCTGGTAAGCAAAACGCAACGACCAGCGCCAGTTTTCGTCAGCCGCCCAATGTGACAGCCCGTCAATCCAAGTATCCAGCGCCGCGAGACCGCTAAAACGATCGCCGTTCGCCAGAGCATAGGCATTGTCAAAGATGGCCCTCCGAATACGTTCCGGAGTTACGCTGGCTTTGATAGCTTCGGGGGCAAACAGGTTTCCGTTATGAATAAAAGGGGGCGCAGTGGAGAAGCGTGCGTCGGCCAAATTAGCCGTAGATACCGCGATCAATCCCGGGCGTTCGGTATCACTGACCAACACCTCGTCCCGCTCCTCGTCATATAACCATGCCACAATGGCGTGCCCTGCAAAATGTGTGTTGCTTTGGAAGTAGGGCAAATGGAAAATGTCAGTTAACAACAGTGCGGGTCGATTTTCATTCAGCACCCGTTTGAGATCCGTATTGGCGGACCGTTGATCGCGGTAGCCGCGCCAGGAAAAGGGAATATCCAAAGTATTGAATACGTTTTCCTCGAATTCCATTGAACGCACATGCACGATGAAAGGGGTATTGGAGGCTGCAGTCTCCACATAGGTAATGCCGAGTCCGGCCCCAAGACCAAAACAGCAAGCCTCGCTCATCACCAAGCCGTGGAACTCAAGCAAGTCACGGATGGCCGAACTGCCACAGTGCCTGCCCGGCCTGTGGCAGTGACGCGCCCCGATCTTTGGCCTTACAGCCGTTTCAGACACTTCTCCGCCGACCATTCAAGCGGCCTCGCTCACCGGCTCGGTTTCATATACGGCGGCCGATGCCCGCATCGGATCACCATGCTCTCCGTACTCCTTCAACCATGCCGCGACTTTCTCCGGCATGCCCGTTTGCCAGGGGTGGAATCCCGGACGGAACCACGCAACAAACTCGGGCAACATGCGGGTCAGAATACCGCGACGACCGTAGAGCCGGTTTAGACCACGCAGCACTACCGTCGGCCGTCGCATCGCACCGTCAAGACGCAACATATTCACGAACACCGGCCCGACGACCAGGTGCACCATCAGCATGGCAACCACCAGGGCCGAAGCGCGAGTCAAATAACCTCCGCCTGCCGCGGTTCGGTATACATCGTACGCCACTGCCTTGTGCTCAACCTCTTCCACACCATGCCAGAGAAACATCGCCCGCATTACCGGATCCGCATCTCGGAACATATCCGTTTCATCCTTGAGCATCGCCTCGCCCAGAGTGGCGGTAAAATGCTCGAAAGCCGCGGTCATCGCCAGTTGATACTTTTCCGGCATGTATTTCTGTGTCGTACGAATAAAACGACGCAGGTTGCGGGTAATCTGATCGACATCGATTCCCTGCGCCTCCATCACGTCATTGAAACGATCATGGACGATACCGTGCTGGCCCTCCTGACGAATGAAATGGCGGATATCTTCACGCAAGCGCTGGTCCGTCACCTGATCCTGGAAATGGCGCACCGACTGGATAAAAAACCGCTCCCCCTCGGGAAAATGCACCGACAAGGCGTCAAAAAAACGGGTTACCACAGGATCACCACCATTCCAGTGGCGCGGCACAGAGGACACATCAAAATCTACTTTACGGGGCTGAATTGAGATTGCACTCATCAGAACCTCCTCTAGAGAACTACAGCATGAAGTATACGTTTCCAAAGATGCTATTGGTTAACCAACCAAGACTCAATAAGAATTTTTTCTTAAAGCTCGCTCATCTTTTACCGTAACAGGACACTGCCATCTGAAGCAGCAGTGCATACAAAGGGGCGTCGGGACGTCCGCGGAACTCAGGTCCGTTGTTTGATAAGGTAGTCGTACGGTTCAAGGGAGGAGAGAGGAGGGCAACCACCGATTACGGCTGCCCGGCTTGTAACCAGATGAAGCGGGGATGTTTACAGCAGCCTCAACGTAGCTAGTCGAAGGAGCAAATTGAACGGGGCGCCCTAACGAAACCGGAAAGGGAAATCCCAGTGACGACGCTGCGTCGGAAGTCCATTCCCAACATAATGTTTGGTACCAGAGGCCGGACTTGAACCGGCACGCCCTCGCGGGCAACGGATTTTGAATCCGTCGTGTCTACCAATTCCACCACTCTGGCTTTGGCTTACCGCTGGACAGCGAACCCGCTGTCTCGGGCGGCGAGTATACCAAGCCCGGCCAACATTGCCAGCCGTTCAGCGCACCCGCAGCAGCAGCCAGATGCCCAGTACCAGGCACAGCAGCGGGGGTAACCCGGCGGCCAGCAGCGGCTCGGTGCGGAACACCAGGGACAGATGTCCAAAAAACTGCTGACCGTAGTTGAAGGTCAGCCCGGCGACGATGCCGGCGGCCATGCGCAGCCCCATGGTCACTTCGCGCAAGGGGCCGAAAATAAAGGAGATGGCGATCAGCACCATGCCGATGGTGGCCGCCGGCATCAGCAGTTTCTGCCAGAACGCCAGCATGTAATCCGCGCTTTGCAGCCCCTGCTCTTTCATATAGCGGGTGTAGTTCCACAATTTGGCCATCGCCAGCCGCCGCGGCTCCAGGACCACGATACTCAGCAATTGCGGGGTCAGGCTGGTGTCCCAGCGGCCGCCGCCTTCGGTGTAGGTTTCGGTGCGGTCGTCGCCGAAACGGGTGCCCTGAATGTTCTGCAGCGTCCAGTGATCGCCCTGGTAGAGCGCCCTTTCCACGAACTGGCTCTCTTCCAGCTGGTGATCGTCGTTGAAGCGGTAACGGGTGAGGCCATAGAGCACCCCGTTGGGCTGCACCGTATTGATATGGATGAACTCGTCGCCTTCCCGGTGCCAGAAACCGTATTCACTGCGCAGCGCCTCGCCGCCGCCCTCCTGCAGGGAGCGGTTGCTCTGCGCCACCTGCTCGGTATACGGGGCCAGGTACTCGCCCACCGGGATCGACAGCAACATCAGGAAAATCACCGGGCGCAGCACCATCCAGCTCACCTGCAGGGTGGACACGCCGGCGGCGCGGATCACCGACAGCTCGCCGCTGTTGGCCATCAGCCCCAGGCCGATCAGGGTGCCGAGCAGAATCGCCATGGGCAGATATTCATGGAAGCGGCGCGGCACCGTGGTGAGCACGAACTGCAGCGCCTGCATCACCTGGTAACCGCCACGCAGGAACTCCAGCTCGTAGATAAAGCTGAACAGGCAGTCCAGGCCGACGATGATCGCCACGATGGCCAGCGACGGCAGCAGCACCGAACGCCAGAAATACCGTTTGAGCAGGGTCATGCGCGGGCCCTCCTCGGCTTGAGCCGGTCACCGAAGTACAGCATGAAGACGGCGAACCCGGCGATCAGGTGGATCAGGCCCATGGAGTAGTACCAGGGCCGTTCGCTGCCGGGCACTTCGGCGATCCAGCTGCGCATGGTCAGCAACAGGCCCACGTAAAGCATGTAGCCCAGCACCGCGGGGATCATGCGCAGAAACCGGCCCTGGCGGGGGTTGACCCGGGACAGCGGCACGGCGGCGAGACACATGATCGGCACCGTGAGCACCAGGGACCAGCGCCAGGCCAGCTCCGCCATGGCCTGGTTGCCGCCGTCATCGATCAGATCCAGGGTGGAGCGGCCGCGCACCTCGGGCGGGCGGCTGCTGGAGCGCTCGCTGCCGATGCGCACACGGGCTTTTTCGAAGGCCACTTCCCGGTAGTCCGCTTCGCCGGGTTTGCCCTGGTACTGGTAGCCGTCGGTCAATTCCAGATAGCTGATACCGTCCTGCTGCACGAGGTTGCCGCTGCGCGCCCAGACCGTGAGCAGGCGGCCGGCCTCCTCGCTGGAAAAGCTGGCGTCGGCCACGAACACGTTTTCCAGCACGCCTTCCTCGCGGTTGAGGCTTTCCGCGTAGGTGGCCCGCTGGTTGTCGTCGTCGCCTTTGACGTGGAAGCGCCCGGGGGTCAGCAGCTCGAGCACCGAGCGGCCCTTTTGTTCCTCGAAGATGCGGTTCACCTCGGCGTCCCCTTGCGGGGTGACGTAGAGGGCGAACAGAGCGATCACGCTCATCGCCACCAGGGCGGGTACAATCAATGAACGGACCACCCGGCCGTCGCCCTGCCCGCCGGCGCGCAGCACCACCATCTCGTTGTCCATGTGCATGCGCCCCAACACCAGCAGGATGGCGATGTAGAGGCTGAGTGGCAGGATCATCTGCAAGAACTCGGGGAGCCGGAACGCCATCACCAGAAACAGGGCGTCCGCGGCGATCTGCCCGGCGGCGGCCTCGGCTAAGTACTTGATAAAGCGGCCACTGACCAGCACCATCACCAGAATGAAGGTGACCAGTACCGTGGTCATGAATACCTGTCGATTTATATAGCGGTGTAATATCAACGTCGGCCCCGCCCGCACTTAACCTGCACTGAAAGTGTGCGGCATTGTAACTCAGGAGACAGCATGGAGTACGCCATTAGCCATTCCGCTTTAGCAAAAATCAAAGCGGATTGCGTGATTCTTCCCTTGAGCAGCGACGCAACCCTGCCTGAAAACCTGCCCGATGAGACACGCGAAGCGGTCAAGGCGTTCATTAAGGCCGGAGATTTCTCCGGCGACAAGGGCCAGACCGCGTGGTTGCATCAGCCGCCGGGGCTGACCGCCAGCCGCCTGTTTCTGGTCGGCTGCGGCGACAAGAGCGAGCTGGACGGCAACGCCTTCCTGAAACTGGTCGGCCAGGTGAGCCGCACGCTGCAGCGCGGCCCGGCCAAGCAGGCGGTGTGGGTGCTGGGCTCGGTGGCCGTGGCCCGGGACACCGAATGGCAGGTGCGTGAAGGCACCCGGGTGGCGGAAGAAGCCGCCTACCGGTTCGACCTGTACCGCAGTAAAGCGCCCAAGGCGGCGACACTGAAGAAGTGGACCTTCTGGGCGGCCGAACGCAATAACGGCCTGAAGAAGGCCTCCAACGTGGGCAAGGCGGTGGCCGCCGGGTCCGCGCTGGCCAAGGACCTGGGCAACATGGCGCCCAACGATTGCTACCCGGAGTACCTGGCCAAGCGCGCCCGTCAGCTGGCCAAGGACTACGAGAAAAAGCTGTCCGTGAAGGTGATCAGCCACGCCCAGGCGGAAAAAATGGGCATGGGCGCGTTTTGCGCCGTGTCTCAGGGCAGCAGCCGCAAGGGCTGCCTGATCGTGATGGACTACAAGGGTGCCACCGGTAAGCCGGTGTCGCTGGTCGGCAAGGGCATTACCTTCGATACCGGCGGTATCTCCCTGAAGCCCGGCGCCAGCATGGACGAGATGAAGTACGACATGGGCGGCGCCGCCAGCGTATTCGGGGCGATGAAGACGGTCTGCGAGCTGGGGCTGCCGATCCACCTGGTGGCCGTGGTGGCCGCGGCGGAAAACATGCCCGACGGCGAAGCCACCCGCCCCGGGGACATCGTCAAAACCCTGTCCGGCCAGACCGTGGAGATCCTCAACACCGACGCCGAGGGCCGGCTGGTGCTGTGCGACGCCCTCACCTACGTGCAGCAGAAGCACAAGCCGCACACGGTGATCGATGTGGCCACCCTGACCGGGGCCTGCGTGATGGCGCTTGGCAGCCACGCCCAGGCGGTGTACAGCAACGACGACGCCCTCAGCGAGGCACTGCTGGAAGCGGGCCGGGACACCGGCGACCGGGGCTGGCCGATGCCGCTGTGGGAGGACTACCAGACTCAGCTGGACAGCCCGTTCGCGGACATGCAGAACATCGGCGGCCCCAAGGGCGGCTCGATCACCGCGGCCTGCTTCCTGCACCGCTTTGCCCGCGACGTGAAATGGGCGCACCTGGACATCGCCGGCACCGCCTGGAACAGCGGCGGCAAGGAGAAGGGCTCCACCGGCCGGCCGGTGCCGATGCTGACCCGCTACCTGATCAATCTGGCGGAGCGCAAAGGCTGACCCCTTGACGGAAATACTGTTCTACATCACTGAACAGGCCGGCGAAGGCGTGCAAACCGCCCTCGCCCGCCGTATCGCGGAGAAGGCCTGGCGGCAGTCACGGCGCATTTATGTGCACTGCCGGGACGACGCCCACGCCCGCGACGTGGACGCCGCCTTCTGGGCGCAGCCGGCCACCGGCTTTCTGCCCCACGACCTGGCCGGCACTCCGGTGGCCGGCACCCCGGTGGTGGTGGGGCACGGGGACGATCCCGGCGACCACCACGATGTGCTGATCAACCTGGCGCCGGAGGTGCCGGATTTCGCCACCCGTTTCCAGCGGGTGGCGGAAATGATCACCGGTGACGGGCCACTGCGCGAGGCGGGCCGGGCCCGTTTCCGCTTTTATCGCGACCGGGGCTTTCAGATCCAGAGCCACCGTCTCTGAACCACGGAGCGCGACGGCGGCGCCCCCTTTCGCTATAATTCGCCCTTCGTTTTTGCGGTGAAGACAGCGGAGATCATGGATAAAACCTACCAACCCGACAGCATCGAGCAGGCCTGGTACCAGACCTGGGAAAAGGCAGGCCATTTCCGCCCCTCCGGCGAGGGCCAATCCTTCGCGATGATGATCCCGCCGCCGAATGTGACCGGCAGTCTGCACATGGGGCACGCGTTCCAGGACACCATCATGGACACCCTGGTGCGCTATCGCCGCATGCAAGGCCGCAACACCCTCTGGCAGGTGGGCACCGACCACGCCGGCATCGCCACCCAGATGGTGGTGGAGCGCCGCCTGGCGGCGGAAGGCACCGACCGCCATCAACTGGGCCGCGAGCGCTTCCTGGACAAAGTCTGGGAATGGAAGGCGGAATCCGGCGGCACCATCACCCAGCAGCTGCGCCGCATGGGCAGCAGCGTGGACTGGTCCCGGGAACGTTTCACCATGGACGACGGGCTGTCCAACGCGGTGCGCGAGGTGTTCGTGCGCCTGCACAGCGAGGGCCTGATCTACCGTGGCAAGCGTCTGGTCAACTGGGATCCGGCGCTGCACACCGCGATCTCCGACCTGGAAGTGGAAAACCGCGAAGAACAGGGCCACATGTGGCACTTCCGCTATCCGCTTTCCGACGGTTCCGGCCACCTGGTGGTGGCCACCACCCGCCCGGAAACCATGCTCGGCGATACCGCCGTGGCGGTGCACCCGGAAGACCCGCGCTATAAAGATCTGATCGGCCAGACCGTGCGCCTGCCGCTGGCCGACCGCGACATTCCGATTATCGCCGACGATTACGTGGACCCGGACTTCGGCTCCGGCTGCGTGAAAATCACCCCGGCCCACGACTTCAACGACTACGAAGTGGGCAAGCGCCACGATCTGCCGCAGATCAACCTGTTCACCATCGAGGCGCGCCTCAACGACAACGCGCCGGAAGCCTACCGCGGTCTGGACCGGTTCGACGCCCGCAAGAAAGTGGTCGACGATCTGGACGCGCTGGGCCTGCTGGAAAAGGTCGAGGACCACACCCTGCAGGTGCCGCGCGGCGACCGCTCCGGCGTGGTGATCGAACCCTATCTCACCGACCAGTGGTTCGTGGCGGTGGAATCCCTGGCCAAGCCGGCCATCGAAGCGGTGGAAAACGGCGACATCCAGTTCGTGCCCAAGAACTACGAGAACATGTACTTCTCGTGGATGCGCGACCTGCAGGACTGGTGCATTTCCCGGCAGCTGTGGTGGGGCCACCGGATTCCCGCCTGGTACGACGAGGACGGCAACGTCTATGTGGGCCGCGACGAGGACGAGGTGCGCCGCGAGCACAACCTGGGCGACCGCCCCTTGAGCCAGGACGAGGACGTGCTGGATACCTGGTTCAGCTCCGCGCTGTGGACCTTCTCCACCCTGGGCTGGCCGGAACAGACCGACGAGCTGAAAACCTTCCACCCCACCGATGTGCTGGTGACCGGTTTCGACATCATTTTCTTCTGGGTCGCTCGGATGATCATGATGACGCTGAAGTTCACCGGCCAGGTGCCCTTCAAGCAGGTGTACGTGCACGGCCTGGTGCGCGACGCGGAAGGCCAGAAGATGTCCAAGTCCAAGGGTAATGTGCTGGACCCGCTCGATCTGATCGACGGCATCGACCTGGACACCCTGGTGGAAAAGCGCACGCGCGGGCTGATGCAGCCGCAGAAGGAAAAACAGATCGCCAAGCGCACCCGTAAGGAGTTTCCGGACGGCATCAACGCCTACGGCACCGACGCGCTGCGCTTCACCTTCCTGTCGCTGGCCTCCACCGGCCGCGACATCAAGTGGGACATGGGCCGCATCGAAGGCTACCGCAACTTCTGCAACAAGATCTGGAACGCGGCGCGCTACGTGCTGATGAACACCGAGAACCAGGACTGCGGCCTGGACGCGGACAGCGGCGAAGTGACCCTGTCCCTGGCGGATCGCTGGATCGTCAGCGCGCTGCAGCGTGCCGAAACCGAAGTCACCGAGGCGCTCGACCAGTTCCGTTTCGACGTCGCCTCCCACGCCGCCTACGAGTTCATCTGGAACGAGTACTGCGACTGGTATCTGGAGCTGTCCAAGCCGGTGCTCTACGGTGACGAATACAGCGAAGCGGAAAAGCGCGGCACCCGTCGCACGCTGGTGCGGGTGCTGGAAGCCATCCTGCGTCTGGCCCACCCCTTCATGCCGTTCATCACCGAGGAGATCTGGCAGAAGGTGGCCCCGCTGGCGGGCAAGACGCCGGCGGCGGAAGGCGCCGATACCACCATCATGCGCCAGCCGTTCCCGGTCAGCGACAGCGCGCGCCTGGACCCCCAGGCGGAGAGCGACATCGAGTGGATCAAGGCGGTGATCACCGTGATCCGCAACATTCGCGGCGAGATGCGCATCCCGCCGGGCAAGGCGCTGGACGTGTACCTGCACAACGGCAAGGACATCGACCGCGAGCGCCTGGCCGCCAACCACAACTTCATGTGCCGGCTGGCCAAGCTGGAGCGCATCACCTGGCTGAACGCCGAGGATTCCGCCCCGGCGTCCGCCACCGGTCTGGTCGGCGACATGGAAATCCTGGTGCCGATGGCCGGCCTGATCGACAAGGACGCGGAGATCGAGCGTCTGGGCAAGGAGATCGACAAGCTGCGCAAGGAAGTGGCCCGTGGCGAGAGCAAGCTGCGCAATCCCAACTTCGTCGATAAAGCCCCCGACGAAGTGGTCGCCAAGGAGCGCGAGAAACTGGACGACCACCGCTCGCAACAGGCCCGTCTGGAAGAGCAGATGGAGAAGATCAAGTATCTTTAGGCGCGCGCCGAGCACGCCGCGTCAGGAGGCACGGCCTTGACCGACAATGACCCGCGCCGGGCGCGCATACTCGCCACCGCCCGGGATGTGTTCGCCGAACAGGGGTTCCGCCGGGCGGAGGTGAAAACCATCGCCCAGCGCGCCGGTGTCGGCAAGGCCACCATCTACCGCTTCTTCCCGTCCAAGGACGCGCTGCTGCTCACCGTGGTGGAGGAAAACCTCACCGCGATCCGCGACCTGGTGCTGGGCGAGCTGCTCAACGGCGCGCCGCCGCTGCAGCGCCTGGAGAATGTGTGCCGCGCCGTGGCCCGCTTTCTGGAAAGCGAGCGCGATTTCTCCCGGCTGCTGATCCAGGAAGCCGGTGAGTTTCTCGGCCCGATCCAACAACGCTATCTGCGCCTGGTGGAAGACAACCTGCCGGTGGCCGACGCCTTCTTCAACGAACTGCGTAACGACGGCTACTTTGTTGCACTTTCCACCCGGGACACTATTTTGATGATGGTGAATCTGCTGGTGGGCACCACCTACACCTGGGTGCTCACCGGCGAAGGACGGCTTGAGCACCAGGCCGTCAGTTACATGGAAGTGCTGGTGCGCGGCCTGCGCGCCGGCGACGCCTGAAGGAGGCCGCATGCGCATCTCAACGCTTTTTGTTCTCGCCACTCTGTGGCTGGCCGGCACGGCCGTGGCCGCGCCGCTGGAACAGATTCTGGAAAGCCCCCACCGCGAGGCGGACAACAGCCGCGACGGCGATCGCCACCCCGCCGAGACCCTGGCGTTCTTTCAGGTCGAGCCGGATATGACGGTGGTGGAAATCTGGCCCGGGGGCGGCGGCTGGTATACCGCCATTCTGGCGCCCTGGCTGCGCGACCACGGCACCCTCTACGCGGCGCAGTTTCCCCCCGACAGCGGCGTCGATTTCTACCGGCGCGCCCTGCAGCGCTACCAGGAGAAGCTGTCGGCCCGCCCGGCGCTCTACGACCAGGTGAAAATCACCCATCTGGGGCCGCCCGAGCACACCGATGTCGCACCGGCCGGCAGCGCCGACCGGGTGCTCACCTTCCGCAACGTGCACAACTGGGCCAAGGCCGGCACCGCCGAGGCCGCCTTTGAAAGCTTTTTCCGGGCCCTGAAACCGGGCGGCGTGCTGGGCGTGGTGGAACACCGGGCCCCCGCCGGCCGGCCGCTGGAAGAGCAGATCGAGTCCGGCTATATGACCGAGGCGTACGTGATTGAGCAGGCGGAGAACGCGGGCTTCGAGCTGGAGGCCAACGCCAGCATCAACGCCAACCCGGCGGACGATACCGAGCACCCGGCCGGGGTCTGGACCCTTCCGCCCACCTTGCGGCTGGGGGAAGAAAACGGGGCGCGCTATCTGGAAATCGGTGAAAGCGACCGCATGACGCTGCGGTTCCGCAAGCCGGAGTAGCGCTTCAGCTCTGTGGCCGCTCCAGCATGCCCGGGGTAGCGTCGGCGCCCAGCACCACCGATTCGGCGATGCCGATCATGGTGCGGCGGCACTGCTCCAGACGCTGGGCGGAAAATTCACCGTTCTCAAAGATATACAGGGAATAGTTTTCCAGGATCCAGAGCATGGTGCGCATCACCAGCGGCTCCATGTCGCGCTGGGTCAGCCGGCTGATTTCCGAAGACAACACCTCCGCGGCGATCTGCTGGGCGCGCACCCGATGGGGCGCCAGTGCCGAGTTGGACGAGCGGGCTTCTTCCATCATCAGCTTGATCACCGGCCCCATACTCACGTGGTAATTGAAATACACCTCGGTGGTGTTGGTGATGATCTCCTTCACCGACTGGGCCTGGCGCATTTCCTGATGGAAGTGGAGCAACATGTTGTCGATGAAGATTCGATAGATGCTCTCCAGAACATCCATCTTGTTGCGGAAGTACTTGTAGAAGGTTCGCCGGGACACCTTGGCGGCGTCCAGGAGGTGCTGCACGGTCGTCCGGGCCAGGCCGCGCTGGGCGAACACATACATGGAGTGGATAAGAATCTCCGCGCGGGCCTGGGAGCGCTGGCCGCCCTCCTCTTCCGCGTGGGCCTCCAGGACCTGATTGACGACCTGACGGATGGCGTCCAGGTCTTCCGGTGTGCGTTGCACGTGATTTTTCCCCTGTTTTTGTTTACCCGGCTGGTTAGCTTAACCAAGGCCACCCGGGCCGTAAACAGGCAGTCTATCACGCGGGTATAACGGCGCCTCCGCCGCCACCGGAGGGTCCTTTACCCTGCTTCAAGCGTTTCCAGACTTTCTCATGGAAGTGGTACGCCACCGTATTCACGCAGGGTTCGACCAGCGCCGTGGCGCCGCCGATGCGCCAGTCTCCGGTCATCGCCCAGACCACCAGAAAGGCGACGCTGATATGCATAATGCCAAAGCTGAATGTTTTACCCATGGAACACCTCCTGGCCAATGGGTAAATGATAGCCATTCTCACACATAGGTAAAGTGCGCATTTCGTCATTGGTCCAATAGCCCCAATCTATCCATGGTTTTGCCTCGACGGGTTAATTGTTGTAAAGGCCGTCCGCGGCGGGATGCGATTTACCGGCGTCCGGCCTAAGCTATCCCGCACACCCTTCGGGGCGCCCTCCAATCAGCCAAGGACTCTTACATGGAGCGTAAAGCGCTATTGATTCTGCATGGCAAACAAGCCGCCCACCAGGCACTCAGGGAAGCGGTGATGGCCCGCCGGGACGAGGGCTGGGACCTGGCGGTGAGAGTCACTTGGGAAGGCGGCGACGCCGAGCGTTATGTGGATGAGGCCCTGTCCCTGGGCTACCGCACGATCATCGCCGCGGGGGGTGACGGCTCGGTGCGGGATATTACCCAGGCCATGATGGCGTCCGGCAAGCCCGACCTGGCCCTGGCCATCGTCCCCATGGGCACCGCCAACGACTTCGCCACCGCCGCCGGCATACCCGAAGACCCCGTGGAAGCGCTGGCACTGCTGGACCAGGCCCCACGTCCGGTGGACGTGATCCAGGTAAACGACAGCTATTTCCTCAATATGGCCACCGGTGGCTTCGGCACCGAGGTGACCACCCAGACGTCGGAAGACCTGAAAGAGCTGTTGGGCGGCGCGGCCTATTTGCTTACCGGGCTGACCCGGTTCGCGGAAGTGCGCGCCGCCGAGGGCCGTTTCCGCGGCCCTGATTTCGAATGGCAGGGTGAATTCCTGGCCCTGGGGCTGGGCAACGGTCGCCAGGCCGGCGGCGGCCAGCGGCTGTGCCCCGAGGCCTGCATCGATGACGGTTTGATGGATGTGGCGATTCTGCCTTCGGATATGGATCTTCTCGCCGGCGTGCGGGGGCTGTTCAACAGCGACAACGGCAACGGCGAGCGCGAGGGATTGTTCGTGCGCGCCCGGGTCAGCGAGCTGGAGATCGAGACCCCGGAGCCGATGCATTTGAATCTGGATGGCGAGCCGCTGAAGGATGAGCGGTTCAAGTTGAAGGTGTTGCCGGGGGTGATGGGGTTGGTGGTTGGGGAGGACTGCCCGATGATGGGGGTGGAGAAATAGGTTTAGGACGGGCTCGAGGTCTGGGTTTGTGGGAGCGGGGCTTTGTGAGAGCGGGGCTTGTGGGAGCGGGCCTTGCCCGCGAAAGGCCGGCTCTGCCGGCCGGCAGGATTCCAGAGAGGTTTGGAGTGAGCTGACCTACTTTAGGTCGCTTTGCCGGGAAGATTGGTGTGGTGCGTGGTGATGACCTACTTTAGGTCGCGAGCTTGCTCGCGATCGCTGCGCGACGCCTTCGGCGCCTGCTCCCCGTTCCGTAAGCGTCCGGCGAACCCATCTTGAGCCGATGGTTGCGGTCTTCACCATAGTGTCCACTTATTTCTTAGTGGACACTTACGATGGACCCGTTAAGCGTATCTCAGCCCCAACCCCAGCCCCAACCCCAACCCCAGCCGCGACGTCGCCGCCACTTCTCCCGTGAGTTCAAGGCCCACATCGTGGCCGCCTGTCAGGAACCGGGCGTGTCCGTGTCCCGCATCGCCCTGGATAACCAGCTCAACGCCAACCTGGTCCGTCGCTGGATTCGGGAAGCCGAGCAAACCGGCCAGACAACAACGTCTCCCGCGTTCATGCCCTTGGCGGTACCGGTGGCGCCGAGCCCGGCTGAACGGTCTCGCGCCAAGGAGTCGGGTAACCGCATCCGCATCGAAGTGCCCCGCTCCGGCGGACCGGTCATCGTGGAGTGGCCGGCCGAGCAGGCCCACCAGTGCCTGGCCCTGTTGCGCGAGCTGCTGCGATGATCCGCATCGACGAAATCTGGTTGGCCACCGAACCGCTGGACATGCGCGCCGGACCGGACAAGGCCCTGGCCCGGGTGATACAGGTGTTCGGTGCGGCGAAGCCACATCAGGCTTACCTGTTCGCCAACCGCCGGGGTAACCGCATGAAGGTGCTGATCCACGATGGCTTCGGCATCTGGCTGTGCGCCCGCCGGCTTCATCGGGGCAAGTTCCACTGGGGTGACGCTTGGCGCGGCGATCAGTTGCGCCTGAATGAAGAGCAACTGGCCGCCCTGGTGCAGGGCCTGCCCTGGCAACGCCTGGGCGACAATGCCGTGATCTCGGTGCTGTAACCACACACTGTTCCCGTTGGCTATACGCCCAACATCGCATCGCCCGCCGGACGCCGGCTTGGCATACTGTCCGCATGACTTCGCGCCCCGACCTCAATGCCTTCTCCGCCGATCAACTCCGTGCTCTGGCCACCGAGTTGTTCGATGGCATGGAGCGCACAGATCGCGTCCTCGCCCAAAAAGACCGGATCCTCAGCCAACAAGAGAAAGCGATCCACCACCGCGACGCGGTGATCGAGAAACAGGCCCATGAACTGGCGCTGCTCAAGCGCCACCAGTTCGCCCGGCGCAGCGAGCAGCTCAAGGGCGTGCAAGGCCAGTTACTCGACGAACTGATCGACGCAGACTTGGCCGCCATGGAAGAGGAACTGGCCGAGTTACTTCCAACGCAGGCGCCCACCGCCCCGGCCAAGCAACAGCCCAAGCGCGCGCCACTGCCGCCCCAACTGCCCCGCACCCTGATCCACCACGAACCCGAGAACACCCAGTGCCGCTGTGGCTGCCAGCTCAAGCGCATCGGCGAGGACGTCAGCGAGAAGCTGGACTACATGCCGGGCGAGTTCACGGTGGAGCGCCATATCCGAGGCAAGTGGGCGTGCGAGCAGTGTGAGACGCTGATCCAGGCACCGGTGCCGGCGCAAGTGATCGACAAGGGCATCCCGACTTCCAGCCTGCTGGCCCAGGTGCTGGTGGCCAAGTACGCCGATCATCTGCCGCTGTACCGCCAGGAACGCATCTTCGGCCGGGCGGGTCTGACGATCCCGCGTTCCACTCTGGCCGAGTGGGTGGGCTCCTGCGGGGTACGGTTGCAGCCACTCGTGGATGCCCTCAGGGCCCAGTTGTTGGCGCAGCCGGTGCTGCACGCCGACGAGACCCCGGTGGCCATGCTGGTGCCGGGCAAGAAGAAGACCCACCGGGCCTACGTGTGGGCCTACTGCAGCACGCCGTTCTCTGAACTGAAGGCCACGGTTTACAACTTCGCGCCCGGTCGGGCGGGCGAACACGCCCGCGCCTTCCTCAGCGACTGGCAGGGCAAGCTGGTGTGTGATGACTACGCCGGCTACAAGGCGGGCTTCGGCGAGGGCATCACCGAGATCGGCTGCCTGGCCCACGCCCGCCGTAAGTTCCACGACCTGCATGTGGCCAACAAGAGTGAACTGGCCGCCCGGGCACTGGACTACATCGGAGCGCTGTACGGCATCGAGCGAGAGGCGAAGGACCTGTCGGATCAAGATCGACAGCGGTTAAGACACGAAAAGGCCCGGCCCATCGCGGACGCTCTGCACCAATGGATGATCGCGCAACGGCAGAAGGTCCCGGATGCCTCCGGTACGGCCAAGGCCCTGGACTACAGCCTGAAACGGTGGGTGGCGCTAACGTGTTACCTGGACGATGGCGCGGTGCCGATCGACAACAACCGGGTGGAAAACCAGATCCGGCCCTGGGCGCTGGGGCGCAACAACTGGCTGTTCGCGGGCTCACTGCGCAGCGGCCAGCGCGCCGCCGCCGTTATGAGCCTGATCCAGTCGGCGAAGCTGAACGGCCACGATCCCTATGCCTATCTGAAGGATGTGCTGGCTCGCCTGCCGACGCAGAAGAACAGCGCCATCGACGAACTCCTGCCTCACCACTGGACGCCGGCTACCGCCTGACAAGGTGGGTTCCCCGGACGCTTACAAGGCATCGCCCCTGAAGCTCAGCCTGATACGAATCGCCCCCGGAACCGGGGGCGATTTAGCTACATTGTTTTCCTAATGCGGACTCAGGCGCACTCACTCGGCGCTTTAATCAACGAGCCAGCCGAAATGTCCAGATGATGAAATCAGCGAATCATCTTAACCAAGTATCGCGGATGACCAAGCCGGCTCACCGCCATGTGGCACTTTCGAATTTTGAGCAGCAGATGCGATCCCACTTTCACAATCACTCGACCTCGATATTCTCAATAAGTTGAATAGCATTCTGGTCAGCCCCCGAAACAGCAACAGAGATACTACCAAGTCCAATACCTAGCGTTTCTAGTAGCGGATTTACCAACCCTTCAACTAATAAGATAATCACTTTGTCCAATAAGATTGTTAACCCATTTACGATTGGGTTAAGTAGCGAACCCAGAGGTAGTCCAAGCACAGTTGTATCACTTACGTCTATATCTAGCGTCAAGCCGCCCAAACCTTCGCCGTAATCCGGGGATTCAATTCTTGCGCATCCTGACGAATTGGAGCAGTACAATGGATACGGATCCATCAGGACCGTTTCACTATCGCCTGGAACCTCACCCTCAATTTCCACATTCACAGAGACGAGAGGAAGAGAAAAGATACTCAGCAAGTCAACCGTAACGGGCTCCAGTTTAAGACTCCCGTCTGGATTTAACGTTCCAGATGCGATCGATGCCACGGATCGGTTTATATTGACCCCAACGAGCACGTCATTATGAGTCCCACGTGCGCAGCGAGCCGATACCAATTCTCCCCTTCCTCCTCCGACATGAACGGCGAGAGGTAGCGAAATATCGGCGACGCCGATACCGCTTCCAGGCAGTGAAAGAGCGCTTACGTTAGCGTCAACGTACAGCGTTATATCAGGAGCATGGAACTCTGTTAGCCACCGCCCATCTACTCCCTTTCTGGCCGGGCCGATAGCGATTGTTGGTGGTTCCCCCACATTTAGTGACACATTGGCTTCTACGCTTGCCAGCCCTGGAAGGCTTAGTGTATTTACGTTCAATGGCAATGCTAACAGGCCGTCCGGACCAGCCTGTTGCTGCTTAGCGATATTCAGAACCAAACTGACTACAACATCGTATATCGGGAGTTCGCTATTTTTTGGAACGGATGATTTCTCCACCACCTCGATCACATCAGAAACTCTAATCGTCTCTATTCCAGCAGCTACCGCGAGACTGTCCAACAGAGAGGCGACAGGCTTCGACACCGCCCCCAAATCACTTAGTGCTTCCGCTAACTGCGCGCCGCTTAAGCCGAGTAGCTGGGTGACGGTATCTACTCCATCAAGCACCTGAATGACTTCACCGAGTTGAACAGTAGTATTTCTCAGGCTTTCTAGACTGGTAGGATCCAAACCGTAATTGCTCTGCCCGAGCACCCCTCCAAGCAGGGCACCTAGGAGCCCCCCATTTACACCCGCCGTACCGCCAGCTGCGCTAATGGTAATGGCTGCTTCCTTTCTCGCTGCTGCGCTCACCGCCATCTCAATAGACCCAAAAGTACCCTCTGGCAAAAGAATGGATATAGGCACCGTTTTATCGTATTTGACAAGCACAGCATTGCTTTCAAGAATAGCGCTAGGTGTTTCAGACAACTCTAAGCTTCGGAATGTTACATTCCCATCGCCGTCTGAATCCTCGATCACGCCGGGCTGCACATCTAAACTAGTTCCTTCGAACCCTTGGGCATGGGCCGCAATCAAAGCTCGGTCTTCAATAACCTGCACGTCAATACTCTGACCGCCACAGGCTTGAGCGGCGTCAGCAGCGGCAGTCGCAGCAGCATTAACTTGACTTTGCATTTCTTGGCGCAAGGAGTACAGGCGCGCGCCATCGAGGGCGAACACGCCCAATAGAATCACCGTTACCATGATCATGGGCGTGATGAAAACCAAAGCGCCGCGCTGCCTGTTCATATCAGTTCTCGTCGCGAGTCTGCTCGCCGAAGGTTTCCGGGATGGGCTGCTTAAAGCTATCGGCCAGACGACGCTGGGTATCGATATAGACCGGGACCGAAATTTCGCTGCTCTCCGCCGACGGAGATCGGCGTTGCTGTTCCAGGACCCGCTGAGTCGCGGCGCCGACTTGATGCTCTCTTTCAGTATCGATCACCTTACCGGATACCCCGAATTCTGGAGGCCCGCCCGCTATCACGGCGGCGGGCAGGAGCGTTAATAGAACGATGATCACTTTCATGGCTTATCTCCCGAATTGCTCGGCCAGGCGTTCCGCATAGGCCCGCTCTTCACCAGTGAGATTGTACTGCTGCTTCATCCACTCCAGCCCACCCCAGTTTTCAGTGAGCAGGTAGGCCACGGCCAGATTCTGGCGCACCGGGCCTTGGCCCTCGCCGAGCTCCATGGCGGTGCGCAGTTCGTAGGCGGCATCTTCGTAGTCACCCACCATCAGCAGCACGTAGCCGTAGTCGTTGCGAACCTGGGCCGAGGCAGGAGTACGTTCACGTGCGATTTCCAGATGATGGAGGGCCTTAAGCACCTCATCCTGCTTTAGCAGAACCATGCCCAGACCATGGTGGCTGCGACCGGTTCCACAACGGTCCACCAGACCTTGGAAGATGGTTTCGGCACGGTCCAGATGACCGGTGGAGGCCTGAAGCTGACCGTAACGCACCCAGTGATCCACGGTTTCCATGGGCTTGGCTTCAAGCTGCGCCAGGGCCGCATGGTTGCGCTCACGATTCATCAGGTTGTCGACCATGTCGAGCTGCACCTGTTGTTCCGGCTGTATCTGCGCTGAACAGTTCAGCCGGCTTGTGTCGTAGGGGTCAGCTGCCCGCTCCTGGGGCGCCTGCGTGGCGCAGCCGGCAACCAGCAACGTGGTTATCATTCCGATCGCTATTTTTTGCATCCGTTGCTCCTGGTTCTTTGTTTCTTTCGCGGGCGAAGCCCGCTCCCACGACGCTATCGCGACAACGCTTCGGCGATGGAAATTACCGCCGGGCCGCCGATCAGAATAAACAGCGCCGGCAGCATGAAGGCCATCATCACCACCGTCATCTTGGCGCCGACCCGATTGGTCTCTTCGCGGACACGGTTGCGCTCCACGCTTTGCGCTTCTTCGATAATTTGATCGAGACTCTTTGACACCCCGGCACCGAGCTGACTGCTCTGCTTCATCAGCACCACGAAGCTGCGCAGCACCGGAATGCGCCGATTCTCACCTAGCTCGTCGAGAGCTTGGGTCCGTTCCGCGCCGGACTCCATGAGACGATTGAAGCGGTCCAACCGGCTAGACAGCATCGGCAGCAGCGGTCGAGCCTGACCGGCGATCAACCTCAATACCCGCTCTAGGGATAAACCCGCTTCCATTAGCATGCGCGTCAAATGGCATAGCTCGATGGCTTCCAGGTTCTGCCGTTGCTCCGCGTTGTATCCCATGGCCCTGATGATGCGTCGAGGCATCAGGAAAGCCAGCGCGGCCGCAATGATGCAGCCCAGCGGCCCGAATAATGGAAGCGCCGCCACCGCAAGCACCGCCGGTACAATCCAGCAGAACACCAGATAAAGCAGCTGCGCCTGTTCACGCGAGCGGCCGGTGGCTGCGTAGGCCTCTCGGATTTCCTGGAAATCGCCACGGGCGACGGATGACTCCGTAAAGCGGCTGGCCAGGCGCGTCAGCCAAAAGCTGGATGCCTGTTCCTCCTGGTCGGCAATTCGATGCAAACGGGTGTTGATACGAGCACGCCGCGCCCACTGCGGTGTCTTCACCCAGGAAACCCAGAGCGCCAGCACGGCGGTGATTGCGGCGGCAACGAACCAAAGGCTATTCACGACCCACCCCCTGAATCATTCGCCATATAATGATTACACCCAGCCCCTGTAGACCGCCCGCGATAGCCAACATCATATGGCCGGTGCTCGAATTCAAAAGCACCTCGGAATAGCTTTCATTCATCAGGATCATGTAAGCCGCCAGCCCCAGCGGCAAAAGTGCGAACGCAGCCGCGGTGAAACGTATCTCCGCCGTTGCCGCCATGAACTCGCGGCGCAGCTCCTGTTGAGAGCGCAATGAGGTGGCCACCTGGCTGAGCACTGGGCGGATTGAAGAACCGAAGCGGGCGGACGTGCGCAGAGCAATCGAGACCAGAACCAGCGATGGAATTCGGTACAGGGCGCCAAAGTCTTCGAATAAACTGGTGTAGTCCCGTCCGGCCTCCACGGCGCTACGCAACCGGAATGCGAGTGGATCGAACACTGGAGGCGCCTCGTTAAAAGATTCCACCAATGCATTCTCTAGCGAACGACCGGCGCTCAGGTAGCGCAACGTGGTATCAATCAGGCCGGGAAGTTCTTCGTATATACGGCGACGCTGCTGCTGAAAACGAAAGCGCCAATACATCCATAGTGTGACGGCGATCAAACCGGCGGTGATCAATGCCACTAAAGGTCCGTTGGTGATTGCCGCAACCATAAGAAATATCAGGATTACCAGGCCAAGCACGATCAGATAGTTGCGCGACAGGTGGATGTCGGCGCGTATCAGCACGCTTTCCAGCGGCGTCACCAATACCCGGGCTGCGGTGTCGGCACTTAGATCAGCGCGTGTTTCCAAGCGCCGGCGGACACTCTCATGAAGCGCTTTTTTATGACGGCGACGGGCCCACAGCCACTGCAAAACCACCGTAATCAACGCGAGTACGGCGAGCGTCTGGGACGCCGCGAGCAGCGCCAGGGCGCTCACGACTCGTGGCTCCTGTACAGATAGTCCATGTGGTAGGCGTCGGTTTCGGTGGGCGTCAACGCGACCACCTCGCTCACCATTCGACGACCGTCGGGCATACGCACCAGTTGGATGACGATATCCAGCGCGGAGCCAATAAGCCGGCCGATTGCGCGCTCACTGGCGTCGTAGCCACTCACCGCCAGCAGGGTTTCGATCCGCACCAGCGCATCCCTTGTGGTGTTGGCGTGGATGGTGCTCATGGAGCCTTCGTGGCCGGTGTTCATGGCTTGAAGCAATTCGATGATTTCCGCGGAGCGCACTTCGCCGAGAATAATCCGGTCCGGGCGCATCCGCAGCGAGTTCACCACCAGCTCGCGGGCGGTGATACGCCCCTTGCCCTCGGTGTTGGCTGGTCGGGTTTCCAGGCGCACCACATGGGGGTGGTTCAGCACCAGCTCGGCGGAGTCCTCGATGGTCAAAATTCGTTCCGCACGCGGGATGTACTGGCTGATCAGGTTGAGCATGGTGGTCTTACCGGTGCCGGTGCCGCCGCTGATAATAATATTGCGGCGCGACTCCACGGCGCGGATCAAGACATCCAGGCAGGCCTCGGTCATCGAGCCGTTGTCGATCAACTCCTGCGCCGAAAGATGGTTACCGGTGAACTTACGGATACTGACGGTGGGCCCGTCGAGCGCCAGCGGTGGGATAATCGCATTGACCCGGGAACCGTCCGGCAGCCGCGCGTCCACCATGGGGCTGGACTCGTCCAAACGCCGACCCAGCGGCGCCAGCATCCGGCGAATCACGCGGGTAACGTGATCGTCGTTAATAAAGCGTGTGTTGGCACGCTGCAGCACCCCGGCCACCTCGACAAACACGTGTTCCGGACCGTTGACCAGAATGTCGTTAATGGTGGCATCCGCCAGCAGCGGCTCGAGAGGTCCAAAACCGGTGACTTCGTCGAGGATGTCGCGGACCAGCTGATTCAGGTCCTGGGTGGAGAGCGGTACCCGGTTCTGGGAGATGTACTGCCCGACATGGTTGCGGGTGAACTCGCTCAGCACATCGCGATTCGCCTTGCCGACCTCGATGCCCTCTTCGTCCAAACGCTCAACGACCCAGCGGTGGGCGCGCTCCTTGAGCTGCTGGAACTCCTGATCGAAACGGCCGGCCACGGCTTAGCTCCCCAACAGTCGGGTCAGGAAACCGCGACGTTTCGGCGCATCACCCTGACCGTCGAGCGCCTCCAGCAACGTGTCCAGCTGGCGGCTATAGGCGCAGCGGGGGGCTTGCTCCAGGATCGGCTGACCGCTGTTGATCGCCGTCAAACGGGCGCGCCAATCCATCGGCAGGGTGCCGGCGAGGGGCGCGCCGACGGTATCGCTGAGTTCGTCGGCATCGGGCGGCACGCTGTTATCGTAACCGTCCACCACCAGACCGATGTGCGCCTCACGGCCCAGGTGCGAGCCCCAATCGTGTACCAGCCCCCGCGCGGCGTGGGCGTGGTCCACCAGCGGATGCACGCCAACCAGCAGGTGCCGGGTATGAACCCCCAATGCTCTCACCCAGTACTGGCTCTGCAGTGTCGCCACGTTGATGACGATGTGGTCGAACATCTCCATCAGCCGGTTCAGGGCGATAAAGAGGTCGGCGCTGCGGTCGCCGTCCAGGGCGTGATTGCCGACACCGCCGGAGAGCAGCCTCAGGCCCGGTCTGAACTCCTCCAGGGCGGTATCGATCAGGGTCTCATCGAGAGTTTCCGGATTGGCGAGCAAGTTATCCAACGTGAATTCGCTGCTGGCATCCAGATAAAACACCCCTCGTTCACGGGGCTGGGTGTCGATGGCCAGGCAGCGCCAGTGGGGGTGATTACGATTGATGCCGATGGCGATGTTCTGCGCCAGGAAGCGAGTATCCACGGTGGGGTCTGCACCGGTGACCAGCGTCAGGTTGTTCACCGTGGAGCGGCTTTCGTCGCCATAGTGGCCACTGCGTACCAACTGATGACGGCGCAGGCGGTCACGGATCTCGCCGGCATCGTTACCGGCCAGAAAACTGTCCCGGGCGCCGGCGCGCATGCTCTGCAGCAGCAAATCCTGATTGGAGCGTGTGCAGACCGTGATCACCGTGACCCAGGGGCGGGCGCTGGTCAGCGCGGTGATGATCGCCAGGGATTGATCCAGATCCGCTTCGTTAATTTCCACCAGCACCACGTGTGCGGTGGTCGCTTCCAGCAGGCGCAGCACCCGGGTGAGGTCCGCGCGGCTGACGAACTCCACCCGGAACGGCTCTTCGATGACGCGATCCAGCCAGGCTTTGATGCCGGGATCGTCGACCACCGACAGGACAATATCGTTATCGCTCACCAGCTCACTCCATGACGAATGGGTTGCGAGCCGCCACGCGGCTCGGTGGCCATGTCCAGCCATTGGGTACTGCTCTCGCGGTAGGAGCCACCGGGCAGGGTCACCGGCGGATCACCCGCCTTGCGCGGCGTAACCAGGTGCGGCGTAACGACCATCACCAGCTCTTTATCGTCCCGGGAAATGCGACTGGAGCGGAAAAACGCGCCCAATATCGGAATATTGCCGAGGCCAGGAATGCGGTCGCTGTTATTGATGGTACTGCGACTCACCAGGCCACTGATGATGAAGGTTTCGCCGGGAGCCAGCGAGACCGTGGTCTCCGCGCGCCGAACGCGCAGCCCGGGCACGGCCACGCCACCGGTCTCAACGCCGGCGGAAAAATCCAACTCGCTGACCTCCGGGGCGACCTTCAGGATGATCTGCTCGTCACTAATTACCGTCGGCGTCAGGCTCAGGCCGACGCCGAACTCCTTGAATTCGATTTGAATCCCAGTGTTATCACTACGGGTCGGCACCGGAAATTCGCCACCGGAGAGAAACGACGCGCTCTGGCCGCTGAGGCTGGTCAAAGAGGGCTCCGCCAGTGTGTAGGCGAAACCGCCGCCCTCCAGCGCATTGATGATGGTGAGCGAGTTACTCCCGAAACCGAACAGGCTGAAGCCATCGGAACTCAGCGATGATTGAGCGTCGGTCGTTCCCGAAAAACCTCGGTAGCCGGTTCCGGGCGGCGCAATGCCCACCGCGGAGTTGCCGTCGTCGAACAGATTGGCGTAGTAGATACCCAGGCTGTTGAGCTCCGAACGGCTTACTTCCAACACGCGGATATCGGTCTGCACCTGGGTACCGTAGGGCAGGTTGCCGCCCAGGGTGGTGGCGACGGCGACGCTGCTGCGCATGGGGCGGCTGTCACCGCGCTGCCAGATGGTGATCTCCGAGGAGCCCTCTTTAAAGGCGGTGACCAGCACCTCCTGCCGGTCGCTGACGGTGAGCCTGGCGACCTCGGGGTTGGAGGTGGCGACCTTGGTGACCGGCGCCGAAAAGGTCAGCACTTTTTGATCGCCGGGCGCCATTCGCATGGATTGATCCATGCCCTCCATATCCTGCGCGGCGGCCGGTCCGCTGATAAGCAGCGCCAACATGATGCCCAGATACAGGCGGGCGTCCCAGCTGAAGCCTCTGTTATTGCACATAGGTGCTCCTTGATTCCGCGCCCTCGAAAACCTCCACGCGATGTCCGGGCGAGGGTCTCGGCGCGGTCCGGACGGGCTTCTTACGTTCGGGGAAAAAGTCGTCGAAGTAGAAGGGCTCTGCATCCTTTTCCGGTTTATCGGAGGAGGCCAGCGCCGGAGCTTCGCCGGCGACTGATTGTTCGGTGGGATCCACGAAGCGCTCGCCGGCCACCACCGCAAGCCGTACCTTGCCTTCCGAAGAGGCCAACATCAGCGCTGACACTCGCGCTTCAGGGACGGACAGCACGGCGGTGTTGTTACGACGCCGCGCCGCTTCGTCCCCCTCTTCGGCGCCGGCGGATAGGGACCCGTGCACCGCCAGCACCGGCACGTCACGCAGCATCACCAGAGCCACCGGCGCATCCTTGTCGGAGCGACGGAAGGCGGTGACCACGTCGACCCGATCGCCGGGCTGCAGCAGACCGCCGGCCCCGACCACGTCGTCCACGGAGATGGCAATGGCACGCTGGCCTTCCGGCATATTGGCGGGCAGAGAGCCGCCGCTTTCCAGATGATGATCGGAGAGCAGCTCGCCCGGGCGGGCATAGCGGCGCAGCTCGCGTCCCATCACCGCCTCGTCGGCGCCAACCGCACCGTCGATTTGGGTGGGCGACGAGACCACCGCAAGATTCTCTTCACTGAGGGGATCGCCCGCGCTTAGTGGCTGGCGCAGCACCCAATATTCGTAGGACGGTTCAGCCTCTTCCTGGGCAACCTGGGAGGCCGCTTCCGGCGTGGTAATGGTTACAGGCTCCGGGTCCCGGCTAAGGCCCACCAGCGCCAGAATCAGGGCCAGCAAGGCCAGCACTAGGGCCGGCAGTGTGTACAGAACTTTTGATCCCATATCCCCTCCAAAACATCCGTGTTCTTCTACTGCTCATAATCTTGTCAGAAGGCGGCGCGGGCGTGCACCTCCAGTGTCTCCGGCAGCGGCGGAAACTCTCCCAGTATGCCGAAATTCAAAGTCGGCACGATGGGATTTTCCCTGAACGCCGGGTAGACGAGGGAACAGTGGATTAACACTAGTCTATCTTCACTGCTCTCGCCGGCAGCGCCACCACCACCTTCCGTTTGGCATAATGAACTACGCTCTCCGGGCCAGCCGGGCAAGGCTTCAACTAACCTACCCAGCGCCTCCTGCGCCCTGGTTTCCACGGCGGTCTTTACTCCGGCATCGTCCAAGGCATTGGATCGATCAACATACAATGCGGAAGTCACTGCCCGGTTAACGGCATCCTGCATTTGGTATTTTGCGAAAAAGGTGATGCCATAGACGGCCGAGGCGTAGAGCATCGCGATCACAAAGGGAAATAGAAATAGAAATTCCATTGCCACTGCCCCCCGACAACGTGAAAACACGCGCATACTCGCCACCCCTTCGCCCGGCAACTTAGTTTGGATCGCCTCCACCCGCTGGTCCGCCTTGCAAACCCTCAAGCAAGTCTGCAAATGTGGATTCGATCTCAGGGCTCAGCGCCGCCGCACCTATCCCAACAACAATAACGATAGCCACCGCTAAAACGATGTACTCCAACGCGCTAGCGCCACGCTGCTTATCCGCCTGGGTACGGCCACGGCTAAACAGACGTGCAGCCAGGCTTTGAGATGCGGTGTTCATAACGGTTAGTAATTTCATCTGAGCTCTCCCCTCACACATAGCGTGTGATCAGTTACGATTCCTTTCTGAATATAGGTATTTTGTGGTCGAGTTCACAATACCCTACTTTTGCATATCTACAGCCAAAATCCATACAAATCAATCAGTTACTGGCAAACCGGGCGGATGTCCGGTGGTATGGAAGCGATAACCGGTGGTTCTTTTTACTTTCGGGCCCGCTTCTCGCCTGCTTCCACCGTTTTCCGGCCTCTTCTACTTAGCATGAGTATGCCTAAACTAGCACTGTCACCGGAAGACCGTATTTGTATGGTTATGAAATTTATTGTTATTGACTGCGACTACGAATATATACCTACTTTGGAAACGCACCTTTCAGACATAAAAAAACCCGGTGTGACGTGTAGCCACACCGGGTTTTTTGTCCCTTGCCAGGCAGGACGCTTACTTGATCTTGGCTTCCTTGTAGATCACGTGCTTGCGGACCACCGGATCAAACTTCTTGGTCTCCATCTTTTCCGGATGCAGACGCTTGTTCTTGGCGGTGGTGTAAAAGTGCCCGGTGCCCGCTGAGGAGACCAGACGAATTTTTTCACGAATCGGACCAGATGCCATGATTCAGCTCCTTGGGCTCAGGCGCGCGCGCCGCGGCTGCGGATATCGGCCAACACGGAGTCGATACCCTTCTTGTCAATGATACGCATCCCTTTGGAGGACACACGCAGGCGCACGAAGCGCTTTTCGCTCTCCACCCAAAAGCGATGAAAGTGGAGGTTCGGCTCGAAACGACGCTTGGTCTTGATGTTCGAGTGGGACACGTGGTGACCCGTTACCGGCCGCTTCCCGGTTACCTGGCAAACTTTGGACATGATCTTGCTCCCGTGATGCAACACAATTGGGGGCGGGGCAGCCCCGGAAAAGGCGCGTTTTATACCAAAACCCGGGGCGACGATCAAGTGATTCCGGTGTTTGCCGGCAAATATCACACCCAGCCGCGGCGGCTGAACGACTCCCAATGGCCGTCGCCAATCACCAGATGGTCGAGAATACGCACGTCGATCAGATCCAGCGCCCGGCGCAGCCGCTCGGTGACGTCACGGTCCGCCTGGCTCGGCTCGGCCACCCCGGACGGGTGATTATGGGCCACGATGACACTGGCCGCATTGTATTCCAGCGCCCTGCGGACCACCTCCCGGGGATAGACGGCGGCGCCGTCCACGGTGCCGTAGAACATCTTCTCGAAACCGATCACCCGGTGCTTGTTGTCCAGGAACAGCACCGCGAACACCTCGCAGGGCTCACCGCGCAGCTCGGCGGTCAGCAACCGCGCCGCCGGTTCCGGGTTGTCCAGGCTGAACCCGCGGTCCAGCTCCGTGGCCAGGTAGCGCCGCCCCATCTCCAGCGCTGCCAGCACCTGGGCACAGCGGGAACCCGCCATGCCCGGCAGGCGCCCCATGCGCTTGGGCGTCAGGTCGAGCAGCCCGCGCAGGCCGCCGCTGCGGTCGAGAATGTCGCGGCCCACGTCGACGGCGGTTCTGCCCCGGCTGCCGGTACGCAGAAAAATCGCCAGCAGTTCCGCGTCGCTGAGCGCGCCCGCGCCCCGTCCCAGCAGCTTTTCCCGGGGCCGTTCCTGTTTCGGCCAGTCACTGATCGCCATACTCACCTCCCTGTGTTTGCTCATACCTTGGTGCTACCCTATGACGCCCCTAGTCTGCACAAACCCCCAGGGCGAGGTCAGACGACATCCACCATGGTTTGTGTCAGCCACAGCCCAAAATACTGTACGGAATGACAGCATGCAGCGACTGGTCAATAAACGGATCCTCCTCGGTGTCACCGGAGGCATTGCCGCCTACAAGAGCGCGGATCTGGTCCGCCGGCTGCAGGATGCCGGCGCCGAAGTACGCGTGGTCATGACGCAGGGCGCCTGCGAGTTCATCACGCCGCTTACCATGCAGGCGCTGTCCGGGCACCCGGTGCACACCGATCTGCTGGACCCGCGCGCCGAGGCCGCCATGGGCCACATCGAGCTGGCCCGCTGGGCGGACCTGGTGCTGATCGCCCCGGCCTCGGCGGATTTCCTCGCCCGCATGGCGTACGGCCACGGCAACGACCTGCTCGCCACCCTGTGCCTGGCCACCGGCGCCCCGGTGGCCGTCGCGCCGGCCATGAACCAGCAGATGTGGGCGGACCAGGCGACGCAGAAGAATCAGCTCATCCTGCAGGAGAAGGGCGTGCATATCTTCGGCCCCGGCGCCGGCAGCCAGGCCTGCGGCGAAGTGGGCCCGGGGCGCATGCAGGACCCGGCGGAGATCATTCAGCAAGCCGCCGAGGTCTTCGACTACGAGCTGCTCACCGGCAAACATCTGGTGATCACCGCCGGCCCCACCCGGGAACCCATTGATCCGGTGCGCTACCTGACCAACAAGAGCTCCGGGAAAATGGGCTTCGCGCTGGCCCAGGCCGCCGCCGAAGCGGGGGCCCGTGTCACCCTGATCGCCGGCCCGGTGGCTCTGGACACCCCCAACCGGGTAAAGCGCATCGACGTGGTCCGGGCCGAAGACATGCATGAGGCCAGCCTTAAGGCCGTGGAAGAAGGCTGCGACATCTTTATCGCCACCGCCGCCGTGGCGGATTACCGGCCCACCGTCACCGCCGACCACAAGATCAAGAAATCCACCGAGGAAATTCACCTCACCCTGGTGAAGAACCCGGACATCATCGCCGCCGTGGCCAGCCACGCCAAACGCCCCTTCACCGTGGGCTTCGCGGCGGAAACCCAGGATGTGATTGAATACGCCCAGGGCAAGCTGAAGAGCAAAAAACTGGATATGATCGCCACTAACGACGTATCCGGCACCAATGTGGGCTTCAACAGCGATAATAACGCCCTCACGGTGATCTGGCCCGGCGGGCACAAGGTGCTGCCGCTCGCCTCCAAAGCGCAGATCGCCAAGCAACTGATCGAATTGATCGCGATCCGCCAGAGCTGAAACCACTGACCGCTGAGACCATCGATGCAACTGCAATACCGGCTTCTTGATGCCCGCCTGGGCGATTCGTTTCCACTGCCCGCCTACGCCACCGACGGCTCCGCCGGCCTGGACCTGCGCGCCATGGTGGAGGCCCCGCTGACCCTGAACCCCGGCGACACCGAACTGCTGCCCACCGGGCTGGCCATTCACATCGGCGATGCGGGTTACGCGGGGATGATCCTGCCGCGCTCCGGCCTGGGCCACAAGCACGGCATCGTGCTCGGCAATCTGGTGGGGCTGATCGACTCGGACTACCAGGGCCAGTTGATGGTGTCCTGCTGGAACCGGGGCAACAGCGCCTTCACCATCGAGCCCGGCGAGCGCATCGCGCAGCTGGTGATCGTGCCGGTGATGCAGGTGTCGCTGACACAGGTGGATGATTTCGACGACAGTGCCCGCGGCGAGGGCGGCTTCGGCCACAGCGGCCGCCAGTAAGCGCCACGGGTGCCACCGAAACGCCGCGATCACAGAACGGCGACGGTACCGTAAGGGGGAACGGATGGGGAACGAACGCAAGGTTCTGGCCAGGCCAGCGTGGCTGCTCGCACTGCTGGGCCTGGTACTGATCGGCGCCGGCTTTGGTGTGTGGCACCAGCATCAACACGACCAGGCGCAAACCGCCGCCGCGGAGCAAGCCCGGCGCCTCGCCAACACCCTGGCCGGGGAACTGGGCCAGCGGGTGAACCACCATCGCGCCCAGCTGGAACAGCTGGCCGCACGCCCGGACGCGCCCGCCCCGGCCGCCGACCAGCCCCTGACGCCCACGCCCTGGCAGGATCACACCCGCCTGCTGCGCGTGCCCGACGGCCACCCCGGCGAGGAACGGCTGTCGTTCACCCTGCGCGAACTGCTGCACAACCTGCGCGAACGGGGGCAAGTGGTGGCCTCCAGCACCGGCGGTGAACAGCCCACGCTACTGATGGCGCGCACCACGCCCGGCGGCGCGGTGATCCTGGAGCACGACCTGAGCCCCTGGCTGAACAGCCTCGATCAACGCCTGCCCCAAAGCAGCGCGCTGACGCTGAGCCAGGGCGACCTGACGCTGATCCGGCGCGGCCAAAGCGATGCCGTCAGCGCCAGCGCCCGGGGCGGGCCCTTCACCCTGACGCTGGCGGTGCCTCCCACACCGCCTTCCTGGCAAAGCCTGCTGTTGCCGGCCGGAATCAGCGCGTTGCTGGTTCTGTTGGCGATCTACGCGGTCTTCGCCCGGCTGGCCCGGCGGCGGCCCGCGCCGGCGCCGGCCGCCGACCGCCGCGCCGATACCGCGCCCACCCGGACGGTCAAGCCGGCCACCGCCTCGCCGCCGCCAGCCCCCGAGCCGGAGCCGCAAGCCCCCACCGAGCCGGAGCCCGGCCCGGCGCCGCCGCAAGCGCTGTTCGGGGGCGACGGCATCCGCGCCACCGGTGAGGTGCCCCTGGATGACACCGCCCTGGAGCAGCTCGGCCGGGCCATCGGCAGCGAGGCCGGCGCCGCCGGCCAGCACACCCTGTTCGCGGTTTGCACGGGCGACGCCGAGGCCAGCAACGCGCTGATCAACGGTCTGGTGGCCAGCGGTCGCCAGGTGGTGGATTTGGGCCGGGCGCCGCCGGCGGTGCTCCACTACGCCACCGAAGTGCTGGAAAGCCAGAGCGGCGTCTGCATTACCGGCGACGGCGGGCAGCGGGCCCTGGAGATCGTCATCAACGGCGAGCAGCTCCACGGCGACCGGCTGCTGGCGCTGCGCGACCGGCTGTTGGAACGGCGCCTGGACCAGGGCAGCGGACAACGGGAAGAGCGCGACATCAACGACCGCTACCTGGCCGCCGTGGCGGACGACATTATTCTGGCACGGCCGATGTCGGTGGCCGTGCAAGATACCGGCGGCGCCGCCGGCCTGGCCCCCCGGCTGTTCGGCGAACTGGGCTGCAAGGTGGTCACCCTGGACGGCACCGACGTGGACGCCCTGGCCCGGACGGTCGGCGAGCAAAACCTGCATCTGGGCCTGGCGTTTGACGCCGACGGCGGCCTTTCCCTGGTGGCCAGCGACGGCCGCTTGATCGCCGCCGACCGGCTGCTGATGCTGCTGGCCCACGACCTGCTGCAACGCAATCCGGGCGCCGACGTGCTGTTCAACATGGCCGACAACCGCGCCCTGGCCGACCTGATCCGCCAGCAGGGCGGGCGGCCGGTGATGGACGACGGTGGCCCGGCGCGGCTGCGGTCGCGCATGAAAGAATTGGCCGTGCCCCTGGCGGGAGAGGCGAGCGGGCATATATTCTTCGCCGACCGCTGGTACGGATTCAGCGATGCGCTCTACGCCGCCGCCCGCCTTTTGGAGGTACTCTCCTTGCAGGCTAGCGACAGCGCCGAGGCCTTCGCCCTTTAAACGGATACTTTTTGACCGGTTGGAGAAAGCAGTCATGGACACCAAGAGCGCCCAGGAAACCGCCCGCGTTCTGATTGAAGCGCTGCCTTACATTCAGCGCTTCGCCGGCACCACCGTGGTGATCAAGTACGGCGGCAACGCCATGGAAAACGACGAGCTGAAGAACAGCTTCGCCCGCGACGTGGTGATGATGAAGCAGGTCGGCATCAACCCGGTGATCGTGCACGGCGGCGGGCCGCAGATCGGCGATCTGCTCAACCGGCTCGGCAAGGAAAGCAAGTTCGTGCAGGGCATGCGCGTCACCGACCGGGAAACCATGGACGTGGTGCAGATGGTGCTCGGCGGCCTGGTCAACAAGGACATCGTCAACCTGATTCAGCACAACGGCGGGCAGGCGGTGGGCCTGACCGGCAAGGACGGCCGCCTGATCAAGGCGCGCAAGATGCTGCTCAAGAACCTGGACGCCGACAATCCCGAACTGCAGGCTTCGGAAATCATCGACATCGGCCATGTGGGCGAGGTGCAGGGCATCGACACCAAGGTGCTCGATCTGCTCGGCGGCAGCGACTTTATTCCGGTGATCGCGCCGATCGGCGTCGATCAGGACGGCACCAGCTACAACATTAACGCCGACCTGGTGGCCGGCAAGGTGGCGGAGGTGCTGCGCGCCGAAAAGCTGATCCTGCTCACCAACGTGGCCGGCCTCAAGGACAAGGAAGGCCGCGTGCTCACCGGCCTTACGGCGGACCGCGTCAACGCGTTGATCAAGGACGGCATCATCCACGGCGGCATGCTGCCGAAGATCCGCTGCGCCCTGGAAGCGGTGGAGAACGGCGTGCACACCTCGCACATCATTGATGGCCGGGTGGCCCACGCGGTGCTGCTGGAAATTCTTACCGACAAGGGGGTCGGTACGCTGATCAGCAAGCATTAAGCCACAAGCTACAGGCTGAAAGCTGCAAGCCCGCTCGAATCCGCTTGCGGCTTGAAGCTTGAAGCGTGCAGCTGACTTAAAATGGGAACAACGCATGACAGAACAGACTCCGTCCAGAAAGGAGCAAATCCTGCAGGCCCTGGCGCACATGCTGGAAGCGGAACCGGGCGGGCGGATCACCACCGCCGGCCTGGCCCGGGAAGTGGGGGTGTCCGAAGCCGCGCTGTATCGGCATTTTCCGAGCAAGGCGAAGATGTTCGAAGGGCTGATCGACTTCATCGAAGAGGCGATCTTCTCGCGCATCAACCGGATCACCGGCGAGGGGGACGCGCTCACCCAGGTGGAACAGATTCTCACGCTGATCCTGGCGTTCACCGAACGCAACCCGGGCATCACCCGGTTGCTCACCGGCGACGCCCTCACCGGCGAGAACGAGCGCCTGCACCGACGTATTCAACAGTTCTATGACCGGGTGGAAAGCCAGCTCAAGCAAGTGGTCCGTGACGCCGAGTTCAAGGAAGGCAAACGCACCGCCGCCACCCCCACGATCACCGCCAACCTGCTGCTGGCGGTGGTGGAAGGGCGCATCGCCCAATTCGTGCGTTCCGGTTTCAGAATCCGCCCCGGCCAGGACTGGCCGGAGCAATGGGCGCTGCTGGGCCCGACAGTCTTCCGCGATTAAGAGTCTTCCAGCTCCTCCAATCGGTCAATAATCGGCGCGTACTGCTCGCGCACCGCCTGCTTGTCCTTCTCGTAGCCGGCGATTTCCCGCCGCACATGGGCCATACGGCGCTGGTAATCGTCGATGGCCTGGCGGGTGCCCTCCGGCACCGGCCGGCCGGCGCGCTCGGCGCGGGCGGCCAGGCTGACCTCCTCGTCGCGCTTTTCTTCCAGTTGCGCCAGCGTGTTGGTGGCGTAGCTGATGCGTAACTCCAGCGCTTCCAGCTGGCGGTCGCGGGCGCGCACCGCGTCTTCCGGCCCGGCGTAAAGCCGCTCCAGCTCCTTGTCCCGCTCGGCTTGCTGTTGCGCCTGTTGCCGGGCCTCCATCGCCTCACGGCGACGCGCCTGCTCTTCCGGGGGCGCCGCCGGCTCGCGGCGCAGCACGCGACCGCTGAGGTCCAGCACCTGATAGCCGGCGTGGATGGCCTGTTCGTTGAGCGTGGCGCTCACCGCCAGGCTGCCGTCCGGCTTGGTGTAGCGGTACATCACCTCACCAGCGGGCTCTTTCTGCTTGGGGGCCGCCGGCGCCTGCACCGGCCACAACGCCAACGACGCCAGCACCAGTCCGCACCGCAGCCACCTCACGCTTACCCCTCCACGCCGTAGCGCTTGCGGTACTGCTTGAGCGCCACGCGATCCGCGTCACGCCCTTCCTGCTCTTCCAGCCAGACGATGATGTCGGACATGGACACGATGCTGCGCACCGGAACCCCCAGACTTTCCTGCACCTCCTGGATCGCCGACAGCCCTCCACCAGGCGCTGAAGACTCTCCACGACCGCGCTCCTGGCGGTCCACCGCCACGAACACCCCGGAGATGCTCGCCTCGGTGCGCTCGAACAGCTCCGCCACCTCGCGGATCGCGGTACCGGCGGTGATCACGTCGTCGATCACCAGCGCGCGGCCTTCCAGCGGCGCGCCCACCAGCCAGCCGCCTTCGCCGTGGTCCTTGGCTTCCTTGCGATTAAACGCCCAGGGCAGGTCGCGGCCATGGTGCTCGGCGAGCGCCACGGACACCGCCGCCACCAGCGGGATGCCCTTATAGGCGGGGCCGAACAGCATGTCGAACTCAATGCCCGACTCAACAATGGCGTCGGCGTAATAGCGGCCCAGACGGGCCAGCGCCTCACCGGTGTAAAAGGTGCCGGCGTTAAAGAAGTACGGGCTGATGCGCCCGGATTTCAGGGTGAACTCCCCGAACTTCAGCGCCTGGCGCTCCTCGGCGAAGCGCAAAAAGTGCTTCTTGTAGTTTTTCATTCCGTTCCCCACCGGGCTTACCAGCCCAGCACCTCCTGCTGCTTGCGGACGATCTCACCAATGCCTTTCTCGGCCAGGCCCAGCAACTGATCGGACTGTTGACGGGTGAACGGCTCGTCGCCCTCGGCGGTGCCCTGAATCTCCACGAACCCACCATGCTGGGTCATCACCACGTTCATGTCCGTGTCGGCGTTGGAATCTTCGGGATAATCCAGATCCAACACCGGTTCTCCCTTATAAATCCCCACCGACACCGAGGCAATCAGACCATTGAGGGGGTCTTCCTTGATGCGCTTGCGCTCCAGCAGGGTAGTGAAGGCGTCCACCAGGGCCACGCAGGCACCGGAGATCGACGCGGTGCGGGTGCCGCCATCGGCCTGGATCACGTCGCAATCCAGAAAGATGGTGTTCTCACCCAGTTTTTTCAGGTCCACGGCGGCCCGCAGGGAGCGCCCGATCAGCCGCTGAATCTCCAGGGTGCGACCGCCCTGCTTGCCGCGCGCCGCCTCCCGGCCGGAACGGGTGTGGGTGGAACGGGGCAGCATGCCGTACTCGGCGGTGATCCAGCCCTGGCCCTTGCCTTTGAGGAAACGCGGCACGCCATCCTCCACGGACGCGGTGCACAACACCTTGGTATTGCCGAAGGACACCAGCACGCTGCCTTCGGCGTGCATGGTGAAATCGCGTACGAAGGATACGTCGCGCATCTGGTCGAGCTGGCGGCCGGAAGGGCGCATGAAAACTCCTTGATTCGGGATCGAATGATCCGCCATTGTAGCGAACCCCCGCCCATCAACGCGAGGCGGGTTGCCCGTGAATGCTTCCAGTCGCTTGACCCGCTACACTAAGCCCGCACTTCGCCGCACAGACCATAACCCAGGGACGCCCATGATTCGCAGCATGACCGCCTTTGCCCGAGCCGACCGCCACCTCACCGGCGCCAGCCTGGCCTGGGAAATCCGTTCGGTGAACCACCGCTATCTGGAAGTGGGCCCGCGCCTGCCCGAGGGCCTGCGCGCCCTGGAGAACGACGTCCGCGAACGCTGCCGCCAGCGCCTGGGCCGTGGCAAGGTGGACGTCACCCTGCGCTACCAGACCGAAGAAGGCGAAGCGGAACTGGAGCTCAACGAAGACCTGGTTAAACACCTCGCCGAGGCCGCCCGCCGCGTCGACGACCTGGTACGCCACGCCGGCCAGGTGAATCCGCTGGAAATCCTGCGCTTCCCCGGGGTGCTCTCCACCCGGGAAGTGGACGCCGACACCCTGCACGCCGAGGCACTGGCCGCCCTCGACGAAGCCCTGGACGCTCTGATCGCAACCCGCGACCGGGAAGGCGAACAACTGGCGCGCATGGTGCGCGAACGCCTCGACGGCGTCGGCGAACAGGTGGCCCGCATTCGTCAGGCCCTGCCCGCCATCCGCGAGGCACTGCGCGACCGCCTGCGCCAGCGCGTCCAGGAGGCGGTGGAAAACCCGGACCCGGAGCGCCTGGAGCAGGAACTGGTGCTCGCCGCCCAGAAGATGGACGTGGACGAAGAACTGGACCGCCTGGAAACCCACGTTGCCGAAGTGCGCCGCGTGGTGGAAAAGGGCGGCCAGGTGGGCCGCCGGCTGGATTTCCTGATGCAGGAACTCAACCGCGAAGCGAACACCCTGGCGTCAAAATCCGTGGACGCCGAGACCACCGCCGCGGCGGTGGAGCTGAAAGTACTGATCGAACAGATGCGCGAGCAGATACAGAATATCGAATAATGTCCGAGGACATCCCGGTTAATTCATAACTCGCTGTTTTTACTGTACTTTAATACAGCCACCTTTCCCAGATAGTCCGAAGAAATCCTCCAATGCCCACCACAAAGGGTGGGCAGATTGGTGGGCACCCTCTTTTTTTCCTGTTTAAATATCATCCAAATGGTGGGCAGCGCCCACAGCCCCAGGACAAGGAGCGCCCCATGGCCAAGCTCACCGCGACCCAAGTCGCCTCTCTCGCCAAACGTGAACCGAAGAAACACACCGACGGCGGCGGACTCTACTTCTGCGTCCGCCGAGCCGGCTCGCCCTATTGGATGCTGCGCTACAGTCACGCCGGCAAGCGCCGGGAGGCCACGCTCGGGTCATACCCGGGCCTCTCCCTCGCCAACGCCAGGCTGCAGGCCGAGACGATGAAGAAGGAGCTCCGCGATGGCCGAGATCCGCTCGTCGAGAAGAAGAAGCAGGAGATTCCCGATATCCAGACCGTCCGTCAGCTCTTTGACGACTGGCACCAAAGCGACCTGTCTCGGCGCCTCCAGCACCCCGAGATCCCCAAGCGCATCTACACCAAGGAGATCGATCCGGTCATCGGCACCTACCCAATCAGCGACGTGACGCCCAGGGAGGTCCGGCGAATCATCCAGCGGGTCGTAGAGAGTGGCAGGCCAACCATCGCCAACGACACCCTGATGTACCTCAAGCAGCTATTCCGCCACGGCATGAAGCTCGACCTGTGCCACAACAACCCCGCCTCGCCCTTCACGGCGACCGATGCCGGCGGACTGGAAACCAGCCGCGACCGCATGCTCACCCCGGAGGAGATCCGGCACGCCTTCCAGGTCTTCCGGGACAACATCAGCAGCTTCGGCCGCGACAACTACCTGGCCTGCTGCCTGTTCCTGGTACTGGGAGTGCGCAAAAGCGAGCTCTGCGAAGCGCTCTGGGAGGAATTTGACCTGGAGGCCGCCGTCTGGGACCTGCCGGCACATCGCAGCAAGACCGGTACGGCGATCTCTATCCCTCTGCCCACCCAGGCAGTGCGATGGCTCACCACGCTAAAGGGCTTCGCCTGCGGCTCCGCCCATGTTTTCCCGGCACGGCGGGCTAGTAAGCGCCCACACATGGGACCGGACACGCTGAACCGCGCCATCTCAAAGCTGTTCGGACGGGAAGCCGGCCGCAAACAGCAGCCACCGAACAAGATGGGCGACCTGGAGCATTTCACCGTTCACGATCTGCGCCGCACCTTCCGCAGCCTCGCGGCTGCGGAAGGCGTGCCCAGTCACGTGGCGGAGCGGTGTTTAAATCACAAGCTGAAGGGGGTAGAGGGGATTTATGATCGGCATGATTACTTTGATGAGCGGCGGCTGGCGCATCAGAAGGTGGCCGATGCGGTAACTGCTCTTGTTTAGCGCGACCGGGCGGGCTCGTCACGCCAATCCCCGGGAGGTCGGCTTCCAGCAACATCAGCACCTAGTCCTCCGGCAAGCGCACTTCCAGCAGCGCGCAATGCCGCAGCAGGCTGTAATCATCCAGATGGAGCATCACCTCGAACAGCGCTAGGAACTCTGAGCCCGCCAGATAACGGACAGTCCTCGGTCAGGTGATAGGGGGCGCCGCCTTCCCTTCGAACAGAATCGCTCCTCTCGCCATTCCCGTGGCTGCTCGGCAGAGCGGATATGCACCAGCACCAACTCCTCTTTGTTGTCACGGTACGGCGATCCCGTCATCGCTACATCCTCAGAAACTTTCTTAAAGGCTCACCATAGAGTCACGACATGCCCTTATCATCGTCGATCTACGTCGCGCTCACAGCCTCGCAGAAGCGGATAACCGGATTAACTGCAGTGCTGAAAAGCGATTCCTCTCCAAGAGCTAGCAAGTCATCACTTTTTAAGTGGTTTGCTACCGCTTGCTTGTGTTTACGCGACACACGCCTACAAATGTTGACTTATGAAGCTGGTCACGTTTTATTCTTTAACGATCTGCCCGGAAGGTCGGTATAAGAAAGGCTGGCGCCGTGATATACCGCATGCGTCGTTATTCAATATACGCGCACGCGGCCTAATACCTGTTATATGAAGAAAGGGATTGGATGTGTCTGATATTGAAAACCTATGGGGAGACCTGACGGAATTTCCTGATATGGATCTCCCAAAGACTATCCTCGAGGCGCAGAAAAAGCACTTGGAGGCAGCGCTTGGTGGCATGGTGCTAGCCGAAGTGAGGCAGTCAAATCCTTCAGGAAAGATAAGGGTATCTTTCGTAGTTTATCCGAGCAATTACGAAGATATGGAACAAGAGATTCTGTCGATCACTCACGGCATAGGAATATATCCAGCGATGGTCAGAAACTGCCTAGAGCCTAATGCCGAAGAAAAAGCCGCAAGTGATGTGGCCCTAAAGCAGGTTGTTGGTAGGGTTTTGTCCAATAATGAAGCGCATCATATTGTGAACAAAATGCGGCTGCTTTCAATGTCTAAGTAGCATATAACAAGCGGCGCCAGGCGGATCAAATTTCCGCTCCTCCGTCGCTCCAATTTGCCCGCTGCGCCGGGCGTTATGAGTTTGAATTTCAGGCTGCGGCGGGCGCGACAGCAATGATAGGCTGCGCAAGTGCGAAAATGCAGGATAGTTCAGTTAACCACCACCAAAATCAGGAGGAATAATCATGGGAGGAACACCCAACGACGATCGTAGCGATAGCATGAATCCGAATAACGATGCCTATTGGGATAGCTTGGATAATCATGCTAATCAACTCAACCCTAACAATGAAGAATATCGAGGCGAAGATGGTGAAGAGTAACGAAAGATCTAAGCCCATTACCGGCTATTTCGAAGTGCTCCCATAGTAAAGCCTTTCAGCGGACGCTGCCGCTAACGCGCCTGCTCCGCTGAAAGCGGCCTTATGCAACCCAAGGCACACGAAGCACGCTCACCACTAAAGAAGATAGGATCATATTCTCAACCATTGCCCTTTTTATTTCTTATTTTTTAGCCTTTATAGTTGCTTTTGTGCTAACTATGGCGGGAGTTGGCGTAGATGCATTTAAGGCAGGGCCTCTCGAGCTAGTGTTTGTATTTTCCGTGTTCATCGCCTTAGCTAGTTATTGGTACATTCTGGGTAACTTGGTGGCGCAAGCATGCTTTGGGAAGTTACAGTCCTTATCGTTATCCGAAAACCTTAGTGCCCTAGCAATACTGGTAATGATGCAAACGGCATATGGAACTATCGAAGTAATCTGGGGAATAATATCACGTGCTGTTCAAGCGGCTGCATAACCAGCCACATCAGTACGCACACTTTGTGTGTCGGACGCTCTCAAGCTCGCGCAGCTGCGCTTTGCGTTATGTTTCGAGGTAGATAGGTTCTGTGCCTGAGATACCTGAAATCGATAATTGCTGCGATAAAGAGCCTTTCGCATTTTTTGGCTTAGCAGCGTATTACGCCCAAGTTCTTGAAGAGGCGGCGTTAAATCTAGCAGTGGTGCTTCAGTTGCCAGAAGTGGACCTCATTTCACAGGAACTGTTCGAGAGTCTTTATGAGTCACTTGGCCGGAGAACCTTTGGGCAGCTCCTCAAGGCCGCCAGATCCAGCCTGGACTTGTCGGATGACGACGCCGACTTCCTGGGGGAAACACTCGAGCTTAGAAACATGCTCGTGCATCGGTATTTTAGAGAGCGGGCAGAGGACTTTATCTCTGAAACGGGTCGCCGAGAGATGATGACCGAACTTAGATCTATCCTTTCAGAATTCACGAAAGCAGATGAAATTCTCACAAGCCTGTACCTTCCACTTTGGGAACAGTACGGCGTTAGCGAGGCATTCGTTCAGACTGAATTCGAGCGCATGGTGGCGGAGGCGGAGCATCGTGACAGAGGAACATGAACAGTACCGAAACGGCTACGCCCTTTTTATGGCGCCTCCAGCCCCGTTCAAAGGGCGCGCATGCTGTAAGCGTTAAATTTATGGAAAACACCCTCGCATCCATCAAAGGTCAAGACGCGAGCCAGCTCGCGTGCCCTTGGTTTTTATGCACACATTGCGGAATGGTGGACCGCGACATGCGGCGTATGCGTGTCGGCCACGAGTGTGGGTCCTGTGGGCGACCTAGTGAAGGCGGACGCCTATACTTCCCGATCACTATCCACATTCTGGTCGACCTCGTTCATCAAGCGTATCATTCAAATGCGCCAGTCGGCCCAATTCATGGCCCGCAAACTGGCGCTGTTGGAACAATCGTGTTCTTCTGCGCTCTACGGGAGGCACTTCTAACTCAGTTCCTCAAAGAGCACATGGAGGCTCAACAACTGCCGCAAGGGATAATCAGCCGACTACTCAACGACAACAAGCTGGCCAACCAACGCTTCGGGCGACTTTTCAAGTCCGTCATCGGCGAAAGTTGGCGTGCCGCGATAGAAGAGGTCGCGATCGAAGGTTGTAGTTTTGCCGCTGTTTCGGAGCTAATGAAGGTGGCGTCTGAGGTTCGTAATGATTTTATGCACACCGGTGCAGCATGGGAGGCTACAGATGAGTTAGCAACGGATTGCGTTGTCAATGGCCATTTATTTTGACCCACCTTTGGCCAATAAAATTGACCCACCCTTCATAGTCTAGCTTGTAACTTTCTGCTTCAGTCGAT